>Ga0116142_10000665_pt1 | contig 44745 bp, 32 predicted proteins | sample AD_UKC033_MetaG_FD_89785 | JGI IMG/M metagenome (GOLD analysis project Ga0116142, IMG submission 89785) | Active sludge microbial communities of municipal wastewater-treating anaerobic digesters from USA - AD_UKC033_MetaG | ecosystem: Engineered > Bioreactor > Anaerobic > Digestate | place: USA... | reverse complement strand
TGCAACTGATGTTCCTGAGCCCATAGATAAACCAACATGAGCATAATTTAGTGCCGGGGCATCGTTTGTTCCGTCTCCTGTTACTGCAACAACTTCTCCGGCTTTTTGTAAAAGTTGAACTATCCTTTGTTTATCAATAGGACGCGCACGACAAAGCACTTTTATATCTTTGACGATTTCAATGGCTTCTTCATCTGACATGTTTTCAAATTCCAAACCTGTAATAATTTCATTTTTATGAATTTCAATTCCAAGAATACCTATTTGTCGGGCTATTTCACGAGCTGTTCCGGGAGTGTCCCCTGTCACAATTTTAATATCAATACCCGCATTAAGACACTCCATTACAGCTTCAGGGACATCTTCACGTATAGGATCCGAAATTGCAGTAATCCCTAAATACGTAAGTTTATGATTTATAATTTTGCCATTTTCTATTCTTGGCAGATCATCATTAATTATTTCATAGGCAAAACCTAAGGTCCTCATAGCTTGAGATTGGTATTGTTGCAAGATTTCATCAATTTCCATTTGGCTTTCTTTAACTGATTTTATTCCTTCTTTGAAATAAACATTTATACAGTTATTTAAAACTATTTCGGGAGCACCTTTTATATACAGTATTTTTTTATTTAAAACAGGCGAATCAACAACTGTAGCCATATATTTTCTTTCAGTTGAGAAACTTAGCTGATCTAAAATAATTGCATTTTCACGTATAGGTAAATATGAAATTCTTTTATTTTCTAACCAAAGCAGTAGGGCGGATTCTGTAGGATTACCCAATGATTTTATGTTTTTAGAATCTGAATAATCTAAATGAGCTGTAGAATTGATAGCAATGTTTTCTTTAATAAGTGTACTTATTTCGTCATTTTCAAGCTTTTGCATCGTTAGACCAAAGAACTTGGTTTCATAAACCTGCATACGATTTTTTGTTAGAGTGCCGGTTTTATCGGTACAAATTACTGTTGTTGCTCCTAATGTTTCTGTTGCATGTATTTTTCGGACCAGGTTGTTGGATTTTAACATTCTCCTCATACTCAAAGCCAAACTTAGCGTAACACTCATTGGCAAACCTTCAGGAACTGTAACAACAATTAGTGTTACTGCAATCATAAAATATTGAAGAATCTGTCCGGCAGTATCAATATCTATCCATGACGATTTATCAAAAGGATTTATTTTTAAAATATAAGATATTCCTATCATTATAATAAAAAACCCCAAACCAAATAAAAACCATTTAAACCAACTGTTTTTTGATATTATTCTCGGAACCTTTTTTTCTTTTTTTGTTATCATTTCAATTCCATCATAAATAAATGGAACCCAGATTTTAGAGAGAAGAATAATTACAGAAACTAATAATGCTAAAAATGTGTAAAATTGAGGCAGGGTGAAAACAAGTTTATCAATAACAATATCTTTAACAAACAAGCTGATAAATGTTAATATTGCAAATCCAAAGCCTACAACTCCTATCATTCGCGCCAGCTTTGCAAGTTGTTTGTTTAAAGGAGTGATTTCACCACTAATTTCAGTTGACTTTTTCGCGACTTTTCCATATTCTGTGTTGTCTCCAATTTCTGTCGCTTCCATTATTGCCGTACCGTCAATAAGTTTTGTTCCTCGCATCAGCCTATTTGACGGATAAGTAGCATCAGTGTGAAAATACTCCGGATTTGTAGTTTTTTCAACCATTGGCTCTCCTGTTAAACAGGATTCATCAATCTGCAACGACACAGCTTCGAGCAAATAACCATCTGCAGGAATCTCATCTCCTGTGTTTAAGATTATAATGTCTCCAACGACAATTTCTTTTTTACTGACTTCGGTTACTTTATTATTTCGAATTACTTTTACCGGCGTCTCATCATTAACAAGATTTAAAACGTCGAACTTTTTATTTGCATCATATTCAAACCAAAATGCTACTCCGGTTGCGAGAAAAATAGCTGCAAATATTCCGATTGTTTCTGTAAATTCATTATGAACAAACCCGATACCCAGAGAAAGTAGAGCAGCGATGAGAAGAATCTTTATAATTGGGTCATCAAATTTTTTAATGAACAATTTCCATACGGATTCTTTTTGAGGTGGTGTTAGAATATTTTCTCCGTAATTTTTCCTGCTCTCAATCACTTGATCATCAGTTAAACCACTATAATGTTTTTTTCCTTCCATAATTTAATACTATTAAGCAATATCAAGCATTAAGCCTGAATTCTATTGTTTAGTCAAATCAATATTCTTGTTTTTGACTGAACGTTTGGTCAAAAATACGCAAAATAAAAATATCACACAAATATATTAACAAAATTTAAATAAAATAGTCTAAATTTAGGCAGTATTTAGATGATTTTGCTTTGTAAGAAAATATTAGTTAATTTTGAAATAAGTATTAAAGCAGAAAACAAATGAAAATAGGAATAACTTTATTTTTAATATTATTTTTCGAATATTGTTTTTATGCACAAAATGATACAATAGTTAATGTTTCTGTAGCAGATATATCTTTAAATCAAAAAATTTCGGTATTAAATGGCAGAGTGTTTTTAACATGTCCTGATTCTGCATTTGTTATGTCGAGGCAAGGTGGAAATACTTCAGCTCAAACTAATCAGGACAAAGAGACGAGAATTTATTTTGATATTGAGGACCAGCGTATGGTTATCTTTGCTCAGGAATTGTATTTGTACTCTGTTTCTGATTTATTTACATATCTTGAACAGAAATATGCAGGAGACAGAAATTATAATCAACTTCCGGGAGCCGTGCGAGTTATTTCTGAAGACAGTTTGCATATTGCAATTTCAGCCACTCCCTGCAGGTTTGAGGAGAGTTCAAGTACTTTTTTAATAAACAGCTTATGGGTACAATGTACGGATTCTATGCTCATTAAGTTAGACGTATATTTAAATTCTATATCAATGCATAGTTGGGAAGATTACTTGTATTTGACTGAAAGGATTTTTAGTACTCTTGAATGTGGAGAAAGAATGCTTAATTTGACCGCTAGGGAAGTAAGTAAGAATATATTTAAAACAGATCAAAAACTTGTCTTTAATTTACCCGAAAAACACATTCTTCAAACCGAAGAGGGCTTCGATTTTATGATATTTAGTATTTTGCCTGTGAAAAAAGTCAATGAAGATCCTAATTGTAAGGCTATAATATATTTGGGTAAAAATCCTGTTTGGTTTTATAATAGTTATGGTTTCACACAAGGAGAGAACAGCGTGGTGAATGGAGCTTTTTTGGGAAATAGAATGCGTGGATTTTATTTTAAAAAGCCAAATCAAAAAAAGTTCTTACTCGAATATCAGGGTGAAGCCAACAAAATAGGAAAAGGACTGAAGTTTCATATTATATTAATTGGAGATTCTAAAGAAGCTATAGACAGTCTAAAAGAAATAACTGAATCGGTCAGGATAGAAAATTAATCACACTGCTTATTTGTGAATTTCATGCCACAAACATTTTAATATCTCGCTATTACAATTTTCTCTTAAATGCATTGCTCCGCCATTACAGTACTTAAAATCTTTACAGGTTTTACAAATTCCGTTTTTCATCCAGCTTCTATTCCTCATAGATTCAAATTTATTATTCCAAATACTAAGAAATGATTCATTATATATGTTTCCCTGAACAAAACTGGGATTATTGTTTGGACAGGCAGACACAGAACCGTCTGCTAAAACAGAACCAATGTTTATTCCTGCCCGGCAAAAGAAAAGTCCGTCACGAATTTGATGATCATATACTCCGGCATAAGATTCACAACTGAAGGATGTGGTAATTCTGTCGTCTTTTCTAGATTCGACAATATAATCAAACAGATATTTTATTTCATCTTTGCTAAGATTTAGTTCTGAATAATTGGTAGCTCTGCCAATAGGGGCAATAGTAAACAGACGCCAGGCTTTTACGCCATGGTTAATTAACTTATTTCGTATTTCTTCAAGTTCTGCTATATTTCGTTTATTAACGCAAGTAACCACATCATGAATAACTTTTTCTTCTCCGGCAATAATTTCTAATGCGTTTTCGACTGCTGCAAATGAATTTTTGTTTCCTCTCAACCAATTATGATTATCTTCAAGTCCATCCATGCTAAGTGTGATTGCTCTCAATCCTGATTTGACTAATTCGTCAAATCTGTTTTTACTAAGCATAAATCCATTGGTTACCATTCCCCAGGGATATCCGAGAGCAGAAATTCTTTTGCCGCAGTCTTCGAGGTCCTTACGCATAAGAGGTTCTCCTCCTGTAAGAACAATCATAACTTCGCCTGGATTATATTCAGATTTTATTTCTTCAAGGACTTTTATGAAATCATTGGCAGGCATATCTTTAACACGGCTTTCCTTTTTACAGTCGCTGCCACAATGTAAACAGTTTAGATTACAGCGAAGTGTACATTCCCAAAATAAATAACTTAACTTGTGAAGTTTAGCTTCATTTTTAGCAAAGCCGGCAAAGAGTTTTTTAACCAGACTTTGTCTTATACTGACTGACATTATATATTCTCGTTGAGAGTAATTTTTATTGGCTCATTCTTAAAATCAGTCGAAAAATCGTAAGCATTGTAACTTCCGTTTTGCTCTCCGTCAATATCTTCAACTGTAATTTGCAAATTTCTGTCGTTTGTAATTATACCTGTATAGAAATTACCATTTGAGTCGGTTGTTGTACTTAAAGAGTCAGAATCTGATATAATATTGACTTTAAGTCCTTCAACCCCTTGTTGAGTATCTTTGTCACTTATATTTCCTTCAATATTTGCATAATTTTGAGGAGTTCCATAGCAAGCCTGAAAAGTTACAAGAAAGCCTGCAGCACCAAATATGCCAAGCACTCTTTTGTAAATCGAAGATTTAATTTTTGGTATTCTCATAATTTTAGTTGTTTGGTTTTATAATGTAAAAATATTAATAGTTTTGCAATTAGTCAAATTTAATTTCTTTGGTTTTGTTTCAAAAATACCATAAATTGCCGAACCGCTTCCTGACATTTGAGCATAAATAGCCCCATTTTTATATAATTCGTTTTTTATCTTTTTTAAAACGGGATATTCTTTAAAAATAGTATCTTCAAAATCGTTTTTGATACTATTTCTCCAGTGTGATGTTGGTAAATTTATAAGATAATCTAAACTTTGCTGAGGTTTTTGAGGTTTACAATTTTTGTATGCATTTGCAGTATTTACTTTTAAATCAGGAAAACATATAACAATGGATTTGCCCGAAAGATTAAGATTAATTTCCTTGAAAATATTGCCAATCCCGGTAGCCGAAACAGGTTTGTTTTTAATAAAAAATGCACAGTCAGCACCTAATAAGGAAGCATAATTAAGTAACTCTATTTCAGAAATATTAAGTTTAAAAAGTTTATTGAGTAAAATAAGAGTGTGTGCTGCATCTGATGAACCCGAACCGAGCCCCGTACCAAAGGGGACGTTTTTGTATAAGATAATTTTAACCGGAGGTATATCATAGCGTTCCTCAATTATTTTGAAAGCTTTATAACAAAGATTTTTTTCGGTCGGGCAGTCAATTATTAGCCCATGGTTAATTAGTTCAAATTTTTCAGAGGGTAATATCTCAAGAATATCCTCGTATGCAATCGGGTAAAAGACAGTTTCTATATTGTGATAACCATCTTCTCGTTTAGATAAAATATCGAGACCTATGTTTATTTTAATATTTGGAAAACAAATCATGTGGTAAAGTTAGTAATTTTAATTTTTCGTAAGAGTTTAATATTATCATTTTATTATTTTTACGGGCGAAATAATAATGATGAAAGTACAGTATTGTTCAGATTTGCATATAGAATTTCCTGATAATAAAATATTATTAAGGGAAAAACCGATTGTTCCTGTTGGTGAAATATTGCTATTGGCCGGCGATATTGTATTATTTAGTGAGTTAGATAAGCACAAAGATTTTTTTAAATATCTTTCTGATAACTTCCGGCAAACATATTGGGTTCCGGGGAATCATGAATATTATCAGTCTGATTTAGCATTGAAATCAGGAAGTTTTTGTGAAAATATTTTACCCAATGTGACTTTAGCTAATAATACAGTTATTGAGGAATCTTCTTTTAGCCTTATTATGTCCACTCTGTGGTCAAAAATAGGAGATAGAAATCACGGGATGGTCGAATATAATATGAATGATTTTAGAATTATTCGATATAATGGGTGGAAACTTTCAGCAACAATTTTTAATGAAGTTCATCAGAGTTGTTTAGATTTTATAACTAAACAGCTTAAAAATTTAAAAAATGCTAAAACTATTGTTTTAACTCATCACATTCCAACTTATTTGAATTATCCTGAAAGATTTAAAAATGATATTTTAAACGATGCATTTGTTGTTGAGCTTTTTGATTTAATAAGTGAATCGGGCCCCGATTTTTGGATTTATGGGCACCATCATCAGAATATTCCTGAATTTAAAATAGTAAAAACCATCTTGATAAATAATCAGTTGGGGTATGTAAAATATGGCGAAAACGAACAGTTTAGAAGAGATGCAGTGTTTGAAATCTGAGATTTATTATTGTCGAGACCTTATTAATTCATTGTTAGAGAGGGGGTTGTTGCTAATTTTTTTTTATTCCACATCCAATATAATTTTTATAATTTTTTATCGTTTGCATATAAACACACAATTATGAAACAATTAAGCATCTTTTCACTCTATCTTTTTACCTCGTTTGGGTTATTTTCCCAAGGAATTCCAAATCGAACTACAATGACTTTTCCGGCAGAATTTGATACTTTACGTCATGTAGGGTACGAATATGTTTTTGGAACAGATAACCCAAGCGAATTTTCGAATAAAATAGGTTATGGCATATTTGAATTTACAGAAGCTAAAGTTGGTCCGGTGCAGAATTGTGTTTACGAAACACTTTTCTGCAATTCCGAAATTCAGACTGTAACTTTGCGTACCAAAAACAAGGCGAATTCAAAGCAGCTTTACAATTATGTAAGCATAATCTATCCCGAAATGAAAGAAATTGTTTCAGCAAATGAAGTTTGCGATGTAACAATTTATACTGACCTTAATTCAAAACCTGTTTACATAAATTACATCCAGAAAAAGAATTGCAAAAATGCTGAATTGAAAATTGGTTTAGACAAAGGACTGCTAAATTAAAACTTATGCAGTATTAAGATATTAAAGTGGGTGAGATAATTCAGGATCAAAATGTTTCGTTATGATTCAGCATTTTATTGGGTGAAATGGAACAAAGTGAAGTGTGCCGCGAATTTTTATTTAAGCAAACTGCTCAGTGCCGACTTTAGTTCTGGATACGTAAATTTAAACCCATTCGAATGCAACTTACTCTGTATTTTTGTTCCTTTTAGAACAATCTCCGACATCTCTCCGAACAGAAGTTTTATTACAAAGGCAGGAATGTGAAAAATGATTCGTTTACCCAAAACAGATTTTAATGTTTGCACATACTGCTCATTAGTCAAGAAATCTGGAGCAACTGCATTAAAGGAATCTTCAAAATTTTCATTCTCGATTGCAGCAACATAAATATTTACTAAATCGTCTATATGAATCCATGGATAATATTGTTTGCCACGACCAAAAACAGGAAGAATACCAAACTTAGAAAGCATAAGAATTTTTTTCAAAGCAGGATCTTTCTTGTCCTGAACCAAACCGGTTCTGATTTTTACAGTTCTGATACCTGCATTTTTAAAATTATCGGCAGCATTTTCCCAGGCGATACAAACTTGAGCTGTAAATCCGGTACCATAAATATCTTTTTCAATATAATACTCTTCTCCTTTCGAAAAAGTAGGATATATGCCAACAGCCGAAGCAGATACAAAAGCTTTTAGATTTACTTTTAGTGCACTTACTTTTTTAAATAATAACTCCGCTGTTTTTACCCTACTATCGAAGATTTTTTGCTTTTGCTTTTTCGACCATCTTCGCGCACCAAGATTTTCACCTGACAGATGCACAATGTAATCAATTTCGTCAAATGCAGTCTCATCAACATATTTTTCTTCAGGAATCCAATAGAAGCTTTTGTACTGATCGCTTGTAAACTTCTTTCTGCTCAAAATTCTAACTTCGTAACCCAAGCTGTGCAATCTTGCAGATAAGGTTCGTCCGACCAAACCTGTTCCTCCTGTAATCAACACTTTTTTCATTTCAATGCTCTTAGCTTACAAAGATTGGTTTTTAATGTTAATTTAACTTTAAATATGTAAGAAAGTTCAAAGTAAAATTCTTAATTTTTATATTACATCAAAATTATGTATAAATTGCATTTCAAAATAAACAAGATTATGAAAATGTTATTTATTATTATTCTTTGCTTTTTGGGATTATCTTCTTTTGCACAGCCCTTAACGCCTCAGACGGTTTCGATACAAATGCGTGACAGTAAATTTCTGGCAGCCGATATTTATATCCCTGATACAGAAGAAGCCAGACCTACTATTTTAATTCAAACACCTTACAATAAATTATACTATCGTTATGGATTACCTCTAAATGTTGGTATAAACTTATCCTCAAGTCCTTATAACTTCGTTATTGTTGACTGGCGGGGTTTTTATGCTAGCGCTGCTGCTGCAGTATCAGGAATGAATCGAGGTCAAGACGGTTATGATGTAATAGAATGGATAACACAGCAAGAGTGGTCTAATGGCAAAGTAGGTACATGGGGACCTTCGGCATTAGGCAAAATTCAGTACGAAACAGCTCGTGAGCAACATCCTGCTCATATTTGTGCAGTGCCTTTGGTTGCCAGTCCCGAGTTCCTATATCAAACCTACTACCCGTATGGTGTTTATCGCAAAGAATATGTTGATCAGCTTGATGCTCTTGGATATGGGATGTCAGCAACTTTACTTGCAAATCCGCATTTTAATGCAACATGGACTTACATCGAGAATTTGTATTTCTATCCTGACCGATTTAAGATTCCTATGCTATTGATTGGTGGTTGGTACGATCATAATATTATCGAAATGGTAAAATATTTTGATGATATGCGCGAATTATCAGATATCTCGGTGCGTGACGAACATAAGTTTCTGATTGGTCCTTGGGCACATGGGGGATTTGGAATGGCTCAAGTCGGAACGGAGCAACAAGGAGAACTATTTTTCCCCGAAGCAGCTGAATGGAGTACCGTAAAAGCACTGGAATTTTTTGCATATTATCTGCTCGATGCCGACAATGCCTGGCCCACAGCAAATCCAAGTATTCAGTATTTCCAGATGGGGGATATGATTTGGAAACAAACAGAAATTTGGCCTCCCGAAGGACTTACTCCCAGAGTTTACTACCTCACAAGCGAAGGTGGTCTTGATACAAATGAGCCTACAATTCCGAATGGTTTTTCTCAAATTGTTTATGACCCTCGCGACCCTTCTCCAACTGTTGGAGGACCAACGCTTCGTCAGGATTTACAGCAAGGGCCTTACGATCAGTCGCTTGAAGTTGAATCTCGTGATGATATCCTTGTGTTTTCTACTGAAGTGTTAGCTGAGCCGATTATGGTTCTAGGAAAAGCTACTGTAACATTACACGTATCTTCAGACAGACTTGATACCGATTTTGCAATAAGACTTTGCGATGTATATCCCGATAACAGAAGTATGATTTTGTGCGATAACATTTTTAGAATGCGATTCAGAGATGGCTTTACGGTCAATGATACCAATTTTATGCAAATTGGTGAAATTTATGAAATAGAGATTGTCATGCCGGATCTTGCCCATACATTTCTTCCGGGTCACAAAATCAGATTAGACGTTAGTTCTTCAAATTATCCTAGATTTGATAATAATTTAAATAACGGAGGGCAGATGTACGTTAGCGGGGACACTCTTATTGCCACGAACAAAGTGTATCACAACTCCGAAAGAATTTCAAAAATTGAGTTTTTGAGCGATGAGGATACAAAAAACCAGATTGTTAAAAAATCTGAGATTAAAATTTATCCCAATCCGGCAAACGAAAACCTGATTTTTACAATTAACGAAGATATTGACGCAAGATACTTTGAGATTATAAACATTACAGGACAAGTAGTTTTTAAGGGTAAAATAGCAGGATGTGAAACAATTTTGAATATAAGTGATTTAAATCAAGGCACTTATATTGTAAGAATATTTTCTGATAAAGAAATTGAAAGTTTGAGATTTGAGAAGATATAATTTTATGCGCTCACATCCTTAATAAGTTTTTTATTAATTCGATAACGTTGCATTTCTACGGCACGAGTTGAAATATTCATTGCATGAGCGACATCTTTTGCTTTTAAGTTTAATAACCTAAGCGTATAGTGTATTTTTTCCAAATCTGAGAGTTTAGCATTATCAACTATCTCGATAATATGTGGATTGGAAATAACCAAATAAGATCTTGTTTCGCTCCAATGGCTTAAATGTTTTTGAAGTTCCATCCATGAATAATTATTTAGTGTCAAATTGCTTTCAGAATCTTTCACAAAGCTCTTACCACTAAAATGCTCTGACAGAAGAAAATAAGCTAAATAATAAGCAAATGCCAGATTTACCAGCATGTTTAAAACAATACTACTATCCTTGCTCGGGAACTTGAAAGTATAAAAGTATAAACCAATAAGATTATTTAGAAAATTTAAAATGATAAGCAAATCGATTTTAGCAAACAAATTTCCCTTTTTTACAATTGTTATTGAAGATTTTGCAGCAGGGATAAAAGAGCCAAAAACAAACAATCCGGTAGCGCAAGCGAACATGAAAATGAAGCCGTTACTAGAAATATCAAAAAAATGGTATTCTGTTTTAAAGATATATGCAATCGAAAGCAGAACAATAGAACTAATAAAACTGAGGATAAAGAGGTTTAGTATTTGCTTGTAATACAAAGAATTCTTCTTATAGAACAGCTGTCTTACATAAAAACCGATTACTAAATTTAGAATAAGGATAATTGCATTCAGAAAAATAATAGCAACCGACCAAGACAATCCATTAACCGGTTTTAAGTTTAATAAATAAGCTACTATTGAGACAAAATTTGCAACAGACATTACCAAAATCATTTTCAAGCCCGCTGATTTATTGCCCTTAGTGAAAACATGCAAACTAAATCCCAGCAGCATTGCAAATGCTGAAAGCAATAACATTATCTTATATAAGGCAGATATTTGTTCCATATTAAGTTCAAAAATACAAAAAAATCTTAGATCTAGCAGGTCTTTATTTTCATAATTTCATCAATTATCGAAGGAGAATACCTCGCCACAACCAAAGACTCACAGATTATTTTGACATGTAGTAGTAATGTAGTAATAAGGTAGTATTAATCAAGAGTTTATGTAAAATACCGGATTTCTCCGAAATAACAAGGTCTTCGTAAATTTGTAATATGATTTAATTGTGAATAAACTATGAAAAGAAATCTAATATTAATGTTGTTTGCATTGTCCAATACCTTTTTGTGTTTTAGTCAGATAGGAATCGGAACAGGTACGACAACCAATCAAAGTTTACCAGTTGAACCATATTATGGATATTCCTATACTCAATCAATTTATCTAGCTTCTGAAATTGGAACCACGGGAGATATAACTACATTATCGTGGCATTATAAAGGTGGTACTAATTTGGCAAATACTGACGATTGGGTAGTTTTTATTGGGCATACGACTAAAACTTCATTTTCAAGTACGTCGGATTGGGTTCAAGTTGCTAGCATGACACAGGTTTGGAGTGGAACAATTACGCTTTCCGGCACAGGTGATCAATGGATAACAATTGATATTGCCGATTTTACTTATAACGGGACTGATAATCTAATAATAGCTGTTGATGAAAATTCAGCAGGATACAATTCGAGCACAGATGAGTTTTATTGTTCTTCTGTAACAGGTAATCGATCTCTTTCTTATTATAACGATGCTACAAATCCAAATCCATCGACTCCTCCAACAGCAACTGTATCCAAAACATATATTTCAAATGTTATTCTCGGAGGAATAGCAATTTCTTGTCCTGCTCCATCAACTTTAACCGCAACCAATATAACCTCATCATCAATCGATTTAAACTGGACAGACAATGCAGGGGCATCACAATGGGATATTGAACTTGGATTAAATGGCTTTACGCCAACAGGAACTGCCACGCAATCTTCAGTTTCCAAACCACATACATACTCTGGTTTAAGTTCAAATACGGCTTATCAATATTATGTGCGGGCAGATTGTGGTGGAGGAGATTACAGCAGCTGGGTTGGACCTTATAGTTTTACAACATCCTGTGCAACCTATACAGTTCCATACTTTGAGGGATTTGAATCGGGTTATACAAATGGTGCTGCCATTGCAGGCTGTTTATCTCAACAATCTGTTGTTGGAACTGCTACCTGGGTAGCAAACAGCACAAATACCACTTATAACCGCACTCCACGAACAGGCTCTTTTAATACAACTTTATACTACAGTAATACCGACTGGATTTTTATCCCAATATATCTGAGCTCGGGGACAAATTATACAGTTTCTCTTTTTGCCCGACAGGATGGTGCGACTTCGACAAATGCAAATATTACCGTAAAATATGGAACAACGGCTTCGGCAGCAGGAATGACGAATACGATTGTTGCGGCAACAGGTATAATTAACGGGACATATCAAGAAATTACAGGAGATTTCTCTCCCGCATCAAGCGGAACATTTTACATTGGAATACTTGGATATATTAGTGGTGTCCCCTATTATATTTCTATGGATGACATTTCAATAATTGAAGGACCGACCTGCATTGATCCGTCAACTTTAACAGCAACAAATATTACAGCAACTACAGCAGATTTAAGCTGGACAGAGAACGGCACAGCCACAAGTTGGGAAATAGAAATTGGGGCTCAAGGTTTTAGCCCTACCGGCACACCAACTCACATCGGAGTTTGGAAGCCTTATCCAATGTCAGGATTGAATCCCGAAACATCATACTCGTATTATTTAAGAGCAGATTGTGGAAGCGGAGATTATAGTAATTGGGTTGGGCCATACGATTTTACAACTACTGTTTCTTGTCCACAGCCAAATTCTCTAGGAGCCTCAAATATTACAACAAACTCTGCAGATTTAAATTGGACTGAAAATGGGTGTGCGACAGTATGGCAAATTGAAATGGGTCTCGATGGATTTATTCCAACAGGAATTCCAACTCAATCGGGGATTTCAAATAATCCTTATACCTATTCAAGTCTGGTTCCAGGTACAGCATATGACTATTATCTAAGATCATATTGTGGAATTGGTGATGAAAGTTCTTGGGTAGGGCCGTATAGTTTTACCACACAAATATTGGCTGGAGATGTTAATATTACTGCTTCTGCGGGAATAACAAGTGCTACTTATACTACATTAAAGGAAACATTTGATAAAATAAATGATGGTACTCATCAGGGTATAATTGAAATTGAAATTGGTTCAAATGATGGGGAAACTATTACGGAAACATCTGCTGCATCACTAAATAAGAGTGGTGTTGGGTCTGCCTCATACTCTTCTATTATTATTAGACCAGGTGCTGCAAATATTAAACTTGTTGGTTCAATTGCCGGAGCTTGTTGTATCCCAACTGGTATAATTAAACTTAACGGAGCCGAAAATGTTATTATTGATGGTAGAATAGGCTCGACTGGCTCAACAATTGATTTAACAATCGAGAATACGAATACTGGCACCTGGGGATGTGCTTTTGCTTTTGTAGCAGCATCACACAATGTACTTCGTTATTGCATTTTGAAATCGGGGAATACTAACGCTGCTGGAATAGGAACCGTTTCCTTTTCGGATAATAACGTAGGAGGTGGAGTCGGATCAAGTTTTAATTTAATGGAAGAGTGTCATGTAACTAATTCTGGGAGCAATATCCCAAGACATGCAATTGCCGGTGATGGTGCTTATAATCGTGAGAACTATAATAATATAATTAGAAATTGTTCAATCTATAATTTTGAAGAATTTGGCATTTTCCTTGGCAGTTCTTCGTCAACCGAAGGATATAATAGAGGCTGGCTAATTGAGGGAAATGATATTTATCAAACAATTTCACTGACAAACACTTTCAAACCTCAAATTGGAATATGCATAGGATTTCCATATTCTTCCAGTTCATCGGGAAAAGAAGAAAATGGCACTTTTACCATATTGAATAACAATATCGGTGGAAATGGCTCAGGTGGATACTGGAATTATACAGGTGGGTTATATCCAGTTGCTGGAATTTATGTTTACTCAACAACAAGTGTGGATTCTTCATATACTAAAATTGACGGAAATCAAATTATGCTTTTCAATATTTCAAATTCGAACGGAAATCTAGGTTCATCAGACAAGTCAATTTTTACAGGTATTATTTCGAATAATTGTAGAACTTGGATTGGAAATTCTTGTGGTAACACAATTGGAAGCATGACAGATGAAGACAATTTAAAATTCAGTTCAACAGCTGGTACCGGAAACGTTTATGGTATTAATATGAAAACTAGTACAGATAATTCAAATAGAATAATTAACAATTCAATTTCTGGCATTCAAATTACAGAAGGAACTGGTGGAATGACATTTCATGGAATTCATAATAATTGTTCTACCACAAATACATCTGATAGTATTTCACAAAACAATATCTCATATATTTCCTTAACAAAATGTAATTACTTCGTAGGAATAAGTGCAAATGGATATATCTGTAAAAATAGAGTGAGAGATATTGATTTTACTGGATATTCGTCTTTTTCAGGTTTAACAGGCATAGAGTGGTATGGTGGAGATGTGCTAGGCAGGGGGGTTGAGAATAATGAAATAATCTTAGGGAATAATAAGGCTGGAATTTCTGTTGCAGTTGCCGATAAAATAGTTGGAATTAATTTAAACAGAAATGTACTTATGTATTACAATAGTGTGCTAATTGAAGGTACTGGCGCAGGATCTGACGAAGTTATTGGGGTTTATATAGATTGGGCAACAGGGACAGAATTTAAGAATAATTTGGTTTACATAGATAGACAAGGCGGAAGCGGAACTGAATACGCCCTTTATAACGAAATGGGACCATTGGCAGTTTGGACTTCGAGTAATAATGCATATGTTGTTAATTCTGGTGCAAAATCAGCGAGTTATTTAGGATATTGGGACAAGACTAGCTCAAATATTTCGGATTTAGCAACATGGGAAAGTACAACAGGTGAAAGCAACTCGATTTTTGATACTCCAACAAATCAACCTAAGAATACACTGTTTCCTTTACTGGCTACTCAAGATAATCTTGATGTTGATGATCCTTCATGGTTAGAATCGGGTATCCCATCTATTGAAAATATTGATATTAGGAATAATTTGAGAGATCCTGTGACACCAACTATTGGAGCATATGAAAAAGTAGATATAGTATTACCAATCGAGTTAATTTCTTTTAATGTCAAATGCGAATCTGATGTCGTGTTAGTTTGGGAAACACAAAGTGAGGTAAATAGTGATATTTTCGAAGTTGAAAAAAGCATTGATGCCGTTTCTTGGTTCGTTATAGATGAAATTACAGCAGCAGGAAACAGTAATTCAAGTATTTTATATCAAGTCATAGATACCAAAAACAACAACGGATTTTCTTACTATCGATTAAAGCAGATTGACATTGATGGAAAATTCAATTATAGCAATATAATATTTACCCAATGTAAAGAAGAATCCCTATTTGACTTTTCATTGTTTCCAAATCCAACATCAGATTATACAAAAATTCAGTTTACAAAAAATCCGGGTATAATTTCGATAACTGTATTTAACAGTACCGGACAAATTGTATTGTCAGAATATGGCAAAGACAATATAAACTCAAATGAAATAATCATAAGCACAGAAGCTTTTGTTAATGGACTTTACTATGTAAAAGTTATTGATGAAAAAACTAATCAAACATCAACAAAAAAACTTATAATAAACAAATAAAAAAGAATCATTCACCACATGGCCTTTATTATCACAACTCTAACACAAGTACATGAATTCTCAAATTCTATATCTCTCAATTTTACTCACATCTGTGTGATAATACTCGTTAGTCTGGCTACTTATCGATGAACTCAGGAGAAATAAACCCCGTAGTCCAAACAGACAACAACGGCCATGTGGTGAATGAGGATTTTACCTGATAATAACAAGGTACTCACCAACAAAGCCAACTGATAAATCAATAGGAGTCCTCACTACGACACCTTCTGGATTGGTAAGGCTAGCATCTACAGTACAATCAGCATTTTGTGAATAAGATAAATAAATGATAAAACCCTGAGAAATTCTAACGGTTTTTAATATAGGTTTTTTAAATAATCTCAAAATAACCCACTTATATTTCCATTTTTGTCAATGTCAATAAACTCTGACGATGGTACTTCGGGCAAGCCGGGCATACGCATAATTTCGCCAGCAATTGGCACAACAAAACCTGCTCCGGCTGCGATTTCAATTTCACGTATATTAACAATAAATCCTGACGGACGATTCTTAAGCGTGGGTTTATCGGATAATGATTTTTGCGTTTTAGCAATACAAACCGGTAACTTATCCAGGCCTAGTTCGGCAATTACTTTTAGATCATTACGAGCTTTAAGTGAATACTCAACAGAAGCAGCTCCGTAAAGTTTTATTGCTATTGTTTCAATTTTTTTTTCAATACTCCAATTAAAGTCATACAAAGGGCGGAAACAGGTATTGCAAGCATTTGCTGTGTCAGCAACTATTTGCGCAAGTTCTAAAGCTCCCTCTCCACCTTTTGCCCACGAATCGTTGAGAGCGTATTTTATTTGTTTTTCTGTTAAATATTCAGTAATAACGGCAATTTCATCAACAGTATCTGAACTGAATTTATTAATTGCTACAACAGGTTTAAAGTTAAAGTGCTGTAAATTTTCCAGATGTTTGTCGAGATTTGCCAATCCTTTTCGTACTGCTTCTGGGTTTGACTTTTCCAGGTCTTTTAGCGAAACTCCTCCATGATATTTTAAAGCACGGATTGTTGCCACCAAAACTGCAGCATTTGGAGTAAGATTTCCGTATTGTGATTTAATGTCGAAGAATTTTTCAGCTCCTAATTCCGAAGCAAAACCGGCTTCGGTAACAACAAATTCGCTTAATGATAATCCCATTTTTGTGGCAATCAGAGAATTTGTGCCTTGAGCAATATTTGCGAAAGGACCTCCATGAATTATTGCGGGAGTATTTTCGAGAGTTTGTACTAGATTTGGTTTAATGGCATCTTTTAGTAATACAGCCATCGCCCCATTTGCTTTAAGATCTCGGGCATAAATAGGTTTACGGTTAAATGTAAATCCGATAAAGATATTTCCCAGTTTTTCTTTAAGATCTTCAATGTCTTTTGCAAGACATAATATTGCCATAATTTCTGATGCTGCAGTGATATCAAAACCTGTTTCGCGAGGAATACCTTGAGTTTCGCCTCCTAATCCAATAACTATGTCTCTTAAGGATCTTTCGTTCATATCCATAACCCTTTTCCACTTCACAGTTCTGGCATCAAGTCCAAGATTACGGGTTTTACTTTGTAAATTGTTGTCAATCAAAGCTGCAAGTAAATTATGAGCTTTCTCAATTGCAGAAAGGTCTCCGGTAAAATGCAGATTTATATCTTCCATTGGTATTACCTGAGCATAACCGCCACCTGCAGCACCTCCTTTTATTCCAAAAACAGGACCAAGAGATGGCTCTCTTAAGACAACAGTAGTTTGATATCCTAACTTATTCATGCCTTGTGCAAGACCTATTGAAGTCGTAGTTTTACCTTCTCCTGCAGGGGTAGGAGTAATTGCTGTTACTAATATAAGCTTATTCTTATTTACCTTTTTTTCGTCAATCAACGATAAAGGGAGCTTAGCTTTGTACTTTCCGTATGTTTCAAGGTCATCTTTGTTTATGCTAAGTTTTTTAGCAATATCTTCAATGGGAAGCATTTTGGATGAACGTGCAATATCAATGTCTTTAATCATAATAAAAACTTTTTTTAATTAACACAAAAAAGATAGAATTGTTCAATTCTGGAAATGAAATTCTATCTGAATATCTGGAGTCTGTCAGAATCTAGTTTAATGAAAATAAATAGTAGAATTGTAAATGCCCACAGGGAAGAACCTCCATAACTAAAGTAAGGTAAAGGTATTCCAATCACGGGTGCTACTCCTATTGTCATTCCAATATTTACAGCAACATGGAAAAATAATATTGAAGCTACCCCATATCCATATATTCTCGAAAATGCTGATCGTTGTCGTTCTGCCAAGAAGATTATCCTGAGAATCAGTAAAATAAATAATCCAATAACTAATGTTGATCCAAGAAGACCCCATTCTTCGCCAATGGTGCAGAAAATGAAATCCGTGCTTTGTTCCGGAACGAAATTATATTTTGTTTGTGTACCTTGTAAAAAACCTTTGCCATCAAATCCACCTGATCCTATTGCTATTCTTGACTGATTTACGTTGTAGCCAACCCCTAGTGGGTCATCATTCATCCCTAGTAATTCATTTATACGTTTTTGTTGATGTGGTTGAAGAGCATTATTAAACAAATAATCAACTGATAATACAAACACAGATACTCCAATTATGACAAATAAAAACAATAATAAATTCTTATTCTTTTTGATTAAGTATAAAACAAGCATGAGAACCCCCATTACAAGAGTATTAAGTGCAACAAGATTAATGGGTTTGTTAGTAAAAATATCAGAATAATTATAAACTAAAATTGAAAGTACCGTAAATAACAAAAAGCAATAAAAAACAATTTGGCTATAAATACTACGTCCATTTGTTAAAATAAACCCAAGAACTCCTGCAAAAAGAATTATTATAAGTAGAATTTCGAGATTAGTAACTAATGCAAAAATAAACAATGCAATTATTGCAAAAGACGTAATAAATAAGACTCTGTTAAGACCCTCACGATATAATACAAAGATAAATGCAAAGAAAACTAAAGCCGAGCCAGTATCATTTTGCACAAATATTAGCATTACCGGCAATCCTAAAATTATTAGTAATAACCCGACTTTTGAGAATTTATTGAAAGAAAAGTTTTCGCTACTCAAAAACTGGGCGAGTGCTAGACAAATTGTAATTTTGGTAAATTCTACCGGCTGCATTCTGAAAGTACCAATTTCGAACCATGATTTGGAATTATTAACTTCAACTCCAAAAAACAAAACACTTATTAGTAGTAGTATGCCAACTGCATATAATGGATATGCAAATGCTGAATAAAACTTACTGTCAGTAACCAAAACCGCAATAATAATGATAAATGCAGCACCTATCCAGATTAGTTGTTTTCCGTATCTTTTTGAAAAATCAAATATACTACTATGTGTTTCGTCATACACAGCAGAATAAATGTTTATCCATCCTATAAAGACAAGTAACAGATAAATGATCACAGTTACCCAGTCTATATTTATCAAAGTATTTCCTCTTCTATTCTTCTCCATTTGCTTCGAACAAAACAGAATTTATTATTCTTTTTTCAAGTAAAGTATCCGATATTTCACGTTTAATATATTTTTCTATCATAAGTCTGCTTATAGGTGCCGCCCAAAGTCCTCCATAACCGGCATTTTCGATTAATACTGCTATAGCAATTTGAGGATTATCCTTAGGTGCAAATGCAACAAATACAGAATGACATTCTCCATGAGGATTTTGTGCTGTTCCGGTTTTACCACAAACACGAATGTCGGGTATTTTGGCATAAAATCCGGTTCCGTATTCTTCATTGACAACATAATCCATTCCATCAGCAATGATTTCGAAGTACTTCTTATCAAAAGGTGTAAATGTCTTTTGAGTGTTTTTCCCTGTTATCGGTTCTCCTGCAATCTTTTTAAGCAAGTGTGGGTTATAATAGTAGCCTCTATTTGCTATTATAGCACAAAAATGAGCTAACTGAAGAGTAGAAACCAAAACCTCACCTTGACCAATACCAAGAGAATAAATAGTGCTAAACGCCCAGCGATGTTTTCCGTATAATTTGTCGTAAAATTCAGGTCCCGGAATTTGTCCTTTGTTCACTGCCGGAAGTCCAATATCTAATGCTGTGTCGAAACCTAAAGTAATAATTTTCTTTTTCCATAAATCCAAACCGATACGAGAATCTTTGAAAATGCTCTTTTCTATTCCTCTTTGTATAAGTTCTTTAAAGACAAAGTAAAAATATGGATTACAAGAATATTGGATTGCTCTTGCAACGCCATTTGCAGGCGGATGTCCATGGCAGCCGACAAGGGATGCATCACAAGGAAAATATGTATCAGGTTTAATAAGGCCTTCTTGTAGGGCAGCCAAAGCATTTGCCATTTTAAATACTGATCCAGGAGGATAAGTCGAAGAAATTGCTCTGTTTATTAACGGCTTTCCCGGGGCTTTTACTAAACTATCATAATTATTACCCCTCTGTCTTCCAACAAGCAGTTGTGGATCATAAGTAGGACTGGAAACTATAGCGAGGATTTCGCCGGTCGAGGGCTGAATCGCAACAATGCTACCTACTTTGTTCTTCATAAGTAGTTCTCCGTATCTTTGAAGTTCTGCATCGAGTGTGAGTGTGAGGTCTTTTCCGGGGATAGCCATTGTATCGTATTTGCCGTTCATATAGCTTCCTTGAATATTGCTGTGGACATCCACTAGAAAGATTTGGACTCCTTTCTTTCCACGTAATTCATTTTCGTAATATTTTTCAATCCCACTTTTGCCCAAATAATCTCCGCCTTTATAATATGGGTCAGATTTTAATTTCTCCATGTCAATTTCTCCGACATCACCCAATACATGTGCAGCAATTCCTTCATTGTATTTTCGTAATGTTCTGTTTTGAACATAGAATCCCGGAAAACGATATAAGTGTTCCTGTAATTTTGCATACTGTATTGCAGGAATTTGTTTGTAAAATATCGAAGGACGATATGTTGAGTATGATTTACATTGTTCTAACTTTTTATCAAAATCTTCCCTTGAAATATTCAAATCACGACAAAATGCAACAGTATCGAAGCTTGTCATGTTTTTTGGAACCAGCATTAAATCATATGCCGCTTCATTACAAACCAATAATACTCCATTGCGATCATATATTAGTCCTCTACCAGGGTATATTGTTACTCGTCTTTGTGAATTGTTTTCGGAAGATTTTTTAAGTTCAGTATCGAATAATTGAAGATAAAAGATATTTCCCCAGATTATTAGCAAAATCAAACTAATAATTCCTCCAATGGTATATTTTCTGGATTCAAAATTCTTCATCTTATTCCTTCATGATAAGTAAATGTCCTATAATAATAAATATTAAACTGAAAACAGAACTTATCAAAATTTTACCCATAGTATAGAAAAAGTGAGAAAAACCATATGCATCAACGAAAAAGAGAAAAATATGATGGATTAGAATTATGCTTATTGAGTATTTGATAAACCAATTTAATCCATGATTTTTAATGGAAGGAAATTTATTTGGTTCGTAACCTTCACGTGGAGCATATAGTCTCAAAATAGCAGGACGCAGATAACCAATTAACACTGTTGCAGAAGCATGAATACCCGGAGTTGAATTAAAGATGTCTATACTTAATCCTAATATAAAAGATAGACCAAGGACAACAAATTTATTCGTTTCTATCGGTAGTAAAAGCAGGAAAAGAATGTATATGAAGATATTTATATAACTAGAAAAATATATGTTGTCAAAAACTAGTGTTTGAGATAACACTGACACAATAAATAATAATATGTATTTTATATTACTCCTACTCATTTTCTGATTCCGGAATCATTTCCAGTTGTTCGTTTCTGTTTGAATTAACTATTACATATACATAACTTAAATTATTAAAATCTGTAAATAAGTCAACAATTATTTCATAAAAGTCAGTAGATTTGTTCTTAACGTATGAATTTATGCTTCCAACAGGAATGCCATCCGGGAAAATTGCGGAGAATCCGCTGGTAACTACAATGTCTCCTTTTTGCACACTGACATATCCGGGAATTTCACTTAAAAAAGCCTGATTTACTTTTTGTGATTCCCAGGAAAGCGAACCAAAATAATTGTTTTTTTCGAGCTTGACACTAATTTTAGAATTTGGGTTAATAACAGGTAAAATTGTTGAGTATTTATTTGATGTGCTAACAACAATTCCAACAATTCCGTTTGGCCCGATTACACCCATTTCCGGTTCAATTCCATGATTCTTGCCTTTATCAATTGTTATATAATTCTGATATTTATTTACAGATGAACTTACAATTTTAGCGGATATATACTTAAACCCACTTTTCTCAATTGCCGGAATTTCGTACTTTCTGTACTTTTCCAGATTATTCATTAATCTTTCATTTTCTAAGGCAAGGGAGTCGTTTATAGATTTTAATTTCGTGTATTCAATAACAGAATTCCATTGCTGACTTATTGTTGCTGTGATACGATTCGAAGAATTTACAAAAGAAAATCTGTGATAACTGTTTTGTGTAAAAATTAGAACAAAACACAAAATTTCAATTAGAATGAAAACCAGTGTAAAGGCATATTTTATTATAAAATTCAGTAAATTCTTCATCTAACATAAGCTATCGGATGAGGAACGGGAATTTATCTATGTTTTTTAAGGCAATTCCTGTACCTCTTGCTACAGCATGAAGAGGGTCTTCTGCTACATGCACCGGAATGTTTGTTTTGTCAGATAGCCTTTTGTCTAATCCTTTTAGCAAAGCACCACCACCGGCAAGATAAATACCGGTTGTATAAATATCTGAATATAATTCAGGCGGTGTTAATTCAAGAACTGACATAATTGCTGTTTCAATTTTTGAGATTGATTTATCAAGGCTATGGGCAATTTCCTGATATGATACAGGAATCTCTATTGGAAGTGCAGTCATTTGGTGTGGACCTCTTACAATATAGTCAGCAGGAGGATTATCCAATTCAGGAATTGCTGCCCCTACATTAATTTTTATATCTTCTGCAGTCCTGTCTCCGATTTTTATGTTGTGTTGACGTCTCATATATTCCTGAATATCATCGGTAAAGTCGTCTCCGGCAATACGTATAGAACGATTACAGACAATGCCTCCTAACGAAATTACAGCGATTTCAGTAGTTCCACCACCTATGTCAACAACCATGTTTCCTTGAGGTGCTTGAACATCCATTCCTATCCCAATTGCAGCAGCCATTGGCTCATATATCATATAAACCTCACGGCCTCCCGCATGTTCCGAAGAGTCTCTTACCGCTCTTAATTCAACCTCAGTACTACCCGATGGAATACATACAACCATTTTTAATGAAGGATTAAACCAACTACGTTTCTTGTTTAGCATTTTAATCATGCCGCGTATCATTAATTCGGCAGAATTAAAGTCCGCTATAACACCGTCTCTTAATGGTCTTACAGTTTTTATTCCTTCGTGTGTCTTTCCGTGCATCTGACGTGCTGCATGTCCAATCGCCACAAGTTTTCCCGTCCTTTCGTCCAAAGCAACTATTGAAGGCTCGTCAACAACTATTTTATCATTATGTATTATGATGGTATTTGCAGTACCAAGGTCTATTGCAATTTCTTGTTGTAAAAATGAAAAGAATCCCATGTTTTTTCTATATATTTTAACCCCGAAAGATACATAATATCAGAAAAAAATCCAAAATAGAATTATTAATTATAAATATTGTTTAAATGGTTGATATACAGTACAATATGTAATTAAAGGGCACTCTTTCGTTACTTACAAATCTTAGTACTTGCAATAAATTATTCTTAAAACCATAATTATTTCACACAAACAAAGAGCTTTTGGTTGTGTAATGATGTCAATAATCGCAATTAATTAATCGTCTTTAGACCTTGTTAAAGTCGAAAAAGCAATTACACCTTCAACTACCTGCGGCAAGAAATATGAGACAGTAATATAGTTATCATCAATCCTTGTAATTATAACTTTTCCTTCATTATTGCATAAATTTTCACCTTCGGTAATATATTCAATAAATTCAGCTTTATTATTATCGGCTTTAACTAATTTCCAGTGTCCACTGCATGGGAATTCAGGATAACTGATTTTAATAGTTTTATTCTCGTAGTTATATGTTAGAAAAATTTCCCAATCCTGATGGTCTAATGCATAAGGCTGACAACCAACTCCCCACCAGTTTCCATCCATCCATTTTGTTTTGTTGAATTGGGCATTAAGATTATAATAACCGGAACACAATAGAAAAAATGTAAGAAATATTAAAATAGTCTTTTTCATAATTTTAGAATTAGTGTTTCAGATAATAAACGAAAAAATAGTAATGAATATTTTTTAATGTTTAAAATGTCTGAATCCTGTAAATACCATAGGTATTTTATTCTTGTTGCAAAATTCTATTGTTTCTTCGTCTCTTATTGAGCCTCCGGGTTGAATAACGCAATTTATTCCTTCTTTATATGCTATTTCTATCGAGTCACTGAAAGGGAAAAAGGCATCAGAAGCTAAAACAGCACCATGCAGGTCGAAACCGAAACTTTTTGCTTTCTCAATAGCTTGTTTAAGTGCATCTACTCGTGAGGTTTGACCGGTTCCACTAGCTAAAAGCTGAGAGTTTTTAACCAAAACAATCGCGTTTGATTTTGTGTTTTTAACAATTTTATTTGCAAACAACAGGTCTTTTATCTGTTCTTGATTGGGTTTTAGATTTGTAACGTAATTAAAATCATCGGCACTTACTGTTTTATTATCTCTATCCTGTACAAGTATTCCGTTTAAGACAGTCCTGAAAGTTTTGGTTTGCATTTCGGAATGTTTCTGTATCAGAATAATTCTGTTTTTCTTTTGAGATAATATGCTAATAGAATCTTCGGTATAATCAGGAGCAATGATTATTTCAAAAAATATTTTATTTATTTCTTCAGCAGTATCATGATCAATAATTTTATTAGAAATAATTATTCCTCCGTAAGCCGAAACGGGGTCAGCATCCAACGCGCCTTTCCATGCCTGAGCTAATGCACTTCTTGAAGCTATTCCGCAGGCATTGTTATGTTTCAGAATTGCCAGTGTAGTTTCATTAAATTCTCTCATCAAACAAACGGCTGCGTCAATATCAAGAAGATTGTTATAACTTATTTCTTTGCCGTGTAACTTGGTAAACATTTCGTCAAAATCACCAAAGTATAGTGCTTTTTGATGAGGGTTTTCACCATAACGCAAAATGTTATGTTTACTTTCAGAGACTTTAAATTCGGAGTAATTGTTATTATCGAACCAATTAAAAATTGCTGTATCATATCCCGAACTTATTCCAAAGGACTCTTTAGCAAAACGCCGCCTGGTTTCTAATTCCGTATGGCACTTGTTTTCCTCTAAAAGACTATGCAATTCGTGATACTGTCCACGGTGCGAAACAACTAAAACATCTTTATAATTTTTAGCTGCTGCACGTATGAGTGATATGCCTCCAATATCAATTTTTTCGATAATAACAGCTTCATCTGTTTCGTTTGCAACTGTTTTTTCGAATGGATAAAGATCAACAATAACCAAATCAATATTTGGGATTTCGTAATTGTTTATCTGTTCCTGATGTGTCGAATTATTACGAATAGATAAAATACCTCCAAATACTTTGGGGTGTAATGTTTTTACTCTTCCGTCAAGAATAGAGGGATATCCTGTTAGATCTTCTATTTTAATTGCTTCTATTCCAAGAGAATTTATAAAGTCATGTGTACCTCCTGTAGAATAAATTTTAACTCCGTATTTTACCAATGTTTTAACTATTACGTCAAGTCCATCTTTATGATAGACAGAAATTAACGCCGATTCAATCTTTTTTTGCATGTATTTGTTTTTTTGTTGGCTCAAAAATATAAATTTTGATACGATATTTTAAAGCTTATTTTTAAAAGTTATTAAACAATAATTAACCTATTATTTGTGATTAAGTCGAAAAATTCTACCGTAAAATAAAAATGCATAATCCTCAAAGCAAAAGATGGCGACAACTATTTCCGCATCCTCGTTGACAATAATGGAACACTTTATACCGAACAGGTAAATATCAAATAAGCCCCCCCGAAAAAACAAGATTTTCCCTACCCCCCCCAAAAAACAAGATCATAAGTTTTCCCTATTTTTTATATTGTATTAAATTATTTTGTAAATTTACAAGTGAGTTTTGATTTACAGAGAAAAGATTTTTTACACAATTTTTTGAACTTTTAAACATAGTTTTTATGAAAACAACAAAAACAATATCAGTATTATTAATTCTCATAAACCTGACTTTTGTTGCATATTCGCAAAATAGTGCCGATATTCGACGTACTTATCATTGGTATTTTGGAAATGGAGCAGGACTAGATTTTAGTAGTGGAGAGGCTGTCGCGATAACAAATAGTCCGTTGACCGCTGAAGAGGGCTGTGCTTCAATATCCGATACTTGTGGGAATTTATTGTTTTATACAGATGGCGATACAGTATGGGACAGAAATAATAATGTAATGCCAAACGGAACAGGATTGATGGGTTGTTGGAGCAGTACACAAAATTCGCTGATAATACCGCAACCTGGTAATGATTCTTTGTATTATATATTTTTAACAGATTGTGGAGAGCATCTTGGTGCAAATGGTTTGCGTTACTCAATAGTAAACATGAATATCAATGGTGGATATGGCGAAGTTATTCAAAAAAACACTTTGCTTTATGCTCCTGCAATGGAAAAACTGGCAGCTACTTATCATGCAAATAACACAGATATTTGGATTTTAAGTGTAAGCAGATATCCACCTGGTCCACAGCCTGATACTACAATGCAGTATATAGCTTATATTTTAACTGAAAGTGGAATTAATACTACTCCTGTTATTTCATCATCAAGAGTTAAATCTCCAAAACTTTCAAGTGGTTATTTAAGATTTTCACATAGTGGAAATAAAGTAGCTAATATGTGGCTTGTTAGTAATTGTATAGTATGTGATTCCCTTGAATTGTTTGATTTTGACATTGCTAGTGGAATAATATCTAATAACATTGTTTTAATACCTTCTGATTCTTGTGCTGGATATGGAGTAGTCTTTTCACATGATGATTCAAAATTGTATTGTTCAGTATTTGATAGTTTTCTTAGTGATTATCCCAATTGGAACTCTAAAATTTATCAGTATGACATATCTGTTAATGATTCTGTTGTCATAGCTTCTTCAAAAACACTAATTCACTATGCAGATTCTACAAATCCTGATTTACCTGAATATATGGGAATGCAATTAGGTAGCGACGGTAGAATTTATATTGCAAATTGGAATAATAGGGGCATAAATGCATATCCTGATACTATTGCAATAATTATGAAACCTGATTCACCGGGATTGGAGTGCAGTTTTGTTGAAAAAGCTATTTATATAGGAGGCGGTTCACAGGCTGGATTACCTAATTTTGTGGATACTTATTTTAATGGACCATGGTTGCCACCTTGTACAACAAACATTGAATTTTCTGAGAATACAGAAAATATAAACTGTGAAATAAATGTATATCCAAACCCTTCTAGTGATTTTACAGATATATATTTAACAAATATGGGAAAACACTATCAGGAACAATTTATATTAAATTATATGATTTATTTGGAAATCTTGTTCTACAAACAGAGACCAACAATTTTTATTACAGAATTTATAAAGGAGAATTAAAAGAAGGAATTTATTTTCTTAAAATACAATCCGGCAATCAAATTTATACAAATAAACTAATCATTAACTAAAAATGTAAATTATGGAAAAAGAAAATTTAAACTTAAGAAAAATCCTTATAACGGTATTATTTACAACAATTATGCTTATACAAGGTAACGTTACAAATGCTCAGTTTAATACAGTTATTACTCCTGGTAGTAGATTTGGACAAACTGATGCTAATGGTCCTAATCAAAACATATGGATTCGTAGTATAGGTATAGGTAATTTCACAAATAATGGAGATATGACCCATGCGTTTCTTCATGTAAACAGTAATTATTTGCTTTTACCACAAAATGGTTCAATAGCAAGTCTTGGCGAAGTTTTCCGCACAGATTGTCCAGCTGGTCAAAGTACATATTGGCGTATGTGGAGAGATTTTAAAACGGTAGGAGATATTTTTAGCCAATTCAGTACAGATATTATCGAAAATGATAATTTTTCTATGCAGGCGACTGTTCGGGACATAACATTTCATACACAGCCATTTGATGAAAATATTATTGGTGAAGAAAGAATGAGGATAGTCGGTGAAGAACATAGCTATGAAGGAATTGATATTTTGCCCGGCAATGTAGGTATTGGTACAAAACATCCTACATCAGCACTCGAAGTTGCAAATGGCGACATCGCCGTAACAGCTGACAACTTCGGCATTATCCTCAAAGCAAAAGATGGCGACAACTATTTCCGCATCCTCGTTGATAATAATGGAACACTTTTTACCGAATTGGTAAATATCAAATAAAAACATTTTTTTTCTCCCCCTTAAAATAGCAAATCAAAAAAATCCCCAAAGTTTTTCAGCCCAAACCCTTGTTCTAAGCAATCCGAAATCAAAAAAATTGAAAATCTACGAATTGTAATTTGAATTTTGTACTCTTTGATTTTGCTCAGGGTAAAGTTTGAGTTTTTTGCGAGGTTTTGGCGTGTATTTTTGCCAGTTCACCGAGCATGGTCGAGGTGGCAAAAATCAAGACAAAACCGTCAGAAAGGTAAAAATAAAAATCAAGATTAACATTGTTCATCCTTTCCTGATTAAAATTTTTAATTTTGTAATTTTTCTATACTCATGACAAAACCAGCTAAAACGCTTAAAACAACGTACAAATGTAGGTTGATTCATGAATCAACCTACAAATTTTCGTTGTAAAAGATTATTCAAAAATTGTCTTTATAGATAATCTCGGCAATATTCTGAAACAAGTAGAAATACAGGAACGTGGTTGTGGCGAATTACTTGTTTATGCTTACGACCTGAGTGCCGGAAATTACACTTACTATCTTGTCGCAGACGGAATGACAATTGAGTCGAAGAAAATGGTGCTGACAAAGTAAAATGATAAACAAAACAACAAGCATTTGAAATCTACGAATTGGATTTTGAATTTTGGAATTTATTTAGAGGTTTTGGCGTGTATTTTTGCCAGTGTGAGAATCAGAGTGAGAGTGAGTGACAATCAGGGGACTGAGGGATCAGCCCACAGGCTGATTGTCTCGAAGTCCCCGATGCAAAAATCATGACAAAACCGTCAACCCGAATATTTGGAATTTGGAATTTAAATTTGTCCTTTATCGAGCTTTTTAAAAAATCAGCAAATTTTTTATTTCAGTATTGTCAATATCAAATTTAACGGCAGTAATAAATTTATGCCAGCCATATTTACCTGCTGCACCGGGGTTTATATGCAGCAGATTGTTTTTCTTGTCAAACATGATCTTTAAAATATGCGAATGTCCTGAAATAAACAGATTGGGTGGGGCTGATTTAAATTCGTTTTGTACTTCAGGAGAATATTTCCCGGGATAACCTCCGATATGAATCATAAAAACATCAACACCTTCAATAGTAAATCTGGAACTATACTTAGTCATTTTTTGAATATTCGAATCATCTATATTGCCATAAACAGCTCTGACCGGCTTAATGGATTTAAGTTTTTCGAGAACTTTTTCATCTCCTATATCTCCTGCATGCCATATCTCATCAACATCGTTCAGAAATTCAATGATTTCACTATCAAGATATGAATGTGTGTCCGATATTAATCCGATTTTTTTCATATTAAAATTTCATTAAAAATATAGTAAATATGACAAATGGAGAATTTTTTTATTTTTTCTCTGACTTTTCCAAACAAATACTTTTTAACAAACAATAAACAATTGTTTTTAGCACCCTGTAATAATTGTATATTTACAATCTTTTTTTGTAATTTATTTAAAAAATGAAAGCAGTAGAGACTCCTTTAATGAAGCAATATTATAACATCAAGGCAAAGCATCCTGATGCGGTTTTGCTTTTTCGTGTGGGAGATTTTTACGAAACTTTCGAAGAAGACGCAGTAAAAGCAAGTGCAATACTGGGAATTACTCTGACCAAAAGAGCAAATGGAGCAGCCTCTTATATTGACCTGGCGGGATTTCCGCATCATGCCCTGGACACATATCTGCCAAAGTTAGTACGGGCAGGTCAGAGAGTGGCTATCTGCGAACAACTCGAAGACCCTAAATTAACCAAGACAATAGTTAAAAGAGGAATAACTGAATTGGTGACCCCGGGTGTCCTTATGAACGACAATGTTCTGGAGCAAAAAGAAAATAATTTTCTTGCAAGTATTTATATTGATAAACAAATATTCGGAATTTCATTTCTTGACATATCTACAGGGGAATTTTATTTGTCGCAGGGATCAAAAGATTATATCGAAAAATTGATACAAAGCTTTAATCCAAAAGAAATCATTTTTGAGAAAAATAAGAAAAAACAATTTAGTGAATTATTTGGAAATTCGATATTAAGTTTTGGTCTTGATGACTGGGTTTTTAATTATGATAATGCTGTGGATAAACTCTTTAATCAGTTTAAAACACGAAGTTTAAAGGGTTTTGGTGTTGAAAAACTTGATGCCGGAGTTATTGCTGCAGGGTCAATAATAGATTATTTGAATCTTACAGAGCACAATTCGAGGGATCATATTAAAAACCTAGCTCGTATTGATGAAAATTTGTTTGTGTGGCTTGATAAATTTACTATCCGTAATCTTGAAATCTTTCATTCAACTAATGAAAACGGTAAGAGCCTGACAGATGTTATTGATAACACTGTGACTGCAATGGGAGGCCGAATGCTGAAGCGTTGGGTTGGATTACCTTTGAAAAGTTTGCCTGACATAAATGAAAGATTGGATATAGTCGAATATTTTGTAAAAAACGAAGACTTTAGAGCTAAAACTCACAATCAATTAGTTGCAATAAGTGATATAGAAAGATTAGCTTCAAAAATTGCTGTTTTAAGAATTAATCCCAGAGAATTATTATCGTTGAGAAATTCTTTGGAAGCAATAATTCCGATTATTGAAGAGTGTAAAAACTCTAAGCATCATTTAGTCAATATTTTTGGCGAACAACTTCACCCTTGTGCTGAAGTCAGAGAAAAAATTACAAAAGAAATTAATCCCGAATGTCCAAATTTGTTAAATCGGGGAAATGTAATAGCCAAAGGAGTATCGGAGGAATTGGATCAATTAAGAGCGATAGCATTTGGAGGTAAAGAATATCTCGATAATCTTGAAAAACGTGAAAGTGAACGCACTGGCATAAGTTCTCTAAAAGTAAGTTTTAACAATGTTTTCGGTTATTATTTCGAAGTTCGCAATACACATAAGGACAAGGTGCCTGAAGAATGGGTTCGTAAACAAACTTTAGTTTCTGCCGAAAGATATATTAATGAGGAGTTAAAGGAATATGAAGAAAAAATATTAGGGGCAGAAGAAAAAATTCAGATTATCGAAAATCGTTTGTATAACGATTTGATTATGTTTATTTCTGATTTCATTGGAGCTATTCAGTCAAATGCTGTTTTAATTGCAAGACTTGATTGTCTGTTGTCTTTCTCAAAATCGGCAATTAGCAATAATTATTGTAAGCCGGTTCTGAATGACTCATGCATAATAGATATTAAAGGTGGCAGACATCCGGTTATTGAAAAGTTATTGCCTTTCGGTGAAGAGTATATTTCTAATGATGTCTATCTTGACGACAGTACACAACAAATAATGATGATCACAGGTCCAAATATGTCAGGGAAATCGGCTTTGCTTAGACAAACAGCATTGATATGTATTTTGGCTCAGTGTGGCAGTTTTGTGCCTGCTCAATCATCCGAGATTGGTATTATTGATAAAATCTTTACCAGAGTAGGAGCTTCAGATAATATTTCCATGGGCGAATCTACTTTTATGGTCGAAATGCTTGAAGCCGCAAGTATTATGAATAATATTTCTTCGCGTAGTCTGATTTTGTTAGACGAACTGGGACGGGGAACCAGCACCTATGATGGAATAAGTATAGCGTGGGCAATTGCAGAATATATTCACGAACATCCTACCGCTAAAGCAAAAACTTTGTTTGCGACGCATTATCATGAGCTGAATGAAATGGAAAAAACCTTTAAGAGAATACGAAATTATAATGTATCTGTTCAGGAATTAAAAGATAAGGTAATTTTTCTGAGAAAACTTCAACAGGGTGGGAGTGAACATAGCTTTGGGATTCATGTAGCCCAAATGGCGGGTATGCCAAAATCGATTGTCTATCGTGCAAAAAAAATTCTCGAGCAACTTGAAGGTAGTGCTAAAGATGTGAGTGCGGATAGTAAGTTAAACAAATCAGTCGAAAAAATAGGACCGAATCGCGATGGTTATCAGTTAAGTTTCTTCCAATTAGACGACCCCGTGCTTTCACAGATTCGTAAAGAAATACAGGGAATTGATATTGATACTCTTACACCACTCGAAGCACTAAACAAACTTAACGAAATAAAAAAGCTTAGCGGAATCAAGTAAAAAGTAGAATTCCAAAAAGCAAATTCCAAAAAGCAAAAAACTTTGTGTTGTCTGTGTCTTTGTGATGAAAAAACCTCAAAGTCATGATTTTCACAAAGAAAATGTAATACTGCCTCTAAAGTCACATTAGCCTTAACCATAGCCTTAGTCTTCAGATAAAAAAAACCGGAATCCGAAACTCGAAACCCGGAATCCGGAACGCGAAATCCGCAACCCGAAATCCGAAACCCGGAATCCGGAACGCGAAATCCGCAACCCGAAATTCAATTTGGTTTAAATTTTCTACTCCGGAATAATATTCAAATAATGTTTGTACCTGTTAACAATTGCATTTGCAAAATTCACAGAGTAAATTCCCGGGAAATAGCCATGTTTAACGCAGCTATCATTATAATATGTCGGATTTGACAAGTTAATCATATAATATGAAACATCATCCCAGGAACCGGGATTTTTATTGTATTTTGACGCTAATCTCATAGCATCTTCAATATGTCCCGGACCAATATTATAAGCAGCTAAAACAAATTTTACCATATCATCCGAATTACTTGGTGTAGTTGATAATAAGGTATAAAGATCTCTGATATAATTAACACCGGCATAAATCTGTGATTCTTGTCCCTCTAATTTTGGATCTCTGTATTTATAATATATCACAGGCATAAGCTGCATAATTCCAAACGCTCCGGCCCAGCTTACAACATTAGGATTAAATCTCGATTCTTCATAAATCAGGGATGCCAGTAAACGCCAATCCCATCCAATTACGACGCTGTATTTTTTTATCAGTGAATCATACTTGCATATTCGCCCTTCATTCCCTGAGTAGAATTCGCTATTAATATCAACATACAAACGATTGTTATTAATATATTTTCTGGTTATTTTATTGTAATCTTCGGTTTGCATAAAATATTCCAGCCAGTGGTTTAAACTGTCCAACAAAATTTTTGATTCGTGCCTTACACACCACGAAATATCCTGAGGTAAACTCATATCTGTCTCAATATCAATATTGGGATAATAACTCTGTGCAATTTTTGCAATGTTATAGTCACAAATAACATAATCAATCAATCCTTCCGATACTTTTTGTATTAACTGTTCATCAGGCATTGAGTCAATTTCAACAACATAATAGTTTTTGGAAGACAAACTGTTAAGATTATTTAAACTCTTGATATTTCTACTGTTTTTACTACAATATACTGTTTTCAATTCAAGATCTGACAAGTCTCGGATAAGTTTATTTTGCTCTTCTACATCTGAAATTCTCTGTACCAAGACTTGTTTTGTTTGTCTTACAGGTATTGTAAAATCATAATTTACATCTTTTTCTATCGAATTGCTCAATGACTGTGCAAGTATGTCACACTCACTTGATATAAGCAATTCCATACCTTTGTCAGGATTGTTCTCGACAATAATTTCAAGATTTAAGTTATGTGTTTTTGCAAAGGCTTCAAGTATTTCTAGTTGCAAACCCATCGGTTGCCCTTGATAAATAAAATAGTCAATAGGATTTGTATTGATCACAACACGTAAAATACCTTCTTTTTCAATCTCCGGAAAATCTCTTTTTGAATCTATCTCCTGTTTGTGAGATAATACATAATGTGTAATGAAAAAACCAAATAACAATACAATTATTGTAATAACAAATATCGTAAATATTTTAAATCTTTTCATTTAGATAATCGAACTAAATATATTATTAAAAAATTACAAAAAATTGCGTAATGCCAAAAAAATCTAAATAATTGCAATTAATCGTAAAATTCCCAAGAGATACCAAAATTAAATGAAAAAGGATTATCGGGAATCTTGTATAATAAATAATAAGTATGAGGCATAAAAGCACTATTAAAGTTACTGATTTTCACAAAACCTCTAAACCGTTTTATTTTAACAACTCCATAAAGTCCTGCATTTGGATAATTTCCAAATTTCCTGTCGTTTTGCAAATAAAACACGCCCAGTGCTGGCATATACGCATAACCATAAATTGCACTGTGGTATTTTACATCAAAACCTAATTGCAATGTAAGTGCATGTTTAAATATATCACGTTTAAAGTAAAAACTAGTGTATCCAATCATGTCGGGTAGCGGAATATTTGTTCGGTTCGCAATATACTGATAAGTGAATCTTGTATTCCAGTGAAAATTCCCGAAATTGAAAGTTTTACTTAAATATGCATCAGAGATCAGATTAGCTGCCGCAATTTGTCTGGGTACACATTCTGCATCAAATATGAAATAATTATCAGGAATATTTATGTTTACTCCTGCATCAAAATCAATCTCGCTAAAATTGAAATTTACTCCCCCACTGATATTTGTTGTTTTATAGGCATCAATTTCCCATTCAAAATGATTTGACTTGTAATAGTACATAAAAATAGATGGATTTAGCACCGAAAATCCGAAATATGCACTTAAATTAGTATTATCAGTTAAATCTAGGTAATAATCTGCCGAAATATCTGTGTCAAAAATATCAGAACCTGCAAAACAATAACTTAATTCAGAATAAAATGAAGAATTCTCAGTTTCAAATGTTAGTGAACCTGTAACATAATTTGACAAATATGTCTGAGAAGTCGAGTCAAAGCCATAATTGTATAAATAATTGTTTATACCGGCCAGTATCTGAAACTTTTCAATTTTACCTTTTCCTTCAAGTAAAAAAATCAATAGAATTTTATTATCAATTACTTTGTAATATGTAGAATCATTTGTCAATGTAGAATCCCTGTAAATATTATCGTAAAAACTTCCAGGGACATCAAGATACTGTCTGAAAAACCTATCTGCTTTTATATCGTGAATAATTGAAAAGTTACTATTGAAAATCTTATTTATTGCAGTATCTTTTCCGATTAAAATTGTATCTGAACTATACGATCCAAAGCGATATTCGTGATTATATTGTAAACCAAGCTGACCAACTGTATTTTGAGCATTCTCAAGATTTACACTATATAAATTTGTAGGATAATAAGTCGAGTCAAAAGTTTGCATATTCTTTAATCCACCATTTTCTTGATTGTTTATTTTGTTAAAAACGAAATTAAAATGGGACTGATATTGTTTTTTGGTATAAGCTGTTGCTATACTTATAGCATTTACTTTTGTAATGTTGCGTTGGTAATGAACATTATTAGCGTTATTTTCATTAGAATTAATAAGGTCGTAATTAAATGCAAAATTGAAATTTGGTGTAATATTTTGTGTATGCGTAAATTTTACAATTTCAGGTGACTTGGGGCCTCCGAAAAACTTGAAAATAGTAAAAGGTTTTGTGGCATCAAAATATATTATATTGTCGTGATCCTGAATATATGGCGTGTAATTATTAAAAAACCAAAATGTATGAGTTGCGTGCTCTGAATATATTGCTGGTATAAATGGACTCCCAGGATTCATCCAGCCCAAAGGATGATAGGATTGTTTAAATTGGGGGAGATAATTATGAAAAAAATCTGTCAGCGAGTCATCAACATAAGTGAAGTCTTCATATACAGTATGGTACAATGTGTGTGAAGTGAAATGTCTTTCAATACCCTCGTGCTGCGAATAAACCAAATTCACAAAAAGAAAAGACATTATAAATAATAATTTGCGTTTCACGTGGTAAAGATATAAACAATAAATGAAAAATTTTATTCTGCAATTTTTTTTAATTTGAACTTTTTTTTGTCTGATGATAAGAGTATGCTTATTTGTTGTTATTTTTACCACGAATTATATAAACATTGAATTATGAATAAAGAATTGTTGAAGAAATTATTACCACATGTTATTGCAACAGTTTTGTTCTTTCTTATAGCATTAATCTATAGTAAACCTTTGATAGAAGGAAAGAGGCTGGAGACTCATGATTTTAGTGTATATATGGCAATTGCAAAAGCCAATACAGATTATGAAAAAGCTAATGATCGTTTGGTATTTTGGAATAACTCGATGTTTAGCGGTATGCCCACATACGCGGTATCAACAGCAAAACAAGAGAATATCTTCAATAAAATTTATCAAATTTTTATATTTGGAGGAACAGCACCACTAAATTTAATTTTTTGGTATTTATTGGGGTTTTATATTTTATTAAATGCTTTTAAAGTAAATCCCTGGTTATCGATGTTTGGTTCCATAGCATTTGCTTTTTCATCTTATTATTTTGTCATTATTACAGCTGGACACTTTACAAAAGCTATAGCAATTGGTTTTATGGCGCCGGTTATTGGTGGTATATATATGGCCTTCGAACGAAAGCGACCTTGGGCAGGAATGTTTTTAATGACATTTTTTATGGCTCTGCAGATTTTGAGCAATCATGTTCAGATTACATATTATACAGGTTTAATGATATTGATTTATGGAATATATGAACTTGTTGCGGCAATTAGAGAAAAATATATTGTAAGATTTGTTAAAACAGTTGGAATATTAAGCATAGGAGTTTTACTGTCGGTTGGTATAAATTCAGCATTTATATTGACAACTCAGGAATATATTCCGTATTCTATTCGTGGTGAATCCGAATTGTCAAGTGCTGCAGGAGACAGAACTTCAGGTCTGGACAAATCTTATGCAACACAGTACAGTTACGGTATAGATGAAACCTTTACTCTTATTATTCCCAATGTTAAGGGGGGAGCCTCCGCAACCGAACTAAGCGAAAATTCTGCTACGTATCAGGTTGTTTCCGATATATTCGGCAAAGCATCAGCAAAAGAAATTGTCAAAAATATGCCCACTTATTTTGGCGATCAAATACAAACTTCCGGACCAGTTTATGTGGGTGCATTTATTGTATTCCTCTTTGTGCTGGGATTATTTGTTGTTAAGGGAAAAGTTAAATGGTGGCTTTTGACAGTTACAATTCTTTCAATAGTCTTATCTTGGGGTAGAAATTTAGAATTTGTTACTCACTTCTTTTTAGATTATTTCCCGGGGTATAATAAATTCAGAACTGTATCTATGATTTTAGTTATAGCTGAAACTGCAATGCCTCTGTTAGGGGTACTTGCACTGGTTGAGTTATTTAAAAATAAGATTGAAGTTAAGAAACTAATGAACTATTTTTACATTGCCCTTGGTGTGACCGGTTTGATTACTATGGTATTTATTGTTTATCCTTCAATAAGTGGTTTGAGTGGTGAAGGCAAAAATGAGATTAAGACTGCAGAATATTTTTCGTCAGCTTTTCCTAATGATCCACAGTATGACCAAGCTAAGGAACAGTTCAAAAATGACTTTGTAAATGCAATTTATGAAGATAGAGCTTCGATGGTAAGAAACGACGCATTAAGATCGTTGGTTTATATTATTTTAGGGGCTGCAGTTGTTTATTTTTTGATAAGAAAAAAGTTAAAGCCAAATATTGCAATAGCATTGATGGCGGTTATTGTTCTTGCGGATATGTGGACTGTTAACAAACGCTATCTCAATGATGATAATTTTGTTCCGAAACGAAAATACGAGGTGCCGTTTGAACTGACTAATGCTGACAAGTATATTCTCGCCGACACCGAGAAGCATTATAGAGTTTCAGATATTGACCCCAGAGCAGTTTTTAATGATGGAAGTATATGCTTTTATCACAAATCAATAGGTGGTTATAGCGGTGCAAAAATGAGAAGATATCAGGAATTGGCAGATTCAATTATGTATCAGGAACTTTATATGGCACAATATATCGTGCAGTATGGATTTCAACAAGGAATGTCTGATACTGCAGTCCAGTCTTTATTCGATAGCCAGGCAAAAATCCCAATTCTTGATATGCTTAATGCAAAATATTTAATTTTCCATCCTGATTATGCTCCGATTGTTAATAAGGATGCTCTTGGTAATGCGTGGTTTGTTAGGGAATTCAAATTTGTCGAAAATGCTGATGAGGAAATTAAAGCAATGAAGACAATTGTTCCTGCTGAGGAGGCAGTGGTTGATAGAAAATTTCAGGATAAATTGAATGGATTTAAGCCCGATTTTGACAGTTTGGCTTCAATAAAACTTGTTGAAATTGCACCTGATTATGTAGTATATGAATCAGAAGCATCATCAGAGCAACTTGCGGTATTTTCAGAGATTTATTATCCTCATGGATGGGTAGTGACTGTGGATGGAAAAGAATCTGACCATTTCAGAGCAAATTATGTTTTGCGTGCTATGAGAGTCCCCGCAGGCAAACACATTATTAAGTTTGAGTTTGTCCCGGTATTGTACAAGAAGGGTGTTGCAATTTCTTATGCTTGTTCAATAGCTTTGTTTTTGATGATTGCTATAGGCGTTTTTTTCGAATACAAAAAGAGAAAGAAAGGATTGCAAGTTAAAACAGAATAGACTTTAAACGATACTATTTTTAAACCTCGTATTAAAATAATTCATCAGGAGAAATACATTCGGGAATGAATTGTTGCAAATTACCTTTATTTTTTATAATATCTCTCACAATACTTGATGAGATGAAAGTGTGTTCAGGTAAAGTAAGTATGAAAACAGTTTCGATATTGTCATTTAAAAGTTTATTCGTCTGACCAATCGCTCTTTCAAATTCAAAATCAGCTGATGTGCGAAGTCCTCGGAGTATGTAATTGCAATTGTTTTTCTTACAAAAATCAACTGTAAGTCCCGAATATGCTTTGACTTCAATTTTTGGTTCTGATTGAAAAATTTTATTTATTATCTGAATGCGTTTGTTCAAATCGAACATTGTTGATTTTGCTATATTATCACCAACTCCAATAATGATTTTATCGAAAAGCGGCAGTGCTCTTTTAATAACAGATTCGTGCCCAACGGTAAAAGGATCGAAAGAACCCGGAAATATCGCATTTCTATTTATATTATTCATTTCCTGCAATTTTAGTCCATGAATCTTTTAATGTAACAATACGGTTAAATATTAGTTTATCTTGTTTTGAATCTTTATCTACACAAAAATACCCTTTTCTTTCGAATTGGAAACGTTCCATTGGTTTTGCGTATAACAGACTTTGTTCAAGTTTTGCCGTATTAATTCTTACAGAATCAGGATTCAGATAATCAAGATAAGTTTCATTTTCGTTTGTGTCTTCAGGGTTTTCTTTAACGAATAATCTGTCGTAAAGTCTTACTTCTGCATCAATACAAGTTTGTGAATCTACCCAGTGTATAGTTCCTTTGACCTTTCTTCCATCCGGAGATTGACCTCCTTTACTTTCAGGATCGTATGTACAGTGTAATTCTGTTATGTTACCATCATTATCTTTTATGATTTCATTACACTTGATAAAATATCCGTATCTTAATCTTACCTCACCGCCCGGTTTTAGTCTGAAGAATTTGTTAGGAGCTTCTTCCATAAAATCATCCTGCTCGATATAAATTTCACGGCTAAAACTTACTTCTCTCGAACCGGCAGATATATCCTCCGGATTATTTTGAGCTTCGAGTTGTTCAGTTTTATTTTCAGGATAATTTGTAATTATTACTTTTAAAGGATTTAATATTGCCATCACTCGATTTGCTTTTTTGTTAAGGTCTTCTCTTATGAAAAACTCCAGCAAACCAACGTCTATCATATTCTCGCGTCTTGCTACACCTATGCGATCGGCGAAATTTCTTATTGAATCGGGAGTATATCCTCTCCTGCGAAATCCACTGATTGTCGGCATTCGTGGATCATCCCAACCGTTTACATAATTGTTTTTAACGAGTTCGAGAAGTTTTCGTTTACTCATTACGGTATATGACAAATTTAATCTTGCAAACTCAATTTGCCGAGGTCTTTTACCGGTTGTGTCAATTTGTTCCAGAAACCACTCATATAAAGGTCTGTGTACTTCAAATTCAAGGGTGCAGATTGAGTGTGTAATTCCCTCAATATAGTCGCTTTGTCCGTGAGCATAATCATACATGGGATAAATGCACCACTTATCTCCTGTACGATGATGATGTTTTTTCATTATTCTATACATAACAGGATCTCGCATGTGCATATTAGGAGAATTCATATCAACTTTTGCCCTTAAAACCATCGAACCATCGGCATATTTGCCGTCTTTCATTTCCAAAAATAATTTCAGATTTTCTTCTATACTTCTGTTACGAAATGGACTTTCAATACCGTTAATAGTAGGATTTGTTCTTTGTTCGCTGATATGTTCTGGTGTTTGTTCGTCAACATAGGCTTTGCCATCTTTTATTAGCATCACTGCCCATTCAAATAATTGTTCAAAGTAATCAGATGCATAAAAAAGATTATCATACTCAAATCCCAGCCATTTGATATCTTCAATAATGGATTCTACATATTCTGTTTCTTCTTTCGAAGGATTGGTATCGTCAAAACGTAAATTCGTTTTTCCTTTAAAAGTTTCCTTTAAACCAAAATTCAGGCAAATTGATTTTGCGTGTCCAATGTGCAGGTATCCGTTTGGCTCAGGCGGAAAGCGTGTTATTATTTGTTTGTGTTTACCTGTTGATAAATCATCTTCTATTATTTGCTCTATAAAATTAAGCGATTCCTTTTTTTCTTCCATTTTTAACATCTTTTCTATCTCGCAAATATAAAGTAAAATTTCGTGTAGCGATTGATTTTTATTGCATCTTTATGTATAAATAATGAGAGAATGATTTTACTTTTAATATATTTTCATCTTTTAATTTCTAATATCTATATTGATATAGAATATTTGTTTAGTTTTGAATTGTAAAAATAAATTTTGCAAAAAATGAGTAAAATTTTTATTTCTGACATGGAATTTTTTGCTTTTCACGGGCATTATGCAGAAGAAAAGTTGGCAGGGAATAAATTTATTGTGGATGTCGAAATGGATACAAATACTGAACCGGCACAAAAATCGGATAATCTTAATGATGCTTTAAATTATCAAACCGCATATTCAATAATAAGAGAAGTTATTACAGGCACTAAGTCAAATTTATTGGAGAATATTGCAGAAAATGTACTTAATGCATTGTTTTCAGAATTTGATAATCTTGAGTCTGCAAAAATTAAAATATGTAAAGTCAATCCTCCTATGGGTGGTCAGATTGGTACTGTGGGAGTGGAGATATTCAAATCGAAAAATGATTTATAGGTTTTGTATTTTAATAAACGATACCAAATAATCCAAATAATAATCTGTTTTTATCCGAATATACACCAAAGCTTAGGTATTTTTTGTCAAGAATATGTATTGCATGTTTTATGATATTAGACTATTATCTATATTTGCTCAAAATATTGAGTAAAAATACTCACAGTATTGAGTAAATTGTAAGAAATGTACGAAAGGTCTTATTTGCAAGCTCTTAAGAAGAATTTTTAAAAATCAGCCCTGACAAGCTATTTTAATTATGAGTTTATGAACATTACAATTGTAAATCCATCAAAAATTCCTGCACTACTTTATGGTGGAACAGAAAGGGTTATCTGGTATCTGGGAAAAGATATGGCAAAACTTGGGCATAAAGTCACTTATTTGGTGGCAGCCGGATCGGTTTGCGACTTTGCAAATGTTAGAGCATTAAACAATCAATTGCCTTTAAATGAGCAGATTCCTGAAAATACTGATATCGTTCATTTTAATTTTCCTGTTAATGAAAAAATTTCCAAACCATTTGTTACAACTATTCATGGTAATTCTTCGTCAGGTCAGGAATTTGATATTAATACAATATTTGTATCAAAAAATCACGCTGAGAGACATAATTCAACAAGTTACGTTTATAATGGCCTTGATTGGGATGATTATGGTAAACTTGATTTAAATAAGGAAAGGATATATTTCCACTTTTTGGCAAATGCCGCCTGGAAAGTAAAAAACTTGAAAGGCGCGATGAAAATATGTTCTTTGGCAAATGAAAAACTTGCAGTATTAGGAGGGAATAGATTGAATTTTAAAATGGGTTTTAGACTTACATTGAATACTGATATTAAGTTTTATGGAATGGTGGGCGGAGAAAAGAAAATGGAGCTTTTAAGCAAATCAAAAGGACTTATTTTTCCTGTTCTTTGGGATGAACCATTTGGACTCGCTCTTATTGAAAGTATGTATTTTGGTTGTCCTGTTTTTGGAACGCCATACGGGGCTTTATCAGAAATCGTAAATAATGAATCAGGTTTTTTGTCTGACAAAGCTGATGATATTGCCGAAGCCATTAAAAATATTGATACATTTGACAGAAAAATCATTTCTGATTATGCAGTTGAGAATTTTAACTCGAAAAGAATGGCAATAGAATATTTGAAAAGATATGAAATAGTTTTATCGGGAAAGACTCTTAATGAGACGAAGCCTATTTATAATCAGGAATTAAATCAAAAAATATTTAAATTTAGCTAATGGAATATTTGTTAGCAATATTATTAGCTATTGTTTTAGGTGTATTGATATATTTCCTTAAATGTTTCAGGCATAGTGGATTAAAGAGAAATGTTTTTGTCTTACTGTTTTCTTTAAAGCTTATGGCAGGGGTTGGTGTATATTTAGTTTATACACACTATTATAATCCTGAAATGTCAGATATACATAAATTTTATCGTGGAGGCTTGGCCTTGTACGGGGCAGCTGATGATAGCTTTGCAGATTATTTGCGACTTGTTAGCGGAATACAGGGAGACCAACCACAATTGGAGAAATACTACATAGCGACAGAACACTGGACACGTAAATTTGATTATGGACTTTACAACGATAATCGCACAATAATGCGGTTTAATGCTGCTGTTTGTCTTGTATCGCAGGGCAATATTTTTATTCATATAGTGCTTATGGCATTTTTGTCATTTATCGGCTGTTTTGTATTATTTAAATCATTAACAAAACTTTTAAATGTCAACAAATACCTTTTACTCTTTGCTGCATTTTTAATTCCATCATGCTGGTTCTGGACATCGGGCCTATTAAAAGAAGGTCTTATGATGTTAGCAGTCGGATTTGCATTTTATTTTTTGATAAAGTTGTACGGAAAATTTAATATTTGGCACTTATTGGGGTTTGTTTTATCTTGTGTTTTAATGTTTTTATCAAAAATTTATGTATTACCGGCATTTCTTCCGGCAGTCTTTTTTCTATTTGTCAGCAAGAAAATGAGAATAAAATATCAACTAATCACTTTTTTCTCAATATTAGTTTTAAGTGCTGTTTTAGTCCTTTTTAGCGGAAAAATTCTGGGCTATGATATTATCTCTACTTTATCGGGCAAACAAAACGATTTTATCAATTATATTGAATTACAGGATGATCCCGGCAGTAAATATGATCTGACAAGGCTCCAACCTGATGTTGTAAGTTTTATAAAAATCATTCCCGAAGGACTGATAAACAGCTTTTTTAGACCATTTCCTTCCGAAGTAAATTCTATATTTATGCTATTTTGCTTTCTCGAAATTGTTATGTTTTGTCTTGTAGTAGTTTTTACAGTAGTTTTCTTTAAAAAACCCGACAAAGATACTTTGCGTTTTATTTTATTCTCTGCAATGTTTGTTTTATTCCTTTATGTTGTTGTTGGTGTTTATACTCCAAATACCGGTTCAATAGTTCGTTACAGAACTCCGGCTTTGCCGTTTTTGTTCGTTATGTTGTTTGGACTGATTGATTGGGAAAGGATAAAGAGATTTTGTAATCGGATTCTGATGAGAAATGATATAAGGTAATGAAACCTGTATGAATTCAAACTGCCTTTGTTTTGTTACAAAAAATAAGCAAAACAGGGTTTGTTTTGTTACAAAATATTTATCAAGTTTACCTAAAATAAATAGGCTTAATAATCTTTACCAATTATTTATAACAGCATCAAGAATTTTTTTATTGAGCGAAAGCTTGTTATAGTCGAGGTCTTCAATACTCTCCTGACTTGTTCGAATTAGTGCGACAAATTAAGGTCGCTCCAGACTTGACCCAATTAGTGCGCTAATTTTTTTAAAATCAGAATTGTTAAGCGACAAAACAGTATTCAATGCTCCGCGGGATGGCCTGGCAAAACGGCGGGCAGCTCAAGCGGTGAGAGCGAAACAATTAGAATTGTGTCGAGCCGACATGTAAAGTGCCGATGATAAATT
>Ga0116142_10000662_pt1 | contig 44854 bp, 35 predicted proteins | sample AD_UKC033_MetaG_FD_89785 | JGI IMG/M metagenome (GOLD analysis project Ga0116142, IMG submission 89785) | Active sludge microbial communities of municipal wastewater-treating anaerobic digesters from USA - AD_UKC033_MetaG | ecosystem: Engineered > Bioreactor > Anaerobic > Digestate | place: USA... | reverse complement strand
TTCATGAAAATGCGTGTATCGTTGCGGTTATGAACGGAAGTCAAGTGACAGACCTTTATTTTGTGCATAGGTAATATTATGGGTATTCAGTACTTTTTTGTATACCAGGATCAATTGTTCAGCAATGGTTTCAGGGGAAAACAACTGTCGGCATTGCTGCATAATCCGTTCCGAATTAAATAAACTTTTATTGTCATGCATATATGTCATGGCTTTCGCTAATTCGTCAACGTCATCCACTGGTACCAGAATACCATTGTTTTCATTCACAAACTCTTCTGGCCCGCCGCATTGTGTGGCTATGACAGGCAGCCCTGCAGCCATTGCTTCAACATAAACGACCCCAAAGGTTTCTCTCCTCGATGCCAAGGCAAATACGTCACTACAGGCCATTAAATCATTGATTTCAGACCGTGTTTTTCTTCCTGATAATGATACTTTCCCATTAAGTTTTAATTCATCAATTTTCGAAAGGATCTTTAATCTTTCAGATCCTTCTCCAACAATGATCAACCTGATATCTGCCAGTTCAAGTCGCGAAAATGCTTCCAACAGGATATCAAAACCTTTACTTTGGATCAAATTGCCTACAGAAATGAATGTAAAATTCCCGTGAGGTTTAGGTACGTATTTAAAAGTTTCTGTTTCAACAATGTTATGGATCACGATGCCGTCAACATTGAAATGTTGCTTGAGCCGATTTGCCAGGTGTGAGGAAACCGCAATGATTTTGTCCGCGGAAGCATAGGCAATCTTGCCATAGCTAATCGTTTTCTTACCCGGTTGATCGGCATTGATTTTACTGCTGTGTTCGGTGACGATCAATGGAAGATGATGCTTTGTCTTAAACCAGGATGCAACAGCGGCGATATCCGTAAAATGTGCATGAACAAGATCAGGCTTACCATGATGCTTAATGATATCGGAATATATTGAACGTAAGGCAAGTCTCCCGACGAGCATGAAGAGCCAGGAAGGAACCATTCCAAGGGGTAAAGCGATATTATATATCTCTATGCCATCCTTGGTCAGGTGGGTTTTGCCCAGTTTTCTCCTGCGCCTGATTGAACGAAGGTCGATGGAAAGTAATACGACTTTTACGCCTGCCTGAAGCAACGCCTTTGCCTGGTCAAATTCAAATATGCCGCGCAGGGGCGAATTTTCCATAGGATAATTTCGAGCAACGATTAAAACGTACATCTAATGATAACTTTCCCCTTCAATCAAATAGTATTAATCTGACGAGAAGGACAATTAATTTATCCAAGCAATCGATGGTATATCTTCTTATAAAACGGCAAAAGCCCCAGATCCATATAATGTTTCTGTTTGGGATTAGTCAAGAACAGAAAAAGAAAATAAAATCCTTTATCAAACAGGTAAACTATTTTATAGAATCCAACCGTCCATTTATTAAAGTAATGGTCGTGATAAATTCCCAGATTACTTAATCTCCTGGCAATAATTTGTGGATACTTATAATTTGTCAGTTTATCCAATAGCATATTATATTCTACGATTTTGTTCCGGTATTCCGGCTTCATGTGTTGATTAGTGATACCATGCGCTCCTCTTCTGTAAACTGACGAAACGATATTGAAATAATAAATTGGTGCATTTTGTTGAATGAGGATCATAAGCGGTGTATCGCCCATGATCAGTTGATTAAGTACATCAGGATAATTCAGATTGTTCCTAAAAACAAGCGATGCGGTTGCGAACTGTCTGTAACGCAAGACTTCTTTAAGAGTTAAGGTCCGGCTTTTTTTTCTGCCGAATAGAGCCGTTTTACGATCATCATAAATAATCAATGCATTTTCAGCAACGGCTCCAAAGATTGAATTATTCTCTAAAAAATCCACCTCCCTTTGCAGTTTCAACGGATCCGTCCAGTAGTCATCTCCCTCGCACAGGGCAATGTATTTTGCCACATTACGTGCTTCATTTCGGGGTCTTAATGCTTCGCGGCGGTTTGGCTTGCAGTAAGTGTTTTCTGTTGGATAAATACCAATAATCAAATGCGGATATTTAGCCTCATACTCTTGTACTATTTCTCTGGTTCCATCGGTAGAACAATCATCAAAAATAACCACCCTTACAGGAAAAGTTGTTTTTTGCATTATAATACCTTCAATGCAATCACGAATGAATGAAGCATGATTATATGTATTTGTACTGGTTGACACCAAAGGGATGGTTCCTTCCGGCCATTGTTGCTCGGTAATAGGAATGGGTTCTTTTAACGGGATGTATATGTAGTTGTTATCCTTGTTCATTGTTACCAATTCATTAATTTTTCACTGGTGGTAACTGTATCATCTGAATAAGAGGAATGATGGTATGTTACCGTTATCAGGAAGAGGGCCGTATGTGCTTGTGGATGCATCAGTTTCGCGGGTGCCTTACCTCAGGGTTTCAAGAAAGTATTTATAAAACGGGTACACCTGCACCGATTTACCCTCGTATTGGATTTCTTCCTCCTGATCGAAGCATACGATCATTCCCCCGTCAATTCCCAGGTGGTTGCAGGCTTCGGTGAGGCCTTTGAGCTCACGTTCCCTGGTGGACGCGTCATTCATGCTCCAGGCCACTTGTACCGGAAACAATGATCTGCCGTCCTTAACAATGAAATCACATTCGTGCAGTCCCTTGAAATAAAACAAATCCTTTTCTGATTTAAGAAATTCAAGGAAAACCATATTTTCCAGCAGTTTGCCCTTGTTTTCGGAAACAGAGAATTCAACGGCCGAGAGCAAACCCGTGTCAACGATATAGGGTTTTTTATCACTTTTAGCCTGTTTTATTTCTGAGAAACTGAACCTGCCGATGGATTGGCATAAAAAAGCATCGTTGCACCAGGTGAGATAATCATACAGGTATTTATTACTGATTTTATAGCCCATTGAGCGCAAATCGTTGTATGCCTTGTTTACCGAAAATGTCTTGGTAACGCCGGCAAACAGCTTTTTAATGAAAAACCTGAGCGCTTCAATATTGCTGATTTCATAGCGCTCAACGATATCCCTGAAAATCATCACATTAAAATACTGCTGCAACAATTTGACTCGTAAGGGATGTTCCAATCCAACCGTTTCGGGAAACCCACCCTGAACCAGGAATTTTTCGGCATGGTGGATGATGGCGCTTTTGTTCCTTTGTGGATATAAATTTTTGGAAACGCCTTTAAAGTCAAGGTACTCGCTAAAGGAGAGTGGGTAAACCGTATACGCGATGGTTCTTCCCCTCAACTCGGATGCAATTTCGGTACTGAGCAACCTGGAATTTGAACCGGTGATGAAAATATGACGGGTTTTGGTATCGTAAAGCCTTCTGACAAATTTTTCCCAGCCTTTTACATTTTGAATTTCATCAAAAAACAAATAAACATCATTCAGGTCAATTTCAGGATATAGTTCACTGTAAGCCTGTACGATAAGATCGAGGCCGGCTGTAGTTAATGCAAGTCGTTCGTCCTCAAAGTTTACGAAAAGTATTTTCTTTCTTTCCAGCCCGTTTTTCAGCAAAGTATTCATCAGATCGTACAGCAGGTAAGTTTTCCCGCTTCTCCTTGCACCTACCAGGCTGATAATAAGCGCTGCGTCAAGCGGGATGTGTAACCGGCGTTTAATGACATGCGGCAGTTCGGTATGCTGATTTTCGAGTAGTATTTCCTTGATGATAGCTTTCATGCCGTAAAGCTATAAAATATTGGCTGAAAAAACATAAAAATAAACATATATTTGGTAAAATATACTAAAATTATAACTTTCCTTTTAAAAGATGTCTTTGATCAGACGGGGGTGTGTTGCCTGGTATTCCTGCACAAAATCAGCAGTTTTATCGGTAGAAGAATCATCGTGAATAACAACCTCAATTGGGAAGGTGGTATTCTGGATCAGGCTCCCTTCAATGCATTTCGAAATGAAATAAACGTAATTAAATGTTGATATTATGATAGTTACAAGAGGCTTCGGGATCTTTTGAAGCACATTATTTGTCAGTTCATACGCATTATGGATGTACTTTTCCAATTCCTTATCTGACAATGTAATTTCCATTATTCTATGGCAGGTACTATCTCCTGAACAGCTTTTTAACAAAACGGGATAGAGTCCCATATTGGATACTTATGACAAATCCCATAAACGCAATGATACATCCGGAAAAATTAATTTTGAATGTAGTGTACGTTGGTGCAATCTGCCACAGGTTTGATTGTATAATATCATTCAGTGCCCTCAGGCTGATGATGGCTGAACGTTGGTCTCCCATCTCCATAAAATTCCTGTAAATCAATATCTTGGTATTGATTATCCCAAGGAGTTTTTCAGTTTTCATCCTCGAGGCCCAGATACCGCCTTTGTGCAACCTGTATACGGATGGGCCAATCTCTTTTAAAAACTTACAGGCGCCAAATGTGCCCAAATAGGCATTTAAAGGGTAATCGCCTTTAAAACGGAAATAATCATTCCTGGTCTTTTCATTATTAAAGACATTTCTATAAAGCTTGGTGGCGGTTGCAATGCCCGACGGAGTAGCGATCAGTTCATCTGGAGTAAAATCCCTGCCTCTTTTCGGGAAGGTCTCCCTGGATAATTTTCCACCTTGCAGTGTTTTGAAAGGATGATAGCACATGACATATTCCGGATTACTTTCCAAAAAATCAACCTGTTTTTGCAGTTTCAACGGATCGGTCCAGTAATCGTCTCCTTCGCAAAGGGCAATATATGTCCCCCGGCGCTTCTTAATAACGATTCTTCCTATGGCTCCGTTTCTTTTGGAAAATTGGTTCTCGGTTTGATAGATAGCTATAATAAGTTGCGGATATCGGCTTTCATATTCCCTGATGATTTCGGTTGTCCTGTCGGTGGAAGCATCGTCGTGTATCATTACTTCAACCGGGAAGGTGGTATTCTGCATTAAGAAACCTTCAATTGCATTGGATATGTAGTTTTCATGATTGTAGGTAATACAAAGGACGGTAACCAACGGTATAATGTCATCATCCCATTTTTGTTCAGTAACAGGAAGTGGATCTTTTAATTTTTGCAAATTGTTTTGTATTGTAGCCATAGAAGTGTGTCTACTATAAAAATATGATTATCAATACTAAAGCAGATGCTTCCTGGACTATATCCGGGTGTAGTTATGCAGCTCAGGAAAATTTGGTCACATATGACGATTTCAGCATCTTTGACAATTCTGGGCTTCATGCTGATACCGAAACTTTGAATTTCATCCCAATATGCTGAAAAATTCAGCCCGGGGTCGCTTATGAATTGAGAGGTACCTTCAGAACAGATCAATTCTAAATTATATAGTTTGTTTAAATGATTCACTCCCAGGCAATGATCGAAATGTTCGTGGGTTAGGATCACCCAGGATGGATTCAGTGATTTCTTTGTTAAATAAGCAAGAAGGTCTTTATTGTCCTCGGAGCCGGGATCAATAATGATACATTTGTTAGAAATACTGTTTGTAATTACATAACAATTAGAGTTGACAGGGGTGTTATTGATTTTTTTAATTTTTATCACCTCAAGTCTTTATCTAAGAGTTACACCACCGTCTATTGTGAAAATGCTACCAGTTACCCATTTCGCTGCGTCTGACAATAAATAGATGGCAAAGTATGCAATGTCTTCTGGTTCCCCAAATTTGCCAAGTGGATAATCTTTTTCATGCTCTGCCAGATCATCCTGAAGTGCATATGCCTTTAAAATATCAGTTTTAATAATTCCCGGCTGAATGACATTCACTCTGATATTTCGTGGGGCCAACTCAAGTGCTAAAACCTTTGAAAAAGAATTGATTGCCCCCTTTGACGATGAATAAATTGCATTTGTTACTGCAGCATAGTTAGTGGATATGGATGACATCATCACAATGGAAGCACCTTTATTGATTTTTTTTGCTTTCAATAATGACTGAACAATCAAGACAGGAGCATAGTAATTGGTTCTAAAAATTGCATCAATTTTTTCTATTGAAATAAATTTAACAGGTACTTTGTTATTGATTCCGGCATTTTGCACGATTCCGTCGAGTGCAGGCAATTTTTCAATCAGATTCTGAATACTTTCTGTACTTAAAATATCAGCAGTAATAGCAGTATGCTGACCTCCATACATCTGTGATAATGTTTCATTCAATCGTTCTTCGTTACGACCTGTGATAATTAAACTTGCACCCATTTTTGAGCACTCCATAGCTATACTTCGGCCAATACCTGACGATGCTCCGGTTACAAAAATTGTTTTCCCAGCTAATGAAAATGGGTTATACATATTGAGAATTTAAATTTCTGTAATGTCGCTAATTTTGATGTCAATGGTCTTTATTATGCTGGATGCCCATGACATTCCTACACCAAATGCACTCAATAAAAGTTTATTACTGCCAGGTAGCTTTGAATGAAGTTCACTTGCAATTGTAATGGGAATTGATACCGATGAAGTGTTACCAAACTTAGATAATGTGGATGGTACTTTACTTTCATCTAACGTTAGCTTTCTTGCAAGATAGCCATTTAAATATTTACTTGCCTGATGAAAAACAAAATAATCGATGTCTTCTTTTTCATGCTTAGTTAGACTTAAAATTGCCTTGATGTCTTGTGGTATGGCTTTTATGAACAGATTAAAAACATCTTCACCTCGCATATAACCTTGTTCGTCAGACCGAATATTTCCTTCACCATCTACAACCTTTTCTTTCAAGGTTTCAACAGAGCTTGGATTTCGGTAACCTCCTCCACTAATCTTTACCAGGTCGGCATTTGCACCGTCCGATGTTATTGTAAAAAAACTTTCTCCGAACTTGTAATTCTTTTCAATAAGCGTTGCCGTTCCAGCATCCCCAAACAAAAATGCTACCCTTCTGTCTTTTGCGGAATATACTCGTGAACGTGTTTCCCCATTCAATAAGAGTGCTTTGTTAATTGATTTGTGCTGCATCAGGCTGTAAACAATATATAAGCCGTGTATGAAACCAGTACATCCAAGAGAAATGTCAAACACAATTGTATTCCCCGGCAGCCCTAATCTGTTTTGTAGTAAAAATGAAGTAGCAGGCATTCTGTAATCTGGGGTTTGAGAGACAAAAACCATTAGGTCGATTTCTTCTTTATTGATCTCATTATCGGCAAATAACTTCTCTGCTGCAGCATAACATAAATCTGAAGCACATATTCCTTTTTCCGCGAATCTTCTTTCAAAAATCCCTATTTTATCAACAACAGTTTTGACTTCGTCAGCAGAAAAGAACTGTGTATATTCGTAATTATTAATCACATTTTTAGGTATTGCGCCGGAAATAGCTGCTATGCCAATATTTTTAAAGCTTAGAAACTGCATTATTTATGAGGTTATTTTGAATTGATTTTAGTGTATAGTTCTTCAATGGTAGCCACACTCCGGATATCGGCACCTGTAATTTGCTTCTCAAACTCCTCGTCCACCATTGCAATAATGGAAAGTGCTGTAAGGGAATCCCATTCAGTCAACTCACGGAAACGGGTTTCAGGAGTAAATTGTTCTGTGGGTGTGTCTTCAAATTGTTCTGCGAACAGGATTACAAATTCTTTAAGTTCCATGATCAATTCGTTTTAAAATTAGTAATAAGATTTCTATATTCAGGAAGATCGGCTAAAGCAAGCACAGTGCTTTCAGGAACCATCCGTTTCACAATTTTTTGCAGGGTGTCGTCGGGTCCTGCTTCGTAATAGGTTTTCACACCCATTGAGTCCATTGTGCTCATCATCGCTGTCCACTGAACCGGATGGGTGATATGTCTTACAAGGTTGGTTTTGATGGTTTCAACATCCGTGTAAGCCTTTCCGTCAACACATTGAACAATGGGACACAAAGGCGTGTTGAAATGTGTTTGCTGAATGAGCTCACCCAGCTCAATACCGGCTTCTTCCATATAGGGTGAATGAAATGAACCGCTGATACTCAACGGGACTGCCCTTTTTGCGCCTTCGGCTTTAAAAGCCTTGCAAGCCAAACGAATCCCTTTTTTAGAGCCGGTGATTACTACCTGCCCTGGACCATTGTAGTTTGCAAAATAGATGGGTTCCCTGCTTTCCTGGCTAATCTCTTCGATACGTTTTGCAATATAATCATCGGTCAAACCAATGATGGCCCCCATACCGGTTGGATGTTTCTCGCAAACCTTTTGTGCCATAAAGGCTCGGTTTAGAACAAGGTTTAATCCATCTTCGAACGATAGCGCACCATTTACCACCAATGCCGAAAACTCTCCCAGGGAATGACCGGCCACCACATCTGGCTTCAGATCGTTTTGGGTCAATGCCAGGATTGTTGAATAGATGAAAACTGCCGGCTGGGTGTTTTTTGTTTCGAGCAATTCAAGTTCGTCAGCTTCGAACATCACATCTGTAATACGCCATCCCAGCAACTCATTTGCATATTCAAAAAATTCACGGGCTTTGATGAAATGATCATACAAATCTTTACCCATACCCTGGCGTTGCACCCCCTGACCAGGAAAGATAATGGCTTTCATATTCTATAGACTTGACTTTAATATTTTAAGTCCTTTGGGAAGCTTAGTGATCACTTTTGCTGGATTCCCTGCAACCACAACATTAGCCGGCACCATTGAAGTGACAACCGAACCAGCAGAAACAACAGAGTTTTCACCAATTTCTTTAACACCTGGCATTATTATGGACCGGGTTCCTATTGTAACATTATCGTGAATGATCAGTTTCGTTAAAAACAGGTTTTTTTCCTTAACGATAACATCATCCCGCAGTCCAAAAAAATCATGACCATGCGTCAGGATCTTAACTCCTTCTGCAATAGCAACATTGTCCCCAATTTCCAGACTCCCTGTATAATCAATGTCCGAATTTCTGGTTAGTACCAGGTTTTTTCCTGCCTGGATTGTACCATTAGAACTATGAGTGCGACGTATCCAAACATTTTCTTCAATATAAGCACCAGAGTTAAAATGGAAATGCTTGGAATACATCTTGTTTCTCAATTTATAGGACCATGGAAAACTAAACCATCTTGAACTGTATATGGTTAATATGCAGCGTCTTTTGTTTTGTTCTTTCTTATATTGTTTATTATCCATTTTGTGACATTTGATATTCAAAAATTGATCTAATGATCGCCCTCATATCGTATTGTGGTCTCCAGCCTGTAATTTGATAAAATAAACTTGAATCCATTTGCGCAAATAATTCAACATTTGTCCTTTCAATTTCTATGTTAACTTTATGCTTAACGTAATTCTTTGAAGCTTCTGCAATCATGTCAGCCAGTTCAATAATTGAATGGGTATGTGGAGGTCCAAAATTATAAATATCTTGCCACTCTTCAGGATTTGAATTGTTAATCAATGCAACGATTCCGTTTGCTGCATCCCTGATGTCGAGAAACGAAAAATTTTGCTTACCGCCAATGATCTTAATTGGTTGTCTATCGATAATCTTTTTGATAAATATGGAGGTAATGCGTTCATCCAAACCTGGTGAATTTAATCCGGCCAGTCTGATATTTGTACAATTTAAGTCTGTAGTTGAAGCTATTTGGTTCGTCATTAGTTCACTTGAGTACTTAGCAAGAGCATACATAGAGTCGGGGTAAACAATTGTTTGCTCAGTCCATGGAGTATCAGGATTTTGCCCATAAACGCACCTGGATGATATATTTATGAATGACTGAATATTATGTTGCTCGCTAGCGAGCAACATTTTTTTTGTGAAATCAAGGCTTCCTGCAAGTGCTTTTCCTTCACTACTCCTTGAGAACGCACAATGAATGATTAAGTTAACCTGATCAAAAGGTATATTTTTGTTTAAAAAATCAGCATTTTCATAGAATTCAATTTGTTCAAATTGAGTAAATCGTTTCTTTAATAATTCTGTGGTAAGATCAAATGCTAAAATTTTATATCGTGACTCACTGACCAGTGCTTCAATCAGGTATCTGCCAAGGAAACCTCCGGCACCGGTGATTAATATTGTTTTCATGAATAATTGCCTAAGACTGGTACTAATATTGATTCATTTTTATCAGAAATCACATCGAATCGTTTTTTTACATATTCAATTAGATCAGCAAATTCTTTTCTCGATTCAGTGATTCCAAAGACCCGAAAAACAATTTGATTCAGAGTACCTAACGCAGACTCTGGAATTGCTTCACCAACATTATGATTGACAACTGTCTTAATTATGCCATTATATCTATTTATCTCTTCAATCCCAATAAATTTGTCAATTTTACCAGGATATGATAAAAAAGTTATGTTGCATGCATATTTCCTATTAAAAAACGGATCTATAAGCGATTTAACATCAAAATTACCCATCTGTCCGGTTAAGGCATAATCAACCATCATTTTTAATGGATTATAGCCACATGCCTTTTCAAGGATATTATATTCTTGTGTACCCGTTAACCGGTATCCAATATCATAATAAATAAAATTCTCATGATCCACAAAAGATTGAATAAAAAGCATACCGTTTTTCAAGCCAATAAATTTCAGTGCATTAATTGTTTTTTGGTTTTGCTTTTGCAAAAATACCTCTAAATGTTTTGAGGGAAAATAGTATGCTATGGGTAAGGGAATTACACCATTCTTAAAAGAATAGGTATGCCTGTCGGCCATCGCACTTAAATAAATGTTGCCGTTTTGGATTATGTAGAATATTGCAACCTCTTTTAAATTAATATATTTTTCAATAAGGATTTCTTTTCTGACGGAAAAATCTTTGGCATGGTTAATGCCAGACAACAATTCTTCATAATCATTACAAATCGAAATACCATAGCCACCTGACCCATCAACAGGTTTAACCAAAACGGGATATTTTAAACTCTTTATATCATCCTTATTAAATTCACGCACAACAGGAATCCCAAAATCATTGAATAATTTCTTATACTGACTTTTTACCGAAGTGAGTTCCAATTGTTGTTTAGTGCAATAAAATGGCAAGCCACAACTATTTGCTACTTCAAGTGTTTTCCAAATATTAAATTCGTGTACACCTGTGAAAACTGCATCAACATTGTTTTTAGTTATTAATGATTGTATCGTAACAGTATCAGCAGTGCTGATGTTCCAAGTTTCATCAGCAATCATCTTAGCAGGTGAGTTTTCGGTTTCTAAATTGTCAGTTACAATCGTATAAACACCAATTTCTTTTGCATATGTCACAATATCACATGATGAGATAGGTTTCCCTCCAAGAATTAATAGCTTTTTTACTTTTGAGTTCATCTTAGCTTATTGTTATCCAGTTGCATGTTTTGTTGTAACAAGAGAAATTGGTCCCACTTATTAGGACAGAATTAATACAAATATACGTTTGTTATTGTTAAACGAGGGGGGTCTGGGGGGAGACTCATAACTCGTCCGTTTTGTTAATATCTCAGGCTGCTGCATGGTAAAAATTTATGGGTGACTGATAACCAAGTGATTCGTGTGGTCTTTCCTGATTGTAGTAGGCGATAAAATCCTTAGCCATTGTGTATAACTCCAATCCATACGTTGGAGGGCATAGATAGATTTTGTCATATTTGATCGTACGCCAGAATCTTTCAATAAAAACATTGTCCAGGACCCGGCCTTTCCCATCCATGGAAATGTCTATATTGTGCCCTTTCAGAAGATTTATATACGTGTCACTGGTGAATTGTGATCCCTGATCGCTATTGATGATCTTAGGCTTACCATACATGGTTATGGCCTGATCCACAACATGCTTTACCCATTGAGCTTCCATGGAGTTAGAAATGCTCCAGTTAACGATATACCGGCTGTACAGATCAATGATGGCTACCATGTACATAAATCCCTTACGCATCGGAATAAACGTTATGTCAATAGCCCACGCCTTATTAGGCTTATCGATCTTCAGGTGGTTCAACAAATACGGATACTTGTATTTACCCGGATTGGTCACCGTTGTTCTGGGTCTGCAATAAACCGTCCTGATCCGCATCTTGCGCATCAACCGGCGTGCCTTACCCCGGCTGATTTTATATCCGAGCGTCTTAAGCATCTGGGGTAATCGCCGCGTGCCCAGTGTGGGATCCTTCAGGTGAAACTTATCTATGGCTGTCATCATTCCAAGTTCTTCCTCACTTACACTAACCGGTTTGTAATACAACCCACTACGATGGATCTGTAATAAATCACACTGCCGATGAATGCTAACCTGCTGGTTTTCTTTGTCAACCATCTCTCTGCGTTCAGCTAAAGGTACCTGTGTAACTTTTTTTTTAATCAATCCAGCTCCACTTTCATCTGGCCGATTTGTTTATAAAGCTCCTCCTTCTCTTTATCCACATCTCTGCTTTGCTTGGTATCCGCATCAAATACATGATCCGCCAGGGAAAGAAACTCCTGCTTCCATGCACTGATTTGATTGGGATGTAATTCATACTTCTGGGCTAACTCACTTAGGGTCTGCCGCTCTTTTAAGGCCTCAAGAACTACCTGGGGTCTTGAAAGCCGCTGTGAATTTTCTTCTGGTCTTTTTCATAATGGACAGGTTTACGTGTTTTATTCAACTTAGTTACCTGTCCTAATTTCTCAGACCACCTCAAGTTTATAAAACTCATAATTTAATCCTAAGATTCTGATTGGATCGAATACTCCTGAAACCTCTCTATCGTTTTTCCCAATGTCGGATGGTAATAATATTATTTTTGTTTTATCAACAAATATTTTTTCCAGCAAGCATTTAAAAGCTTAGCGAGCTGAATTAAAAAAATAAATTGTGAATTAAGTTGGTTTTATCTTTTGCTTCTTTAGTTATCACATTATTTAAAAATATAGTTATCAAGCATTTCGTGTATTTGCTCAATTGAATTAAACATCATCACATCAATTATTGAAAGGCCAGGTTCAAATGTTTCTCTATTTTGCGAATATTCGGTAATCTCAAATATTTGAAACTTTAAGTTAATGCCAGCATTTTCATATTTATATTTTTGGAAAAAGCTAAGGCCGCCTGAAGGATTGATATAATCATTCACATCTTCAAGCTTTTTGCAAATATTCAGTGCCCAATCATCAGATTCCTTTGGTTGCTCAATTTTCAATCCCATTTGAGAAAATACTTGCATGTCTGGATTTAAGCCAAGGTATTGACAAACTGCCAAGAGAGTTGTTTTATTCAGGTTGACGATATCTCCATACTCATTTTCAAATAGATTTTTAACCAGGCTCAGTATCAGGAAGTAATTTGGCGCTATATTTTTGTAATGAGCAAGTTGTGCCAATATTTTATCTTTCCAGGGTTTACTGTTATCAATGATAATATTCTTAATCAGAGTATCTCTTCCTTCATTTTTTATTACAGGAACCTGAATGTACAGCCAGCCGCCATTTTGTTTTAACACTCTATTGCGTTCGATCCAACCATGCCTTATAAACTGCACTGTATCGAGTAAAATGAAGCGGTCGGTATGCTTGATTAAACTGAAATATCCCAGATACGGAAAAAAATAGGGCTGCATGATTGCCAGTTTCATCTCATCAATCTTTTATCAGTTTACAAATTACCTCTAATGGGTCAACACTTAATTCAGGGTATAACGGCAAGCAAATTACCTGCTCCGTGATTCTCTCCGCTACCGGCATTTTACCTGGTTGTGCAGACTCCAACCCCCGGTATGTGGGGAATTGGCTGATCAGAGGATAGAAATAACGCCTCCCGAAAATGTTGTATTGCCTGAGCTTTTCATACAAACCGTCGCGCGACAGACCGTATTCTTCCTCATCAATAAAAACAGGAAAATAAGAATAGCAATGCCTTACGCCGGGCATATCCTCCAGGAAACGCAGGCCCGGAACATCCTTCAACAATTCGCGGTAATGCATCACAATCTGACGGCGCTTTTCGATGTTCTCATCAATGTACTTCAGTTGCAGCAATCCCATGGCAGCCTGTACCTCGTTCATCTTGGCGTTGATGCCTGGCTCCACCACGGTGGTTTCACCGCGGAAACCAAAGTTTTTCAGGTCGTCAATGTGCCGTTTGGTCTTTTCATCGTGGCTGACAATGGCACCGCCTTCGAAGGTGTTAAACACCTTGGTGGCATGGAAGCTCATCACCGATAGATCGCCGAAATTGAGCACGGGTTTGCCGTTTACAGTTACTCCGAAGGTATGGCAGGCATCGTAGATCACTTTTAGTCGGTACGTGTCGGCAATTTCCTGGATGGTGCGCACATCGCATGGGTTGCCATACACGTGCACCGGCATGATGGCTGTGGTTTGCGGGGTGACGGCCGCCTCGATCTTTTCCGGATCCAGATTGCAGTACTCCGGTTCGATATCCACGAACACCGGCTTGATGTTATTCCACCAAAGTGCGTGGGTGGTAGCCACAAAGCTGTAAGGGGTAGTGATCACCTCGCCGGTGATCCGCAACGCCTGCAGGGCGGTCACCAGGGCAAGCGTACCGTTGGCAAAAAGAGAGATATACTTCACTCCAAGGTACGCGGCCAGCTCTTTTTCAAACTGCTGGTGAAACGGGCCGTTGTTGGTCAGGACCTGGCTGTTCCATATTCCACGCAGCGATTCGGTGAACTCCTCGAAAGGTGGCAGTGCTGGTCGTGTAACATAAACAGGTTTATTTTCTTGCATTTCTCAGTGCGTTAAATCTCGACAAAGCGATTTCTTTCAGGTAAAGATAGGGAGAAATCCGGAACAGTTCGCTAACTACAAAAACAAGCACAGCGCCCAGGATCACCTGGACAAGAAGCTTGCCGGAATAGCCCAGCGGCAGATAAAGGCCGGTGAAATAGACCACAACGGCCATGCTCAACGCCAGCAGGAACGACGGCTGTATGTCGCGCAGTTGCTCTCGCATGGGATAATTCACCATCTTACCCGACCAATAACTGTTCAGGTAATAGGCAATGACCGTATTCACCATCATACCGGCGATCATCACCTTGATGCCCCAGATCACGCCGATAACAATAGTCGGGACGGCCAGCAACTTTTTGATGATCTCCAGCCGGAGGAACAGGTCAGAGCGGCCCTGCACCTGCAACATATTCAGGTTCAGTGCATGAAGCGGGTACATCATGCCCGCGAAGCACAGCATCTGCAGGTAGATTATCGAGGGACGCCAGGGTTCCCCGATGAGGGTGATCACCATCGGTTCGGCCACGGCGGCCATCCCGGCCATCATTGTAAAACTGATGAAGGTGGTGCCGGTGATCATACGCCTGTAGCCGCCTTTCAGCATCACGGGGTTGCCGCGCATTTGCGACAGCACCGGGTAAGTCACCCGCGACATCACGCTGGTGATCTGATGCGAGGGCAGGTCGTTGAACATCTTCGCCCGGGTGAAGTAGCCCAAATCCTTTGCCGAAAAGTATTTCCCGATGACCACGTAATAGATGTTGCGGTAGATGGTGTCGATCAGGCCGCTGAGGAGCAGCTTGCTTCCGAAACCAAACAGCTCCCTGAACGAAGTCCGGCTGAACACCCACGACGGTCTCCAGCGGTTCCACCACCAGAGCAGCAGCGAGTTGACGAAGGCAAGGGTCATCATACGTGCCACCAAGCTCCATACCCCATACCCCTGGTAAGCCATGACGATGCCGATAACGCCCGACAGCACGCCGGCAATCACTGAAATGATGGCCTGCAGCTTGAAATCCACCCGTTTTACCAGGATGGTGGTCTGAATGATGGTCAGGGAGCGGATGATCAAATCGAGTCCCAGCACCCGGATGATGGGCTTGAGCAGAGGTTCGTCGAAAAAACGGGCGATGATCCCGGCGGAAAGGAACAGGATAGCGTAAAACAGCAGCCCCATGGCCAGGTTATAGTAGAACACCGTGGAATGGTCGGTCTGGGTGGAGTCGTTCTTCCGGATCAGGGCACTGCTGAATCCGCTGTTGATGAAGGACTGTGATATGGCCATGAAAATGGCCGTCATGCCGATGAGTCCGAACTCCCTGGGCAGGATGACCCGGGCCATGACGATGCCCACGATGAAATGGATGCCCTGATTGGCAAGGCTATCGATGGCGCTCCAGGTGACACCGCTGATGGTCTTTTGCCTGAGGCTCACAGCTATTCTTTATTCAAATTGTTAAATTGTTATTCTGCTGACTTCTGACCGCTGACTGCTGATCCCGACTTTCGTCGGGACGTCGCGGAGTTTATCCCGCCAGAGGCGGGGCTCCGCTGCTGACCGCTTCCGATTGTAAGAACGATCATTTAATGACATCCCAATAGCCTCCTTTGGGTGAGCCAACACGCCGAAGAATTTTCCTTTCTTTAAGTTTACTCAGGTTTTCTTCAATTTTACGTTGCGATATTCCAATTTTAAGCGATAGCTCACGCGCTGATATATATTTGTTTAATTGAATCTGATTGAGTATACTTTCCTGATTTTCCGTTAAGTTTTCTCCGACCTTTTCTCCGACCTTTTCTCCGACCTTTTCTCCGATTGCTGATTTCTCTTTAAATAAGGTCACTCTGAATCCCTGAAAAAATTCCTCAAAAACAGGCATCCTGAGGCCATAATCCTTGCAAATATTGATGATTCGGCTAATCCCGGAACCGTACCGTTCTACCAGCCCAATTTCCTTAAATGCATTAGCTATTAACTTATTACGGACCTGAGAAGTGTAATTTCCTGATAGCAAATCTGCAACTGTCAGGCCCCCGTAAAGCTTTCCCGGATTGAAGAATTCAATCCTATCATCAAATATTTTAATGATGCTGTGTCCGGTATCCCGGTAGTCCCTGTGAACGATCATATTGATGACAATCTCCCGAACAGCATCCTCCGGATAATCATAACGCTCAATCCGTTGTGGCATTCCCGTGATGATGTATTCCACCATCATGTGTTTCCTGATAAAAAACAAAATTTCATCTACCTGGGATATAAGGTCAGTATTGAGTGATATGCTGTCGATGATAGCTGTTGGGCTCTTAAAACGCCCTATTTGTACATCGCTTATCGGACAATGCTCTTTTGCAAAAAGCAAGTATCCACCAACAGATAATTTGCCTTTTCTGATCATTTCAAACCTTGTAAGAAAATCCAGCGGAGAAAAGGCTATTTGCCTGTGCGTATTCTGTTCGATGTGTTTGATGAAACGTTCAACCTTAGCCAGGTCAATATCCTCAATACCATGCATGGAATCAGGATAAAAGTCCCAACTGCTGTTGATGGTTTTAAGTACCTCACTGGCAATTTCATCAGAATTCATTAAATGATTGGAGTTGGCAATCCGTTTAAAGTACTTTCCACGAGTGGCCACAGGTTTTATAGGGTATTCCTGAACTGAAAGCACTACAAATGTGTTATCTCCTATGGCAGCCACCATTGCTTCTGGTACCAGGGATGGTGTTGTCTTACATTTTACTTCATTCAGCCAGTTTTGAACTGATTCAGCGTTAATACAAACGCCCTTCAATTCCTGTTTTTCACTGACTCCAATAACAACCTTTCCCCCGCGAGTATTAGCGAAGGCTACAAGGGTTTCAATTACCCCGGTATTGAAACTTGCCTTCAATTCCAGGTTTTCACCTTCACCAGCTTTAACCAGTTTCGCTAAATCAAGGGAAGAATTCATTGTTAAATTGTTCTATTGTTCTACTGCTGGCTGCTGATCCCTCGTCACTTCGTTCCTCGGGACAAGCTGCTGACTGCTGACCGCCATTCATAGTCATTCGTTGTCATTTGCTCGGGCTTACAGCCCTCGCGTTATTTATGGTTATTTGCTGCTGACCGCTGACTGTTGACTGTTGACTGTCGACCGCCTCCCGCCACAATAAAAGCGCCTCCGGGTATACGAGCAAATATTTCTCCTCCTCCTCCGGTTTGATGATCACATACCGGATCTTCCGGCTGATCAGCGTTTCGGCTTTCTGTATCAGTTTGAGCAAATAAGCTGTATCAATATCGTCTCCGATCAACAAGATATCAATCACCGGATTGTCCTTTCCCAAGGCGAAGCTTCCGGTCAGATAGGCGCTGCGCAGCCCCCGCAGGTTCTTGATGACCTGGTCGATGATCTGATCAATGCCGGTGTGCTTCAGCAACAGCTGCCGGATGGTGCCAAAAAGCGGATGCTCATGGTTGGCCCTGAATACCTTCTTATTGCCCTGCGTACTGGAACCAAGCAGCCCTGCCTTTTCCAGGTGGTTGAGCTCCAGCCGTATGGCATTGCTCGACTCGCCAAACTCGGCCGACAGGTCGCGCAGGTACGAGGTGGTGCTGCTGTTGAGGAAGAACTTCATCAACAGTTTGATCCGGGTCTTGGAGGTGATCAATGCTTCCAGCACGGGAAATGTTTTTGAGCAACAAAGTTACTCGATATTGAATACAATTTACATCAGAGTGGAAATTTTTTTAGTCGGCAGTAAGACTTCATCAAGCTGCCAGGCTAAAACATGCTTTATCCCCCTTCTGTTCGGAAGTGCCAGGTCATCCAGCGAGACCACAAACTTCTCATAATTGTCGGGGATAGATTCCAACGGGGAATATTCCCGTTCGATCGTGGACTGATCCGTCAACAGATAGGTCACCTGCAAATAAACGACCCTGTCGTTCTTCATGGCGACGAAATCAATTTCTTTCCCGCGCATATGCCCGACGTACACCTTGTATCCACTGTATGCCAGCTGTAAGTATACCAGGTTTTCCAGCATATAGCCATATCCGTGTTCAAAGGCAGGATACAGAAAGTTTATAAATGACAGGTCATTGATATAGTATTTGCAATTCCCTGACAGGATCTCTTTGCCCTTAATATGATACCTAACTGCCTGGTGGATCAAAAAAGTGCTCCTGATGTGCTCAATGTAATTCGACAGGGTTTCGTAATTGGTCTTCCTTTGCTTTCCATTAAAGTAATTTACGATACTGGTTATGGAAATCATATTGGATACATTATTCACCAGGAATGCGAACAGATCCTCCAGGAGCCTGGCATCCTTAATATTGTACCGCTGAATGATATCGCGAAGCAGGACTGTATCCTTGACTGCGGAAAGATAATGCCGCTTTGCTTCATCATCAGGCAGACGGAACAGGTCGGGCAGACCTCCCGATTGCATGTACTTCAGGAAGCTGTCCCTGGAATTTTCCAGGTTGCTTAACTTGACGAACTCCTGAAAGTTGAAAGGGAAAACCTCGAATTGTATGTATCTTCCTGAAAGTAAAGAAGCCAGCTCTCCGGACAGAAAATGAGAGTTAGAGCCCGAAATGAACAATTCAAAATCATCGGTATAGGTTTGGGAGTAAGAGTTGACGAGTCGTTCCCATCCTTCAACATTTTGAATTTCATCCAGGAAAAGGTAAATCTTCCCCCGTGGCTTCATTACATCCCGGTATTCGTTCACAAGCATTTCCAAATCGGTAAAATGAGCCACAAAGTCGAATGAAGTATATTCTTTATTAAGGTAAAAGACATTTACAGTATCAACACCCTCATCAATGAGCTTTTTAATGATTTGCCTGAGGATGTAGCTTTTCCCAACACGACGCTGTCCAACCACTACTTTGATAAGCCGGTTGCCCAGGTAGTGGCTTATATTTTCCAGGTATTTTTCCCGTATAAAGCCAAGATCCGGCATTTGACCATCCCAGAAGTTGTACTTCTTTAGTATTGCAATTTTATCAGTCAAGCTTGATTATTTTTACAAATTTACATAATATTCAGATCTGTTTTAATTTTGTGTAAAATAAAATTTCAGATTACAAAAGATTCACAATTTACGGTTTACGGTCTATGATCTTCTTGCTGCCGATCCTTCGGGCTTCGCCCTCAGGACGGGCTGCCTCCTGCCTACCGGCCACCCAATCCCAGCAGCCATTTCCATGCAGGCAAAATATCTATCCTGTGATTTTGCTCAGCCATCTCACTTTCACGGTCCCAGGTCAGTACCTGGAGATGATCGCATCCCAGCTCACTTCCCGCCTCGAGCAGCGAACCGGTTTCCCGTTTCAGGGTCCTGACCGAAGAAACATCGAAACAGACCTGGATCAGCGTGGTGACCCGGTTTCCCTGCCGGCAGACAAAATCAACTTCTTTATTGTTACGCGTACGGTAATAAAACAATTCCAGCCCCGGCCTGTAATTCCTCCGGAGCAACTCAATGAATACCAGGTTCTCCAGCAACCGGTCGTCGTTCGGCGACAATTCAAATGACCTCGTCCGGATGAATCCATTATCCACCACGTATGCCTTCTGCGGCGACTTGCGCTGAATTTTCACTTTCGATGAATACCTGGGCAGATAGAAAAACAGGTATGGTTCCGACAAATACCCGCAGAATTTCTTTACGTTGGCAACGCTGTTAAGCTCCAGGTCATTCTTTAACTGATTGTACGAAAATAAATTACAGTAATTTGCCAGCAGGTAATCCGACAGGTCATACAGCATCCTCGGCTGACGCATCTGGAAACGATGGGTGACATCTTTCAGGACGAGACAGAGTCTGATATGTTCATTCCTTTCGCAAATCTCCTTCTATCTCTCCTTCCACCTCTATCTGGCTAATGGGCAATCGTTATTCAAAACCGCATCCCCCCAATCCCCTGCAGCACCTCTTCCTCGGAAGGGTTTGTATCGAAGACCAGCGATGGCTTCAGGTAGTAGAGTGTATTCTCCTTTTTGAAACGCTCCTCCCCTCCCCCGGTAATATTCAGCATGATCACCGATGTGGAATCCACGCTTTTACTTTTGATGGCCTGCATCAGCGATGCGGTTGCCACGGCTGCCGCTGGGTGAAGGTCGATGCCCTCAGTTTCTTCGAACAGGCGGGCGGCGGCCAGCGCCTCCTCGTTGGTGGCCAACAGGACATCGCCACCGCTGTCGACCAATGCATCATACAACCCGCCCACTATGCTGTAGGGAGGCTTGCGGTTCGACAGCACCTTCGCAAGGATCTTCGCGACCTGCCCGCGGGCCACATCGCCATCCACCGGAAAAAGCTCACGCGAGCCCGCCCGCCAGGCATCATACAACGGTGTAAAAGGCACATTCTGCGATACCATCAGCTTCATCCTGTGGCTTCCATACCTCCCGTCGCCGATCAACCGCAGGTTCGCCTCCCAGGCGGCAATGGCGCCCGTGCCGCTTCCCACCGCCTGGAAATAAACGTCGGGAATGCGGCCAATGCATTCAACAGCCGATAGTACGGTCGTGCCCATCCCGTCTCTCCGGGCCACATTCTTCGCTCCGCCCTCGGCCAGGAAGCGGGGATGCCGTTTGGCAATGTCCGACAGATGGATCGCATCGTAATAATCGCTGCCGCTACCCGAACAGATGAGCCTGACACATTCCCCGATGGGCTCATCGAACCAGAGTGCATCAAGACAGTCTTCCGGTACGCACAACAACAAAGGAATGCCGTTATCCGAACACACCCGTGCAAACGACCGGGCCGTGTTGCCTGCGGAGGCCACCACCAGCACTTTCCGCTGTGTTTCATCCAGGCGCGCACACACCGAATAGGCCTCGGTCTCCTTGAACGAACACGTGCGCATCATAGCGCCTTTCTCCGGCCAGTAACCGCTGAAGGTGATATAAAGATTTTTGAGTCCAAGTTCACTGGCCAGCCCCTGGCTCTTGTACGTGACCGGGGCGAACGACCCTTTTAGGAAGCGACGGACCGGCAGCCAGTCAGCATACTTGTACAACCCGTAACCGTCATCCATCACCCGGAGCTGCTTATGCTCATAGATAGCCCGCACCAGTCCCGGCGTCGTCTCCCCCGGCGCTTCGAGCATCCAGCCGGGGTCGTCGAAAAGTTTCCCGGAGTTGATGGATTGGAGAAGGTAGGACGTTTTTTTGGTTATTTCTTTCATGGTATTTTCGCATTAGACTTGGTGCAAAGATAAAGAAGTGTGAATAACTCATGCAGACCTCATAAATTCCAAATCACAAACCCAAGGTCCAAACAAATTTCAGGATCCAAACTCCAGATAAATCCAAGATCTAAAACCCCTACGGGGTATGGATCTGATCCGCTCTATTTTTTACAATACTCTATGCCCTACGGGCAAGCAAATGGAAACAGGATACCTTTTATATTACCGCGTTACGGTTTTAGTATTGTAGCTAATGAAACCTCTATGCCCTACGGGCAAGCAAATGGAAACAGGATACCTTTTATATTACCGCGTTGCGGTTTTAGTATTGTAGCTAATGAAACCTCTATGCCCTGCGGGCAAGCAAATGAAAACAGGATACCTTTTAGATTACCGCGTAGCGGTTTTAGTATTGTAGCAAATGAAACCTCTATGCCCTACGGGCAAGCAAATGGAAACAGGATACCTTTTATTACCGCGTAGCGGTTTTAGTATTGTAGCTAATGAAACCTCTATGCCCTACGGGCAAGCAAATGGAAACAGGATACCTTTTATTACCGCGTAGCGGTTTTAGTATTGTAGCTAATGAAACGGGATACGACCCAATTCCCCGTAGGGGATGAACACCGACTCGGAGGTGAGGTGCCTTAATCATCGTACAATTTCAAAAACTCGTACGTATTTCCGGCCCAGGTCAGGAATCGGATCATATCATCGTAAGCAATGACCAGGCTGGCGGTGTTAAGATTCGGGTGGAAACTGAGCCGTTTGGCCTTCAACAGGGCCTCGTCGAAAAAAACGTGGACGTGATCCTCCTGATCGTGGATGAGACCGAACAGGGATACCGACCCGGGTGTCAGACCCAGGTATTTCTGCATCCGCTCCGGAGAGGCAAAGGTGAGCTTACCCTGCCTGAGCCGTTTCTCCAGGTCATGAATATCTAGCTGGCGGCTGTGCTCCAGGATCACCAGGTAATGACGGTTGCCCTTGTGGTTGCGGAAAAAAATGTTCTTGCAGTGCGTCGAATCAATGTCCTTCCAGTATTTCAGGGCCTTTTCGATGGTATCGCCCGGCGGGTGCTCGTAGTATTCAAAGGGAATCCCCAGCTCAGCCAGGATCTCGTAAAGTTTCTGATCGCCTACCATGATGAAAGTCTTTATCACCTCATCCCCTGACCCCTTCTTCTCAAGGAGAAGGGGAAATCATCCATAACTCCTTCCCCTTGAGGAGAAGGGGAAAAACATCCATAATTCCATACGGGGGTGTGTCGAAATACATTTTAAACACGAAGGTACTCAAAGTGCTTCACGAAGGAACACTAAGTAATTGATAAGCAATAATAATACTTTGAGCCCCTTTGTGAAAACCTTTGTGTTCCTTAGTGGTTAAGTACTTATGGCACACCCCCGTTCGGGGGTGAGGTATTTTACTATATTTGTACAACAAAATAACAAATAAATTCAATGCAACCCCCATGAAAAGAACCCTACTGAGTATCGTCATCGCAGGCCTGTTCTCCTCCTGCTCTGCCCAGGAATCCGTTGTGTACCTGGATGAGCTGGATCTCTCCCCGATGGAGACCGGATGGGGTGAGGTGAAGGCAAACCTGAGCGCGGAGGGCAATCCCCTGTCCGTAGCCGGCCAGGTGTACAAACGCGGAGTGGGCACCCACGCCGTGAGCTCCCTGTTGCTGGATCTGCAGGGTAAGGCGTCCATCTTCCACAGCTTCGTGGGAGTGGACGACGAAAGCGGGAAAAGAGCCTCTGTTGAATTTTTCGTGCTGGGCGATGGTTGGATCCTGTGGCACAGCGGCACGATGCGGTACGGTGATCCGGCCAGGCAGGTGAAACTGGATGTCAAGGGCATTAAAAAACTGGGACTGTATGTTTCCGACGGCGGTGACGGCATCGGATGGGACCACGCTGACTGGCTGGATGCAAAGATCACCTATTCCAAAACCCGCCCGGCCACGGTGAGATCCTTCGTTTCCAGTCCCTATGTCCTGACGCCCCCGGCGCCGGAAACGCCCCGGATCAATGGTCCGGAGGTATACGGAGCCCGGCCCGGTCACTTCTTGCTTTACAGGGTACCCGTGACCGGCAAAAGACCGGTCACTTATGCAGCAGAAGGATTGCCCGGCGATCTGAAGCTGGATCCACAGAAAGGGATAATCTCCGGTACCTGTACCGCCAGCGGGGATTATCCCGTAAGGCTGAAAGCAAGCAACAGTCTTGGCCAGGATGAAAAAACACTTCTGCTCCGGATCGGGGATGCGATCTGCCTGACGCCCCCGATGGGATGGAACAGCTGGAACTGCTGGGGACTGAGCGTTGACCAGAAGAAGGTGGAGGCCGCTGTGGATGCGATGGTCAGCAGCGGTCTGGCCGACCACGGCTGGTCGTACATCAATATTGACGATGGATGGGAAGCCGCCAGCCGGACAGCTTCCGGAGAGTTGCTGTCCAATGACAAATTCCCCGACATGAAAGCCCTGGGCGATTATGCCCATCGCCACGGCCTGAAGCTGGGCATCTATTCATCGCCCGGAACCCATACCTGCGGCGGATACCTGGGTTCGTGGGAGCACGAGTTCCAGGATGCCCAAACCTGGGCCAAATGGGGCATCGACTACCTGAAGTACGACTGGTGCTCCTATGATAAGATCGCAAAGGATCAAAGCCTGGCCGAACTGCAGAAGCCCTACCTGAAAATGCGTGAGGCTTTGCGGGAAACCGGACGCGATATCGTGTTCAGCCTGTGCCAGTACGGGAGGGGCGACGTGTGGCAATGGGGTGTCGATGTGGGCGGCAACCTGTGGCGCACTACCGGGGATATCACCGATACCTGGTCCAGCATGGCAGGAATCGGATTCCGGCAGGACAAGTGCTCACCGTACGCGTCACCCGGCCACTGGAACGATCCGGACATGCTCGTGGTGGGCAACGTGGGATGGGGCCCCAGCCTGCATCCTTCACAGCTCACACCCGATGAGCAATATACGCATATCAGCCTCTGGAGCCTGCTTTCCGCTCCGCTCCTCATCGGATGCGACCTGGGCAGCCTGGATGCCTTTACGCTCAACCTGCTGACCAACGACGAAGTAATCGCCATTGACCAGGATCCGCTCGGAAAACAGGCCGTTAAAGTGAAAGAAACAGCAGGTCAGCAGGTCTGGAAAAAACAACTGGCGGATGGATCCCTGGCGGTGGGATTGTTCAATACCGGCGACCCGTCACCGGCCGGGATGTTCAACTGGACAGGAAAGATGGAAACAGCAACGGTGTCGGTCACCCTGCAGGAACTGGGCATATCCGGACCAAAAAAGGTCAGGGACCTGTGGCGCCAGAAAGACCTGGGTGTGGTTGACCAGGAGCTGAACTATCCTGTGAACCATCACGGAGTCGTGCTCCTCCGCCTGTCGGAACCTGCTCATTGAACTGTTGGTATGAAATTTGCAAACCAGAGAGTCTTTTAAATCGCACAAACGGATATATCATGAAAAAAACATTTACACTTTTCGTCAGCCTGTTCCTGGGCTTGCAGCTTCTCCATGCACAGGTCACCATTGAGGTCAGTGAAGAGATCAAAACGATTTCGCGGGGAGATCAGCCGGCCTTTGTTGTCGACATTCCCCACGGAGTTTATGAAACCATTCAAAAAGATTGGATCAAGTTCCTCGAAAGCGGTACGAAGCTTAAAGTGGAAGCAATTTCCAATGAGCTGAACATACACGGTGCAATTTTCAAAAAGATCACGCTGGATTCGGTCAATGTATACAGTTCGGTCTATAACCTCGACTCATCCGTCAGGGTGATCTCCTGCTTTGAACTCGATAGTGTCTTTATCAGCAGCATGTCGGAAAATCCTCAGGAAAGAGAGCTCGCCGTTGCCCTGAAGACAGCAGTAAGGGATTTCGCCGTTGAGCAGTATATCATGGTGTACGATGAAAAGTTGAAGGCGGAGAATGCACAGCTTCAGGCTCTGGAAAAAGAACGCCTGGAAAAGGAGGATGCCATCGAAAAGAATCAGAAGTCCATAAAGGGTGATGAAGAAAGCATCAGAAGGTCAGAGGAAAGCATTGAAATCATTGAAGGGGACATTGAACTGAAAAATACGGAGATCAAAAACAAAAAGGCTGTGGTCTCCTCGCTGAAATCCTACGATCCGGAGGGGTATAAAGTTGCCGGTAAGGAACTCAGTGGTCTGGAGCGCGAAAAGAAGAAGATGGAGAAAAACCGCGAAAAAGAACATAAGAACATCGTTGAATACAAGAACGATATCAAGGAAGCAGAACGCTCCATTACACTGCTGGAAGAGGAAGTGGAAGGGGTTGAGCAAAAGATCTCGGACCAGAAGGATCGCATCGCCCGGATCGAGGACGAAAAAAAACGGATCAGATAATTCAGTTGAAAGCTATCTTATTCACATAAAACACGTTGCGCTTATCCTCACTGCTCAGCATCGTGTTCCGTATCCGCTGGTAACCATAGACAAGGAAATAGTTCTTATACCAGTAAAGCATGTTGCTGCCTGATTCGGAGGCTGCCCGGTCGCGGGTATGTTTTGATTCGATCGGGACATATTCCAGGTTCTGCTGTTCGGCCGTGGCCGTGAATACCTTGTAGGTGATCTCTCCTTCGTGATTGAATGCCAGGATGGTCTCTTCCCCGTCGAAGATCACATTCACCCGGTTCTCGAGTTTGTCGGAAAGGATGTTCCAGAGTTCCATGCCATTGTCCCACAGCATGTTTCCCTCCCTGTCGAACCGGGTGATGAACGCGGAGGTATAGCGATACCCGTCAAAAACATTATAATACGATGGCATGGGGCGTCCGTACCAGTCGTACATCATTCTCGTAACCGTATGATATTCAGGATAGTAGGCTTCGGCAACAAAAACATATCCGTCTTCCAGCCGGATGACGTTGTGCACGAGCAGGTTATAGTCGATGGTAATGTCCTGCCCTTTTTTATCACGTTTCCGGATTCGCGACAGATCATTGACGGACAGGTTTTTATAAAAACCATCGAACTCTGAAAAATTATAATATTTCATGAATTCCTGCACCCTTCCGTTCAGCCGGGTCACAAACAGGCCGGAGGATTCGATATCCAGGCCTGAGTAGTACGCATCCACTTTCCCCTTTGGATTATCCTTATAGGTGCCAATGATCAGGATGTTCTGATCACCTGAGTTCAGTATTTCACCGCTGTTGACCAGGTATTTTGCGGCATCGTTTGTAACGGTAACGGTGAGAAGGCTGTCGCCCTGTTCATCAAATTGTTTATAGAAGAGAAATTCCCGCGCATCCTTGTCATAGGCCTTGTAAAATGTATGGATGATTCCTGCCAGGGAGTCCACCTTCATATCCAGCAAAAAGTTGAAGGGTGCTTCTGTAACAGTTACCGAACGCTGTTCAGCCGTCTCAAGGTCAAACAGGATGATGGATGAACGATCATCATCGGTGATGATCCCCAGGAGTGCATTCCGGTTCCAGACCGCAAAATGCGCCAGCAGGCTTTTGTCGGGTATCTTGCAGGTTTTGGCCGTGATCAGGCCTTCGTTGCCCGGGACTTTCAGAATTTCGACATTGTTCCCGTCAAATGCTTTTTCGTCGTTGCAATAGAGCAGGTACAGGTAGTTGCCGGAATGGTGGAACTTCTTATACTTCAAATCCTTTAAGACCGGCATCTCCTGGATCCACAGCTGACGGAAATTGACGTCGTAAAGTTTGAAGATCCAAACGGTATGGTCCTTGTCATCGGTGGCGACAACGCTTTCATAAAAGAGCAGCATGCCGTGGCTCCCGAAGGGGATGACCGTAAAGGGCTCCGAGTCCTGGCGTGTTTCGATTTCCAGGCGGATGGGCTGGTTGGGCGACCTGGAAGGATTACCGGCTGGACCCTGGGCGAACAAAGGGATGCTGGTTGCAAGCAGACAGAACCAAAGCAATATGTACCGAAAAGGTGGCATGGGGTAAAAGGGTCATTGTACAAATGGGCATGTACTATACCCTACCCCCGTCCCCTCCCATGCTGGCAGGGGTGGGGTGCAGGGGTGGGGTAAATTAGAACGTTAATTGCATCATGAAAATTTCATTCAATGCTGACTTTCCTGACTACCGTAGTTCCGTTTTCCGGGTCAATGACATGGAGAAAATAAAATCCCTTCGGAACGAAATTCAGGTTCAGCGTATGGGTTTGTCCGCTGAGTTCATAACGGCATAAGATTTTGCCCTGTAATGAAAAAAGCACGGCTTCATAGTTTCCCTGCGGAAGGTCCAGGGTAATCAATCCATTGGAGGGATTTGGGTACACCTTCATGTCGATGGCCGGGACCGGATCAGCCATACCCACATTGGCCTCGCCAACCACTTTGATATCGTCCACCTCCCAGGTGGAAGCTTCCGTTGTGGTGCTTGTATATTGAAAGGCAAGGTAAACCTGGTTTCCGTCGTAGGCCGATATATCCACCTGGCCCGAACCAGTCCAGGTCCAGCCGCCCGGTGAAAGGGCGGGTTCCAGGGCCACCCAGGTGGCCTGGTTGGGATTGTCCGATCCTGCATAGTCGGTCGAAACCTTGACCTGAAGGACAGGTCCGGTATAATTCGCTGCCGTGGCAAAGGTCAGGATCTCGTTATGGTAATTGGCCAGGTTAAGGGCCGGGGAAATCAGCCAGTCGTCGTTTTCGAGCGGGCCGCCGCTAAATCCGTTGGCCCGGGCAAACCAGTTATTGTCGAACAAATAGGGTTCCCATACCTGTTCGCCCGTCACCGAATAAGCGATCCAATCGCCAAAGGATTCGCTTTCAAAATCCTGCTCAAGGATCACGGTGAGGTTCGACGTGGTGGCATCCGTTTCGGGGGGAGTGCCGTCGGTCTTAAAGTCAATGGATGTCCCGGAATTGGTATAGGGGAATATTTTGAAATAATAGGTTGTGGCGGATTCCAGTCCGGTGATGGTGACCGATCCGGTACCAAAAGCAACGTTGAACGTGCCGCTTCCATCCGAAAGGTCCGGATCATCGGCTACCGGTGTTCCATCCTGCGGCACGGCGGTAATGGCTTCGTCGCCGGCGTAGATCAGGTAGGCGTGGGGCAACTGGCTTCCGGTGGCATCGGTCCAGGAAACCACGATATCGAAGCCCTGCGGGTCGGCTGCAAAATCGGTCGGATAACCTGATGGTTCCGGATCGGGAGTGAAGGCTCCGAACGTCTGGTTGGTGTTGAGGGCGCCCATCGTGGCAGTCTGGGCCTCCTGCCAGGTGAATTCACTGTACATGCTGCCAGTGCCTCCCAGTTGTAGCGACCATCCAACCTGGGTGGCGCTGGATTCAGAAACGCCGATATCGGTGGAGGTCAACCCGCTGGCCGGACCGTCGGTTGCGGTCAGCACTCCTTCATAGCTCAGGAACTGACCTTCGACCACCGCACCCTGGTAAGAGATGGCAATCCCGTCTTCTTCGCCGTTCTGGATACCGTTCTCGGGAAAAGTGAGGTAATAGAGCGTAATTCCTTCGACGGTACCCCCCGCGGTGAATGAATCCAGGGTCCTGGCATCATACTGGGTCCCATAGGTGCCGTTGTAAAAAGTAATGGTGAAATCCGACAGGGCATAGCTCCCGGCATTTTGCAGGGCAATTTCAACAAATTCGCCCTGATCCGTAGCAGCATTGTCGTAATGGATCTCGTTCAGCCAGACATTCTGGGTGAACGCTACCTGGCATAATGAAGCCAGAAGGATAGTGGTGAGTCGTGTTTTCATGATCGTAAAATATAAGCTTATGAAATTTAATGAATCATCAGTTTGACCGGTTTGACCTGTCCCGGATCTCCGGTATGGAAAACCACAAAATAGACTCCCTTTTGAAGCGATCCCAGATCGATGGTGCCGGCGGTTTCCGTGAGGAGTGACCGAAATACGGATTCTCCCAGCAGGTTGAGCACTTCGATCCTGGCAGGGATGAGGGAGGACCTTACCTGGATGATCCCATCTGAAGGATTCGGGTAGACCGATACCACAGGCTCCGCTTCCCTGTCGTCCAATCCCACAGGCCCAACGTGAATGTAGTCGGATTTCTGCGCCACGCTCTCGCCGAAAACGTTGATCACGGTAAGGGTGACATCAAAATCACCGGCGTCGGGATAGATGATCACCGGATGCTGCTCAAAGGAGAAGTCAGGCACACCTCCCTCGAACGCCCACGACCAGTACGACAGGGGAAACCCGGTCGAGAGATCACTGAATGTAACGCCGGAGCCCGCATCGATCTCGGTCGCATCCGCCGTAAAATCGGCCACAGGTGCGAATCCCACGGTAATATAACCAAACCTGGTCACCGAGTCGGCTCCGTAATCATTGGAAGCCACCATTGAAACCGTATAGATACCTGCCGTGGAGTAATAGATGCTGTCGGGGTGCTTTGCCTCAGACGACTCCGGTATCCCTCCCACGAAGCTCCACTCCCACGCAGTGGGTTGACCGGTGCTCAGGTCGAAGAAATTGATGTAATTGCCAGGCGCAATGGACGTGACATCCGCAACGAAGTCAGCAGCGGGAGCCGTGGCACATCCTTTCCCCGGCGTGGCCCAGATCGTATCCCCGGCGGCATTGACTGCAGCGAATTCGATGGAAGCCTGCCAGTTTTCAGGCAGGGAATTGTCGTCACCGGGCTGGCACAGGGTCAGCGAAGGACCTCCGCCATCGGCTTCCAGGGGCCAGGGCACTTCATCGTCGTATTCCACATAGTCGAGAACAACGTTGAAATAATCCGTGAGTTCAATATCCTCCCCGCTGTTGCTCAGCGCCCCTTCATCCCATTGAAGTGCCTGGATCCCAAACGTATGGAACATGGCAGCCGAGTCAGCCGCAATGACCAGGTAGCCGTGAGGCGGCAGAACCGATGCCGGAAAAGAAAAATCAATGCCTTCGGTGAACAGGAGACTTTTCAGTACCGCCGGGGTTTCGCCGCGGTTATGGATCTCGATGAACTCCAGGCTGTCGGTGCCTGTTTCAGGCGGATTATACATGATCTCAGTGATGACCAGGTTCCCCGGAACGGTATCAAAAACAGCAATATAGGCCTCCCTGGTCAGGGTGTCCTCCCCGTATTCATTGGTAATGATCAGCTGCACACTGTACAAACCAGGTGCACTGTAAAGCACACCCGAAGGATGTTGTTCGTCGGAGACAGAGGGTGTACCACCCTGGAACTGCCACGACCACGTTGTTGGCTGGTTCACCGACAGGTCCGTAAAATCAACGGATGTACCCACGTGGATCATCGTATCGCTCACCGTGAAGTTGGCGTGAGGGCTATTGTCAATATACAATACCTGGATATAATCTTCCCGGATGAGCGTATCGGTTCCGTTCACATTATAGGCGATAAGTTTTACATCATAAAATCCCGGAGTATCATAAACAACCGGTCCCGGATTTTGCGCTGTAGAGATGGCCGGTGCGCCTCCCTGGAAAAACCATAGCCAGAACCCGGGATTATTGGCCGACAGGTCGGTGAAGTAAACGCCCTGTCCCTGGTAGATGACCGTGGTATCAGCCACAAAATCGGCGATGGGTGCCATGCTCCCGCAGCCTCCTCCGGGGGTGGCATAAATGGTATCCCCCTGCGGCGTGATGACAGCCAGGTCAGCCGAAGCCATCCAGCTCTCCGGCAGCGCATTGTCGTCACTGGGATCGCACAGCGTGAGCGAGTGACCGTGCCCATCGGCGAGCGTGTCCCACGGAAGCTCGCTAGTGTAATGCACACTGTCGATCACGCTTTCCAGGGTGTCGCGGAGAACAATGGCCTCACCTGCATTGTCCAGAAAACCCGAAGTCCATTCAAAAGGAGCATAACCAAAAACGCTTTCAAAGTCTTCGGCATTTTGCGTAATTACAATGTAATTACCTGGTGATAGTACCGTATCAGAGAAAACGTACTCAATACCCGCTGAAAAATAACTGTTTTCCAGGTTCACAGGCAAGCCGTAGTTGTTGAAGATCTCAACGAACTCGATGTTGTCGTATTCACCTTCGAAAGGATGGTACATGATCTCGGTGATCACCACACCCGACAGATCATCGGGCAGTATGACCGCAAAATCATCATCACTGTCATCGGTCGGAATGCTGTCTTGCTCATCGGAGATCCGGATCCTGTAATCGGTCCCTGCCAGCTGATCTTCCGGGATGGACCATATCCATGAACCTGTGTTCTCCACACTGTCGGCCAGCACTTCCAACACCTGGCCGCCCTTGAGCAACTCGATCCGGACCGCCAGCACCACGTCGTCCGTCGACCAGGTGACCGGGTGATCCTGCCCGCGCTGCCAGTATTCTCCACCGTTAGGACTGATGACTTCAATGAAAGGTTCCTGAAAGGTGACAGAATTGATGTATCCAGGTGTTCCATTGGCAATATTGCTCGGTTCCCAGTTAACCGGATCATTGTTATCCGCCTCAGGATTGACCAGCTCGAGCGACGGGCCTGAGCCATTTGGTTCAGAGGGCCAGTCTCCGTCGGAGCCGTACTTCATGAAATCGACGACATCATCCAGGCTGTTGCTGAGTTCAAGCTCCTCACCGGCAGCGGTCAGTGAATCCGAGAAGGGCCCCGTCACATTGGATATTCCGTAGAATGAAGCAATGGAGTCGGGATTGCGGGCGATCACCAGGTAGCCACCGGCTTCCATGGAAGTACCCTGTGGAAACACGAATCCAATCCCTTCGGTAAAGGACCAGCCCGACAGATCAAAATCCATCGTATCGGCATTGAAAAGCTCAACGTATTCAAAGATGGAATCATTTCCAAGGTCATCGGAGGGATGATACATGATCTCATTGATGATGATCTTCTGTGCCTGCATCACTATCGGTAAAGTGAACATCAGCAGGAAAAGAAGGATCCTGTGACAGATCCTGCATAAAGGTATTTTCATTGAATGTTCGATTTTATTTGATGATCATCTTTTTAATGATACTCGTCCCCTGGTCGGGCTCAATGAACCGGATGAAATAAACACCCGGGCTCAGCCAGCTGAAATTAAGCAGGTCGTGGGTCTGGATGATCCTGCTTTTCCAAACCTTCTCCCCAATCAGGGAATAGACTTCCAGGTCAATGGGCACAGGCACCCCGTTGAGGATCACCTGACCATCGGATGGAACCGGATAAAGGACGATATCGTCCAGTGCAGCGGACAGATCGTTGATCCCGACTGCAACGTGAATGTAGTCTGTCTTTATCAGTGTACTTTCCCCGAACGCATTGGTGACGGTAAGTTCGACATCAAAGTTACCCGCATCATAGTACTGGATCTCCGGATTCTGTTCGGTGGAGAAGGAGGGTGTCCCTCCCGGGAATGACCATGACCATGTCTCGGGGTTATAAGTCGACAGGTCCTCAAATGTCACGGTCGTTCCGGGGGCGATCCCTGTTACATCAGCCGTAAAATCAGCCACCGGGGGATAACCCACGGTGATGTAATTTTCGACTGATTTGGTATCGCTCCCCAGGTTGTTGGTGACCACCAGCGTAACCGTGAAGCTACCTGCCTGCTCATATTCAATGTTTTGCGGGTGCTGGTCATCGGATGTTTGGGGCGATCCTCCGTCAAAGGTCCAGGCCCAGGCCGTCGGGCTTCCGATCGAAAGGTCGGTAAAGTCGATGGCCGCTCCCACCGGAAGGATGGTTTCAGACGCCATAAAATCAGCCTGAGGCAGGATACCCTGGCAACCCGACAATGGTGTTGCCCGGATGGTATCACCCTCCAGGTTCACGGCTGCAAATTCCGTGGACGGGTTCCAGTTCTCAGGCAGGCTGTTATCCTCATCAGGATAGCAAAGGGTCAGAGAAGGCCCCTGTCCGTCGCATTCCAGCGGCCAGGGCGCATCGCTGTCGTAATTCACATAATCCTGTGTAACCCCCCAGGAATCATTCAGCTCGATCTCCTCTCCCCCGTTGCTCAGGGCTCCGCTCACCCACTGATAGGCAGGTACGCTGAAGGTGTTGAGGATGGCCTGTGCGTTGTAAGCCACCAGCAAATAGCCGCCCGGAGCAAGGGTCGTATCCGGAAAGGTGAAATCCACGCCCTTTGAAAAATAAAAACCATATAGATTGACCGGGGCAATGTCGTTGTTGTACAGTTCAATGAACTCCAGTGAATCGGTACCCTGTTCGGGCGGGTTGTACATGATCTCGGTGATGACCAGTGCATAGATCGTTGAATCGGTCACGGTGATATATCCCGATTTTGTCTCCGTATCTTCCCCGTCGGGGTTTGCGACCGTCAGGGTCACATTGTAAACGCCTGATTCATGGTAAAAAATACCGGAGGGATTCTGGCTGCTGGATGAGTCGGGTGTTCCTCCCGGGAACTGCCATAACCACGACACTGGAGCTCCCGTGGAGAGGTCGGTAAAATCAACGCTCATCCCCTTCAGGATCTCCTGGCTGCTGACACTAAAGTCGGCGACAGGCAGGACTGGTTCACCACAGCCGGCGCCCGGAGTGGCAAACAGGGTATCCCCTGCCGAATTGACGGCAGCAAATTCATAGGAAGCAGCCCAGCTGACCGCCAGTGAATTATCCAGCATGGGATCGCAGAGGGTCAGTGAAGGCCCGCGTCCGTCAGCGAGCGTATCCCAGGGCATCTCATCATCAAACGGGACAAAATCAACCTCGGTGTTAAACTTATCCCTCAGTGCAAGATTTTCACCGCCGTTGTTCAGCGCACCATCGGTCCATTGCAGTGCAGCAATTCCAAATACACTGTGGAAAGCCACCGAGTCGACGCAGACCACCAGATAATCATCCGGTTCGATGACCACTGGCGGGAACGTATAGGTCAGCCCTTCCGAGAAATAAAATCCTTCCATATCAACAGGAACAGATCCGTTGTTGTAAAGCTCGACGAATTCCAGGGTATCGGTTCCGCTTTCGGGAGGGTTGTACATGATCTCGGTGATGACAATGTCATAGTCAGGCAGCGTACAGCCTTCCAGGGGCGATGCCCACAGGGTGTCGCCATTGCCATTGATCCCCGCAAACTCAGTGGAAACGCTCCAGTATTCGGGCAACGAATTGTCGAGGAAAGGATAGCAGAATGTCAGGGAAGGCCCGTAGCCATCGGTGATGGTATCCCAGGGGAATTCATCATCATAGGCAACGTGGTCAATGACATTGCCAAAGGGGTCCTTGATCTCAAGGATTTCACCGTCATCATCCAGGTCGCCGCTGGTCCATTGCAGCGGCATGAAGCCGAACACACTCTGGAACGCCAGTTTATCCGCAGCGATCACCACGCGTTCGCCCGGCGTAAGTTGCAGGTTCTGGAAGGTATGCTCCACTCCGGAGGAAAAATAGAAATCATCAAAATCAACGACTGCGCCACCACGGTTGAACAATTCGATGAATTCAAGGCTACCCCCTTCTCCATCGGGCGGATGGTACATGATCTCGGTGATGAGTACGGACGGGACCTGGTAGATGCATCCAGTGCCGGGTGATGCAAAGATCGTGTCGCCCGCGGCGTTGGTACCGGCAAAATCCATGGAAGCCGACCAGTCATCCGCAACAGCATTATCCAGTGATGGGTCACAAAACACCAGGGAGGGGCCGAATCCATCGGGGCTCATCGGCCAGGGTGAGTTGTCGTCAAAAGTGACCGAGTCGACCACCCTGCCCAGGTTATCGGCCAGGATGACCGTTTCGCCCCCGTTGCTGAGCGCTCCGTCTGTCCACTGGTAAGCATCAACGCCAAAGAAGTTCCCCATTGCTCCGGAACTGACGGCAACCACCGTAAAACCTTCCGGTGCCAGGGAAGCTTCCGGGAAGGTGAACGTCACGCCTTCTTTGAAGTGAAATCCTTCCAGTTCCACGGAAATGTTTCCCGGATTGTAGATTTCCAGGAATTCGAGGGTGTCGTTGCCAGATTCCGGAGGATTGTACATGATCTCGGTAATGACAAGCGACTGGATCGGCCCGAACACCTGGGTGAGCGTCTGTGGCGATGTGTCGGGGATGGTAAACTGCCAATTGCCCGCCACCCAGTTATGGGCCTGATCGTTGACGCCCCATTCCCAGGTATGATAGCCATAATCCACCACCAGGTTAACCTGAGCGGTGAAGATATGGTCACCGGCGATCGCATCACCGTGGGTTCCGTCGTCGTACAGGAGGGTGTGCTCGGCGCCGTCGTTCCAGTTTGCATCATAGTTGCCGGTGGCATCCCAGCTTCCCTTCAGGTAAAAACCTGTAAAGGTTTGTTCTTCGGTGTCGTTGATCACAAAAGTAAGGATCGCATATTCTGCCGGTGCACCTGTCACCGTCGTGGTGTTCGTGACGAAATCATAAGTAAAGGTGCAGGAATCGGCACCGTTGGAGTGGAAGAAGGTATTGTCACCGGTACTCTGATCCCAGTTCTTGTTCAGGGTGACCTTGGATTCCCAGTTACCGGTGGGGATAAGGATCTTTTTGGTGTAGATGTCGTCATTATCCGGGTCGGTCATCTCACCGATGGTGTTTGCCGGATCCCAGTCCGTTCCGCCCATTTCCGACAGAAAACTGCCCGTGACGGTCGGTAGCGTGTGGGTCACCAGGTTGGCGTTGATATTGGTCTTCCAGGTGACGGATGCGCTCTCTGTGAGGACAATATGCTGGTTTTGCGAAGGATAGTTTGGCGCATCCCAGCTGTCTCCCTCAATCACTTTGTATTCATTGTCGCCCGCAGGCAACACCCTGGTCAGCTGCAAAAGGCCGTTGGGCTTTGCGATCATCACGTAATTGGGATCGGTCGTGTTCCAGTCCTGGAAAGAGCCCACGATCCTTGCGGAGGTGGGATTTCCAGCTATGTCGGACTGGCTCCGGGGATTGATGCGGTAATACGGCCCGGAGCTGTACCAGTCGACGACACCGGTGATGGAGGCGTAGGATTGTCCCACCAGCAGGTCGATCAGGGCAAACTGGTAATCCACGTTATCGCCGATGTGAAACGTATGGGTCGCCTTGCTGTCCGACCAGCTGCATTCATAATCATAATCGTCGTAGGCCACGACGGTGAAGTTCTGTATCTTCACAAGCTGCCCTTCCCATTTTTCTCCGGGGTCCGTATTGGCGGGTATGGTTTCGCTGATATCGGAACCATTGATCACGGTTGGGCCATAGGGCGCATTGCCCGTTGAGAGGGTGCTGAGCAGGGCCGGGCTGACCAGTTCGGTCAGGTTATTGTACACATCGCGTTTCGACCTGACCAGCACTTCATCACCCACACTCACCAGGGCATCGAAATTATTGTCATAGATCATCACTCCGTGATAAGCGGAGGCATTATCGCTGATCCAAACATTGTTAAAATTATCGTCAGCAGAGATGATTCCCTGGAACGTGGCAAAATGCGTGTTATCCATCAGTCCGTCGGGATTGGTTGCATTGGTAAAGGAAACAGGCAGGATGCCCGCGTAAAAGTCGTAGTCAGAGGGGATGGACGTGTCTTCAATGTTATCCACGATAATGTCTCCCGCCATGCTGGCCGATGCGCCTGAGAGGTGTACCAGCTTATTGTCTGTTGCATCAATGGATGCGGATGAGAAGGTGATCGGTGTGGTTCCGGTGAGCACGTAATTGGCCGGGTTCACGGACGACAGGGACAGGTTATACAGCACATCCAGTTCGGTGGAGGATCTTGCGTAGGCATAATTGATGGAATTGACGGGAGCGCCGCCAAAGGATTGGCCGATGTTCAGCTGGCCGGGCGTCTCTCCGGCCGGAGGCTGCCAGGCAAACTGGCCGTATTCCGTGCCGGAGCCGGAAAGTTGGAGGGATTCTCCAACGGGGTCACTGCCGTTTTCAACAACTCCGATATCGACAGATAATATGCCGGCTGCGGGTCCGCTAGAAGCCGTAAAAGTCCCTTCATAACTGAGAAACTGCCCGTCAATCAACGTTCCGAGGTAGGACAGTGCCATCCCGTCAGGGGCACCATTCTGGATACCGGCGATCAACATATAAAATAGGGAAAAACCATCGCTGGTCGCCCCCACGGTGAACTGGTCGAGTGTTTTGGTGCCATAACTGGCCCCGCCACTTCCGTTATAAAGTGTTAACGTGAAATCTGCCAGGTTATAGGATCCGGCATTTTGTATCACCACCTCAACGAATTCATTGGCATCCGTTCCGGTGTTGTCGTAATGGATTTCATTGATCCAGGCATTCTGAGCCTTCAGGAGCAGGCAGCTGCCTGCCATAAGCAATAAAGCAAGGTAAACTTTTTTCATAATGGATATATTTGTAACTGGTGAAATCGGGTGAATCCTTTATCCAGTTACAAATATATCCATATAAATAAAAGGGGGGGCTAATTTTTTATTAACATTAGTTCTTCACTTCCTCGAAGTCGACGTCGGTCACTTCGTCATCTTTGGAGGAGGATTTCGGGTGACCCTGGTCGGCGGTTCCCTGATCCTGAGGAGGTTGCTGTTGCTGGCTGGCCTGGTACATCTCCTGGCTGGCTGCCTGCCAGGCACTGTTCAGGTTGTTCAGGGCACTCTCGATGGCTGCAGTATCCTTGCTTTGGTGTGCGCTTCTCAGGTCGGCCAGTGCACGTTCGATGGTCTGCTTTTTATCGGCCGGGATCTTATCCCCATATTCCTTCAGCTGTTTCTCCGTCTGGAAGATCATGGCGTCAGCACTGTTCAGCTTATCGACGCGCTCCCGTTCTTTCCTGTCGGTTTCCTCATTAGCCTTGGCTTCATCCCGCATACGCTGGATTTCGCTGTCGGTAAGGCCTGAAGAAGCTTCAATGCGGATATTCTGTGATTTGCCCGTACCCTTGTCCTTGGCCGTTACATGAAGGATGCCGTTGGCATCGATATCAAACGTGACCTCGATCTGAGGGATGCCTCTGGGTGCGGGCGGGATTCCGTCCAGATGGAACCGTCCGATGCTTTTATTCTGATGGGCCATGGGCCGCTCGCCCTGCAGAATGTGTATTTCCACAGAAGGCTGACTGTCGGAGGCCGTTGAAAAGACCTCTGATTTCCTGACAGGGATGGTGGTATTGGACTCGATCAAACGGGTGAATACACCGCCCAGCGTTTCAATTCCCAGGGAAAGAGGTGTCACGTCGAGCAAAAGGACATCTTTCACCTCTCCCGTCAGAACACCACCCTGAATGGCGGCGCCAACAGCCACCACTTCATCCGGATTCACCCCTTTGGAAGGTGTTCTTCCGAAAAAGTCCTCCACTGTTTTCTGGATGATCGGAATACGCGTCGAACCTCCCACCAGGATCACTTCGTTGATGTCAGATGCTTTTAAACCGGCATCCTCCATGGCTTTACGGCAAGGTTCGATGGTCTGGCGAACGTAGGGATCGATCAGCTGCTCAAATTTCGCGCGGGTAAGGGTTCTGACCAGGTGCTTCGGGATGCCGTCTACCGGCATGATGTAGGGCAGGTTGATCTCCGTGGAGGTCGAGCTGGAAAGTTCAATCTTGGCTTTCTCGGAAGCTTCTTTCAGCCGTTGGAGGGCCATCGGGTCTTTCCTGAGGTCAATGTTCTCGTCCTTTTTAAACTCTTCCGCCAGCCAGTCCATGATCGTCTGGTCGAAATCATCTCCCCCGAGGTGCGTGTCACCATTGGTTGACTTCACCTCAAATACGCCTTCACCCAGTTCAAGGATGGATATATCGAATGTACCGCCGCCCAGGTCAAATACGGCGATCTTCATGTCCCTGTGTTTCTTGTCGAGGCCATAGGCCAGCGCTGCGGCCGTAGGTTCATTGATGATCCGCTTGACCTTCAGTCCGGCGATCTCTCCGGCTTCTTTGGTGGCCTGGCGCTGAGAGTCGCTGAAGTAAGCGGGCACGGTGATGACCGCTTCGGTCACTTCCTGCCCAAGGTAATCTTCGGCCGTCTTCTTCATTTTCTGGAGGACCATGGCCGAAATTTCCTGCGGGGTGTAGAGCCGGTTGTCAATTTTCACGCGGGGTGTGTTGTTGTCACCTCGCTCAACCTTAAAGGGAACGCGTGCCATTTCTTTCTGCACCCTGTCGAAGGTCTCTCCCATGAATCGTTTGATGGAGTAAACGGTCTTTAACGGGTTAGTGATGGCCTGCCGTTTGGCAGGATCACCCACCTTGCGTTCACCGTTTTCAGTGAAAGCAACGATGGAAGGCGTTGTCCTTCTTCCTTCACTGTTGGGGATCACCACAGGTTCGTTTCCCTCCATGACTGCTACGCAGGAGTTGGTGGTCCCTAAATCAATTCCAATTATTTTACCCATGTTGAATTGTCTGTTAAATTATTAAACGTTGGTTACTGTCAAAAATCACCTGTATGAATCCCAGGGTGTTCCGATATTTATCGGGACCAGACTCTCATTCCGGTGCAGGCACCGGGAAATCTACCTGGTACCCTTTTCCCCGTCGGAGCAGGGTAATTTTAATGACTGGGAGTGTTTCAATCATTATGCCAAAGCTCAGAAAGCTGTCAGGAGGGTGACAAAAAGGCAGAACCGTTTGAGGGCTTATTTCCCGATCTCGGGTTCGAACTTGAGGCCTTTGGTGATCAGGATCTCCTCCGTAAGGGGGCTGATGTAGTAAAGCCTGCTTTTATTGTACCGGCTGGAGAAAATGCCGATGCCATTTTCAACGTTCGAAAACTCGGGGCGTTCCTGGACAATGCTGCCGGATGCGTCGTTCACTTCCATATAAGTGTTGAAATCATCGCCTGCCACGGAAAAAATGTATTCCACAGCGATGGCATACCTGACCTCCACGGTGGCCTCCTTGGCAGGATCGTAGGGAACGGTATTTTCCAGGAGTTTATAGAAGCTGTTGTTGGCAAACTGGATCAGCATCTCCTCCCCGCCGTCGAGCGATTGGGATTTCCGTGGCGCATAGCCTGTTTCGATGTACTTATAGAGTGTATCCGTCACCTGGTTGAACATTTCCTTATAGTGGAAGCGCATCACGACATTGTACAGTCTACCATATTTGGCCGAGCGCCATTCCAGGTCCTTGGGCGAGTCGTTATCCGGAAAATGGATCGTGGGCTTTACGGGATTATTGATAATGGGTTTGAGGATGTCAAAATCTGAAACCAGCGGTGTGGTGGCGGTGATGATTTTTCCGGAGACCCTGTTGGTGATGGTCAGCCTGTATTCACCTTCCGGGTCAAGCTGATTCCAGGTCACGCACTGGTAAATGATCTGCCTGGGGTAATAAAACGTTCCTTCTTCCTTTTTATAGACCGAGGTTGTATCAAAGCTGAACGTTTTGATCACCGAACCGTCCTTTCGTTCTTCCAGTATGACCGTAAGATCGTTCCTGTAGCTCGAGGAGTCGGGTTCCTGTGCCATCACCAAGGCATTTCCATCGCCCAGAAAGGCCTTGTTGATCTTCAGGTAAGAGATGCTGTCGGTCTGGTTCAGGAGGCCATACACCACCGTGATGTCTTCATAGTCCCCGATAAGGTCGACCTCGGTGCTGCAGGACATCAGAGCCAGGATGAGTGTTGCGAGGATGACAACTTTTTTCATTCGGCAAAATTACCATTAATGTTTTAATTCTTAACTTTGTTCACATAAAAACCTTCGTATGTACACCTCCGGTTTTGCCTCTGCCAAAAAGATCACCACACACGTGCTTCAGGAGATGAAGGTGCAGGGTGAACAGATCGCCATGCTCACAGGTTATGATTTTTCAATGGCGCGCATCCTGGACCAGGCGGGCATTGATGTCATCCTGGTTGGGGATTCTGCATCCAATGTGATCGCAGGTCACAAGACCACCCTGCCAATCACGCTCGACGAGATGATCTTTCTTGCCTCCTCGGTGATGCGGGCGGTAAACCGGGCGCTGGTGGTGGTGGACCTACCGTTTGGCACTTACCAGGGCAATTCAAAGGAAGCCCTGAACTCAGCCATCAGGATCATGAAAGAGGCCGGTGCCGATGCCATCAAGATGGAAGGCGGCCATGAGGTGGTGGAGTCGATCCACCGCATCCTTTCGGCAGGTATCCCGGTGATGGGGCATCTGGGACTTACGCCGCAGTCGATCCATAAATTCGGGACCTATGTGGTGCGGGCCACCCAAACAGATGAAGCTGAACGCCTGATGGCCGATGCCCGGATCCTGGAAGAGGCGGGATGCTTTGCCATCGTGCTGGAAAAGATCCCTGCCAAGCTGGCCACCGAAGTGACAGCCAAGGTCAAGATCCCCACCATCGGGATAGGCGCCGGCGGTGGCGTGAACGGACAGGTGCTGGTTTTGTACGACATGCTGGGCATCACCCAGGACTTTTCGCCACGCTTCCTGCGGCGGTATCATAACCTGATGGAAGAAATCCAGAACTCCGTGCAAAAGTACATTGAAGATGTGAAGATCAGGGATTTTCCGAACGAGAAAGAGCAATACTGAGGGAGAGGAGAGAGGAGAGAGGAGAGAGGAGAGAGGAGAGAGGATGAAGGAGAAAGGAGAAAGGAGAGAGGAGTGAGGAGTAGAGGCGGGAGGGAGAAGGGGAAAGCGGAATAACAATTTAACAGTTTAACAGTTTAACAATTTGAACAATCTTTGGATAGTGTGATTTGTTTGGATTTTGGTGCCTGGAATTTGGATTTTATGATAACCTGACATACTATCGTCTCCAATCAATTGATATCAAGGATTCTACACGAAGACAACCACCTTCTGATCTTCAACAAACTTCCCGGTGAGATCGTGCAGGGCGACAAGACCGGCGACGTTCCGCTGGTGGATCTGTTAAAGGTTTACATCAAAGAGAAATACCATAAGCCCGGGAATGTATTTTTGGGTGTTGTACATCGCCTCGACCGGCCTGCCAGCGGGGTGGTGATTTTCGCCCGGACCGGCAAGGCATTGAGCCGGCTGAATGCACTGTTGCGTGAAGGAAGCGTGAAAAAGATCTACTGGGCGATCGTCCGGAACAAACCCACACCAGCATCCGGTCACCTCGCTCACTTTTTACGGAAAAATGAAGAGCAGAACAGGTCGTATTTTTATGACCACGAAGTAAGAGGATCAAAACGCGCTGAGCTGAATTATCAACTGCTTTTTTCCGCCGAAATATATCATCTGCTTGAGATAGAACTTCTTACGGGCCGGCACCATCAGATTCGGGCGCAGCTGGCCGCCATCGGGTGCCCGATCAGGGGCGACGTCAAGTACGGCTTTCCGCGCAGCAACGAGGATGGGTCCATCCATCTGCATGCTCGTTCAGTGGAGTTCAGGCACCCTGTTACGCAGGAAATCCTCCGTATCGAAGCGCAACCGCCGGGTGACGACCCCCTGTGGGATTTTTTTGGCAGGTTGATGAATGCCGTCAGGCGGTAATAACAACGAATGACAATGAATTACGCGAGGTGCCGCAGGCGCCGAATTTGGGTAGTCAACAGTCAGCAGCGGAGCGAAGCGACGTCCCGACGAAAGTCGGGATCAGCAGTCAGCAGTCAACAGAATATCAATTTAACAGTTTATCAATTTAACAATTTGAAAGATCTCTGGATCTTGGAATTTGGATTTTGCTCCGCTTTTGTCCGGATAAATTTATCCGGACACCAAAACCGAATTTCCAACATCTTGTGAATCAACATTAAATAAAAAAGTTTGTTCGGATAAAGTTTATCCGAACAAACTAGGTCAGTAATTTACGCCTTCTATGCTTAATTTTACCACACTAAATTGTTGCGGTGAAATTTCCATAGAAATAATCCGCTCCCGCCGGATCGTATAAGTTGTTTCTGGGAGGCTGCCTCAAAAGGGCAGCCTCTTTTGCTGTATAAGGTAGTTACACTTTTTCACCCACCAGCTGAATGGAAATTTTAATGTCGCTGGAAAGCACACGGTCCTTGATTGGGTGATCCCACGCCACATTGAAAGCTTTGCGGTCAAAAACGAGTTCACCCTTGATTGTAACAAGGTTGTCCTCTTTGGAAACGGCAATGTTCTCAATGGTTTCCTGCTTCGAAACACCCCGTATGGTCAGGATGCCTTCCGCGGTATTCTGGTCCATCCGGGTGATCTCAAACCGGGCAGCGGGATGATTGGGCACGTCGAAGAAATCGGCGTTGGAAAGGTGAGCCACGAGTTTCTCCGGGGTGCTTCCTTCTTCAGGTTTGTAATTCTGATCCGTTGGTGTGATGGTTAACATATCCACGACAAAAACGCCACCGGCAATCTTTCCATCCTGGATCTTCAGGTCGGCTTGCGCCAGATCGACGGTTCCTTCGTGGGAGTAGAGGCCCAGCATTTCACCGAACCATACCACCCGGCTTAGGTCCTTGCTAAAAGTGACATTCGACAGATCAACCTCCTTGTCAGGGGTGGCCGCAGTCTGGTCCCCGGTTTTGGGTTTTGTTCCTGTCTGGGAACAAGAAACGGCAAAGACCGACAGTGCCATCATTGGGATCAGAAAGAATTGTTTCGTTTTCATGGTGATTCGTATTAATTTGAATTTTTGTTGAATAATTTCTTAAGATAATTAAACAATTCGATCCCGAAAATGTTCACGGCGTCCTGATGCTGGTTCACCAGTACTTCGACCTGCTGGCCGAGGTGATTGAAGATGGCCAGGTTGATTGACGCCGCCTCCGGCAGCTCATATTCAATGACCGCGAACGCATCAAACGGGTTCGAAGCCACAGGTACGATGATGAGAGATTTTTAAAAATTGAATTTGCAAACGAAGTGTCATTCAGGGCTGGCAAGCCTGTCCGGATGATGGGTGTTCTCCTTTCAACCCATTCCCCGTAGGGGATAAACTGGTTTAGGGGTTAAGGTTAGGAAGCCGGTTTGGTTTAGGGGTTAGGGTTAAGAGGCCGGTTTGGTTTAGAGGCCAGGGTTTAGTGTATAGTCAAGCACCTTAAACTTTACCCTTAAACCAAACTGGCCTCCTTACCTTAACCCCTAAACCTATTTTTCCCGTTTCTCAAACATCCCCAGCAATTCATCCCGTTTCCGCGCAGCCACGGGTCCTTAAATGATG
>Ga0116142_10000656_pt1 | contig 45248 bp, 32 predicted proteins | sample AD_UKC033_MetaG_FD_89785 | JGI IMG/M metagenome (GOLD analysis project Ga0116142, IMG submission 89785) | Active sludge microbial communities of municipal wastewater-treating anaerobic digesters from USA - AD_UKC033_MetaG | ecosystem: Engineered > Bioreactor > Anaerobic > Digestate | place: USA... | reverse complement strand
TTGTTCCGGCACCCGTACATTCGTTCAACCCTGAGCCTGCAATAGTGGTTGTTTTCCAAACCCCAGCAGAGGAAGATGCTTGCCCTGTAGAAGAGCCATCTACTGTAGCAGAGCTTTCGAGATACACATAAAAATCTAATTTGTTATTTGTAGTACCAGTCGCCTCTGTTACAAAATTAAACGTTATACCACCAGTACTCCAAGAGTAAAAATCATTAGGAAGTGTAAATCTTACACGAACATCGTAATCATTAAGGGATGTCTCTGAGCTACTCCATTCATAGTAGTTCATTGAATTAGAAGCTGTACCTTCACTGTCCGAAGTCATTACACCAACATTGCTTGTACCGTCTGCAGAGAGGACAGCTCCGGGATATTCTGCTGAAAGTGTAATTTTATTATCTATGTAACCCAAAGGTAACCAAGCTCCATTAATATAGAATTCTAGAAGTTCAGAAGTCGCGTTGTATCTAATTGCTCCTTGCAAACCTATACCCTCTCCTAGCGTTAAAGTAACATTACCAGAGGAATCTCCTCCAAAAGTAGCATTTCCCCCAGAATCTACTACAAACATATCACTACCACTCTTCTGCATTTTAATTAAGTTTCCACCTGTACCAGTCTTGTTAATCCAGATACTGCTTGTACTTGTACCTGCATCTACCTGTGCCACAGATGGAGCTATCTTCACAGAGTTAAGCAAATTCTCGTTTGCTATTCCGTTATTAAAATACAAATTTGTACCATTCCACCACATATCTCCAGAAGATGGAGCCGAAACATTGACTGCAGCAGAAGCAGTTAAATTAAGCTGTGCTACAGATGTCGTATTTGCACCCAATGTTAGCATAGCACCAGTATTGCCAGTTGCTTTTCCAAAAGTAGCATATCCATTCTGGTTAATTAAACTTAGAATAGTTGCAGAAGAATTCTGCCACTCCATCAGGTTATCAGCCTCACCATCGTTTGCCTTAATTACAACCGTATCATCAGGAGTTATAGTTATATCTCCCGTAGTATTGGATATCGTGGAGCTTGTTCCAGCAATATCTAACTTAGCTCCTGGAGTACTAGTTCCAATACCCAAATTTCCTGTAGAAACATCAAAGAAGAACTTTGCGCTAAGTGCTGAATTTCCACCAATAATTACATCGTCTGTAGTTGAAGTCAGATAAGTAAATGTATCACCATCTGTCCACAGAGAACTTGATGTAGATACTGGAGAACCGTTCCAATACAGTGTTCCGTTGATATTGTACAACCTGTCTGTCACAGTTGAAGGTGCATCTGGTCTTTGGCGCATATACATCGTAAGTGCATTCTCAAAAATGAATGCATCTGTACTTCCCTTTTTTAGTGACATTAAATCTCCAGTTCCGTCTTGAGTAATCTCCAACACTACATTGTCAAAGCCGGAATCCTCTGCCTTGAAAGAAACTACTGGCCATGCGCCAGTCGAATTGTAGTCAGAATATACTGTTAGACCACTTCTAACTGCCGAGCCGGAAAGAGTTAATCTCTCTGCAGTCATATCCAAAGAGAATGTTGCTCTGCCACCAAGCCCAGACAGATATGTCGAGTATGAATCACTCCCTATTGCAGTGTAAGAGCTTGCCCCTAAAACAAAATGATCTGTTAGGCTCGTCAAGTATGTAAAAATGTCGCCATCTGTAAACAGTGAACCTGTCCCACCTCCACCTACCTCTTCCCAGGAGGAACCATTGTAAACCATTAAAACATCATCATCGCTGTCATAGAAGACCATACCCTCTGAAGGAGTTGAATATCCTGTACCATTTGTAGCTGTATCAAATTGAAATGCGCTACTAGCTTGTGCAGCATACTTCGCCCTAATGGCAAATGCAGATGCTCCAAGTGGCATCCTTGTAAATGTTTCTGTGAATGAACCACCACCAGCAGGATCAAATCCCAATTCGACATATATCGTATTCTCACCCTTTATCATCGCATCAAATGTAGCATATGAACCAGCAGTTGGAGAGGTAGAACCAAGGGAAAGATCAAAAGCTCCATTGTAAGCCCCAATCTCTTTATTTGAAAATGTCTCTGTTAGAAGAAGTGTCCCACTTGTTGATGCATTGTAATATCTAATTCTAAAATCACAGGTATCGTTAGATGCGCCTGCAACAACACAGGAAGGAGTTCCTGCTACAACATTTAGACCCTCATAACCGCTATTATTTCTAACTATCTTTCCCTGAAAGTTAATTACATTGTTTGTGACAGCAAAAACACCCTCTGGGAGGACTCCAGCAAAAAGAAAAATTACAAAGAAAATGATTAACTTTTTTGCTACTTTCGGGCAGTTAGATTTTCGCATTTCTGTCAGGCAGTAAAAACGTCCTATTTAAAGCAAATTTAGTAGCCCCCACTACGATAAAAATATTAACGGAAAATCTTTTATTTGTCAAACTTTTTGCTCAATTTTTAGGCATAAAAATTGGCCTAGATAACAACGTTTACTATACGCTTTGGCACATATATCAACTTTCGTATTTCTTTGTCTCCGATATGCTCTCGCAGAGCGGTATTCTTTAGGACATTGTCCTTCACACTCTCCTCACTATCAGCTGTTCCTACTGAAATGTATCCCCTTACCTTCCCATTGACCTGTACAGGCACCTCTGTAAATTCTTCTCGAAGAAGTTTTTCGTCGACTTTTGGCCACTCTTGCATATGTACGCTGTAATCATGTCCTGTAATATTCCAGACTTCCTCTGCTATATGTGGAAATATTGGAGCAATAGTGATAACTAACCTTTCAATATCCTCAACTGAGAACTTACTTTGAGAAAATTCATTGTAAAACTCCATCAAAGCAGAAATTGTTGTGTTAAATTTAAAACTCAGAATATTATTCTCCACCCTTTTCACTAATCTACTTACCGCTTTACTCTCCTTCTCTCCACTTCTGTCAATTTTACCCTCCCAAATTTTAAGCAAAAAATCATAATATTTAGATACAAACCTCTTAACACCGTTTATCGTTTCAGTACTCCATTCCACATCACCCTCGTAAGGACCCATGAACATCATGTATCCCCTGGTAACATCTGCACCGTATTCATCTATGAGAGAATCTGGGCTTATGACATTGCCAAGTGACTTAGACATCTTAACTCCACCCTCCCCAAGAACCATTCCATGAATTGTTCGGATATCGTATGGTTCTGGTGTAGTTACAAGATTTTGGTCAAAAAGGAATTTATGCCAGAATCTCGAATACAAGAGATGCAATGTCACATGCTCTGGTCCACCCTCGTAATGATCTACCGGCATCCAGTACTCCTGCAACTTTTTGCTTGCGAATATGTCCGAATTCTTCGGATCGGCATATCGCAAGAAATACCAGCTAGAGCCGGCCCAATTTGGCATAGTGTCTGTTTCCCGCTGAGCGTCTCCTCCACAATTCGGACATTTCACATTCACCCATTGATGTATTTTTGACAACGGAGACTTCCCATCATCTGTTGGCTCGTAACTATCTACCACTGGAAGCTCTACTGGTAGCTGATCTTCTGGTACTGGTACCATCCCACATTTCTCACAGTGAATTATTGGAATTGGCTCACCCCAGTAATGCTGACGAGAGAAAATCCAATCTTGTAAATGGAATCTTGTTACAACATCTCCAATTTTGTTCTCTTTGAGATACTCTCCTACTTTCTTTTTTGCTTCTTGCGTTGTTAAACCTGAAATGAAGCCAGAGTTATACACCATTCCATCGTCCTCAAAGACCTTCTCAACAGAATCTACAATTCCCCTATCTCCATTTGGCCCTTCAATTACCCTAATAACAGGAAGATTAAACTTTGTAGCAAATTCAAAATCTCTTTTGTCGTGAGCTGGTACTCCTACTACCATTCCTGTACCAACGGTTGAAAGTGCAAAATCTGCCAAATATATTGGCAACTTTGCACCAGTCATGCTGTTTAAACAGTAAAGACCAGTAAACACACCACTTTTCTCCTTCTCCCCAGCTACTCTCTCCAAATCTGACTTTCTCTTGGTTTCGATGATATATTCCTGTACATCTGCCTTTTTCTCCTCAGATATGTGTGTTAGGAGTCTCTCCACTATCTCATGGTCTGGAGCTATTACTACAAAAGAGGCTCCAAATTGAGTATCTGGCCTTGTTGTAGAGACTCTTACGGTTTCATCCGTTCCCTCTACTTTGTAATCTATGTCATACCAGGTTTTCCTTCCAATCCAGTTTCTTTGTCTACTTTTAACACTCTCTACATAGTGTGTTAAATCCAAGTCTTTGTCTAATTGTTCTGCATATTCTGTAATTTTTAGCACCCATTGGCTAATATTTCTTCTCTCTACATCTGTTCCGCATCTCTCATGCTTTCCATCTACAACCTCTTCATTTGCACAGCCTGTTTTACACTTAGGGCACCAGTTAATTGGCTTTTCCGCCTTGTATGCAAGGCCTTTTTCGAAAAGTTTAAGAAATATCCACTGAGTCCATTTGTAGTAGGAAGGATCTGAGGTATCTACCTCTCTACTCCAGTCAAAAGATATGCCTAATCTCTTAATCTGGGCTCTAAAGGTGTCTATATTTTCTTTACTAATCTCTTGCGGAGGTCTTTTTACTTTAATAGCGTAGTTTTCGGTAGGCAATCCAAATGCATCCCACCCTATTGGGAACATTACATTGTAACCCATCATTCTACGCAATCTAGCGACAGAATCCATCATACTGTCGTTTCTTGTATGTCCAATATGCATGCTATCTCCAGAGGGATATGGGAACTCTAGCAAAAGGTAGTATTTCTGCTTGTTATCGAAATCTTTACTTTCATAGAAGGGATTATTAAACCACCTGTCTTGCCACTTCTTTTCAAAATCTTTTGGATTGTAAGTACTTTTCATACTACTTAAGGAGAGTTTAATACAGTAATTCTACAAGAAAAAGGAAAGCATTGGAAGAGAGGGATATTGCATTCTGTGGAACATGAGTGTGTAACATATGTTGTTTTGAGTACAAAAAGATACTCAAGTATGGTGGACCTGACGGGACTCGAACCCGTGACCCCATCGCTGCCAGCGATGTGCTCAAACCAACTAAGCTACAGGCCCAAATATATTAACATGGACCCAGCCGGAATCGAACCGGCGATCTTCGCAATGCGAATGCGATGTTCTACCAGCTGAACTATGAGCCCACACAGAAAGATTATACCCAAAATTAGCCCTATTTCATATATGGTCTTGGATTAATACGACCAGATAATTCAGCACCTCTTCTCAATTCGAAATGAACATGTGTACCGTAAGCAACACCCGTATCTCCTATTAAACCAAGGGCTGTACCTCTAGAAACTGACTGCCCTGCTCTAACATATAATCTGTTCATATGTGCATACAGAGTTGTATATCCATTACCATGGTCAATATGGGCATAATAACCGAAACCATAGTACTTACCAGAACCCCATCCTGCACTTATGACTCTACCACCAGAGGCTGCTATTACATTTGGTCTTTTACCACCCGTTGGATATATGTCGATACCGTAATGTCCTGGGAAGAATCCTCTAGATATTGCACTCGCTCCACCAACTGGCCAACTTAAGAACTTGCCAACATTTGGATCAACTGCAGTGGATGTATAGGCTATACTCGAAGTTCTGTACAAAGAAGGAGAAGATGCATATACAGGTTTTTTAACTACTGGTAATTCACCATTTGGTAAGAACAACTCACTCCCAACTGTTAGAGTATATGGTTTTTCTAGCCAGTTATGGTCTACAATGTCTGCAGCATCAGCTGAATATTTCTTTGCCAATCCTTCTAAAGTATCTCCCTTTTTTACTACAACAAGAACACCATCTCTTGGCGGAATCTGTAGCACGGTCCCTGGCTTAATTACACTCTTCTCATTGAGATTATTAGCCCAAAGTAGTGTCTCTACCTTAATTTCGTAGTATTGAGCAATCTTACTTAATGTATCTCCACCTTTTACTGTATATTGCTCTACATATCTTCTTGGTCTATCCTTTGGAACTGCTGTATTTGTTGTTGCATTCATTACCAAAACATCTGTTTCGGCAACTCCTATGGTATCTAGCGTATCACCGCTAGCAACAATAACAACCGGTTTACGGTATATATACGAGATAGTGAGTATAAGAACAATGATAAATAATACAGCTTGTAGTGCAGACCCCAAAAAATTTCCTCTCCCCCAGAACATCCTTCTTACAAGCCTCTCTTTTACAAACTCTGTAGCTCCAAGAATCAAGTCAAAAAACACAGAGGTCAATATCCAAATAACTCTTACCCTAGAATAAAAGTAACCTACTAAAGCAATAACGAATGCAAAAAGATTCTTCTTGGTACTCTGTTTTTTTAGAAAGATTCTTAACTTTGAAAAGAATACCTTTAAAAACTTCTTGTTCTCAATATCGTCATTAACGAAAAGGAATCCCTCATTATTACCCTCAGAAAGAATCAATTCTTGTTCTTGTGTGGTAAGATCTTTGAAACTGAGACCAGATATATTCCTATTTTGTTCTATATTATCCTCTTCCACTTTAATACTGTTTTAACTGATAGTTTTAATTATACCAGTTATCTATGCTTCGTGCAGAGTAGCAAGAAATTCTTCGTTTGATTTGGTCTTTTTAAGTCTACTTACTAGAACTTCTGTTGGACTCTCATTACTATCCAAGACTTCCAACATTCTTCTAATTCTCCATGATTGATTCAATACTTCTTTACTTAGAAGGAACTCTTCATTTCTAGTACCTGAATTTACTACATCTATTGCAGGATATATCCTCCTGTTAGCAAGCTTTCTGTCCAAATGTAGTTCCATATTTCCTGTTCCTTTAAATTCCTCATATACAAGGTCATCCATTCTACTACCAGTATCTACAAGAGCTGTAGCAACAATTGTTAAACTACCCTTCTCTTCGAAATTTCTAGCAGCTCCAAAGAATCTTTTAGGAGGATACAGCGCTACTGGATCAAAACCACCAGAGAGTGTTTTACCTGATGTTGGCATAGTGATATTGTATGCTCTTGCAAGTCTAGTAATACTATCCATAAGGATAATGACATCCTCACCCCACTCAACCATTCTCATAGCTTTCTGAAGTGCCATCTCTGCAATTCTACAATTTTGCTCAGGAAGTTCATCAAAGTTGGAGGCATAAACCTCTCCTTTTACAAACCTCTTCATATCTGTAACCTCTTCAGGTCTCTCTCCTACCAACACAACCATAAGCTTTGCTTTAGGATGGTTAGCAGCGATACCATTTGCAATATCTTTAAGAAGAAATGTTTTTCCTGCCTTTGGAGGCGAAACAATCATGGATCTTTGTCCATAACCGATAGGAGCAAGAAGATCTATCATTCTTGTAGATATAATCTCTTGGTCTGTCTCAAGCTTAATCTGTTTGTTTGGAAATATTGGTGTTAATTTTCTAAAAAGAGGTCTGTTGGCAGCCTCTGCAGCTGGTTTTCCGTATACAGTATCAACTCTCAAAAGACTTAAGTATTTCTCCTTTTCTTTTGGAAGCCTTGCTGGTCCAGAAACCTCATCTCCAGTTCTTAGACTAAATTTCTTAATCTGAGAACCAGATACATATATATCATTATCACTTGGAAGAAGTCCCTCTATTCTTAATAGTCCGTGGGACTCATCTTTCATAACTTCTAAAATACCATCTACAAAGACAAATCCATCATCTTCTGAAGATTTTTTTAAAATTTCTAATATTAACTCTCTCTTTTGGAATTCCATATAGTCTTCCATCTTAAGTGTTTTTGCTTCATCACGAAGCTGAGCAAGAGTCATTTGCTCATAATCTCTAATCGTTTTATTCTCTTTTGTCATTTTTACAGGGAAAATATATAAAGTATTGAGCCTAAATCCCAATCTACAATTTCAGTATATTGAAATGTAAAAAACATGTCAAATCGAAAAAGTACTTGAGATAAAAAAAGGGATCGGTACTGCCCCAACCGACCCCGGTTTCTTCCTCCATATAGAAGAAGATATCGAGTAACATATCGAAATATGTTAATCCCTTTTCTTCAAAGACTAAGAAATCTTAGGCTTTTCCTGTTGCCCAGATGTGCTTGTGACACCCCAGACAAAGGGAAAAAACTAAGATTGTCCACACCATCTTTGAAAGAGCGTATAAAGTATACCTCATACAAAGATAACTGTCAACCCTATATCATCTATACACAAAACTTGTCTCTTTCGAGATATCTTACTGCATAGACATTTCTGCATGCTCCTCTATCCTTTCTGTTACGATTATCACGGCCACCCTCCCCTGTTACGATATTTGTGGATTGTTGAGAAGAAAATAAAAAAGAGAGGCTAAAGTTCCCTTATTCTGGAGATTTTTTTAACCTCTAGCTTGTTTTCCTTCCCTATTTTAGCTCTCCCAACAACAATCTTAGAATAGCCCGACCTTACAGCCTCCTCCATCACGGAAGGAAGTCCCCAGGTACCTCTGATTTCGCCAGTAAGCCCTACTTCTCCAAAATATATACAGTCATTATCCAAAGGAATGTCTTTTACTGACGATTTTATAGCGGCACATATTGCCAAATCTACTGCTGGATCATTTACATTTAATCCACCTACTATATTTACAAACACATCTTTATCTCCAAGAAATACACCACCTTTTCGCGACATTACAGCACAAAGCATATCCAAACGAGGCTTCTTTATACCGTTCGCAACTCTTCTGAGAGGACCAGCCTCACCTTCTCTCTCAACTACAAGGGCCTGCACTTCAACAAACACAACTCTTGAGCCCTGCAATACTGCACTTATAGCACTACCAGAAGACTTAAGATCTGTTTCAAGGAAAAGCAAAGATGGATTACCAACTTCAGCCAAGCCATCTCCCTTCATTTCAAACACGCCTATTTCATTAGTAGAGCCAAACCTATTTTTGATACCCCTAAGAATTCTGTATTGATTAAACTGATCTCCCTCTATATATAGTACACAGTCAACGATATGCTCAAGTACCTTTGGACCTGCTATATCCCCGCCCTTGTTAATCTGACCAACTATAAACATTGGAATACCCGTTGATTTAGAGACCCTTGTGAGAAGTGCGCCACATATCCTTACTTGGCTAATACTTCCAGGATAACTCTTGGATGCAGAAGAAGACATACTTTGAATTGAATCCACAACTACCATGTCGAAATGACTTTCCCTAATCAATTCCACCACTCTTTCGACCACAGTATCCTCTGTCACTAAGAAGTTTGCCTCTAATTTACTAGAGGGCTTTTCCCCAGATAGCCGTTTTAACCTAGAGTAAAGCTGTCCTGGGGACTCCTCTCCACAAACATACAGGATTCTTTTGTCCTTAAGGTTTTTAAGTACAATTTGCATAAGAAGAGTGGATTTTCCTATTCCTGGCTCTCCACTAATTAGCACAACCTCTCCTTTTACCAACCCCTTTCCTAGAACTCTATCCATTTCCTTAAATCCAGTAGATATTCGCTCACCCAAGACCTTCTCTGTACCTATTCTCTTTACATTTGCAACTTCAGATATACTGCTAAACAGGGCAGGCTTTGCTTCACCTATTACCTCTACTTTTTCCTCGTACTCTTCCAAAGTTCCCCATTCACCACAGGAAGAACACTTTCCAGACCACTTCAAAAATTCAGTGCCACATGCAGAGCATATGTATTTCATTTATTTATTTGTTTAAAACAGATATTTTATTATCTTTCATTCCTATTTTTATTTCCATGTTTTTTAATCCATTTCCAATCTTCCCTTTCTCTAGTAGATAGTTAGCAACTGCGTTCTCGACAGTATCTTGCAGAAGTCTTTTAATTGGACGAGCACCATACTCTTCGCTAAAACCCTCTTTAACAATATATGTGATTGCCTTACTATCTAAAGTCACAGATACCTTCTCCTGTGCAAGCCTTCCGTTAAGCTCTTTAATTAGTAATTTAACTATCTTTCTCGCATCTTTGCGCGTAAGAGATCTGAATATTACAATGTCGTCTATACGATTGAGAAGCTCTGGTCTAAGAGTATTTTTCAATTCTAATAGAAGCTGTGTTTTCATAGATGAATATGCCCTATCTATATCCTCATCACTTTTCTCTGTATCTTTTCCAACAAAACCGAGTACTTTGTTCTTTTTAATTTCCTCTGCACCAATATTTGAAGTAAGAATTATGACCGTATTTTTGAAATTCACTCTTCTTCCTCTACCATCTGTAAGATGGCCATACTCTAATATCTGTAAAAGTATATTTAGTACATCCTGGTGTGCTTTTTCTACTTCATCAAAAAGTATTACACTATGTGGATTTGTTCTGACTTTCTCTGTAAGCCATCCTCCCTGTTGGAAACCTATATATCCAGGAGGAGAGCCTATCAATTTGGAGACACTGTGCATTTCCATCATTTCACTCATATCTATCTGTATAAGTCTGTCTTGATTACCAAATAATTCTTGAGCTAGTACTTTCGCTAATTCTGTCTTACCAACTCCTGTCGGACCTAAGAAAAGAAATGATGCCCACGGCCTATCCGTATCTGAAATTCCTGTTCTAGCCCTCTTTATTGCGGATGCTACTATCTTACATGCCTCTTCCTGTCCTATTACTTTGCTTCCTAATTGACTCTCAAGTTTAACAAGAGATGAAATTTCTTTTGCTCCAAGAGTATTTACTGGAATTCCAGTCCATTTGGATATGACTACGCGGATATCCTCAGCGCCTATCTCGTTTGCTTTACTTAATCTCTTCTTTGACCATTTTTTTTCCATGCTTTCAATTTTTTGCATTAACTTTTTCTTCTCCATTTCCAAAAGTTCTGCTTTTGCCATATTCCCATTTAATATTTCTCTCTCTTTTCTTTTTTCAATATCTGCAACTACATCCTCCAACTTTGATACATCTGAAAACTCTTCCTCTATCTCAAGCCTTTTTGCTGCAGAAGCCTCATCTAGAAGATCTATGGCCTTGTCTGGAAGATATCTGTTGTTGACATATCTGTCAGAGAGTACTGCAGAAAGTTTAATTGCTTCTTCCCCTATTTTTACATTGTGATGTTTCTCTAGTATGGGCTTGATATTTCTCAATATCTCTATAGTATCCTCAACGGTTGCCTCTTCAAGAACAAGTGGTTGGAATCTTCTTGCCAGTGCATTATCTGATTCAAAGTATGCAGAGAAATCTTCCATAGTTGTTGCTCCAATGCACCTAAATCCATCTTGAAGTAATGCTGGCTTAAGAATTGATGCTATATCTAAAGAGCCTCCTTGGTAATTAGAGCCAATAATATTGTGTATCTCATCTATGAAGAGGATTTTATTGTTTGAAGATATTACCTCTTCTACTATGGACATCACCTTTTCTTCTACATCACCTCTCATCTTACTTCCAGCCATAATGCTGGAGATATCTAGGGAAATTATGTTGAAATCTCGCAATGATGGAGGAACTAATCCGTCCGCAATTTTTTGTGCTAGTCCTTCTACTAGGACTGTCTTACCTACACCTGCCTCCCCTATAATTATTGGGTTGTTTTTCTTTCTTCTACTTAAAATATTTATGAGGTTCTTTAATTCCTCTTCCCTACCTATTACTGGATCTAGTTTACCTTCTCTCGCAAGCTCTACAAGATTTACTCCAAGCATTTCTACAACAGATTCTTCTTCCATATTTGAAACTCTCATAGATGGACGTGCAAGTATGCCAAGTGGATATATGGCAAAATTTTGGAATGTTTTTCTAAATGATCTGTATGTTAAACCAACCTTTTCTAAAGATTTTATGTAGTCATCACTAGATTCAAGTATAGCCATCATTATATGCTCTGAGCCCACATATACATGAGACATTCTTCTTGAGTAATCGTATGCTTTGCGTATGATGTGTTTAACTTCTGGGGAGATTTCTAACTCTCTCTTTTGACCTGTACTAATGGTTATCTCTATGAGCTTACCTCCGAAGGATTCCTTTAGCAGTTCATTTCTATCTATTCCCATTTCCTCAATTATCTTGCTTGCGAGAGATTCTTCATTAAGTACTATGCCAATAAAAAGATGCTCTGGTGAAATTTGTTTAACTTTAAAATGTTCTGCAATAAGAGAAGCATTTCTAAGAGATATCTTCGCATTCTTACTTAGCCTTGAAAGTATATCCTCTTCTTTTTTAAGTATTTCTGATGACATACCCTATTATACTATATTCTCGGCTATTCTTTTGATTCTAATTCTGCCTCTACTGCGCTATCTACTGCAGTTGCAAGCTCCTCTTGGGAAATTTCTTCATTCTTTTCTTTTATTTTTTCACTCTTGCTACCTATAGCTTTTAAGCTTAGGCCCAAGTGTCTTTCTGTAGAGGATATGGAAAGAATTTTTACATCTACTTTATCTCCTACTTTTACAATATCTTCAGGATTTTTGACAAGCTGGCTAGATAGTTCTGATATATGGATAAGACCATTGAGACCTTCCCCAATTCTTACAAATGCTCCATAAGGAACTACTTTTTGAATTGTACCTTTAACTACATCCCCAATTTTGTATTTAGATATCGCAGCAGACCATGGGTCTTGAAGTAATCTCTTTATACTGTAAGCTACTCTCTTACCACCGTCTGATATTCCAATTACCATTACCTTCACCTTACTTCCAACTGCATATATCTTACCAATATCCTCAACTTTGTCCCACGACAATTCTGAAAGGTGAACAAGTCCTTCAAGGCCCTCTGCATTAACAAAGATTCCAAAAGGTGTAATTCCACTAACAATACCCTCAAGAACATCTCCCTCTTTAACTTTGTTTAGAGTCTTTTCTCTCTGTTCCAAATCTCTAGATTGGGTAACCATTTTTTCGGAAAGTATAATTCTGTTTTTCTCTCTGTCTAATTCTATTATTCTTGTTTGAATCTTTTCTCCAACTAGAGAGTTCAACCTTTTCTGAACTCTGGATGATATATCTTTTCCAACCTGTCTTACTCCATCAAGATATACTCTGGAAGCATCCAACTGTGAAGTTGGTATAAATCCCCTTATATCTTTTCCAATCTCTACTATTAATCCACCATTGTTTGACTCAACAACTACTGCCTCTACTACATCATTCTCTTTCTTTGCTTTCTCTAATGTAATCCAAGCACTAGCCTGTTGTGTTCTTCTAATTGAAAGAACAAGTTGTCCTTCCTCATCTTCAGGCTTAACAACATAGACAAGAACCTTGTCTCCTACTTTTAAATCTTTCCAATTGAATGAATCACTCTTTAATTCTCTTCCAGCAACAATACCCTCAGATTTATGACCAACATCTACTACTAGATAGCTATCTCTAACATCTACTACATCTCCTTCAATGATATCTCCTTTTGAAAGTTTTTTTATCTTATGTGATTGATCCGCTAGAAACTGATCAATCTGTGCATACTGGGCATTGTCTGTTTTTTTATTTACCATAGGGTTATCCTTTGGTGATGTAAAACCTGCAGTTGGTTATTACATACAACTAATATTATATCTACTGCGGTCTGGATTATAGCACGATTTCTTCTTTCAAGACAACCTTTTCCTCTATTCTTTTCTTAGCTTTGAGTATATACCTTCCATAGAGGACAAAAAAGACATTTACTTTGTACCAATCTCTCTTTGGATACAGTTTTTCAAGGTCATGGGCTATTTTTGTAGGATTAACATTTTTTGTTAATCCATATGTTCTTGCTACCCTCACTACATGGGTATCTACAGCAATTCCTTGGTTTGATTTGTACAAATCGTTTAGGAATACATTGGCAGTCTTGTAACCAACACCAGGTAATTTTTGTAGCTCAACAACATCTTTTGGTGGTACTCCATTGTAATTATTCTGAAGCAATTTTGCTGTTTCTATTATATGTTTGGCTTTTGTTTTGAAGTAGTTTACTGATTTTACAATGTTGGTTATATCATCAATATCTGCAATAGAAAGAGATTTAGCATCTGGATATTTTCCAAAAAGTTTCTTTGTTACCTTATTAACCTGTTTATCTGTAGTTTGTGCAGAGAGTATGATACAAACAAGGAATTGAAAGGGTGTTTTCCAATTCTTAAGTTCAGTAGAGGCATCTGGATATATCTTCTCTATTTCAAGGAGTAATTGTTTTGCTAATTCTTTTTTATTCATTTACTGCTTCTCTTAATACTAGTACATATCTGCTTCCAGCAAAAGCTTCAAGAAGACTATACACCTCGGGGTATCCATCAAGTATCTTCTTAAATTGCTCTTTTATCTCTGATGATAATTGGATCCTTTTTATCTTCTTAGCTATTTCTTCCGCAATATTTACAGAGGCTTTGTACATTTTTTGTTTGTCATTAGCCAAAACGGCTTCCATCCACAATTCTTCCTCTTTTGAGGATAGCCTAATGCTGGGATATATATCGTTTGAGATATCCTTTGCAGAAAGAACCCTTAGATTACCTCTATTACCCCTTTTTATGGATATTCTACTATGCACAAATTCTAAATTCTCTCGAAGTATATCTTCACGACTTCTCCACTTGTCATCTTTGCGTGTTACAACATTTTTCCATCCTTCTTTTGAATATTCTTTAAAAATATCATATACACTATCGCATATATCCTGAACCTCTTCCCTCTCGTACATATCCTCGCCATTGCCCCTCGAAGCATTCCATTTAGATTTTTCTGTTCTCAAATTTAGAACACAATTGGAAAGGTTTAGTTTATCTATGAAGAGCTGATCCATATCTATTCCTTTGTATGCAAATTCCTCCATATTCTCCTTGGAGATATTGCCTAAAAATATATTGTAAGAGATTGTTAATGCATGACTAAAAGCGCTTCTATCCAGCATTACAAGTCCTTCGGCTTTTTCTAATGTTTTTAAAACTTCTAATCTATTCAATGCAAACATTGCCATGGCTATCTCTGTTTGTCTTGGTGTTCCTACGACATTTTCTAGACCTTCAATTTTCTTAAGTTCATCTTGGTTCGTACAAATCATCTTACGAATACTCATCCCAATTGGAAGAGCGTAGAATGGTAAGGCGAGCATTGTTATGGACTCTCCCTCTTCTACTAAAGCCCTCGAAAGATTCAAAACCGCATCTCCTTTTCCTACTTGATCACCTCCCTCTATCGCGACAGTCTTCACCCCATAGTTTTCACCTTCCATTTTTATACCAACTTTTCATATTTTATATATGATTTTATTATATACCTCCATCACAGCCTTCGGAGAGAACAAAATAGTTACTCTGGCGATAGTGTGTATTTACAGTCATTTCTCAAAGGGGGTGTACCCGAGTGCTTTTGTAAGAATTTTCTTAATCAATTTTCTAGTCTTAAAATCCATAGTCTCAGACTCTCTGTTACGATTTATCGCTCTACCCCCGCCCGATGTCTCCAACACAATAGTTCTTTTGTAACTTCGGAACAAAAATCTTCCGACTCATTTAGCCTTCGTTCCAACCTTATTCCAAGCCCAATAGTATATTCTATTGGTCATAATTTAGAAAACAAAAAACCCACTCTTTCGAGTGGGTTATCAAATTCAATAAGTCCTGGCAATGACCTATCTTCCCAGGACCAAAGGTCCAAGTATTTTCGGCGCTAGAGCGTTTTACTTCTGAGTTCGGGATGGAGTCAGGTAGTTCCACTCTGCTGCAATTGCCAGGCATAAAAGATCTATGTCTAAATCTCTTGTGCCTGACTACCTTACTTGCGTAAGATATTCAGGACTTAAATTCTAAAGAGCGATAGAGTATGTACAATGTACACACTAAAAACTGAATAGAAGGTGTAATTTCAAAAGAAGCTTTCGATCGATTAGTACTCCTTGGCTAAACACATTGCTGTGCTTACACCTAGAGCCTATCAAAGTGGTAATCTACCACAGATCTTCCGTACAGTAAACTGTACAAGTATATTTAATCTTAGGAATGGTTTCGTACTTATATGCTTTCAGTACTTATCCAGAAGAAACTTAGCTACTCAGCGATGCACTTGGTAGTACAGCTGATACACCAGAGGTTTCCAAACCCTGATCCTTTCGTACTAAGGGCTGAATCCTTCAAATATACAACGCCTATACCGGATAGAGACCGACCTGGCTCACGACGGTCTGAACCCAGCTCACGTGCCGCTTTAATGGACGAACAGTCCAACCCTTGGGACCTTCTCCAGTCCCAGGATGCGACGAGCCGACATCGAGGTGCCGAACCTTGCCGTCAATATGAACTATCGGGCAAGACTAGCCTGTTATCCCCGGGGTAGCTTATCTCCGTTAAACAATGACGCTTCCACGCGCAATCAAAGGGTCACTTAAACCTACTTTCGTAACTGATCGGGATGTCTCCCTCACAGTAAAGCCTCCTTATGCTTATGCACTCTTCACCCGATTTCCATCCGGGTTGAGGAGACCTTAGTGCGCTTGCGGTACTCTTTAGCAAGCAACCGCCCCAGTCAAACTGCCCACCATGCACTGTCGAGTTTCCAGATAATGGAAACAGTTAGAAACAAAAACACAAAAGAGTGGTATTACACTGACGACTCCGCCATCCCTGACGAGATGACTTCAAAGTCTCCCACCTATTCTCTTCATTCGAATCTTTATTCCAATGCAAAGTTGCAGTAAAGCTCCACGGGGTCTTTTTGTCCTGGTATAGGTAGGCCGCATCTTCACAGCCATTTCAATTTCACCGAGCGCGCCGTCGAGACAGAGGAAGAGTCGTTACGCCTTTCATGCAAGTCACTAATTAAGTGACGAGGTATTACGCTACCTTAGGCATTCCTGTTACTTATATCTAGTCATATTAATATACTAGATGACCTAATATATATTATTAGGTGGACGCACCTTCGTGCATCTCTCTACATTGCTGTAGAGGTCGGACTATATCTTCACAACTACAGTTGTGTCTAGCGTTTAGCCTCTGAGGATTCTTGTAACTATATTCTCTTTGCTCCACTTTTTACCTTTTCCTTGCTGATTAATCTCATATGCTAAATCTACCAAATGGATCATTCCATTTCTTGTTAGATGTTGCTTTGAATTCATAAAAGAAACTCCTTCTTCAAATATATTGAAGGCCTTTGATTTTACAATCAAAGGATATTTCTTAAAGAAAGGGATTACTTTAGTATAACAAGGTTTAATACCAGAAATCTGATATGTAAATACATTATACGGAGATGTTTTTCTGTGAATACTTCCACATCCAAACATCTGTCTTATCATCTCCAATATTTCGATGCCCTTTTCATGTTGATAAACATAAAAGGCTGGTTCTATTCTCAAACCATATTTAACATCTTGTCTATTTTTGACATTAAGACAAAAGCTTCCCTCTCCATCTATAAATCCGGAGAGAAACCATTTCAATTCATTAGTAAAAGCAGAACTAGAAGTTACAAGCCTTTCCTGCTGATTGTCCAAAGACATAAGATTGTTACTATTTAAGTACTTATGTTGTTTAGGATGTTCCAGCATATAGCTAGATTTTACAACGGCCCTATATCTGATAGCAAACCAAAGTATCAAAAGATACCTCAGTAGATATATATCTACCACCGTTATAGTTACAGCCGCCATTGACCAGGGCTTCAGCTTCACGCTTCACCACCACTAGGGCACCGAAGTGCACCCAGTAGGAAGTTAACGCAAAACCTTAACCTTCTGGCATTGGGCAGGCGTCAGCACTTATACATCTTCTTACGAATTTGCAAGCGCCTGTAGTTTTGGTAACTAGTCGCTCCTCCCTATTCTGTGCCACTCTCATCACTACAAATAAAAATTACTCATAATGGAGAGTCCCCCTTATTGCGAACTTACGGGGTTAATTTGCCGAGTTCCTTAACGACGCATAACTCGTACGCCTTGGTGCATTTACACCAGTCCACCAGTGTCGGTTTGCAGTACGGTTACTGATACTAATACATGTACTTGCGTACATGAATCTAGAAGCTTTTCCTGGAAGATTAATCCAACAAATCGGATTCCCGAGGGTCACCTTTGCATCACAACTCGCGTCCATCCACCGAAGTGGAAACGCCTTCCCGGATTTACCTAGGAAGACTCTCTTGTTGCTTGCACCCCAATCCAATAAGGGGCTTGCCTTTTCAATCCTCTATCTCCATCGAAAGTATCAGCAGTACAGGAATATTAACCTGTTGTCCATCGTATACGCTTTTCAGCCTCTACTTAGGACCGACTAACCCATGGATGACTGCCATAGCCATGGAAACCTTAGACATTCGGCGAGCGGGGTTTTCACCCGCTTTACGTTACTCATCCCAGCATTCTCACTTCTATACGCTCCAGCAACTCCTTCCGGGTCACCTTCACAGCTAATTACCAGTTGCTAAACTGGTCATGTATAGAACGCTCCCCTACCGCCCATTATGTCCCGAAGGACAAAATAAACTCGCAGCTTCGGAATTTACCTTCAGTCCCGTTAAATTTTAAGTGCAGAATCTCTTGACTAGTAAGCTTTTACGCACTTTTTAAAGGATGGCTGCCTCTGAGCCAACCTCCTAGCTGTCTGAGAAAATCCACTTCCTTTCTCACTCAGGTAAAATTTAGGGTCCTTATCTGACGATCTGGGCTGTTTCCCTCTTGAGCACAGGAACTTAGCTCCCTGACTCTAACTGCCATAATGTACATCTCGGTATTTGGAGTTTGACTGGATTGAGTACTCTTTCGAGCCTCAGATCCAATCAGTGCTCTACCCCCAAGATTTAAATTACAACGCTAGCCCTAAAGCTATTTCGGGGAGAACCAGCTATCACCAAGTTCGATTGGCATATTACCACTAACCACAAGTCATCTCATAATTTTGTAACATTAAAGAGTTCGGACCTCCATTCTAATTTCTTAGAACTTCACCCTGCTCATGGTTAGATCACTTGGTTTCGGGTCTCGTGCATGCGACTAAAATCGCCCTATTCAGACTCGCTTTCGCTTCGGCTCCCCAATAAACATGGTTAACCTTGCCGCACACAACGAACTCACTGGGTCATTCTTCAATAGGCACGCCGTCACCGGATATACCGGCTCCGACTGTTTGTAAGCATACGGTTTCAGTAACTATTTCACTCCCCTAACAGGGGTACTTTTCACCTTTCCCTCACGGAACTAGTCCACTATCGGTCGCAAAAGATATTTAGCCTTGCCAAGTGGTATTGGCCGATTCCCACAAGATCTCACGTGTCCCGTGGTACTTAAGGGATTAGAAGGAAGATACTATCTTTTCACATACGAGGCTTTCACTCCCTATGGCATACCTTTCCAGGTATTTTCTGTTAAGATAATATTTTGTAACTCCCCGAGTTGTTTGCTGACAACTCAACTAATCCTTACAACACCCATACCGCACGAACAGCAATCTACGAATTCACTTCCTCAATTGTCGCAACGCGACTCTCAATTCAGATCCTTCTTACACGATATGAGTTTAGGCTCCTCCCTTTTCGCTCGCCACTACTAAGGGAATAAACTCTTGTTCTTTTTTCCTGCAGATACTGAGAGGTTTCACTTCTCTGCGTTACCTTCTGTACAGCTATGAATTTACTGTAAGATAACTGGATTTAAATCCAGCTGGGTTATCCCATTCGGAAATCCTCGGATCAGAGCTTGTTTGACAGCTACCCGAGGCTTATCGCAGCCTACTACGTCCTTCATCGGTCTTTTGCGCCAAGGCATTCACCGTATGCCCTTTTTTCGCTTATATTGAAATTACTTTCTATTCAGTTTTAAATGTGCAACTACAAATATTGTGAACTCTGTTGTAAAAAACATTGGACCTACCTCAACAACACAAGTATGCACAATAGTTGGTTCATACTAATTCAAAGATTAAAGATTTCTCTTCTTTCTTTGTTATCTATTTATGGACCTGAAGGGAGTCGAACCCTTGACCTCTTCATTGCAAATGAAGCGTTCTAGCCAGCTGAACTACAGGCCCCCTACCTTATTTCTGGTGGGCGCACCAAGGATCGAACTTGGGACCTCAGTCTTATCAGGACTGTGCTCTAACCAGCTGAGCTATACGCCCATTGATTTTGGTACATATATATAAAGAGCTAGCTCTCTTAAAAGCTAAAAAGTGACAGGAAAGTCTTGGTTACTCCTTAGAAAGGAGGTAATTCAGCCGCAGATTCCCCTACGGCTACCTTGTTACGACTTAACCCCAGTCATAAGCGTTACCTTCGTCATCCCACTCACAAGGAGCGGAACACCTTCGGGTATCACCTACTTCCATGGCTTGACGGGCGGTGTGTGCAAGACCCGAGAACGTATTCACCGTGGCATGGCTGATCCACGATTACTAGCGAATCCAACTTCATGAGGTCGAGTTTCAGACCTCAATCCGAACTGAGACCGACTTTATAGGATTTGCTCCATCTTACGATTTGGCTTCCCATTGTATCGGCCATTGTAGCGCGTGTGTCGCCCAGGACATAAGGGCTATGCGGACCAGACGTCATCCCCACCTTCCTCCCCGTTTTACCGAGGCAGTTTCCTAAGACACTTGTAACATAGGATAGGGGTTGCGCTCGTTTCGGGACTTAACCCAACATCTCACGACACGAGCTGACGACGGCCATGCAGCACCTGTGTATCACCTTCGAAAGCCTCCCCTATTTCTAGGGGCATGCAGATACATTTCAAACCCTGGTAAGGTTCTTCGATTGCCGTCGAATTAAACCACGCGCTCCTCCGCTTGTGCGGGTCCCCGCCAATTCATTTGAGTTTTAGCCTTGCGGCCGTACTTCCCAGGCGGGATGCTTAACGCGTTAGCTGCGGCACTCAATACTTCCATCCAATCCCGAAGGATTAGGTAGTTGTACCAAACACCTAGCATCCATTGTTTACGGCGTGGACTACACGGGTATCTAATCCGTTTTGCTACCCACGCTTTCGAGCCTTAGCGTCAGACAAGGACCAGCGAATCGCCTTCGCCACTGATGTTCCTCCCAATATCAACGCATTTCACTGCTCCACTGGGAATTCCATTCGCCCATTCCTGTCTCAATTTCTGCAGTATCTATAGCTTTCCCACGGTTAGGCCGTGGTATTTAACTAAAGACTAACAAAAACGCCTACGCTTCTCTATACGCCCAATTAATCCGGATAACGTTCGTACCCTACGCATCACCGATGCTTCTGGCACGTAGTTAGCAGGTACTTATTCATATGGTACCGTCATCTATTCGTCCCATATAAAAGGAGTTTACAATCCGAAGACCTTCATCCTCCACGCTGTGTCGCTGCATCAGGGTTGCCCCCATTGTGCAAGATTCCTAATTGCTGCCTCCCGTAGGAGTATGGACCGTGTCTCAGTTCCATGGTGGCTGACCGCGCTCTCACGCCAGCTACCCGTCTTAGCCTTGGTGAGCTTTTACCTCACCAACAAGCTGATAGGATGCGGACTCATCTCAAAGCGCCTGAGCTTTACTTGTTCAAACATTATGAAAGAACAAGACTATCGAGTATTACCCCGCCTTTCGGCGAGCTGTTCACGACTTTGAGGCAGATTATCCACATGTTACTCACCCGTTTGCCACTATTCTAAGCGAAAAATCATCAACCGAAGTTTCAGAAATTTCATAAAGAATCGTTCGACTTGCATACCTTAGGCACACAGCCAACGTTCATCCTGAGCTATGATCAAACTCTCATTGAAAAACGCTTGACTAACATATTACCGAAGTAATATGACCAACCAGCATTATTGTTGGATTTAAAATTTTTCTGACTAAATGAATTGTGTGACCCTCACACTAATTAGAAAGTCTATGTTTTAGACTTCCTGTCACTCTTCAACTTTTAAGGAGCTGAGAGAGATAACAACGAAGATAAGAAACAAACTATTGAACCAGGATGTTCGTTAGAGCTAATCTCTAAGAGGAATCCTGTATCTCCTTAAGTATCCCAAACTCGTGAGAGGATTTTAACACAACATTATTCCATATGCAAGGGCTATTTATTCTTTTTCTGTAAAGAAAAAAGCCTCATCAACTCCTCAAGAGAGGTAGCCTCTTCGGCAGTCTTGTCACGACCCCACTCTATCAACCGTGGAAACCTTAAAGAAAGCCCTCCTGCAATACCTTTATCAGCATTTAAGTTCCTCGTAATTTCATCTGATTCAACAGAAAAAACAATCTTTGGATCAATCCAAACATCGGGAAGGAGAGTCTCCTCTACCAATACATTAATTGGCTTTTTAATCAAAGATATCTCTTTAAACTCTGCAGATATGTTTAACAGTAATTCATCGGAAAACCCTGTGCCAACCTTACATACTGCTTCGTAAGTATTATCTTCTTCATTATATATAGCCCCCAGAACAGCTCCTACTCCAAGTGCTCCTCTTTTACCAGAACCGTGATAATATCCTACTGCCACAAGATCTATCGTATCAACAAGTCCTTTCTCCATAGACTTTTTCAGCTTTATCCATTCATAATTTCGCACTCCAGGAAGATATCTACCACTTTTTTGCTTCACAATTATTCCTTCCAGGCCTTCTTCTACCCTCCTATAAAAGATCTCTTTGAGCCTTTTCATATCTTCAACACCTTCTGTTGGAGATGGACCTATACCCCGGGCGGTATCGGGAATTATTTCCTTGATTACTTTTACTCTGACATCAGTATCAAGCTCGGATATGTCTTTTCCGTTCAAATACAGCACATCAAAAACCATTGCCTTTACAGGAATATCCTTAGCTTTCTCCCCTATTCCATACTTTCGTCTTCTCTGCATGGTTTCTTGATATGATAAGAATTCGTTTTTTTCATGATTCCAGCCCAATATTTCAGAATCCAGTATAAAAGACTCCGCTTTAATTGACATTGCTTCCTCCACTATCTCAGGGAACATCTCGGTAACATCTTCTAAATTTCTAGTAAATAATCTAACCTCTTTTACAGAGCCATTTTCTTCAAAAAGTCTTACTGCGTTATCTTTTTTCAAATGTTTTCTCCAAACCAAACCATCTTCTTTAACATCAACTCCACTATATTTATGTATCTGACATCGCAACCCATCATATTTTGGTTGAACAAGGAATTCTCCTTCAAATCGTTCAAACACTTCCTCAAAAGACCCAACTCTCTCAACTAGTCTTGGCAAGATTGGAACTCCAGGTGAAATTGTAGTTGATACATTATTTTCGGATTCAAGTATGGTGGAAACATACCCTAAATCTGGATTAATGCCGTAGACTCGATCTAGGAGCTCTCTTTTTCCCTTGTCTCCCTGCATAATATTTGAGAATGCATCTAAAACACTCTTTGCATTGATACCGAGTCTTAATTCACCACATATTATCCTTGCGAGATACTTACTTTCAATTGGAGACATCTTTTTAAAAAGTTCCCCCACTATATTTGCCTTCTTTTCAGCAGAACCTGTTCCAGAGCTTTGGATTATTTCCCACATATATTCGTAAACTTCACTCAAGGACAGTCCTTTTGATTCATAGCCCAACTGTTCAGTTACCTCTTTTACAACCTCACCTACATCTCCAAGCTTAATTCTTCTACCTTCCAAATCATATTTAGCTCCTTTTGAAGAAAGAATATTGCCCAGAAGCTTGAATATGCTCTTTTCAGAAAGATTAAATTCACTTACTACAAATAATGGTGCAACCCTTCCTTGCAACATATATGACAGTATTTGCATCTCTTCAGTATCTATTCCCAAAAACAACTCTGAAATGATTACAGACATGTCGTTACGAGAAGAAATCTTCTCTAATTCTTCAAATTTTGTCGCTATATGGTGAAAAGTTATACCCATGGTGCTATTTTAAAAGATATCTGTAATACGTAGATTTTGTAGAGCCCTCCTGCGACACATCTCCCCGTCTAGCCAGCGCGTCCATATCTCGCCTTAAGGTTCTTGTCGAAACTTTAGGAAAATGGATAACCAATTCCTTTACTGTAACCCTACCCTTTGTCGAAAGAATCTCCACAGCTTTCTTCTGTCTTTCATTTAGAAATTCGTCAATATTTTTACTCTCTGTTTTCCCTACTACATTTTTTTTACTCGTATTGGTTTTTTTACTCAAGTTGTGAACAAGATTTGTTATCAAAAACGCACCTATTACAAAACCTGAAAGTCCTAATATTGTATTCAATACTGCCTGATCTTTTTTCATATTTACTATTATATCCTTAAGAAAGTCCTTTGTTAACTATTTCAATTCGGCTAGATTGTCTCCATGTGAGACATGAACATCCAATGGAACTTCTAGACTTACAATGTTTTTTAGTATATCTACAGCCTTTTTCTCAAATTCTTCCACCCTGCCCTTAACTACTTCAAACACTAGTTCATCATGGACTTGAAGCAAGATATAGGCATCATCATTGAATTCTTTGGATATTAGTTCGTCCAACTTAACCATCCCAAGCTTCATAATATCTGCTTCGCTTCCTTGGATTGGCATATTTACAGCTTCTCTTTTAGCTGCCTTGTTCATTCGGATATTCTTGGATCTAATTCCTCCTATCATTCTTGTAGTCCCAAACATTGTTTGTACATAACCTTTTTTGTAGGCTTCTCTTTCCAAAGTCCTGATATATTCCTCCACCCCGAGATAGTGTTCGAAGTAATTTTGGATATATTCCAATGCCACCTTGCTATCTATCTTAAGTAAACTACTAAGTCCAAATGGTGTTTGTCCAAAAAGAATTGCAAAATTAACAGTTTTACCAATACTTCTTTCCTTCTTTGTTACATCTTCTATCTCTTTTTCCAAAATTCTTGCCGCTGTTGCTGTATGTATGTCTAATCCATCGTTAAAATCCTTAATTAACAGGTTATCCCTAGACATATCTGCCATAATTCTAAGTTCAATCTGAGCATAATCCATACCTACAAGCTTAAATCCTTCTCTCGCTACAAAAGCTTTTCTTAACTTCTCCGACCATTCACCCTGTGCGGGAAGATTTTGCATATTTGGATTGATAGAGGAGAATCTACCTGAGGTAGTTCCTGTTTGTTTAAAATCTGTATGTATTGACTGGTCATCAGAATCCTTTGCCATAGCAAGCATTGGAGAGGTGTATGTCCCATATATTTTGCTTAATTCTCTAAATTCCAGAAGCTTTTCAACACATGGATGTGCTCCAGACAGGGAAACTAAAATGTCTTCTCTTGTAGAGAATCCATTCTTAGATGGAAGTCCTAGTTCGTTGTAAAGGACATCCGAAAGTTGTTTTGGTGAATTAATATTGAATTCATGTCCTACAGTAGCAAATATTTCTTCTTTTGTTTTCTCTAATTTATTAGCCAATTCTTCATTTAATTCTTCTAGATATTTAATGTCTACCTTTATGCCTTTCTCTTCCATTTTAGACAGAACTAAGGCAACGGGCATCTCAATTTTCCTTAGCACATTAAGCAAATATTCAGATCTAACCAACAGATATTTCTTTATACTCTCCAAAGTGTATTCGTACAACTCTATCTCATTTGCCTTGTTAATCTGTGCATTTTTTATTTCTTCAACAGTATCTAGCACAGTAGAGATCTCTAGTGGAGATATCTTCTCTCTAAAAACTTTTCCCACGTAATCAAAAGCCAAATCTTTCAGACTTTGGTCCCTTTTCTCTGAGTTAATTATGTGGGAAAACAGTGATATATCAAAGCTTTTGGCCAAATCTACATCAATTGTAGTCTCCTTGTGTGAAACAAGGTTTTCAAAGTTGCAAAAAACTGTTTCACAGTTAGCCCGTAGCGTGTAACTTCCATTTTCATATGCCCTGTCTGTTTTTACCCTCATCTTATCCACAAATCTAGTAAGTATGAGCTCCTTGTCTGTAGTGGTTTCTTCTTTGCTTAAAAAACAGCAAACAATGCTTGATGCGTTCTTAGAAAGGCTTTTAATCTCTTCTTCGCTAGCCCACTCTACATTACCTGCACTTTCATTAAAAATATTTAGCTGTGGAGAATACCCACTTGAGTCTTTTCCGAAGATATCATCTAATCTTGCTACCAAAGATTTAAATTTAAACCTCCTGAATAAATCCAGAACATTTTTCCTGTCAAAATCCTGCATTAGACAGGATTCTAAAAATATCTCCAAGTCCATATCTTGGTCTATTTTAGCTAATTTTCTGCTTAGTTCTGCCTGCTCAATTCCCTCTCCAAGCAATACCTGGAGTCTTGGTTTAAGTTTTGGTAAGTTTTTGTATATTGTTTCGAAGTCTCCATATTCTTTTAGAAGCTCTACAACTGTTTTATCTCCTACTCCTTTTACTCCAGGGATATTGTCTGAAGCATCTCCTACAATGGCTTTGTAATCCACTACTTGCTCTGGATATACTCCAAGTGTTTTAAAAACATTCTCTCTATCATACTCTATGAGATTACTAAAATTCCCTGACGGTAAGCATACCTTTACATCTCCCCTTACAAGCTGAAACAGGTCTCTATCTCCACTGAGAATGTAAAGTTCTAGATTCTGGTCTTTCCATTTACCACTATCTACCATCTTAGCAATGGTCCCAAGGATGTCGTCTGCTTCGAAGCCCTCCTTTTTTATGATTGGGATATTGAAAGCTTTGAGAACTTCTTCTACAAGTGGAAACTGGTCAATGAGAGATTGATCGATAGGCTTTCTTGTTGCTTTGTAATCTATATATTCCTCATGTCTGAATGTTGGTTTACTGGTATCAAAGGCACAGAGAACATACTTTGGGTCGAAAGACTTAAGGGCAGAAAGAAGCATAACTGTAAAACCGTAAACTGCGTTTACTTGAACACCATCGTCTGTCTGAAGGTTCCCAGGATATGCATGGAAAGCTCTGTGAACAATTGCATTGGCATCTATGGCAAGGAACCTATCCTTAGAGGTTTTGATTAAGTTCATAGTATTAGTCTACTACAACTAGAAAAGAGCATCAAACTCCTCCCTTACGACTACTTCTTTTTCTACGAGAATATTAACTAATTTTTCAACATACTCCTTTTTCTCTTGGAGAAGCTTCTTAGAATATTCATACGCCTCATCTACAAATCTTTTGACTTCTTGGTCTATGAGTTCTGCAGTTTTCTCACTGTACTCTCTACCTCCACCATATGTATATCCAAGATGCTTTGTTTCCTCCATATCTCCGTATTTAATCATTCCTAACTTCTCGCTCATACCGTACTGCATTACCATTTCTCTTGCTACACCAGTTATCTGTTCAATATCGTTGGATGCACCAGTTGAAATCTCTCCGATGAAAAGCTCCTCTGCTACCCTACCAGCGACACCTGTTCGTAACCATGCAAGCATTTGCTTCTTGTAAAGAAATTTCGTGTCCTTCTCAGGAAGGTATACTGTGATACCACCTGTTAGACCTCTTGATATAACGGATACCTGTTCAACAGGATCTGAGCCTTCTGTAAACTTTGCGACAATTGCATGTCCTGCTTCGTGGTACGCTGTTTTTCTAATATCTTCAGCCTCCTTGTCTCCTGTTTTCTTTCTTCCAAGCTTGACCTTCAGATATGCTTCCATAATATCTTCTTGACTAATTTTCTTCCTATTCTCCCTTGCAGCCATAATTGCGGACTCGTTTAGGAGGTTCTCTAAATCTGCACCAGAATATCCCACTGTTTTCTTTGCTAAGATATCTAAATCTACCCCAGCTTCAAAGACTTTGTTCTTTGCGTGTACATCAAGAATTGCTCTTCTTCCTTTAAAATCCGGCATATTTACAACAACTGTCCTGTCGAATCTTCCTGGTCTGAGTAATGCGGGATCTAAAACATCTGGTCTGTTTGTTGCAGCAAGTACAATTACATTTTGTCTTTCCTCGAGACCATCCATTTCTACAAGTATCTGGTTTAATGTTTGCTCTCCCGCTCCAGAGTGCAGGACTGTGCCTCTTTTTTTTGCAACTGCATCTATTTCATCTATAAATATGATACATGGAGATGCACTTCTAGCTTTTTTGAAAAGATCTCTAACACGAGAAGCACCAGCTCCAACAAGCATTTCTTCAAACTCTGAACCTGAAGTGTGAAAGAATGGTACTCCTGCCTCTCCAGCGACTGCTTTGGCAAGAAGTGTTTTTCCAGTTCCAGGAGCACCTGCAAGCAGAACACCTTTTGGTATCCTAGCTCCAGCCGCAAGATATTTTTTAGGTTGTTTAAGGAAGTCTACTATCTCGGTTAATTCTTCTTTTACATCTTCAATTCCTGCGACATCTTCAAAGGTAATTCCTGTTTTCTTTCCAAACAAGAGTCTGGCTTTGCTTTCTCCAAAGTCCATAATTTTACCACCAGATGCTTGCATGTTTTTTATCATGATGAAGACAAGAATTAATCCAGCTCCGAGTAGTACAAAGGTAACTATATCCCCAAAAGTAATACCAATTGCTGGCTGGTAGAAATCATTTTCTAAATCTTTGATATTCAGTCCTGAGTCGGAGAGTATTTGGTAGAAATCTGTTCCTCCTGGAAGCAAAGCATATTCACTCTTCTTGATATTTCCCTCCCCTTTCATTTCCAACGTTACAATTCCATCTTTAAGGATAATCTTGTCATATTTCTCTTCGGATATGTCTGTAACAATTTTGCTTACAGATACTTCTTCTCCCCTAGTACCTAGGCCTCTGAAGAAGATTATGGCACCGGTAAGGGCAAGAGATATTACAACCATAGCAATGATATTTGGAATACCAAGTCCTCTTCGTATTGGCAATTTCCTAATATCTATCTTTACTTCTTTCTTAATATTTTTTTTGTTATCCATATTGGTATATTCAAATTTAGAGTGCTTTTGATTATATCAAAAGGGATAACTATTCTAAAGCTAAACCTACAGGTATCCAAATTAAAATTACAGATACCTGTAGGGAAGCTCATTTTCATAATTTTTTATCTAGATTGCTAACAATCTCCCTTTGAATCTGATCGAGAATTTTCTGGCTAGGCCAAAGGAAAGAAGTAACAATCATATTGATTCCCTCTAGCGAAAAATCCAGAAAAGCAGGAAGTCTCTTCCCAACATTGAAAGCGGTCATCCTCGTGATTTGGGGGAAGGTAGTTGCGGAAGCATTTGACAAAATCTGCCTCGGGGTTTCCCATTGAGGAGAGCTCAAACATTTCCATTCGTTCCATTCTTCTGGACAATAGATTTGGAAATGCCAAAGCTTTTTATCCGTATGTGGAAAACTGATATTTAGAATGCCACTATCCCCGGACTGGTATACTTCAAACTTCCAGGGTTCCTGAGAATCCTCAGATTTTTTGGAAAGAACACGACTGTATGGTGATAAAATTTTTAACAAAAAAACGCTGGTAAAATCCAAAATGGTTTCCATTTCTCATCCCTTCTTATTATGAAAAGAGCTTTTAAGGATGCAAAAGCATCCAACGACAGCTCAATTATACTACAGGATACATGAAAAATGAATATGGTGAGAGGTGGAATCGAACCACCGACCTTGGGTTTATGAATCCCATGCTCTAACCTTCTGAGCTATCCCACCTTAGAGTTGAAATATTATACCAAAGAAAATATCAAAAACCTATTTAGTTAGCCTTTCCAGAGTATGTCCCAGAATCTGTATTAACCTTCACCACATCCCCCTTCTTTATGAACATTGGAACCTGTATCTTGTACCCAGTTTCTAATACTGCCTCCTTTGTAGCACTGTTTGCGGTATTTCCCTTTACAGCATCTGATGTATCTACAACTGCAAGAACTACTGTAGGATTTTCCTTAATAGTTAAAACTTTCCCTTCATAAACCATTATCAAAACAGTATCTCCCTCTTTAAGAAAATTTATATACTCCCCTATGGTTTCCTTGGGAATTGTAATTGTTTCGTATGTTTCAGAATCCATTAAATATACACTTGTGTTATCTGAATAGAGATACTGCATCTCCTTTGTTTCAGGTTCGATATATTCAACCTTAGTACCAGCTTTAATTGTCTTACTTGTTACATACCCACTCTCAAGAGCTCTCATTTTTAAGATGATTAATCCTCCCTGTCTTCCTTGTGTTTTTAATTGTCTATCTATAAGAAAGTAGAACTTTCCATCTTCTAAAAGATACATTCCTTTTACAGGTTGGTTTGTTAATGGCATAATGTGTATATACTAAATTATTATTGCAAAAGCCCATTCTAACACACCTTTTTAATTAATCCAAGTATACATATTCATATGACAAATCCAAAAGATAACACAGTACAAAGAGAGATTCTCATTTCCTCAGAGCAGATAAAAGAGCGAGTAGCAGAACTAGTGATAGAAATTAAAGAAGATGTAGATGTTGATAATTTAGTTTTAGTTGGAGTTTTAAATGGAGCATCCTTTTTCACAACAGACTTGGCAAAGGAGTTTAATAATCCAAAAGTAGAAATAGATTTCATGTCAGTTTCCAGTTATGGAAATAAAACAGAATCATCTGGAGAGCCAACCATTCATTGCGATTTAAAGAATTCAATAATGGGCAAGGACGTGGTAATCGTAGAGGATATTGTAGATACAGGATACTCGATGGCAATTCTCTTAGAGATACTAAGAGCAAGACGTCCAAAATCCCTAAGAGTTTGTGCCCTTCATTCAAAGCCGGACAGAAGAGAGGTTGATGTACCAATAGATTATATCGGATTTACAATCCCGAATCATTGGATAGAGGGATATGGTCTAGATACAAACGAAAAGTGCAGATGCCTTAAGAATATAACAAGAAGAGTATAAAACTGGTTGCGGGGGCTGGATTCGAACCAACGACCTTCAGGTTATGAGCCTGACGAGCTGCCACTGCTCTACCCCGCGCTATCAAATCTAGTGATTATACTACAATTTGTTGTGTACTATCAAATTCCAGAGGAAAGGAAACTTTTCCAAACTTCTAAACCATACTCACTACTATCCACCTCATTTTCGCTTAATAACGAATCAACATACTCCCTAGCAACAGGATACATATTCTCTGGAATTACAAAAACAATTTCTTTCTTACCAGTAAAATTCAGTCTATCCCTTGCCTCAACTTCAAGATATTCTACCGTTTGCATCCTCTCAAGAAGAGATGCTAATTCTAAATTCCTCAATCTCAAATCCTCTACCTCTACTCTAGCCTTGTTTAAAATCTCCACCTTTTGGACAGTAATACTCACTGAATGGAATATACTGTAAACAAGAAAAACAGATATTCCCAAAAGTACAACCTTTGCAACAGACGAATTAAAAAGAGACATGATTACAATCTCCTTCTCCTGCTTTACTCTTTTATCTGGTTGCCTGTATATTACTCTATCCATGTATAGATATTATCAATACAGGGTGATTTAATCAAAGTAACCCATATTTATATATTATTGCTCTCACAACTTTATGATGATATAATTCTTACTATATAGTAGAAACTATTAATAAATTAAGCTTTCAAACACGGTGGGGGCAATAAACAATCCAAATTTTGAGGAGAAAAGAGTCAAATTTATAGCTGATCTACAGAGTAAAGGAAGATCTGAGGCTACTGTAATAGCATACTCCAAAGATATTGAACAGTTATTAAACTTCTTTTCCAAAGAGGGGATTTCTTCTATAGAGGATACTACTATTGAGGATTTAGAGAAATATAAACAAAACCTACAGGACAATAACTACACCCCCAAAAGTATCTCAAGAAAAATAAATAGTACTAGAACATTTTACAGATATCTCTTGGATAATTCATTAATACAAGATAATCCATCTGAGAAATTAGCACATCCTAAATTTGAGACAAAGCCTCCAAGGGTTTTAACAGAGATGGAATATAGAGCTTTAAGAGATGTTAGTCGTGTAGATGTAAGGCTCTACTCTATCGTAGAAATACTTCTTCAAACAGGTATTAGAATCGGAGAATTAGCCGCACTTACACTAGATGATATTAGAAAGTCAAACGATGGAAGGATAGATTACCTTTACATAAAAGCTGCAGGAAGTCACCCACAGAGAAAAGTTCCTTTAAATAGATCAGCAAAGAAAGCAATTGATGAGTATCTGGAATTAAGACCAGAAACAGAAGATGATACACTGTTTGTAACAAAGAATGGTAGGCCTCTTTTAGTCAGAAATATTAGAACAGCAATAGACAAATCTTTTGAAAAAGCTGGTATTAAAAATGCAAAGGTTAATGACCTTAGAAATACATTCATAGCACATCACTTAGCAAATGGCGTAAGTCTTGTTGTAGTATCTAAGTTAGTTGGACACAAGAGACTTTCTACAACAGAGAAGTATCTTAATCTCGTTAAGATGCAGAAGGAAGATCAGAAGAGTTTGAAAGAATTATAGAGTTATTCTTATCTCTCACTTACAAATTCAAATCTATTTACTATAGTACCATCTTCTAATTCTTTAGTCCCCATAAAATCTTCCAACGATCTAATCCAGACCCTTGTTCCCTTATCTTCTTTATAATACAAAGATGTGTAAACAACCATGTCTTTTTCTGTTTCAGAGTCTTTTCCAACTGTAAGTACCTGATAATAATCTCCCTTAAAGTGCTTATATACTCCACCTATCATTATCTCCCTCTCTCCAATACTTTCTTTCTCGCTCATATGAGATGATGTTTTTAAATTAGAATTGGTGGGAGTAGATGGAATCGAACCATCGACCACGGCTTTATAAGAACCGCGCTCTAACCAACTGAGCTATACTCCCGTAACAAAAGATTCTACCAGAATATCATGTTTTTTTGAAGATACAACCCTAAAAACTCATTGGCGGAAAAGGTTGAGGAGTAGATACAGGCTCTTCCTTCCTATCAAGCTGAGACCTAATCCTAATATCCTCATTAATAACTTCCAAATCCCTTCCATACTTTGCTCTTGAGTACTTCCTTATCATCTCTGCTACCTCCTTGTTTTCTGGTAAATCAAAACCAGAATTGGGGAACTCTTCCCCATACAAAGTATTTAAAGAGAAAGGCGCAGGATACGAGCCTTTGCTTAGTAACTTAACATAACAGTGCCCTATTCCCTGATTTACCATATCTCCAGCTTTAATATATGGGTCAAATTGAGTCTCGAGGAAATTTGCATCCTCAGCACTACAGCGATATATCATTAGAGTTCCAACATTTCCAAATACTGCCCCCTTAATATTCTCTGGTAATTGACCAATATACTGGTGAGCTAATGTAAGATTTAATTTGTATTTCCTTGCTTCAGAAAGTATGGATGCAAATTCATCTGTAGTAAAATTTTGGAACTCATCTGCATAGAAAAAGAAATCTTTCCTAGATTTTTCATCTACATTCTCCCTACTCAGGGCAGCAGCAAGTAATTTCTGGACAAGCAAAAGACCCAAGAAAGACATATTCTCCTCCCCTATCTTACCCTTAGAGAGATTCACTATTAATATCTTGCCGTTATCCATGACATCTCTAAAGTCAAAAGACGATTTACTCTGCCCTATGATATTTCTAATGGCAAGGTTTGTTGTAAACTTGTCGAATTTAGAAATAAAGTATGTTAAAGACTCAGCCTTAGTCTTCTTGTCTGTCTTTGCGACCTGGTCTATCCAATATCTCTTCACTAGTTCATCCTGAATCAATGGAAGCCAGTAATTTGTTACCCAATCCTCATCCTGTAGAATTCTAACAACTTCTATTAGTGTTGAACCCTCCTTTGACATAGCTGTAAGCATAGAGTTTCTAACTGCCTGTTGGAACGCTGGTCCTGCATATCCTTGATTATTTGGGTCAAACAATTTAATGAGAAGTGCTATAAAACTGTTAACAATCTGGTGCTTATGTTGCTCATTGTAGAACTCCATAATATTCAAACCAAAAGGTCTTTCGAAATCTCCCGCATCAAAATATATAACATCCTCTGCTCTCTCAGGAGGAATTCTTTCTAGAATCATTTCTGCCGTTTGACCGTGCGGATCAATAAAACAAACACCATCTCCATTATATATATCTTGAATTATCATTCTGGTCATCAGCCAAGATTTACCAGTACCAGTTTGTCCTAAGATATATGCATGCCTTCTTCTATCATCCCTTTCAAAACAGATTACTTTCTTCTTTCCCCTAAATATATTGTTCCCTATCCATATTGTATCCTTAGATTGAATATCTGAACTAATTGAATTGTCTGCTATTAATTCTCTTGCTAAAAGCCATTTAATATTTGGCGTATTAGTATCTTTATTTGGAAAATGATACAGTGCTGCTAATTCTTCCACATTAAGTATGGAATTCTCTGTTTCAGGAGTTCTTCTAAAAACAACATCATACAGGAATTTCTTTTGTTCTTTCTCTGACACTTTCTTTTTCTCCAGCCTATTTATCCCTGGATTACTGTACTGATCAAAAGCACCAACAATATTGTCTAAATGCATCTTAGCAATATCTTCGCTTGGTGCACTTGTAACAATTCTAATCTCAGCAATTAATCCTGGTTTTGCGACTTTCTTACTTATCCCCTCTAATTTTTCATCAGATATACCAATCTTTTTCTTTTCCGGATCTGAATTGTTGTTTTTAATCTTTTGAACAAACTTCTCCCCGTTTTTCTGCCACTCTTTTCCCGCTGGAGATACTGCAAGTTGGACAAGAGCTCCTTCATTTTCTGACATTTTACTTAAGGTACTAAGTACATTCGCCATCGGGTCTCCAGTAAAATCACTAGCAACTCTTAATGGACAGTACGGATCTTCTGCAAGAATTAATCTTGTACAAGCAGTTTTGGTATCTGGTGCAAATATGTTGTATTCTGTCACAACCCTTACCTCAGCATCTTGGTAAGAACCAAGTATTTGTTTCTCAACTAGGTCAGATATTTTTCTTGGACAATGAACATAGAAGCGAATCTCTCCTGGAACACCAATCACTTCAAAGGTAACACAGTTGTTTACACTAAAATGTTCTGCAATTCCACTTCCTTTTCCACCAATGCCATATAAATTAGCAAACATTTTTTCTGCCACCCCTATCTCTGTTTCATTTCCACTTGGGACTTGAACTTCCATTAGGACTCCCTCACCCGCTTTTTCATTTCTGTCTTTAGCAAGAAGTTTTTTTCTAACATACAGGAATACTCCCACACCAATACCAATTAAGATGAGAACAAGCAAAATCCAACCCCAAGGGATGTTAATCTCTTTTGGTCCATACATATCACCATATGTATCTTTTGGATACAAAGTGGAAGTACCTGTTTCTATCTCGGTATTATCTTCTAAAGTTGGACCAAATGTTTGAGCGTATATATCCATATTGGACAGTAAGCAATCTTATGGATAAAGAATAACATATATCTGAAAAGGACTAAAGATTCGCAATTGTGTTCGTAAGTTTCTCTAGGACAATTTTTGAGGCTCCGGTGCTTTTTGGATCAATTTGGAACCCTGCACTTGGTTTTGGAGTTTCTATGCTAACCTCTGCTCCAACTGATGTTTCTATTGGTTCTGGGATAGTGTCCACCTTAGGAGATACTTCCGTCATAGTTGTGGAAGAGTTCTCTACAGCTCCGACTTCTGTTTCAATTTCAGATGAAATAACAGGAGTTTCAACTCCTCCTATTCCCATTGGTTGTGTTTCTATTCGTGTATTATCCATAACCTATAATGTCTAGAATTATACCACAAATTTCCTACTTTCATACAACAGATCTCTATCCATATCCCTTTCCTTCTCTGCCTTTCTCTTCTCATGGTATTTCTTTCCCCTTGCCAAGCCTATCTCTACTTTCACATACCCTCTTACAGTATATATACTTAAAGGAATTAATGTTAAATTCCCCTGTTTCATCTTGCTTTCCAACTTATCTAATTGATTTCTTTTAATTAGTAATTTCCTAGTTCTTTTAGAATCATAGTGATCATCAGAGGCATATTGATATTTAGTTATATCTGCATTAACTAACCACAACTCATCCCCTATTATTTTTACAAAAGCATCTGATATGTTTACCCTGCCACTCTTTACTGATTTTACTTCCATTCCAAGAAGTACAATACCAACCTCAAAACTTTCTAGTATTTCATAATCAAAACGAGCTTTCTTATTGATAATTTTCATCCCTCCATTATACTACAACACTATCTTCCATATGGTAGATCCGTCCAAAACATACATAGCGGACTCCTTGCTGTCCACTACAAAGTCTTTAACATCGCTCCACATACCATCCTTTGTTCCTCTGTAAATAATTTGGTTTAGAAGAAGAATTTGTCCTGGATGTCGTATATCTCCTCCACCCTCCTGAGGCTTTTCGAATTTCAAAAATCTTCTTCCCTGCGCATCGAAAAGATACAAAGAGTAATCTAGACTTCCAGTTGTGTATCCTTTGGTTAAATTACCATAGTTTCCATCAAATCCTCCTGTTGTAAGAGGCGAAAGAGCTTGTTTCTGCTCAAAGTAACTGTATGAATATCTAATTAGACCAGAATCCGATGTAAGAAAGTACAAACTAAGATCCGAAGATATGTCATTTACAGTAGCAAAATTGTCGTTCCTAATGTATCCAAATGACAATGAATAGCTATTACCGTCTGAGAAACTAGACTTGAGCAATACTTTGTCTGCTCTTGAGAGAAGATATACATTGTCAGATTCTGTTAAAACAATCATCTCAGTAATCTCTTTCTCTTCAATATCGTCTATACCAAGCCCAGAGAGTTTAACAAATGTTTTTACTTTGCTACCGTCGAATGGTGCTTTGACAACACCCTCTTTAGCATCATATACATATATGCCCTTATTTCCAACAGAGACATATTTCGGTTCTTTAATTAGAGCATCTGTATCCAATATCTTTTCTACTTTTTTATCGTACAGAGACACTCTGTATACACTTTTAAGACCTAAATCTGTAACAAGTAAATATGAATTACCAGTTTTATCTGTATATATTTCAATATCCGAAGGAGCGGAACCTTCCCCAAAAGAGAGTCGTGAATCTATGTAAGTGCTAATTGACCCATCCCCGTCTGAGATAACTTTTCGCTTAAAAAGAGTATCTTCAATATTTAATCTTCTGTCTTTCAACTCTTGTAGTTTAGTTGTGTCTTCGTCATTGAGTTCAGATGGAATTGCCTCAAAAAGTTTCTCTGTTTGAAACACAGATAGTTCGGCAGCAGATGTATCTACAACCATATCTCCCTCCGCTCTGTCTAAAAGTTTTTCAATCTTAGTAAATGATTCTTGTGCTATATTATGTCTTTCTCGGGCTTTCTTTGCATTGATTGTGAAGTTAATTCCTACTGCAAGAAGAACAATTATTAAAACAACTACCACAACAGTTCTAATTCTGGAAACTCTTATGTTTCTTTCTTTATAACCATCAATTTTCATTCCTTTCATGCTTTCTCTTCTGTCAAAGACTTTATTCTCAGATATTTTGGAAGATACTTTTTTAAACCAGTGCTGTTTTCCAACAAGTGATGTAACTACACTTTTTATTTTAGAGACTGCTTCTTTGAAAAATTGTAATATTTTTTCAATTAACGGTTTAAGATTGAGAGGAATTTTAAATTTCTTTTTTTCCTTTTGGGGCATTTTTATTCTTGGTTTTGGTATGTCTTTAAGGATATCTGCTTTAACTTCAATATTCTTTACATTATCTTTTTCCTCTTCTGTATTTTGGAAATATATTATTCCTTCAGAATTTAAAATCTTCTCTCCAAACTTCTCCAATGATTCGAGGACTTCTTGTTTATTTTTGTGTCCTGTAAATGTTGCCATACCCTCGGTTAAAAGTCCGGCTGTGGAGATGAGAAGTATATCGTCTTGTGCAAGAGCTATACCTGCTGTACTAGATTTTTTCTCCTTGAGAACATCATATATATTTATAAATCTGTTATCTTTGTAAACATATATATCGTTCTCTCCAAAATTCCCTAGATACAATCCCTCTTTCTTTTGGGCAACTACAACAAAATTAATATTAACACCCTCCTGCTCTAATGTTTGGTCGTTTCTGATTAAATCTTTAATTTTGTGAATGCCCTCTTTGATGGAATCTTTTAGAGACTCATTTGTAGTTTTAGCGTTGGAATACAGATATCCATCTACAAGACCATCCCATACAAATTTGCTTACTCGCTCAGCAGTAAGATTTTTACTTCCAGAAATTGAAAGAAGAGCATACAAGTCTCCCTCTTTACTAATTTTCTTTTCTGTGAGGTTCAAGTAGTGCTTAAAGACGGAAACGAAGGTGTTTTTATCCTTGTCGTTTGATACAAACTGTTGAGCGGTAATTTTCATTTTAGCCAATTAACAAAAGTAGTAATGCTATTATACTCCCTATTACACTTATAAAGAGATAGAAGCGTACTAAATATCTGATTAATTTGTTGTCTGTGGTCTCGAATGTCTCAGAGAGAATTCTAATTCTTAAAAGTAGGAGGACTGCGAACAAAACATTTCCAAAAATAATAATGATTAGTGGTAGCTTAAGAAGGGAGATTATACCCAAATTTATCGTGTCAGTGGTAGTCCCAGATATGTTGTTTAATATTTCTAATATGTTTTCCACTATATTTCTCCTTTCTGCTTAAGTTCAAGCAAATCAAAAAGGATGTCTTGTACATCTCTTGGTCTTGGAACATTTGTAAATTCAATTTCATTTTGAGCTCCTGCTGTTTGTATATATACTGAACCTACATCAAAGATGCTTCCTATTGCGCCCAACTGTTTGTGGGTAACATCCTCTATCCTTTCCAATTGAGCTTCTGCCATAGAATGATTCATAATACTTGTAAAATCTAAATCTACTACCTTTTGGTCTGTAATTATGTGCACTGTGTAGAACCATTTAACAAAGGTGCTTACTACTATTCCTAGAGATACTAGTAAGGAGATAATAACTAAAGATATTAGAAGTGCAATACTTGAGAAAAATGTTGGCATTAATGATGCAAGAATAAAGGGAAGGATAAAAACAAGAATAGCAAGGAAGAAGTATGGAACTGTAACAATCCAATGGGAACGAATAATTAAAACAACTTGTTCACCTTTTTCTTTTCCGTGGAAGTTTAATTCCTTAGGAAACGACATAAAGGAGTAATTGTTGTTTAGAGAGATTGTATCCATGAAAGATTTCTTTATATTTCTAAACTTTACTGGAATTTTGTTCTTATCTTCTTTCATAGCCATATGTAGATAAAGATAACATAGTATTAACTATATAACAAGGTTATTATAGCTTTTTCTGTATATCAATGTGAACAAATCCAGATTGTGGAATACTCAAATATCCTGGTGCACGAAGGTTGTAAGCAAGTTTAAAGTAACTTCCAGAGATAGTAATCTCTCTCCCATCTTCGTTTACAAATTTAATAGAGTTTGTATTTCCACTGCTCCTAGATACCTGTGCTAGAATTACTTTTGTGAATTTTGAAGAAGATTTGTTTCTCATCTCTGTAAAGGAGTATGGATTGCCATCGCTATGGCATCTATCGTGTATTGGATATATTCTAGAATCACTTGTACCACTACCTCCGATGTCTGTTAAGCGCGATGCTGCATTAACAATATCTGCCATTTCCTGTCCAGAGAGCCATGGATACCTATAACAGGTGGAACTACTCGTTGATGTACTTAAGTTATAGTCTCTCCTGTACCAAGATCTATATGTCCAAGAAACCCCTGATTTATTATCCCATGTGTTTGTGAAATCTTTTGTTCCACTACCATCGACCAAATCCCAACCAATAGTGTTTACCCATCCACCATGTACTGCGGCGTACTGAGCAGAAAAGACTCTTTTTGAGCTATCTGTTAAAATCATCCCTTTCGTTTCTTTCACTGCTGTAGCCCAAGCTCCTGTCTTTTTATTTGAACCAATAACCTGACAATTTTCATTTGTACAAATTGCTTTGCTACCATTTGAGGTATAATTTATGGCATATGTTCTCGCCACAATAGCCTGTGCCTTTAACACGTTCATTCTTTTTAGATTCAAAGACGAGCTACCGGTTTGTGTCCAATCATCTGGAATCTCTCTCAACCTAAGCATGTAGTCATCCTCAAAATTCAATTCTCCATATGTTGTGGTGTCTATGTCTGTCATAATATTCTTAACCGTTCCTCCTATGTTGACTACTCCGGTTGTAATTCTCTTGGTTGGATAATATGCACTAATAATCTGAGTATATGTTTGTCCAGCATCTGCCCTTGCCCTGGCCCCCCATTGACTCATTCCATTTCTGTGAGTATATGCACCAATCGAAAACACTCCAAAAGAACCAACGGGTGCTTTGCTAGTGAATGTAGATAAACTTCCAAGATCGCTTCCCCCAGCTGTAACCTGACTTGGATCTACAGATGTACCACCCTGCCTTGTATAGAGTAATGTCTTTTGCAAATTTGATAATTGAGAAGTTAATTTATTAATTTGGCTACTTATACTTGTCCTAGAAGCAATCTGTGCATTTAATTCCTTCTGTAACTTTGCTTTCTCTGCAGCTAATAACGCATATGATTTATCTAAATCTCCTTTTTGCTCCTCTAATTCTGTCTTCTGCTTTTCCAATGCCTCCCTACTCTCAGCAAGAGATATAAATTCCCCATTAATTTTCTCAACCTCATCTCTCAATACAGTAATTGCTCTCTTCTTAACAAACAACCCCTCTACAAAACCATCCCAACTATCTCTTGAGAGAAAAAATTGAGACATTCTGTATCTAGATTGTATATACAAATCTGAAGAGAAAGTATCTATTGATTCTTTTTTCTTCTCAAGTAAAACTTGCTTTTCTTCTATCTCAGCAATCTTCTTGTTTAAATCTGCCTCTGTACTATCTATGCTCTTCTTTAACTTGGTAATCTCATCATTTATGAGGCTAATCTTCTGGCTTAGTGAATAGTTACTACCACTTATCTCAGCAATCTTTTTCTCTATATCTGAAAGTATTCCCTTCTTCTTAGCTAATTCCTCATTAGTTTGGTTAATCTGGTTTTCAAGATCCTCTATCTCACCTGAATATGCTGGAAAATTGAAAAGAGTAACACAAAAAATTCCGAGAGAAACTACAAGAAAAAGCTGAATTATATTTTGGGGCTTTTTAGGCATATTCCCATTATACCAGAATATTTTTTACAACTTCCATTATGTATGGGAGGAAAACAATTAGACCTGTAATGATTGATACCAAGGCACTAATTAATACTGCCCCAGCACTTACATCTTTTGCATATTTTATATTCACCTTAAAATCTTGCGAAACAGTATCGCAGAGTGCCTCTATTGCACTGTTGAGTACCTCTGCAGTAAAGACCATGGAGATAACTAGACTAATAGCTATCCAATCTGTGTGAGATATTTTAAAAAGAAATCCTGCAATTACAACTAAGACAGCAATAACTATGTCTATTCTAAAATTTCTTTCATTACGGAAGATTAACTTAACACCATTTCTAGCATAACCCTGACTTTTAAGAAAATCTGGCGATTTAAAATGGTCGTTTTTCATTTAAGATATAAATTTCACGATTACTTCAATAATTGCAACAGCTAAAAGAACGACAATTAAACCAATGATTGCCCATGTTAGAGTACTTTGTGCACTCTTAACCCTCGATGGATCCCCTGCTGCAGACATCCACATATATCCACCAATAATTACGAAGACTACACATATTAATCCCGCAAGAGGGAATATATATTGGAGTACATTATCCAAGACATCAAACAATTCCCCTATCTTCTTCGGTTCCTCTTCCTGTGCAAATACAGGATTTGCAAGGGAAAGAGAAAACAAAAAGACTAGTTTTTTAAATATTTTCATTATTTTATTCCTAAAATTTCTCTGATCACAAATTCTATAATTGATGGGGATATAAATACAAGTACCAATCCAACAATAGAGAATATCAGAGACCTAGAAGCTTCTTTTACTTTCTTCTCATCACCAATAGAAAGTATAAACTTGAATCCAGAAAATATGATTGATATAACAGCAAGAACTACAGAAAATGATATAACAAAACCTATGAGAGAATACAAAAAATCAGAAAGATTCTCAAAGCCCGTATTATTAAGGAAGCTCAAGTCTATGAACATGCAATTTCTCCTTCCGTAAATTAGCTATTACTTAAGGACATTCTTCAATACAAATTCGACCAATATAACTGCAATGAAACAGATTACTAATCCAACTATTGCATATGTCAAAGATTTACCAGCTTTCTCTACCTTAGTTTCGTCTCCTGCAGCTGTAATATACATATATCCACTAGCGATTAAGATACCAACACATACCAATGCGGCTAATCCAACAACAAGATTTATCACACCACCAATCCATGATTCCAACGGTTGGGTAACACCACCTGTACCTTTCAATCTATCAACCCAACTTAAAGCGGTCTGCGCATAAGTTCCTGATGCTAAATACAGTCCAGAAAATACGGAAGAAGCAATTGCTAATACTTTTGGTGCTTTCATTTTTTAACTACTAAAATATTAATATATTAAGTTTATTATATAGAAAGTTAAGTTAACTTGCAATACTTTCTATTTGACTACAACCTTAAGAACAAACTCTACCAATATTCTTGCTATAAAGACAATTATTAATCCAACAATAGTTCCAGACAATGTCTTACCAGCTTTATCTACCTTGTCAGGATCTCCAGAAGAGGTTATGAACATATAACCTGAAACTATAATTAAGACAACAGCCACTAAGGCAGCAAATCCTGTAAAGAAGTTTATAGCATCTGCAACCTTTGTTCCGATTAAATCTTCGATATCTGAATCCGAACCAAAAGTTGGTAAGAGTCCACTTACTATACCTGATATATCTATTTTACTCATATATACCTAACCCTAGGGTATTAGAAATTAATATTAATATTGCTACGGAGAGTAGCACTACTACAAATCCAATAATTGCATTTGTTATTATATCCTTTCCCTCTTTAAGTTTATCTGGATTTCCCTGACTAGATGTAAGAAGATAGCCAGCATATACAACAAGAATAACAACACTGATAACTCCCAAAGGTACTGCAATGCTAACAATCGTCTGAACAAGATCACTTTCATCTGTAACTGTCCCATCTTCTATTTTGTTCAACTGATCACCAAGAGAACTACCCAAACTCTGGGCATGTACCTTTTCAACCAAAAACATATTTAATGTGTCCAAAATTCTCATAGTGCCAATTATACTACATTATATTAAATTTCTGCGAATTCACAAACGGAATTGTAATCACAGAAATTACATCCAAACCCTGGCGTTGCTTTAAACTTCCTTTCTCGGATATTCCCTATTGCTTCCAATAGCTTCTCTTTTGCCAAATCCTTCCTTTTTTGTGAGATATCTACCTCTATCTCTTCCATTGACTCCACAAATATATATTTTGCACTTACAACCTTTAATCCTAACTTCTCCTGTGCAAATACAGCATATAATGGAAGTTGTAAATCCTTTTTAATATTTGCCTCGTTTTTTACCTTTCCTGTTTTGTAATCTACAATACAGACCTCGCCTTCCTCACCTACCATATCAATCCTATCTATCTTCCCCACAAATACACTCTCTCCAAAGTGTACCGAGAAAGATTCTTCCAGTTTCAATGGCTTTTGTTGTTCAGAATACATTTTGTTGTAATACTCCTTCAAGATTTTTCTTCCCTCTTCTTTCCTTAATTGTTCTTGTTTAGTACTTTCGTAGCCTGTACTTACCCAGTTCTTTTCGTAGTATCCAAGTAAATCTTCTAGTGTTGGAGGTGCATAAACTCCTTCCAATCCTTCTTTGGAGTGTTTTAATGCAGTGTAAAGTTCTTTAAGAGTATTGTGAATTGTTGTTCCAAAAGACAAAGATGAATTTGGTTTTTGAGGAACTTTAAGTACATAGGAATACTCATATTTCCTTGGACAATCTTCGTATGTATGTAATTGTGAATAGCTAAAGTTTTTAATTACATCCAATTTAACTTCTTTAGGAACAATTGATTCGTATGTATCCAAATCCATGCTTGCAATTTTCATCCCTCCATCTTTAATTAATCCAACAAATTCATCTTCTACATTTCTGTCTAGTATTTCGTTTAGGAATATACTTGGCTTTTTGCTAGATTTACCATCACCGTAATATTTAGCAGCAGAAAGATACAATTTCTCTTGTGCTCTAGTAGCTCCAACATAGAAAAGTCTTCTTTCCTCTTGAAGATGTGAATTACTCTCAGAAAAATTCTCCCCCAATGTTTCCTTAATTAATTCCTCTGGAATTGGTATTGCATCTGACCTGTTTTGTGACGGAAATCTCTGGGAAACAAGATTAACCAAAAATACTACTGGGAATTCCAAACCTTTTGAGCCGTGCACTGTAAGTATATTTACACCATTAAAGTCTTCTAACTCAGACTGATCCACCACTGGGGATTCTCCAACCTCCATACAGTAGTTTAGATAGTCTACATATTCATATATGTTTGAATCTGGATTATCTTTCTCATATTTTTTTACCAATTCAAAAAACTTTTGTATATTTGACACTGCAAAGAGATTCTCTCCACTCTCTTCTCCCAAGAAAGAATCTAGATATCCACTTACCTTTACATAATCGTACAGGATTTCTAGTATAGGTCTGCCATCTTTAATCCTTTTTAGAGAGCTATCTACTATCTCAAGCAAATTACTTATCCCAGCTATTGCCTTGGCATCTAGCATCTTGAGGACTAACGGATTGCTTACATCATCAATTTCTCCCTCCACCTCACCAATCTTTACATCCCAAAGTTTTTCTAATTCCTCAAAAAGAGTTAATTTCTCCTCTCTGGCTAGTCTATTTATCTCAATATATTCTCTTACAGTTAAATTCCAAATATTCATTGAAAGCAATCTGTACATAGCAATTTCATCTGAGTAATCGACTAAGACTCTAAGGAAAGCAACAATATTTTGAATCTCTGGTCTAAAATACAATCCTCTTGCTCCACCTAGTTTGTATGGAACTCCTTTGTTTCGAAGTTCCTGGATAAAGGGCTCTGCATGGGAATTTGCTCTTACCAGTATTGCAATGTCACTAAATTTGAATTTGCCTTTCTTTGAAAGCCCTAGAAATCCTGCTTGACCTTTCTCGTCAAAAATTTGTGCTCCACTACCCTCTTGTGCATGCTCTCCGTATCCTGTAAGTTTAAGAATCTCTCCTACAACCCTTTCTGTTTCAGTATATTCATCTTTTGCAGCGATTAAAGAAACAACCTCTTCTTGTGGTTCAAAGGCTCCTCTTGCCACAAGTTT
>Ga0116142_10000654_pt1 | contig 45266 bp, 18 predicted proteins | sample AD_UKC033_MetaG_FD_89785 | JGI IMG/M metagenome (GOLD analysis project Ga0116142, IMG submission 89785) | Active sludge microbial communities of municipal wastewater-treating anaerobic digesters from USA - AD_UKC033_MetaG | ecosystem: Engineered > Bioreactor > Anaerobic > Digestate | place: USA... | reverse complement strand
TCGGACAGTAGATTAGAACTTCGACTCAGGCGTCGCTCCGCTCCGGAAACTGTCCGAATCGAGCCCGAAAAGGCTGTCCGAATATTTTCCGAAACGCGTGTCCGATTTCGCCGAAATGCGCAGCTGTTGCGCGCGCGGTCGGACCGGCGACTGGATTTCGCCGATCGAACCCGGTTTGAGGAGCTGATCGGGCGGGGTTTGCGGGGCAAACTGGATGCCGAAAGCCTGGTGACGGGAGTGCTGTACGTTGAGCTTCAGATTGTGCCCAATGCGCCTCCGCCCGTGTACCACCAAGTGGTCGAGGAGTATCCCGAGATTCCCACGATGCCCACGTCGATTCAGCAGCTCGTGGCGAATCTGGCCAACCTCGACATCGAGGGGATCTCGGACAAGTTGAACTCGCTGCTGAGCCGGATCGAGACCGTGGTCAGCGAACTGGACGTCCGGCAATGGAACCAGGGCGTGACGAATCTGGTCGCTTCCATGAACCGCGTGGTGGATTCTCCCGACTGGACCAACTCCCTGGCCGCACTGCGCTTGACGCTCGAAGCCACGCGCGAACTGGTCAGCAAGGTCGAGGGCCGCGTCGACCCGGTTGCCGACAGCCTGACCCAGACGCTGGCGACGGCGCAACAGACGCTCCTCGCCATGCGCCGGGGGGTCGAGCAGCTGAGCGGATGGGCGGCACCGGATTCACCCTTGCAGGAGAATCTCGCCGTTGCCCTCAGCGAACTCAGCAGCGCGGCCCGGGCCGTGGGCGAGCTCGCGGAATTCCTGCAGCACCATCCGAATGCCCTCATCAGCGGCAAGCGGATCATCCAGCCCCAACCATGAAGACGCGCCACACCCTCGTCGGGTTCCTGGGAGTCAGCGCCGCGTGCGCACTCCTCGCCGGCTGTCTGTTCAAGCCGGCCAGCGTCACGACCCGGCGCTTCGTCCTGACTCCGGTGACGGCGGAGAGCCGTGGCGATACCACCGGCCAACGGGCGGTGGGGATCCGGCGGGTCACCCTGCCCGAGTATCTGTTGAAGGGCCCGATGGCGGTGCGGAGAAGTGAAAACGAGATCGAGTATCTCGAGAACGCGCTCTGGGCGGAGCGGCTTGACACGTCGTTCCAGCGGACTCTGGCCGCCGATCTTGCCGCGCAGCTCCCCGCCCACCGCGTTCGGCTGGCTCCATGGCAGCCCGGCGAGGTGGCGTTCGCAGTCCAGGTCAGAGTCGATCGACTGGACGTGGACACCCAGGGCCGTGGCGCGCTGGTTGCCCGCTGGCAGATTGAATCCACGGAATCAGGCACGGTGTTGAAGAGCGGTGAAGCCAGCCTATCCAACACCGCCGCGGCGCCTCACGCCGAGCCGGCGGCTGTGGCCAGGGCCATCAGCCATCTGATCGCGCAGCTCAGCCAGACCCTCGCGGTGGCCGTTGGCGAGGTGGCGGGCACGAGCCCCGCGCCTTAGAGTCCTTGTCAGAAAACAATATCTGCCAACATGGTGTCTCCCTCGCCTCCCGGCAACGGGAGGCGAGGGCCGGGGAGAGGAGGGGCCTGTGTCAGTCCGCGAGCGGGGTACCCCTCTCCCTCGATCCCCCCCCGCTCCGCAGTCGCAGGGGGAGGGAAGAACCGGCGCGCGGACTCGATCCAGGAGTCGGCGTTCGCGAACTGCTGTTCGCCGCAGGCGGACCCCATTTCCCCAGGCCGCAGACGGCTCTGGCGGCGGGGATTGTTGCGGTGGCCGCGTCGCTGCTTGTGGAGGGGCGGGGTTGTAGCTTGCTGGAACGATTTCAACACCAGCGTTGACAGCCGAGGGGGACGTTGGGTATTACCATGGGGTATGACTACGACGGTGAGTGTCAAGATTCCGGCACGCATCCTGGAGCGTATTCCCAGGGCGGGCAGCGGGCGCAGCGGTTTCATTGTGCGGGCCTTGGAGGAGAAGCTGGCGCGGCAGCGGCCCCTCGAGTGGAGGGCCGAGGGCCGGCGGGGGCGGCGGTTGGCCGCCTTGCTGAAGCGGGGCGAGGCCGAGCGGTTCCCGCTGCTGGGGGAGGAAGCGCTGCGGCGCGAGCTGCAGGAACGCCGGGGGAGGTTTGCGTGAAGACGTTTCTCGACACCGGCGTGCTGCTGGCAGCCTGGCGGGGTGAGGAGCTGGCCGCCGCGGCGCTCTCGGTCATGGCCGACGACACCCGCGAGTTTGTGACTTCTCAGATGGTCCGCCTCGAACTGCTCCCGAAGCCGCGCTTCGAGAAGCGCCGGCGCGAGGTGGCTTTTTACGAGAGCCACTTTGCGGACACCATCGCCTCCGAACCGCTCAGCGAGGAGCTGGGAAGCGAGGCGGAAGGCTTGGCGGCGCGCTATGGTCTGGCCGGCGCGGATGCCCTGCAAATCGCGGCGGCCCTCCGCCATGGGGCGCGTGAGTTCTACACGTCGGAGAGGCCGGGCAGGCCGCTCTTCCGGGTCACGGAGATCAAGGTCCTCTCCCTCTGCTCGCTGGGGACGCCGACGGCGGGCATGGAACGTCGTCCCTGAGCCTACAATCCGGAGAGGAAGGCCCGGATGGCGCGCTCGGTCTCCGCCGGCTTGTCGTTGCGTATCACGTGTCCGGCGCCGTCGATGTGGACCAGTTTCCCCTTGGGCAAGAGATCCGCCATGGCGAGGTGTTTCTTTCGGCTTTCGGCGTTGGCGTCAGCCTTGAGGATCAGGGTCGGGACCTGGAGCTTGGGATAGGTCACACTGGCATCGCCGAATCCGTCGCCGTGGAGGATATCCACCACGTTGGGGTTCACGAGCAGCTTCGACTCCGCCCAGAGCATGTAATCGCGGTCCTGCCAGCCGGGGTGTCGCGTGCTGCGGGCGTGGGCCATGAGCCTGGCCATGCCCGCCCGCCGGTCGGCCCTGATCTGCTTCTTCCAGTCGGGAATGACCGCCTCGCGCAGCGGTTCGAACCGCGCCAGCATGTCGGCGGGATCCTCGAGGATGACGGCGCGCGCCAGGTCGGGGAAGGTGGCAGCCGCCAGCGCGACCGTCGCTCCGCCCATGGAGTGTCCCATCAGCACCGGTTTGTCGATGCCGAGGCCGCGAATGAGGCCCACCAGGTCCGCGACGTGCGTGGCCAGGTCGTACGGTCCGTCGGGTTTGTCGGAGTATCCATGCCCGCGGGCATCGTACATGATGATGTCGTATTCACCCTCAAACCGTTCCGCGAGCGACGCCCAGTTCAGGCCGTAGTCCGTGATGCCGTGCGCCAGCACCAGGGCGGGCTTGGCTGTTCCCCCCGTCCGCCAGTAGTGCAGGCGGATACCGTTGCTGGGGACGTAGGCCGATTGCCAGGCGCCGTGCGCTCTCGGAGTTTCCGGCGGGGTTTGATCCGGAGCGCCGCCGCAGCCGGCGATGAGCGTGACCACGGTCATGCAGAAGACTGCCGATCTGCCGATGCGCGAAGGTGCTTTCGTCGTGGCCGCAATGTGCCCGGACAGGGGGGCGAAGGCAAGGCGGATGTCGCTTGTCAGGGCGTGGGGTCAGGCATACATTGTCAGACATGAGAACGCTGACGGTGCGTGAGTTGAATCGGAGGACCGCAGGCGTGCTGGACGCGCTGGAACGGGGTGAGACCTTCGAGTTGCGGCGGAACGGCAAAGCGATCGGCTACCTGACGCACACGGTGCCGCCGCCGGAGCGAAAGCCCGACTGGAAAGCGCACTTCGATTGGCTCAAGAAACAAAGGGACGGAGGCGGCGGCTTTGTGGAGGAACTGGAAGCAGACCGTCGGCGCGTGCTTGCGCGTGAAATCGCTATGGGGAGCCTGGCATGAGGTTCTGCGGTGATTCCAGCTTTCTCGTCCGGCTGTACGACCCGCTGAGGCAAGAGGAGGAAGCGGATGCGATCCGGGAGTATCTTGAGGACGACCAGAAGGTCGTTGCGGTATCGGAACCTTGCCGCATCGAAGTGTTGAATGTCCTGTTGCGAAGACCCGAGTCTACTGCCGCGAAGCGGTTCGAGGACGACTTGAACGAGGGGTTGCGGTTGCGACTCGAATCCGTGGACTGGCCCGATACGTTCCAGCGAGCGGAAAGCCTGGCCCGGCGGTTCGCGCGCATCCTCCGTCCCGGGGGACAAGACCTCGTCCTGGTTGCTGCAGCGCTGGCGATGGGAGCCACCTGGTTTCTGTCCTACGACCGGAATTCGCGCCAGCGCCCGTTGGCGGGAGCGGCCGGGTTGCGCGTTTGGCCACCCTTGGACAAGGACGAGAAGGGGTTGGTCCGCCACGCCACGCAGAAGGCCGGCGGATAGGCGATGGGCAGCTTACGCGCGCATTGGGGCGGGGGATTCGCGGTTGACAGGAACGGACGTGCGTATGAGTCTCATTAGTGAAGCCAGCGGTTGGATCCGGCCCGGGGGTTTCCCGGGGGGCGGTGTGGCACGTGGACTGGCGGAACGAGACGACACCATGAAACGAGTTCTTGCATTGCTGAGCGTGGCGGCCGGTTTGATTGGGTTGTTCAATCTGACGGCGGCGGCGGCCGATTCCCGGCCGATCAAGATCGGGGCGATCTTTGCGCAGACCGGTCCGGCGGCGGCGCTGGGGGCGCCGGAGGCGAAGACAGCCCAGATGCTGGTCGACCGGATCAACGCGGAGGGGGGGGTGCTGGGGCGGAAGATCGCGTTGGTTTTGAAGGACAGCGGGGGCAGCCCGGAGAAGGCGGTGTCTTTTGTCCGGCAGTTGATCGAGGAGGAGCAGGTTCTGGCGATCCTGGGGCCGTCGACGAGCGGGGAGACGATGTTGATCAAGCCGATCTGCGAGGAGAACCGGATGATCCTGGTTTCGTGTGCGGCGGCGGAGACGATCGTCAAGCCGCTGGCGCGGTACGTGTTCAAGACGCCGCAGAAGGACAGCCAGGCGGTGATTTGGATCTACCGGACGATGAAGGACGCGGGCATCACCAAGATTGCGGTGTTAAGCGGCAATGATGGTTTTGGCAGTGCGGGCAAGAAGCAGTTGGAGGATTTGGCGGTCGAGCACGGGATCACGATTCTCGCCAACGAGGTTTACGACAAGCAGGCGACGGATCTCACGGACGTGCTGACGAAGGTGAAGGGGACCCCCGGGGTGCAGGCGGTTGTGAACTGGTCGATCGTGCCGGCGCAGTCGATTGTGGCGAAGAACATGAAGCAGATCGGCCTGAACGTGCCGCTGTATCAGAGCCATGGGTTTGGCAACCGGAAGTACGCCGAGCAGGCGGGGGTGGCGGCGGAAGGCATCCTCTTCCCCGGGAGCCGGTTGCTGGTGGTCGACGAACTGCCCGAGAGCCATCCGCAGAAGGCGATTCTGGCCCGGTACAAGAAGGACTACGAGAGCCAGTTCAAGGAGGACGCCAGCGCGTTCGGCGGGTATGCGTATGACGCGCTTGCGATCGTGGTCGAGGGCATTCGCCGCGCTGGTTCGACCGACCGCGAAAAGGTCCGGGACGCGATCGAGGGTTTGACGGGGTTCGCCGCGATCACGGGCGTCTTCAATTTTTCAGCCACGGATCACACCGGCCTCGATCTCGATGCCTTCGAGATGTTGACGGTGAAGGACGGAAAATTCACGATCTACCGCAAGTAAGGTGGCGGGCGGACCCGGGTCCGTCCTTGACGGGAAAGACTCTCGGGCGTTTGGGCGCGGGAGGGAAGGATTGTCGCAATTCCTGCAGTACCTGTTCTCCGGGGTGACCGTGGGGAGCGTGTATGCGGTGGTAGCGATCGGGTTCAACCTGATCTACAGCGCCACCGGGGTGTTGAATTTTGCCCAGGGGGAGTTCGTGATGCTGGGCGGGATGGTGGCGATCAGCCTGATGCCGCTGATGCCGCTTCCGCTGGCGGTGATGGTGGCGGTGGGTGTGGTCGCCTGCTGCGGGTGTCTGCTCGAGGTGGCTCTTTTCCGGCGGTTGCGGTCCCACTCGGTGCTGCACCTGGTGATCATCACCATCGGCGTGTCGATCCTCATCCAGGAAGCGGCGTTGCACCTCTGGGACGAGAAGGTCCGGTCGCTGCCGTATTTCACGGGGAACGAGGTGTCGTCGGTGACCGTGGCGGGGGCATCGCTTTCGCCCCAGGTGTTTTGGGTGCTGGGGACGGTGGCGCTGGGGGTGGCGTTGCTTCAGGGGTTCACGCGCTGCACGCTGAGCGGACGGGCGATGCGGGCGTGCTCGTCGAATCCGGAGGCGGCGATGCTGGTCGGAATCAACATCAGGACGATGCGGACGCTGGCGTTCGGGCTGAGCGCGGGTTTGGGGGCGCTGGCGGGGTGCGTGATTTCGCCGATTGCGATGACGCACTACGACATGGGGCCGGAGCTGGCGATCAAGGGGTTTGCGGCGGCGATCCTGGGGGGGTTGGGGAACCCGATGGCGGCGGTGGTGGGGGGGCTGTTGGTGGGGCTGCTTGAAGCGTTCAGCGTCAGCCTGGTGCCGTCCGCGTTAAAGGATGTATCGGCGTTTGCGGTGCTGTTGCTGGTGCTGTTTCTGCGGCCGCACGGGCTGCTGGGGCGGCCGTCAGGGACGGCGGTGCGCGAGGCATGAGGAATGAAACCGCGCTGGCTTCATCCGCTGCCGGTGGTTGTGGCCACCGTGATCGGTTTTCAGCTCGCGACCGCCGCTGCGGGGAAGTCCTATTACCTGACGCAGATGACGATGGCGGTCTACTACGCCGTCGTGGCGGTGGGTTTGTCGCTGGTGATGGGGTATGCGGGTCAGATCTCGCTCGGGCACGGCGCTTTTTTCGCGATGGGCGGCTACATTTCGGCGTTGCTGACGACGCATGATCTTGCGGCGTGGAAGACGGCGGGTTGGGTGCGGTGGCTGGAGGGGATGGGGGTGCTGGTGGTTCGGCCGAACCTGTACGAGGTGGGCGATTTGCTGACGGTGGCGCCGTGGGCGGCGTTCGGGGCAGCTTTGGCGGTGACGGGCGGGGTGGCGGTGGTGATCGGGTTTCCGTCCCTGCGGTTGAAGGGCTTGTATTTGGCGATGGCCACGCTCGGGTTTGGGCTGATTGTGTATCGGATCGTGTTGGGGAACCGGCTTTTGGGGGCGGCGGACGGGATCACCGGCGTGCCGGAGTGGTCGTTGGGCTTTGGGTTGAGCGTGAGCGGGCGGAGCGGGGTGCGGGTGTCGAACTATTACCTTGCGTGGGCGCTGGCCCTGGGGGTTGTGGTCCTGCTGCAGAACATTGTCGGATCGAGGGTGGGCCGGGCATTGCGCGCGATTCACGATCGGGAGACGGCGGCGAACGCGATGGGGGTGAACACGGCACGGGTGAAGCTGCAGGCGTTTGTGGTCAGTGCGGTGCTTGCGGCGGCTGCGGGGAGCTTCCTGACCCACTACAACCAGGGCATCGGTCCGTCGGAGGCCAGCGCGCTCAAGTCGGTGCGCTACGTGGCGCTGGTGGCGGCCGGGGGGATGGCCAACCTGTGGGGGACGCTGCTGGTGAGCACGGCGCTGAATTTTCTCTCGTTGCGGGGCTATTTTGGGACGTACGACCATGCCGTGTTCGGCGTGTTGCTGATTGTCATCATTACCCTGGCGCCGGAAGGGCCGCTGCGGCCGCTGGGGGAAGCGATGCGCAGGGCGTGGCGCTCAGTGAGCGGGGGAAAGGAGGCCGGGCGTGGCGCTGCTTGAAGTGTCCGGCCTGCGGCAGTGTTTCGGCGGCCTGGTGGCGCTGGACCGGATTTCCTTTGGGGTGGAACCGGGCCGGATCAAGGCGGTGATCGGGCCGAACGGCGCGGGGAAGACGACGCTGTTCAACGTCATCTCGGGGATTCTGCCGCCCACGGCGGGGCGGATCCGGTTCCGGGACCGGGATGTCACCGGGTGGCCGCCGTTCCGGATTGCGGGGTTGGGCGTGTCGCGGACGTTTCAGAACGTGAGTTTGTTTCTGCACCTGACGGTTTGGGAGAACGTCATGGTGGGCCGGCACGTCCGGACGCGCGGCGGTCTTGTGGGGTGCGCGCTGCGGCTGCCCGGGCAGCGGGCGGAGGAACGGGCGATCCGGGAGACGGCGCGGGCGCATTTGGCGGACGTGGGGTTGGCGGACAGGGCGGACGAGCCGGCGGGGGCGCTGTCGTTCGGGCAGCGGCGGATGGTCGAGTTGGCCCGGGCGCTGGCGACGGAGCCGCAGTTATTGCTTCTGGACGAGCCGGCCAGCGGGCTGAACACGCGGGAGACGGAGGCGTTGGGGGGGAGGATTCGGTCGATCCGGGAGCGGGGGGTGACGGTGTTGCTGGTCGAGCACGACATGTCGCTGGTCATGGAGGTTTCGGATGACATTTTGGCCCTGCACTTTGGCACGCCGATTGCCGAGGGCCCGCCGTCTTTGATCCAACGCGACCCGAAGGTGATTGCGGTTTACCTGGGCGAACAGCGTCATGTGGCTACAGATTAAGAACCTGCGGTGCGGGTATGGCAGCCTCGAGGTGGTGAAGGGGGTGAGCCTGCACGTCGACGCGGGGGAGATTGTGACCTTGATCGGCGCGAATGGCGCCGGGAAGTCGTCGCTGCTGCGTTCCGTGGCGGGCTTGCTGGCCCCGTGGCGCGGCGAGATCCGCGTCAACGGCCACGACATGGTCAGCCAGCCTCCCTGGCGGAACGTGAGCAACGCCATGGTGTTGGTCCCTGAGGGGAGGCAGTTGTTTACCGATCTCACCGTCTGGGAGAACCTGCTGCTGGGCGGGTATCACAACCCGGATCGTCGCATGGTGATCGCGGAGGTGCTCGAGAAGTTCCCGCGGTTGCGGGAGCGGGCGCGCCAGGTGGCGGGCACGCTCTCCGGCGGTGAGCAGCAGATGCTGGCGCTGGGGCGGGCCCTGGTGGCGCGTCCGCGCTTCATTCTGCTGGATGAACCGTCGATGGGGCTTGCGCCGTTGATGGTGCAGGAGGTGTTCGAGGTGATCCGCCGGCTGAAGGAGGAGGGCGTGACGGTATTCCTGGTCGAGCAGAACGCCACCGCCGCTCTGGGCGTTGCCGATCGCGCCTACGTGATGGAGACGGGCGAGATCATCCTCGAGGGGGAGACCGCGGATCTCCGTCGCAACCCGGAGGTCCGGCGCGCCTATCTGGGCAAGGGCTACAAGGAGGTTTGGGAATGAGCATTTTCGAGCCACGCTACGAGACGATGCCGCGCGAGGCCATGGCGCAATTGCAGCTCGAACGTCTGCAGGCCCTGCTCGTCCGGCTCAAGCGCAATGTGCGCCGGTACCGGGAGCTGCTGGCCGACACGCGGGTCGAGTCGTTGGATGACCTGTCTCGTTTGCCCATGACGCGACCCGAGGACTTGGCGGACAGCTTTCCCTACGGGCGGTTCGCGCTGCCTCTCCGGGAGGTGATCCGGTTGCACTCGGCGGTTGGGCCGGAAGGCCGGCAGCTGGTCATGGGCCATACCCAGAACGACATCCGGCAGTGGGGAAGGCTGGTGGCGCGCCAGTTGGTGGCCACGGGCGTGACGGCCAACGACGTCATTCAGATCAACCTGGGGAACGGCGCTTCGGGCAGTTACTCGGGGTACGTCCTCGGGGCCCAGACGATCGAGGCGTCGGTGATTGCGGAGGATCCGTTCCACATCGATTACCAACTGGCGATGCTCGAGAACTACCGGCCCACGGTCCTGGTGACGACGCCGACCAACGCCGCCGCCCTCGTCGCCCTGCTGGACCGGCGTCGCATCGATCCGCAGTCGCTCCATCTGCGGACCGTGCTCTTGTCCCGGCCGGTTCCGGAGGCCGAGCGGAGCGCGCTTCAGTCCGGCCTCTTCGCCCGCCTTCAGGGCAACTTCGGCATTGCCGAGGTTCTGGATCCCGGGTTCTGTGTCCAATGCCCGGAGGGCCGATTCCACCTGAATGAGGACCAGTTTCTGGCGGAAGTGGCGGATGGCGAGCTGGTGATCACGACGCTGGCCCGGGAAGCAACGCCGCTGCTTCGGTATGCCACGCGCGTCTCCTGCCTCCTGCGGCGCGAGAAGTGCCCGTGCGGCCGGACGACTGTCGTTCTCGAACCGGGCGCGCGGCGCGATTCCCAGGTGCTCGTGCAGGAGATGCCGATTTACGACCGGCAGATCCGGGATGTGCTGGCCCAGACGTCAGCCGCGGGGCACCCGGTCCAGATCGAGATCACCGGCAGCGAGGTGATCCTGTCGCTGACGGTCTCGACGCGGATCTTCGATGATCTTGTGGGCACGCTCGAGCAACTCCAGCTCGAGATCGAGTCCGAGTTTGCCTCGCGGTTGGGGATCAAGGCGGTTGTCCGGCTCGTCTCGCCTCAGTCCGATCCGCGGGCGGCTACAGGGTGAGGACCCCGCCTTGGCTGGCGTTGCTGACCATTTCCCGATAGCGGGCGAGCCAGCCGGTGAGCGGACGCCGCTCGGGTCGCCAGGCCTGGCGGCGGGCGGCCAGCTCGGATTCGGGCACCAGGATGTCGATGCGCCGGTTCGGGAAATCGATGCGCAGGCGGTCGCCCTGGCGAAGCAGCGCGATGGGCCCGCCCTCGGCGGCCTCGGGGGAGACATGGCCGATGCAGGCTCCGGCGGTGCCGCCGCTGAACCGGCCGTCGGTGATGAGGGCGACCTGATCGCTGAGGCCCATGCCGACGATGTAGCTGGTGGGTGAGAGCATCTCCTGCATGCCGGGGCCGCCGCGCGGTCCTTCATTGCGGATCACGACCACATTGCCGGCGGCCACCTTGCCTTCGAGGATGCCGGCGCAGGCGTCCTCCTGGCTTTCGAAGATGACGCAGGGTCCCTCGAACACGAAGGCGTCGCCGCAGTAGGCCTTGAAGGCGTCACTGATCCCGGCGGTTTTCACCACGCATCCCTCGGGGGCGAGTTGGCCGTAGAGGATCGCAAGGCCGCCGTCGGCGCTGTAGGCGGTGGCGGGCGTGCGGATGCAATCGCGGGCGTCGAATCGGAACACGGGATCGTGGGGCATGAGGTGGCATCGCTGGGCCGAGCGGATGACGCTGGGCCGCTCTTCGTGGTAGGCTTTTGCGATCGTCCAGCTGCCCCGGCGATAGCGGGGGACCCGGAGGAGGCAGGCTGTGGTTTTCGGACTGTCCTTGGGGTAGTGGTTGATGAGCAGGACCGGCACGCCTTTGAGACTGCCGAGTTCGGCGCGGACGCGGCCCTGCCACTCGGCGAACTTGGCGCGGAGGCCGTCGCGGATGGCCGCCTGCGACGTCCAGGCGAGGCTGGCGTCGACCTGGAGCACGGCCTCCTCGGCAAACACCGCCGCGGCGGCATCGGCGTCGGCGGCGTTCAGGGCGGCGGCCAGGCGCCAGAGGGTAATGGCGCGCGGTTCGGCGGGGAATGCCAGGAGGGGCATGGGGGCGAGGTTGCCGCTGGCGGTGCGTTTGACGGCGCCCAGCGGTTCATCGGGGTCGAGGACGATGGCGGAGGCGCCGGAGACGCGCGCGGCGTGGGCCCAGGGGGTGCAGGCTGGACTGCGGACATCCCAGTCGTCGATATTCTCGCCGAGGGTTTTGCCGGTGACGGTCTTGCAGGAGAGCGTGAGCGCGCCCATTCGTTTGAGCTCGCCGAGGATGGTATGGATGCCGCCGGCGCGGTGGACATCCTGGACGTGGTAGGCGGAGGACGGTGAGACTTTGCAGAGGCAGGGGACGCGTTTCGAGAGGGCGTCGATGCGGGCGATGTCGTAGGGGATGCCGGCTTCGCGGGCGATGGCGAGGGTATGGAGGATGGTATTGGTGGAGCCGCCCATCGCGACGTCGAGGGCGAGGGCGTTGTCGAACGCTTCGAGCGTGGCGATGTCGCGCGGCTTGAGGTCGTTTGCGATGAGCCGGAGAATCTGGCGAGCGGCCCATTCGTAGAGCGCCTCGCGTTCCTTCGAGACGGCGAGAATGGTGCCGTTGCCGGGGAGGGCCATGCCGAGGGCCTCGCAGAGGCAGTTCATCGAATTGGCGGTGAACATGCCGGAGCAGGAGCCGCAGGTCGGGCAGGCGCTCTGTTCGAGGCGCCGGAGGTCGTCCTCGGAGATCTGGCCGGTCTTGAGGGCGCCGACGCCTTTGAAGACGGAGATGAGATCGGATTTCTCGAGGGCGGGTTCGAGGTGGGGGGCCGGGGCGGTTTCGCTGGCGGGCGTGCGGGCGATGCCGGCGGCCATGGGCCCGCCGCTGACGAAGAGGGTGGGCAGGTTGAGGCGCATGGCGGCCATGAGCATGCCGGGCACGATCTTGTCGCAGTTCGGGATGCAGATCATGCCGTCGAAGCAGTGGGCTTGGACCATGGACTCGACGCAATCCGCGATGAGCTCGCGGGAAGGGAGCGAGAACTTCATGCCGCCGTGGCCCATGGCGATGCCGTCATCGATGCCGATGGTGTTGAAGATGAAGGGGACGCCGCCTGCGGCCCGGACGAGGCGTTTGATGAGCAGGCCGACCTCATTGAGGTGGGCGTGGCCGGGGATGCAATCCGTGTAGCTGTTGCAGATCGCCACGAAGGGCTTGTCCCAATCAGCTTCGGACTCGATGGAACCGGTGGCGCGCAGGAGGCTGCGGTGGGGGGCGCGTTCAAAACCTCGTTTGATGATGTCGGAGCGCATGGGAGAATGTGTCGTTGATGTCGTCATGTCCTCACAGCTGCCGGGCGGGTCGCCGAGGCGGGAGGAACCGTTCCCTCCCCGCGCGGGCGCCCGAGCGCAGCCGGTGTGGGAGTTTAGCCCATCGCAACCGGATGTCACGCTTCGAGCATGGGCCGGGATCCTCGGATAACGCGTGGGGTGCGAACGTCTGCGATCGGCTGCGGGTGGGTTCCGGCCTTGAACGGCGCGGGCGGTGTCGGCTCCGGGGCGGCCCGCCCGCTCGCGGGCTCGCGGGGGGGGCAACGCGGAAAGGATTGAAAACCGCAGCGGACCGCGCTTTCATCGGGCGGGTCCATGAAAGGTCTTGAGCCTCCTGACAGTCACCATGTGAAGGCCGCCCAGGGATGGTTGACCCTGGGGGATGCGGCCGAAGCCTTGGGCGAACTATCCAAGGTGAGCGCCGAGTGCGCGGAGCATTCCGAGGTCCTGCGAGTCCGGTGGGATGTGCTGCACCAACTGAAGCGGGGTGAGGAGGCGCTGCACGTGGCGCAGCGTCTGGCGGTGTCGGCACCGGAGGAAGCGGAAACGTGGGTTCGGCTGGCGAACTCGTATTACTACCTCAAGCGGATGGAGGACGCGTACGGGTGCGCGAAGGAGAGCCTGGTGCGGTTCCCGCTCAGTTCCGCCCTGCATTACGATCTGGCCTGTTACGCGTGTTACCTGGGGCGGTTGGACGAAGCGCAGGAGTTGTTGAGGCGATCCTTTCAACTGGACGGGGCGGGACGGTTGCAGGCGTGGGCCCGGCGCGATCCCGATCTCGAGCCGCTGCGCCAGCGAGGGGGCTGGGAGTAGAGTCCTCGACTTGGTCAAACGTAAGGCGATCCAGCAAGGGTGATGGCGATGACAAAGCGGGTTGATCTCAACAAGGACTGCGAGGCGGTCCAGGTCCCGGCGGGGAACCGGGTGGTCCTGCCGGCGGGCACACCGGTCGAGATTCTCGAAGAACTCGGGGGAGTGGTGACGGTGGAAGCGCTGGGGGGGCGGTTCACGATCGCGGGCCAAGGGGTGGCAGCGCTGGGAGATCCTCCGGGGGCCGGCGCGGCGTCCGTGGCACCGGCCGCGACCGAGCCCGGACGGGTTGACGAGCAGATCGTGTGGGCCGCGTTGCGGGAGTGTTACGACCCGGAGCTCCCGGTGAACATCGTGGATTTGGGACTGGTGTACGATTTGGCGGTTGACGCGCTGCCGGTGGGCGGTGGTTATGCGGTGACCGTCAAGATGACGCTGACGACTCCCGGTTGCAGCATGGGGCCCTTGATCGCCCGGGATGCCGAGGCCAAGCTGCTGACGATTCCCGGGGTGCGGCTGTCGCGGGTCGAGCTGGTGTGGGATCCCCCGTGGCATCCCTCGATGATCAGCGCCGAAGGAAAGCGGATTCTCGGGATGTAAGGGGCTATTGGAATTGGGCGAGCGGCAACCCACTACGGCAGGGTGCGCAGTTTCGGCGCGAGCTTTTCGAGCTTCGGGCGGATGACGACCTGGCAATAGGGGTAATTGGGGTTGTTTTTGAAGTAATCCTGGTGGTAGCCCTCGGCGGGGAAAAAGCGGACCAGGGGTTCGATCCGGGTGACGATGGGCCGTTTGAACTGGGCTGCGGCGGTCGCGCGGGATTGTTCAGCCGTCTGGCGCTGGGCGTCCGAGTGATAGAAGATCACGGAACGATACTGGGTGCCGACATCAGGTCCCTGGCGATTGAGGGTGGTGGGATCATGGGCGGCCCAGAAGACGTCGAGGAGGGTCTTGTAGGCGATGCGGGCCGGGTTGAAGGCGATTTGGATGACTTCAGCGTGGCCGGTGGCGCCGGTGCAAACGCTTTTGTAGGTGGGTTTCGGATCGTGGCCGCCGGAGTAGCCGCTGGTGACGGACGTGACGCCCTCGAGACGCTCGAAGACGGCTTCGAGGCACCAGAAGCAGCCGCCGCCGAACGTGGCGAGCTCGATCGCGGAAGGGGTGGATGGAACGGGTTTCATGAGCGCAGAAGCGGGATCGGCAGCCAGGGCTGAAAGAAGGCCGAGGCTCGCGAGGATTGTCGGGATTACGGAGCGCGTTGTCACGGGCGGCGGGGGATGGCTGGCCGTCTCAGGTGGATGCGGGGATGCGCGCGAGCGCGAGGTCGAGGCGTTCGAGGACCTTGTCGCGGCCGAGCACTTCCAGGAGGTGATAGAGGCTGGGGCCGATGGTGCTGCCGGTGCAGGCGAGGCGTGTGGGATGAACGAGGATGGCCGGCTTGACGCCCAGTTCGCCGGCGAGGTTCTTGAGGCAGGCCTCGAGGGAGACGGCCGTGAAGTGTGGGATGGTCGCGAACCCCGCGCGGAGGCGGGCCAGTCGGGGGCGGTTTGCCGGCGTGAAATCCTTCGCGGCGGCCTCGGGTTCGTAGGGGGGCAGATCCGTGAAGTAGAACCCGGCGTAAGCGGGCAGCTCGGAGAACGTCTTGAGTTTGCCCTTGCAGGTGTCGAGGGCGGCCTTGACGTAGCGCAGGTCGAAGCGGTTGGTGTCGATGCCGGCCTTGGCGAGGGTATGGACGCAGAGTTCGTGGAAGCGGTCCTCGGGGAGGCCGCGCAAGTACTCGCCGTTCATCCACTGCAGCTTGGCCATATCGAAGCGCGCATTGTGGCGCAGGATCTGGGGGAGATCGAAGCGGTCGATGATTTCCTTCAGCGACAGGATCTCGCGGTTGTCTTTGGGGGACCAACCCAGGAGGCAGAGGTAATTGAGGACGGCCTCGGGCGCGTAGCCTTCCTCGATGTACGTGAGGAGGGAGGCGCCCTGGTCGCGCTTGCTCATTTTGGTGCCATCGGCGTTCAGGATGAGTGGGATATGGGCGTAGTGGGGCGGGTTGACACCGAAGGCGTGGAAGAGGGCGATGTGTTTGGCGGTGTTCGAGAGGTGGTCTTCGCCGCGCATGACGTGGGTGACGCCCATGTCGAGGTCATCGACCACGTTGACGAAGTGGAACACCGGCTGGCCGTCTGAGCGGACGATGACGAAATCGGGGTCGGCGGCTTCGCGGTCGGTGAGCTCGCGGCGTACGGCGCCGACGATGAGGTCCTTGATGACGATGGGCTCGCGGCTCATGCGGAACTTGACGGCGCCGTCCTGTTCATAAGCGAGGCCGCGGGAGAGGAGGGCGGCGACGCGTTGCTGGTAGTGATCGCGGCGTTGGGACTGATAGTACGGTCCGCGGTCGCCCTTGCAGGGGGCGGTGGCGTCACTGGTGAGCGGGCCTTCATCCCAATCCACGCCCAGCCACCGCAAGCCGTTGAGGATGACGTCCACGGCCTCCTGGGTGTTGCGGGCGGCGTCGGTATCCTCGATGCGGAGGATGAACTTGCCTCCCATGTGGCGCGCGTAAAGCCAGTTGAAGAGCGCGGTTCGCGCGCCGCCAATGTGCAGAAAACCCGTGGGACTGGGGGCAAATCGAACGCGCACGCTCATGGGTACCTGGCTCCGGTTAAGGTCTTGGCCCGTTGACAAAGAAACAGATACGACGTGCGGCGGGCTCTGGCAAGTCGAGTCCACGGCCCCCAATCCGCGCGTGAGCGTCCCTTGCGGCTCAACCTCCTGGGCTTGACCAGGCGCCTTGAGCCGCCCAGTCCGGGGTTTTCGCGGATTGGGAAAGCCCGCCCCCCCGGGGCGGGCCGATTCCCTCCAAACCCTATAGAGGCCGCGCGCTTGCGGGCGGGCCACCCCGGAGCCGACACCCCACGCGCCTGCAAGGCGAAAACCCACCAGGAGCCGATGGCGCACGTTCGCGCCGCAGGCGTTAGGCGAGGATCCGGGGGGAGCGTGCGAGGTTGACACCTTGGGGGAAAGGCCTAGTGTTGGGGCGGTACCACCTGTCGCACAGTGCCATGACCAGGCGCGGCCGACATGGGTTCGAGCTGGAAGGCCTGGAATCTCGAGTTCTGCTTTCCGAAGGGGGGCTGCAATCGCCGATCGCCGACAGCGCGTGCGCGGATACTGCGTCCGGGGTGTTGCGCGAGCTGTGGGAATCCCCGCCGGATCTGGCGGGTGTGGTGCGGGGTGGATCCGTGACGGGGTACGGTGCTGGGGGCGGCGGCATCGACATTCTCTCCGGTGTGGCGGTCGTGCCGCTGGATCTTGCGCCGGCGCAAGCGGGTGAGAGCGACGCGGGGTTGCCCGGCGTGCCCAGCTCTTCGCCGGGAACAGAGGGGTCCTCACGCGACGCGGCACGTCTCCACGGCGGGGGCGATCCGGTGCCGCTCAGCTACAGTTGTCCGAGTGATGGCGTGGCCGACGATCTGACGCTGCGGCTCAACGGTACGACGCTCGAGATCCTGGACAACAACGCCGGCGGCAGCGTTGTGGCCAGCCGGGCGCTTGCGCTGACGAGCGAAGTCGTGGTGACCGGCGCGGCGGCTGAGGCGGACACGCTGACGGTGGATTACACTGTTTCGTTCGCGACGCCGGTGCGTTTCAGCGGAGGCGAGGGCGGGACGGATGCGATGATCCTCGCCGGCGGCAGCTTCACGGCGGTCGAGCACTCCTGGACGGGCGCCGGGGCGGGCCGTGTCCTGTTCGACGCCATTGCCTTGCGTTATGAGGGGGTCGAATCCCTGACGGACACGTGTGTCGCCGCCCGTCGGACGTTCGCCGGAACGGCGGGAGCAGACACTCTCCGGCTGGCGGATGACGGCATCGAGGGCAACGACCAGTCGCGCGTTGACGACGATGGGACGAACGGCTGCCCGGGCATCCGCTTCCGCAGTCCCACCGAGTCGCTCCTTCTCGACGGGGGTGCCGGGAACGACACCCTGATCGTCAATCAGGCGGACAGCGGACTGCTCCGCCCGATCCGGCTCCAAGGCGGCGAGGGTGACGACGCCTACCGATTCGGGAGCGGCTGGGGCGAGGCGGTTCTTGGCGAGGCGGCGGGCGAGGGGAACGACACCCTGGATTTCGAGGCGTTCTCCGGGACGCTCGCCCTGGCTGCCGGCGGTCCTCTCCGGGGGAGCGACGGGAGCACGCTGGACTATGCAGGCCAGGCCATCGAGGCCCTGACGCGGGGCAACATCGAGCTGGACGCGGCGCTGAGGACCGCCCTTCTCGACGGGTTGGAGGACTTCGGGCAGTGGGCGGCAGGGGTTTCGCGGTTCGACAAACTGGGTGTTGCGCTGCCGCTGATTTTCCAAGACCAGACCGGCCTGGGTTATGGCAAGGCGCCAATCAGCCTGGGGACCGCTCTGGACCTCGGGGAGGCGATCGCGCAGCTCCGTCAGGCGGTTGTGGACTATTGCGCCCCGATCGGCCCTCGGACCACCGATGGTCTTCGGGAGAAGTTGAACAGTCTTTTCGGGGAGGATGCCGCCTATCGTGTCGAGCATGCTCCGCCGGGGGCGTCCGGCGATCTCAGGCTGGGGGATCTCGAGGTCTGGCTGGGTGCGGAGGTGTCGGTGGCTCTGGTTTTCCGTGCGGACGGCACTCCCGAACTCGAGTTCGGTTTAGACTATCGGGCGCGACGCACCACGGCGTTCACGTTGGACTTTGGTGCGGAAGCGGACTTGCTCGGCTGGTCGTTCGCGGCCGGGGCGCAGGTCGACCTGACGGTCCAGATGGCAGCCGCCTTCACTCTGGGCCTGACGATCGAGGCGACGCCCACGCTCTTCCTCGAAGTTGAGGACTGGAATGTGTCGGGCGAGATTGCGGAACCGGCGCTGTACGCGGCCATCGACCTGGGCTTCCTCGCCGCCAGCGTGGGGGACGGAATCGCGGATGACAACCCGGCGAACGTCGTCGACGAAGGTTTCCTTGAATTGCGGTGCGGACTGTCGATCGACTTTCTCGACCCCGCCGCCGATGGGTTGCGGGTGCTGGCCAGTGAACTCGAGGGCGTGCTGGGCGAGTTGAATGAGCTCGAGGTTACGGCGAGCGAGGTTGCGGCGGACCTGCCGGTGCGCGTCGTGCCGGAAGGCCTGAGCGAGGCCTCGAGGGCGCACTTCGAGGACGTTGCGATCGGTCTTCTGGTTGACGATGTGTTCAGCGGGGCAGCGGCGAAAGTGACGGTGCCGCAGTGCCTGTTTGATTTCGCGAACACGACTCCGTCGGAGCTGCTGGGGATGTTGGGTCAGGTGCGGGCCTGGGTTGCGGGCCTGACCAACAGCGAACTGCTGCGGCTGAGCCTGCCGCTGGTGGCCGACACGAGCCTGGCGGATATCCTTGACCTGGGCCGGGTGTTCGAGGAGCGGGTGGTGGATTGCCTGATGACCGAGGATCCGCTGGGGAATCCCGTGCCCACGTATCACACCGCCCAGGAATTGGCCCGCGGTCTCGCCAGCGCCCTGACCCTGCCTGTTGGCGCCGCGTACGATCCGGATTCGCACGACTTGACGTTCACGATCGAAGGCCTGGCCTACGAGTTTCCGGCCGGCGTCCGGGAGTTCGAGTTCGGGGCTGGACTGGGCGATTTCGGCAATGTCCGGACCGGCACCCAGTTATCGTTGAGCGCGGGGGCCACGCTCGATGTGACGTTTGGCATCAAGCTGGTCGCCGGCAAGCCGGTCGTGATATCGCCGCCCGTCTTTCAACCGAATCTGCCGGAGGACCCCGTCACTCACGAACTCGACGGCCGGCTTTCCGCAACCGCCAACTTCGGCGTGACGCTGTACCGGGAGGGCACGACAGGGCCGACGCCGGTGGCGGCTTTCTCGGTCCAAGTGGCACCTGACGGCACGAACGCGGGCATGGACGATCTGGTCGAGGACGTCCAGGCGGCGATCGACGTTCAGGTGGCGGCCGCAGGATTGGCGGCGGGGGCGATCAAGGCCGAGTTCACGGGCACACGCCTTGCGCTGAGCGCGCGGCCGGCCGTGGTTCCCGACCCGGCCAGCGGCGTGGAGAGAGTGGTCGACCAATGGCTGGAAGTCACTTCGAGCTTTGCGGATCCGGCCTACCAGGAGATGGGCGTGCTGAGTGCGCCGACCCGTTTTGACGGCCGGCTGACGGCGGACGCGCGGTTCACCCTCGAGTTGGATGACCTGGCTTATGAGATCACGGTTCCGAAGGCCGCGACCGACGAGAACGCCGGCATCGAGGATCTGCTGGCGGACTTGAATGCGGGCATCAACCAGGCCGTCAAGGGCAGTCCGTCGGTCGAGGCCGGAGTCGAGGTCTATCGCGTGGATGCACGCGGCAATCGCCTCGCCTTCCGCACGGTGGATCCCCTGGGCAGACTCGGCTTGCGCATTGGCCGGGAAGCCGGCAACGGGGCGGTGATCGACCTGGGGTTCGACCTGGACTTTGAGACCACACAACGGTCGCATGCGGACGAGCTCTTCCTGAAAGACACCCGGATCCGCGGGACGGCGATGCTGTCGGCATCCGACCTGACGCTCGCCGCGACGCTGGGCTTTCTGGGGGTGCAAACCGCAGGCGACCCGCCGAGCATCGCCGAAATCAAGGGGGCGATCGATCTGGCGCTCGTCGACCCCGCCACCGGAGCCGGCAAGGTGACGCTGGCGACGCTGACCAGCGAGATGGGGGCGGGCAACGTGCGCTACGACCAGGAGGCGAAGACGGGGGTTGTCAAGGCCACGATGAGCGGTGGTGTCGACGTGACATTGGCCGTGATCCCCGAAGCCGGGCCGATCACGCTGTCCGCGCCGGTGACGATCCGGATCGAGGCGAGCACGCTCGATTGGTACAGCGACCCGCTTCAGCCGGACGCATCGTCTCTCACCGTGACGGGGCTCCCGGACGTGACCGCCACCGTCGAGAGCATGCGCCGGCTTGACGCAGCGGACGTGGAGTCTGCGCTTGGCGCGGTCGGGGGCTTTCTCAGCCGTCTGACCGGGGCGGGTTCGGGCACGCCGCTGGTGGCGGCGCTGGGCAAGGCATTGCCCCTGATCAACCGCAGCGTGGGCGAGTTCATGGACTTGGGGGAACGCTTCGCGGCGACGTTTGCGGGGCTCGCTGCGAGGCGGGTGGCAACGCTACAGACGCTCGAGCGGCACCTGGAAGAGAGCTTGGGCCTGCCGGCGGGCGATCCGTCGGATCAGGTCATGTTGCGCTACGAGGCGGGTGATGCCGGCGAGCCGGCATTGAGGATCGAGCTGGCGTTCATGGCGGGCGTTGAGGAGGCGGTGCCGTTCGATCTGGACCTGCAGGGCTTGGGTGTGGAGCTTCCCGGCAACTCAGGGCACCTCATTGGGGCAGGCTCCTCGGGCAGGCTCGTAGCGGACATGCGGGGAGAGTTGCGTCTGGTGATGGGCCTGAGCCTCGGCGGGGACCCGGCGGCGTTTCTGTACACGGGCGGGGATGGCACGTCGGTGAGGTTTGAGGCCACGGTGGCCGCTCCCAACGTCAATTTCGCGGCACAAATCGGGCCTTTTGGGATGTTCGTGAAGCAGGGCAGCGCGTCGGTGGACGGCGCGATCACGGTGAATCTCGAACCGCTCGCCAGCGGCCGGCACGCCTTGGACGAGGCGTTCGAGACGAGCGACGTCCGATGGGAGGCCGCGGGGACGGCGACGGCGACTCTGCCGCTCTATTTCCCAACCGAGTCCATGCCCCTGGGGGGAGACGAGGCCGCGAATGATCTGGTGGCCACCGTCAAGCTGCCGGAGTTTCTGAAGGGCGAGTCCGATGCCACGACGGTAGCCACTCCCGATTTCAGCGGGCTGGCGCTGCCGTCGTTGTCGAGTCTGCTGAGCGATCCCGACCTGCTGGTGAGCGGTTTGGACTCGGTGCTTGGCCTGCTCGAGGACGCTCTGGACCGTGAGTTGCTCGACCGCTCGTTGCCGCTGGTCGGGAATTCCCTGGGCGAGGCGGGCCGGTTCATCGAGCGATTTCGTGAGGAGCTGCTGACGCCGCTGAAAGTGCGGATGACGTCGGTCGGTGCCGGCGTCGAGGGGTTGATTCGAGACGTGTTGTTCGATGTCTTCGGCGCGGCCAGCCAGGGCGCAGAGCAACTCGATGATCAGTTCGGCGCGTTGGGGCTCCTCCAGAAGCGCGTCGGAACCGGGCCCGCCACGCGGGAAGACATCGGGGTGACGGTTGCGGGGGACCGTGTGCAGTACGAGTTGCGCCTGGGACAGGAGTACGTGTGGGACCAGCCGATTCGGTTGGACTTGGGGCTGCCGGCGCTGGGGTTCGACATCGATGCGGGAATCGAGTTGGTGGTGCAATGGTCGCTGGAATTCGGATTTGGGATCGACCGGGACAATGGCTTCTTCTTCGTGACGACCAGTCCGGAGGAACTGTCGGTGGCCGTGAGTGCGCGACTCGCGGGAAGCGCGCCCGGCCGGCCGGTGGCGGCGACGGGCACGCTGGGCTTCCTCGCGGTGGATGTTGTTGATCAGAGTGCGGACGCGGACCGGACGCGGTTGGCGCTGGCGTTCGCGGTGGACTTGGTGGATCCGAACCATGACGGCAAGCTGACCGCTGCGGAGCTGAGCGGGGCGGGAGGACGTGCGGGCGGCTTGATCGAAGCCAGCGCCAGCGGTTTTGCCCATGTGGGCTTGGGAGTCAACGTCAACTTCCGCAGGCTGGTGGGGTCTGCAGCCGTGCTGCCGTCGATGGGCTTCGATTTCGTGGTGGACTGGGACCTGTTCACGGCCGATCTCTCGAGCGGCACTGCCCTGATGGGCAAGGTGCCGGAAGTCAGCTTGCGGGACATCCGTCTGGACGTGGGGTCATTCATCTCCGACTTTGCGGGGCCGGTCCTGGGGCAGATTGGCGAGGTGCTGGAGCCGTTGGACTGGCTCCTCGACAAGGAGACGGGCATGCTGTACCGGCGCATTCCCGTCCTGTCCGATCTTGCGGGCACCGCCGTCACGCTGAAGACCCTGGCTGAGCGGCTGGACACGTCGGGCCGGATCGGACCGTTCCTGGATGCGGTGGCCGAAGTTTACAGCCTCTTGCGACTGGTCACGGACGCCGCCCGCGACGCCCAGGGAAGCAACCTCGTGGTGAACTTCGGGGGCCTGGTGATCTGCGGCGAGGACCCCGCGGAGCCCGGTCTGTTGGCGGACCTGCGTTCGGCGTCGGAGGACGACCTTCGGAACGCGGCGGTACCGGAGGATCGGCCGGCGCCCGACCTTGGCGGGTTGGGCGGGGACGGCCCGGCCAGGAGCTTCGTGCAATCGGTCATCAAGGGCGAGGGCAAGCTGGACATCCGTGTGTTCCGGCCGGAGACGCTGTTCAAGTTGCTGCTGGGCCAGTCGGATGTGACCCTGATGACGTATCATCTGCCTGCGTTGGGTTTCAGGTTCGAGTACTTCGAGGAGTTCCCGTTGTGGGGGCCGCTGGTGGTCACATTGCGGGGCACGTTCAAAGCCGGTGTGGACCTGACGATCGGGTATGACACCCGCGGCGTCGAGTTGTTCCGGCAGAGTCACAATCCCCTGGACCTGGTCGATGGCTTCTTCGTGAGCGACGTCGAGGCATCCGAGGGCAAGGACATCGCCGAAGCCTCGCTGGATGCGAGCATCGCCGCCGGAGCCGCGGTCAGCGCCAAGGTCGCGCGCGTCGGCGCCGAAGGCGGCATCGAGTCGACCGTCCTCTTCAATCTCAACGATCCGAATCGCGACGGCAAGGTGCGGTGGGGCGAGATGGAAGCCAACCTGGACGCCAATGCCGGCAATCCCCTGGCCGTCTTCGACGTCCGTGGCACGATCGATTGGTTCTTCAACGCGTACGTCGAGATCGACCTCGCGCTCACCTCGATCAAAAAGTCCTGGGAATTCGGCCGCGGCACGATCTACGCCTTCGACATCCCCTTCGTGCGCCCGCCGGTACTGGCTCAGGTCACCACGTTGAATGCCGAGAAGGTCCTGTTGCTTAACAGCGGACGCCACGCCGCCGGCCGGTATCAGGGCGACCTGAGCGACGGCGATGACAGGCTCACGGTGACCGAGTCCGGCGATTACTTCTGCGTGAGCGGCTTCGGTGTGACCAGCACCTCTCCGCAGAAGTACGCCCGCGACGGCATCCAGCGGATTCTGGCTTATGGCGACGAAGGGAACGACACCCTTGACCTGAGCGGCGTCAGGAGCGTGCCCGCCGAGCTTCACGGCGGGCCCGGCAATGACACGCTTTACGGCGGCAGCCAGGACGATGTCATTCTGGGCGACGGCGGCGATGACATCGTATTCGGGGGACCGGGCGCGGACCGGCTCGACGGAGGGGAGGGCAACGACACCCTTGAAGGCGGCTTGGGGGGCGATGCGCTGCTTGGGTGCTCAGGCCGTGACACCCTCGTGGGCGGGGACGGCGCCGACACCCTCGAGGGCGGTCCTGGGAACGACGTGCTCAAGGGTGGGGATGGGGATGACACGTATCGCTTCGCGTCGAGCTCGGGGATCGACACCATTGTCGACGGGGGAAGCGCGGGCACGAACACCTGGGATCTCACCGCAGTCGCGGTGAACGCCGATTGGACGCTGGACGTTGCCGGGACGAAGGCCGTTTTTGGGCCGAACCAGATCACGGAGAGCGGGGTTGAGGCGTCGCGGGCGGGCGTGATCCGGAGCGGCAGGGGCGCCGACACGTTTAGCGTCTCGGCGACGCCCAGCCAGGGGGTTGTTCTCGACGGAGGCGGGGGATCCGACACGTACGTGGTGCGGCCGGCGCCGGCGGCGGCCGGGAAGCCGCCCAGTCTCAAGGCGGAGATCCGCGACACCGGCAACGTGTGGGACAGGGACAGCACCCGCGTGCTGGGCGGGGGAGGCGCCGAGACGGTGACCGTCACGGCGACCGTGATCGAGGCCGGTGCCCAGCGATTCACGTACGACAGCCCAGGAGGGGGTTCGGGCATCGAGGCGCTCGAGGTGGATTTGCAGGGCGGTGACGATGCGGTTCACATCGAGGGCACACCGGTGACGATGGCCGTGGCGGTCCGGGGTGGGGAGGGGGCGGACACGATCACAGTCGGGGGCGCGGAGGGCCTTGGTGCCATCGCGGGCGGGTCATCGACCGGTCGGCTGAGTCTCGATGGGGGTGGGGGCGGCGCGGATCAGTTGGTGGTGGACAACAGCGCGTGCGCGACCGCCCAGGCGGATGGTGTTCTGACCCGCGACGGCGTCACGGGCCTGGGCATGGCCATGGGTCTCGAGTATCGCGACTTCGAAATGATCGACATCAGGCTTGGCAGGGGCGGGGACACCTTTGTGCTCCGGAGCACCGTCACGGGCGCGGGGACCACAACCACACTCGAGTGTGGGGCGGGCGACGACACGGTGACCATCGCCTCCGCCGGCGCGACCACCATCGTCAACGGCCAGGGCGGCGCCGATACGCTGAGGCTCGAAGGCGCCGACCCAGGCGCGGCGATCACTCTCAACGGTGATGAAGCACCGGACAGCGCCCATCCGAAGGGGGCGGCTGCGGGCGACACGATCACCGTGCGCGCGTCGGCGGCGGCCACGTTGAACATCAACACGGGCGCCGGGGACGACCTGGTGATGTTCGGTCGCACGGTTGCTCAGACCGGCGCTGGTTGCACCGAGGGAATCAGCGGCAAGATCACGCTGGATGCCGGCAAGGACGGTGGTCTCGACAGCGACACGGCGATCGATACGGTCGAAATCGATGATCGCGCCGGGAACGCAAGGCGGGTCGTCACACTGACGGGCGCGACGCTGGAAGGAATGCTGGCCACCGGCGCTACCCTCGATTACTCGGGCGTCGAGCGGCTCCGGCTTTACTGCGGGGCGCAGGCCGATCGCGTCCTGGTCCAGGGCACTTCCGCCGAGACCCGTCTTGATACGGGCCCCGGCGACGACACGATTGAGGTGGCGAACGCGTCGCGAACGCTTGCCGACCTGAAGGGCGCTTTGACGATCGACGGGGGGAGCGGCGCGCGGAACCGGCTTTGGATTGACGATTCCGGAAACGGGGCCTCGATGGATCAGTCGAAGGAGATCACTGCCTCCCAGGTTCTTGGTTTCACGGAATCGCCCATCAGCTATGGGGCGACCGGCGGCGGCTTTGGTCTTGGAATCAGCATCGCCGGTGGATCCGTGGGCGACAGTGGAAACCGCATCACGGTCTCGAGCCTCTTTGGCGGGGCGCTCACGACGCTCGATGCGGGCCCGAAAGCAGACAAGGTGACGGTCAACCTGGCGAGCGGCATCGGCGCACTCCTGGTGCACGGCCAGGAGGGCGGTGACACCCTGGACGCCCAGATGAGCACGTTCGGCGTAATCCTGGATGGTGGCCCCGGAGCCGATACGCTGCTCGGCGGTTCCGGCGATGACACCCTCGGGGGCGGCGCGGACGCGGATGTCATCGACGGTGCGGCCGGCGCCGATCGGGTTTGGGGCGATTCCACGTTTGCGGTCGATCCGCTCACCCTGGATGCCACCGTCCGGCTCGAAGACCCTGCAGGCAATGACTTCCTGCAGGGCGGCGAAGGGGCGGATGTGATCTGCGGCGACGGAGGCGCGGACGCGGTTGCCGGCGGTCCCGGGGCCGACACGATCGAGGGGGGCGAGGGCAACGACGTGATCCTCGGGGACGACGGGACCTTCACATTCAGCGCTCTTGGCGATCGGGTTGAGAGGGTGGAGACGACTGACCCGAGCGCCGGCGCGGGGGACACGATTGAGGGGGGCGCAGGTGACGATGTGCTCGTGGGCGGCGGCGTGCCGGGAGAGACGGGCGGGCGGGATGACATCATCGATGCTGGGGAAGGAAATGACGTCGTGCTGGGGGACACGGGGGTTGTGACTCTGAGCAGTGCAGTGGTGACAGCGGTGGTGATGACAGGTGAGAAGGGGGGCAACGACCTCATTTGCGGCGGCGCGGGAGCGGACACGATCCACGCCGGGCGCGGAAACGACACCGTTTACGGCAATGACGGCAACGACACGATCGAAGGGAACGAAGGCGATGACGTTCTCGAGGGCGACGGCGGCGACGACACGATCGCGGGCGGAGAGGGCAGGGACACGATCGCGGGGGGTGAGGGGAACGATCGGATGTACGGGGGGGAAGGCGATGACCTGATGCTGGAGGGCGGGCCGGGGAATGATGCGATTGCGGGCGGGCCCGGGGCGGACACGATTGAGGGCGGCGACGGCAACGACGTGATTCTCGGGGACGACGGTGTTTTCACGTTCAGCGGCAGCGGGGGCCGTGTGGAAAGGGCGGAGACAAGCGACACGAGCGGGGACGCGGGGGACGCCATTGAGGGGGGCGCGGGTGACGATGTCATCGTGGGCGGCGGGGTCGCGAGTGATGGGAGCGGACGGGACGACACGGTCAATGCGGGCGAAGGGAACGACGTGGTGTTGGGAGACACTGGGGTGGTCACCTTGAGCAATGGGGTGGTGACGGCGGTGGTGCTGACGGGTGAGATGGGGGGCAACGATCTCATTTACGGCGGCGTGGGAGCGGACACGGTCCATGGCGGACGCGGAAACGACACCGTCTACGGCAATGACGGCAACGACACGCTCGAGGGCGATGAGGGTGATGACCTTCTCGAGGGGGACAGGGGCAACGACACGATCGCGGGAGGCGAAGGCAGGGACACGATCGCGGGCGGAGAGGGGAACGATCGGTTGTACGGCGGGGATGGCGATGACGCGGTCTTGGATGGCGGGAGTGGGGATGATGCCATGGCCGGCGGGCCCGGCGCGGACACGATCAAGGGCGGCGAGGGCCATGATGTGATCCTGGGCGACGACGGTGTTTTCACATTCAGCGGTCTTACCGGTCGGGTGAGCAGGGTGGAGACGACGGACGCAAGTGAGGACGCGGGGGATGCGATTGAGGGGGGCGCGGGTGACGATGTGATTCTGGGCGGCGGGGTGGCGGGCGAGACCAGCGGGCGGGATGACACGATCAACGCGGGCGAAGGGAACGACGTGGTGTTGGGGGACACGGGGATTGTCACACTGAGCAATGGACTGGTGACGGCCGTGGTGCTGACGGGTGCGACGGGGGGCAACGATCTTGTCTACGGCGGCGCGGGGGCGGACACGGTGTATGGGGAGCGCGGGGATGACATCGTTTACGGCAATGACGGTGACGACACGATCGAAGGGAACGAAGGCGATGACGTGTTGGAAGGCGGGGCGGGATCGGACACGGCCTGCGGCGGCCCGGGGGAGGACGTTGTCCGGGGGAATGACGGTGACGACGTCCTCATCGGCACTGAAGACAGTGACGTCCTCGACGGCGGATTGGGAGCGGACATCCTGTTGGGCGACAGTGGCATCGTGGTGCTGAGCGTCTCGGGCGTGGTCGAGCGGGTGCAGCTTGAAACCTCGGCCGGTGGCAGGCCCGACACGCTGATCGGAGGCGAGGGCGACGACCGGCTTTACGGCGAGGAGGGAGATGATACCCTGTCGGGCGGAGCCGGCGACGACCTGATCGTCGGGAACGGGGGTGACGACGTTGCGGACGGGGGCCCGGGCAGCGACATCCTCTGGGGTGGCGAGGAGGCGCTGGGCGAACGGATGTTCCGCGACCCGGAGAACCTCGGAAAACCACCGCAATGGGACGCTGTCGAAGCACTGTATCCCACCGGATTCGACCCGCCTCGGACGACGCCCGTGGCCCTGTTCGGTCAGTCGATTCCCGGTGAACAGGGCGACGGCGGCGACACCTTGCTCGGGGGCGAGGGGAGTGACTGGCTGTTCGGGGGCGGCGACGGGGACGATATCGAGGGGGGGGCTGGCGACGACTATCTCGACGGGGGCACTGGCAATGACGGCCTGCGGGGTGGGAGCGGACGGGATGTGTTGTTGGGCGGCGACAGGGACGACGTCCTGGAAGGGGGTTCGGGGATCGACCAACTCTACGGCGATGACGGGGCGGACGACGGGTTCGGACATGGCGAGGACCGGCTTTATGGCGACGACGGCGACATTGACGCCTTTGGCCGGCACGTGCAGCAGGGTCAGCGCCTGTTGGGGGGTGGCGGCCGTGATTACCTGTACGCGTTTGCGCCCACCAGCAATCCGATCCTCGAGAGCCGTGAGATCGGCGATCAACTGTTCGGCGGCGCGGGCAGCGACTTCCTCCACGGCAACCTGCGCCGGGAGACCTTGTGTGGCGGCCCCGGCAACGAGAACATCTATGGCGACCGCCTTGCGGGCCCTGACTACGCGGACAACCCGGCTGCCGCCACCACGGGAGGGGCCGACCTGGTTTACGGTGATGGCGGCGAGGACATGCTCTTTGGCGGCGGAGGTGACGACACGCTCTTTGGCGGTGCCGATTCGGATTGGCTTGAAGGTCAGGAAGGTCACGACCAATGCCACGGCGGGGAGTGGATTGACGTTTTCATCCTCGACACCGGGTACCAGGACGAGACGGGTGCCTTTGTCTTTTACGAGCGGTTGGGCGATGCGTTCGACGGTCACTTCGGCAATGTCTGCCGCGACGATGTGCCGGACGACAACGCCACCGACATCCTGCAGGTGCTGGGATCGGACTTTAATGACACGATCCAACTGGGCGAGCCGGACGTGACGCTGGTGGGACAGGAGGACGCTCCCCTCAACGGGCGGCTGGGGGCCGACGCGACTTTTGCTCTCACACTGGGCGCCGGTCAGCCGGCGCAAGTGACGCTCACTGCTGACGAGACCGCAGCCTGCACCAGCCTCGCCGATCTGGTTCAAGCGCTCAACGGGGAGCTGGATGCAACGGCATTGAAGGGTCTCGTGCAGGCAACCCAGGTCGGGCGGAAACTGGCGTTACGCACGGTCGGCCAGGGCCGCGCGGCTTCGCTTGTCCTGACCACGACATCCGGTAACCCGACGATGACCGAGTTACACTTCGCCGAAGCCCAGCGGGCCGTGCCGCTGATCTCGGTGCAGTTCGACATTGCGATCGACACGCCAACGGGTCCGCAGGTCGTTGCGTCGGCCGCCTTCCCCGTGTGGTGGCGCGATTCGAGCGGAGCCCCGGTGATCGAGCAATTCCGGATTGCCGCCCTGGGTGGTGACGACACGCTGGCATTCAAGGAGGGCACCGACGCCGTTGATGTCTCGCCGCTGATCGCGCGCAGCGACGATTGGATCGGCGTGTTCGAAGGCGGTCCGGGACAAGACGTCCTGAGGGGCGCTGCGGGCCGTGACCAGCTTGGCGGTGGCGAGGGCAACGACACCCTGTACGGGTTGGCCGGCGACGACCGTCTCTGGGGTGGCGCGGGCGACGACACCCTCTACGCCGGCCAAGGCAACGACGATCTCCTGGGCGAGGAAGGCGACGACCGGCTCCATGCCTGGTCACAGGACCCGGATGCGGGCGGCCAGTTCGGCGTCTTTGTGGATTCCACCGGCAATCTGCATGACAACGACGGTGACGGTCAGTATGTCCTCGAGGACACCGGTCTCAACCGCATGCACGGCGGGCCGGGCGATGACTTGCTGTACGGAGGCACCGCTGTCGATTTCCTGTATGGCGCCGAAGGCGAAAACACCCTCTACCGACGCGACGGCTCCCGATTCGAGGACGCTGACGGCGGCGCGGCAGGCGACGCTTGGAAGGCTTTTGCGCGGGAAAACGACAAGGTGTGGTACTACAGCGGCTCCAACAACGACGACGTGATTGCGATCGATTACGTGACGGAACCCGGCCTGCTCGCCGACCATCATCTCATCACGCGGCTCACCAACAGCCACGGCAACTTCAGCTTTGATGCCCAAATCCGCCTTGACTTTGAGGCCCGCGACAGCCAGGGGCAGTTGATCTGGGACGCGCAGGACCTGCGATTCGACGTCGAGGCTCTCGGCGATCCCGACCCGGACGTGCGCACTGCCCGGATGCGCGAGATCGAACTGAACGGCGGCCTGCTCCCGGGCGAGGGGGATTTCATGGTGGTCTTGATCGATGCCCTGGCCGGCAACGACAAGGTCACTGTGGGCCCGACCGTGCAGACGACCGTCTGGGTCGATGGGGGGCCCGGCGACGACGACATCGAGATCCTGTCCGGGAGCGCGCTGCTGCCCGACCAGACCGAGCAACGCGCGCGCAACGACGAGGCGGCTCGCGCGTTCGAGTTGCCCGGCGGGCCATTGACCCAAAGCGTCGTCTATCGCGGCTTGACTCTGGACAACCCCCTGGATGTTGACTGGTACCTGTTCCGCCCGGGCGACGCGCTCACGGGAGGGGAGATCAGCCTGCAGAGCCTCAGCGACAACGACGGCCTGCGGATCGAACTCTGGCGGGTGACCGAGAGCGGCCTTGTCCTGTTGCGTCGTGCCGAGCCTGCTGCCAGTCGGGCGGACGCCATCCCGGATCAGCTGGATCAAGGAACGGAGCCCAACGACACCCCGGAGACGGCCACTGCGATCGAGGGCTTCGGGAGCCTCGGCGTCATTCACGGCCTGACGTTGTTTGACCGCGTCACGCCGACCAGCGACATCGATTGGTTCAAGTTCACCCTGGACTATCCGGCGACGACCGGGCCGGACTCCGCCGGCGGCCAGGTGTTGCCGGAGGGCGGGTTCACCGTGGCGCGCATGGCGGGTTCGGCGACCCTCGATGTGGCGCTCTTCGACCAGGTGGGCGGCGTGCCGTTGGCGAACCGCGGGGGCACCGGCGGTTCCGTCCTGGTGGACCTCGCGGGGTTGCCCCGGGCCGAGTACTGGGTGCGCATAGCCGGCGACGGCCGGACTGCCGCGTATGAAATCCTGCCGGCCATTGGCGGCCAGGTTGGCACAATGGTCCTCGATTTCACCGGCCGCGGAGCCACGGTGCTTGACCTCGGAGGGCTCACCCTCGAATTGGCCTCGACGTATCTCATCGCGATCGAATCCGCCAACGGCGTGCCCACGGCTTACGATCTCACCCTGCGGCCGGGGGCGGGCCAGGTCGCTGTCGCCTATGACCTCGCGACGGCCGCCAATCCCACCCGCAAAGACATCCTCCTGGGCGGCGAAGGCAACGACATCCTGATGGGCGGACCGGCCGAGGACTGGGTGCTGGGAGGGCCGGGCAACGACGTGCTCAGCGGCGGGCTCGATCGCCAAGCCAGCGACCTGCTCTTTGGGGAGGGAGGCGACGACACGTTCCAGTTGATTCCCGACGGCCTGCCGTTCCTCAAGGGCAGGACGCAGACGTATGTGCCGACGCTGACCGACCACTGCGACGGCGGCCCGGGGAGTGACCGGGTGCTGTTCCTGGGCGGGGATCTGGATCGGTTGGGCTGGCCCGTGCCCGACGAGGTGGCGATTCGCTATAACCGCATCCTGCACCGGTACGAATTCACGAGCCTCGTGTGGGATATCGCCAACCAGCAATTCGTGGCGGACCCTGTAACCGGCCAGTTCGAACAGACATACGCGCTTTACCAGGCCAAGGATGTCGAGCACACCGTCATCAACACCCTCGCGGGCAACGATGTGGTCCATGGCAACCCGGAGTTTGCTTTCCCCAACACGACCGCGGAGTGGGGCATTGACCCCGGCGACTACGAACAGGGCGGCCGGATTGCCGCGCTCGAAATCCAGGGTGGCGACGGCATCGACCAGCTCTATGGCGGCGCCCTGGCTGATGTCATCGAGGGCGGGCCCGGCGATGACTTCCTCTTTGGTGGGGAAGGGGACGACACCCTGTCCGGCGGCGGCGGCGACGATGTCATCGTGGGGAACGACGATTGGCATCCGGACCGATACGAAGTCGTGGCGCGTGGCATGGCGTCCGGACTCAATGACGACGTGCAGTTCGCGGCGCTGCTGGACACGGAGGCCCTGGCGACGGCGGGAGTTGGCGGCCTGACGTTCCACACCGGGGACGCCGGCGATTGGTATATTCTGCCGGCGACGGGGGCGTTCAGTCGTTTTGGAGTGTCGGAGACGGCCTGGCTGACCTCGGAGATGATCACGGTGACGTTTGACGACCCGGCTGAACAAGCGCTGTTCGAGGCTGGCCGCGCCGCCGGTTTCGGGCTCAACCTGTTCGCCGCTGCCAACCGGGCGGACACTGGCGATGCCTTGCAGATCCTGCCCGTCGAGCAGTTCGCGGGCGTGCCCGAGTATTACTTGCTGCACGTCATCAACCTGCGGACCGAGGGGTTCGCGGCTGCGATGGGCGCCTACGCGCTCGGGTTGACCGATGGCTCAAGTGACACGTTGGCCTGCGGCAAGACCGTCGATGTCCCGGCCACCCATGCCGATGTCCACGTGCCGCCGCCAACGGCGACGAGTCAGCCGGTCATCATGCCGCTCGGCGACCTCAACGGCGACGGCAGGGACGATTTCGTGGGCGCTGTCGACGATCACCCCACCGGTTCGAGTTACGCTTACGTCTGGTTCGGCGACGCGGCGTTGTCCCAGGCCGCGTACGATGAACCGGATCTGGTCTTGCGGCTGCCGGCACCGCTCCTGGCCGCCACCGCCGCCGGCAGTCAGTGCCGGCTCGTCGCCGGCGGCAACCTGAACGGCGACCGCGTCGGCGGCCGCCAGTCCCTGGATGACCTGGCCGTGGTTGTCAACGAATTCGGTGCCGACGGCTCCCCGGGGGTGGACCACGGGGTCTACCTCCTGTTCGGCCGCACCCGGTGGCCGGCGGTGGTCGATGTTCTCCTTCAAGCCGATCGCGGCATTCGCGGATTCGCCGGGGCACTGTCCGCGGCGGGCGTGGGCAATTTCGACGACGACGCCGCGGGCTGTGACGATCTGTTGGTGGGCGATGCCGGGGCAGGCAAGGCGTATTTGTACTATGGGTCGGCATCGTGGAGCGAGGTGTTCCTGCGCGCGGACTTTCGAAGCGCCGGCGGCGCGGACCCCTACGATGGGTTCAGCATCGACAACGCCAAGCCCGGACCCTTCTACGCCGAAGGCCTTTGGCAACACACGGACCGGCGCAGCTCGGACCCCGGTCACAGCGGCGACGGCAGCCTCTGCTTCGGCGCTGCCGATGGCACGTATCATGCCGGCTCGCTCGCCACGCGCGGCCGTGTCTCGAGCCCGACGATTGTGTTTGCGGCGGCGCCTGCGGCTCTCGAATTCTCTTTTGCCTACTTCCTCGAGACCGAGCAGACGGCGGGGTACGACGAGGTCAGCGTCACGGTGGCGTTCGATCAAGGCTCCGGTTTCGGTGCGCCGCTTTCCTTGAGGGCGCTCCCGGTCGGCACATCGTTGCTGTTGGTGGACTCCACCGGGGAGTGGCGCAAGGCCGTCGGTATCGTGCCGGCCTCGGCGGTCCCGTGGACGGCCGGGAAGAGGCTCGAGGTCCGGTTCGAGTTCACCTTCGACACGGTCGACGGTCTCTACAACGATTTCGAGGGCTTCTATATCGACGACGTCGTGCTTCGCGTTCCCGACCTGACCGTCGCCGACGCGGATGTCGTCTTTGCCTTGCAGGACCAGCCTCCTTGGCCCGGGGCACCTGTGCCGGTCGGGAACGTGGGCCTTTGTGTGGCGGGTGTTGGGAACGTCCTGGGCGCTGCCGGCAGCCCGCCGGACATCGCCTTGCTCGGCACGATCGAGTCAGGTGACACCGTCGAGGTCAGGGCCTACATCGTGGCCGGTGTCGCCGGTCTCGCTGGGACCGTGACGCGAGCGGACACCACGATTGACATTCCCAACCTGTCGACCTTGTCGGGCTGTCGGATCCAGGCGGCGGGCCGGGTGAACGGTGATGCCCAGGACGACCTGATCATCTCGGGGCCGCTGGAGAGCCTGCTGATCCTGGGCGGGACCGAGGCGGCATCGCTGGCCGTCCGGGCGGCGCCCGGGGGCCTGGTGGCCTTGGGCGACGTGAACGGCGATGGCCATGCGGATCTGGGTGCGCTGCAGCTCGAGCTGAGCCCCACGTTGGCTGAGGACGGGTCGTTGCTGGCACACCAGACTGCCTGGGTCCTCCTGACGGAGGCCGCATTGCCTAATGACCTGAAGTCGGTCCAGCCGGATCTCGTGTTGGAGTCCAGCCGGCCCGCATACGCCCTTCTCAGCGGCAGCCGCCTCGAACCGCTGCTGTTCGGGAGCCCGGGCAATCTGGACGGCAACGGGGGCCATGAGCTTGCCCTAGCGGACGCCTTGGGCGGTCTGACCCACCTGTGGCGCGGACAAGGCCTGACGCCCCCCACGCCATCGACGCCCCCGTCGACCGCCGAGGTGCCGGAGGCTTACCGCTTCGAGCCGGCAACGCCCAGTACCGGTCTTGCATCGAGTCCCACGGGGCTCGATTGGTCCAGCCCATCGAGCTCGCTCGACGAGGCGTTCCTGCTCGAAGGCACAGCCGCCGGTGAAGCGCTCGCCGACACCCAGGGCATCGGCGACTTCAACGGGGACGGCGTGGGCGACCTCCTCATCACGGGCGCAGTCAACAGCTACGTCCTGCTGGGCCCGGCAACCGTGGCGGACCAGGCGGCCGTTGACCGCCATGCAGCCGCGGTGATCCAGGGGGCCGTCCTTGGCCGGCCGGCGCAGCGCCAGGGAGACATCGACGGCGACGGCGTCACCGACCTCGTCCTGGTCCGGCATGACGCGGCCGCGGCGAGCACCATCGTCAGCATCGTCTGGGGCGGGATCGATGCCTTCCCGCGGTCAATCCCGAGCGCCGGAACGGAACTGGTGTTGTCGGATGCGGACTGCGGCGTCGACCCGCTGGTGCACGTGCTGAAGTTCAACGAGGATCGCCAGGCGGATCTGGTGTGGATCCGCTCGACGGTGCCGTCGAACGCGACCTCATTCACGGTGGGCCGGGTTTACTCGGGCGCCGATCTCTCTTCGTCAAAGAGCGACAACAACAAGCCCGTCCGGCTTCTCGCTCCGGACGTTGATGTGCTGGTCGACTTGACCCTGGCCAGCACCGGGCAAGGGAACCGCCTCGGGTCGGCGGCCGCCGGCGACGTCAACGGCGACGGTCTCGAGGACCTGTTGGTGGCGCAGCCCGATTACGACACCGCCCCGTCCCCGATCAGCAGGCTCATGCCAGGCCGTGTGTTCCTGGTTTTGGGCAAGAGCAACGGCGCTCTTGCCCAAGCGTCCTCGACCGAGCTGAGCGGCGGGGCAGACGCCCGCTACATCGACAGTGCCCTGGGCCATGGCGTCGCCGCTCTGGGCGATCTCAATCGCGATGGCTACGATGACTTTGCCCTGGGCCGCAGCGTCGAGGACGGTGCCGACGCGGTGGGTTCCGTGCTGGTGTTCTTCGGCCAGGCCCGGTACGCGGGCGAGCTGCGCGGCAACGCCGGGCAGCCCCTCCTGGGGGATATCACCCTCAGTCGAGCCGCTGCCGCAGGCCTGCCGACGGATCTCGTCTACCACGGGGTTCTGGGCGTGACGGCGGGCGATTGGAATGGGGACGGGCGCATGGACCTGGCCGTCGGCGAGCCGGGTGGATGGATCACCAGCACCCAGGACGCCGTCCTCAACCGGGACGAGCGCGGCCACGTCTGGGTGTTCTGGTCGATTGACCGGAACAACGGGGTTCTCGCTCTGGGCCAGGCCGACGTAATCCTTGACGGCGATGGCGAAACCGACCGGTTCGGCTCCTTGCCCGCGACGCCGCAACTCGAGGCGAACGGCGATCGGTGCGACGATCTTCTCGTGGGGGCGGCCGGCGCCGACGGCTTCCTCGGCGGTGTCAAGCGGCAGTGCGGCAAGGTGTACATGCTCTACGGCGCCCCCCCGCGCGTCGATCTGGCCGCCGTCGACGCCGAGACGCTCACGAATCTGACCGTCACCGGCAGCGGCGATTACCTCGCGGACCGCGGCACGGGACAGCCGGCGGTGTTCGCCGACCAGGATCTGAACGAGGACGGGGAGCTGGATGCCAGCCGTTACACGCTCGGCATGGGCGAGGCCGAGCGGTGGTACAAGTTCACCACGCTGGGCGACGGCCAGCCGGGCAGCCAGTTGCAGCTCCTGACTGCCGCCGAGGCCGAGCGCCTGCTGCGGCTCGACCCCATCGACGGCCTGGTGAGCGCACAAGGTCAGACCAGCACCATCGAATGCAGCAGCGAACGGTTCATCCTGGATGGCCAGGGCGGATCGAGCCTGATTCTGGAATTCGAGCTGGCCGGTCTGCTGTCGTATCTGGACGACCTCGACGTGATCCAGGCGCTGCAGCTCGAACTGCACTACAGCGACGCCGAACCCGGCTATCGGGTGTCGGGTCTGGCCGCCGCGGAAGACCTTGTCTTCTTTGCCGCCGAAGATCCCGGCAGTGGCGAGCACCACCTCGGCACGGTGGGCGTCCATGCGGCCGGTGTCTCGGGCCAGGCCGTGCACGCGTTCGCCACGCGCCCGGAGAACCTCATCGCCGTGGCCGGGCAGGTTTATTTCACGCTCCGGGAAGCGGGTCCGGCGGGAGAGCCGGCCACCTACTCGCTGTGGAAGACCGACGGCGCGACCGTCACGCGCATCACGACCGCCGACGCACAACCGGTGGTCCTGGCGGCAGCGCCCTCGAACATGACCGCCGCGGGACGGTCGCTCTACTTCACTGAAGGCGAGGCGGAGGATCGCCGGTTGTGGCGGGTGGCGGGAGCGCGGGCTGAGGTCGTGCGCCTCGATGCTGGCGACCGGCCTGAGCGACTCGTCAGCGCCGCCGGCGTCCTGTACATCGTGACCAGGGATCTTCTTTCGTTCGATGAGGCCCTCTGGCGGCTGCGGCCGGATGGCACGCAGGAAGCGATTGACACGTCCGGTGCCGCGGGCTCGTTCGAGAGCCTGCTGCCCTCCGGCAGCCGGCTCTATTTCACCAAGGCGACCCTGCTGAGCCAGAGCCTGCTGAGGGTGGACAACGCCCAACTCACGGCAACGGTCCTGGTGACGAAGACGGTCCTCTCGTCCTTGGCGGTCGCCATGGGCGATCTCTGGTTCTTTGCGAAGAACGCCCCCACGGCCAGCGCCTGGACGTTGTATCGAATGGAAGGCGATTCACAGGCGGTGTTGCCCGCCGGCCTGCTGCCGTCCCTCTATCAGAACCCGCGCCATCTTGCGGGCGTGGACGGAAGGCTCTACTTCACGGCGACATCGAGCGGCCAGTTCCTTCTCATGGTCTTTGCCGGGTCGAGCTTCACACCCATGCTCGATTTCACTGCCGAGCCCGGCAACTTCACCATCGCGGGCGGGCGGCTTTTCCTGACGTCGAGTCTCTCGGAGCAGAACAACGGGTTGTGGGCGACGGATCCGGGCGACCCGTGGGGAGCCCACCTCATCAGCGCGTCGATGAACGTCGCCGCGTTGACGCCCCTGCTCGACGGTCTGTTGTTTGTCGAGGACAGCCTGCAGGAGCAGCGGCTCCGCTGGACCGATGGCGTGGTTGCCCAGGACGTGGCCGCCAGCGGTCCGTCCTCGATTGCGGCCGCGATCGAACTCCTGGATGCTGAAGGCGATGGTGAGATCACCGCGGACGACGCGGCGTCGGGAACCGCCGCCCGGTCGGTGGGGCCCGGTCGACTGCGACTGCCCGCGTCCAGCGGCAGGGTCACCGTCGACCTGACGGCGGCCCTGAAGTCGGCCATGGCGGAAGGCCGGACCCGTGCAACCCTCCGAATCCGCCTGTCGGGCGGGGGCAGCCTCGCCGTGCTGCGGCCGGCGTTTGGCGGTCAAACGCAACTCCAGGTCACTGTGGGACAACAAGACGGGGTTCTTGCCGACTTGTTCGACAGCCAGGGCGGGCGGTTGGCCGAGAGCCAGTCGGTCCTTGATCTCCGCGCCTTCAAGGCGGGCACTTACTTCCTGCGCGTGTTCGACCCGGTTGCCTCGGCCAGGACGCAGCCGTTGCCGTTCCGGATCGAGATCGTGGCACCGGAATCCGGCGCGACGCACGCCTTGAGCGACCGCGACGAACTCGACGGCGGTGACGGAGACGATCTCCTGATCGGGAGCCGGCAGCTGGACCGACTGGTCGGCGGGAGCGGCGCGGACGCTTTCATCGCCGAGACCCTCGAGGTCTTCGACGCAGCGGCGGGCGAGTATCGGCAGGCGCCGCCCGCCTACGACCACAGCAGCATCCAACCGCGCGCAGCCGACCCGGTGGTGAACGTGCCCGATGCTCGGCTGGCCGCCTGTCTGTCCGAGGCCCTGGACTTGCCGGTGACCACGTCCTTCCTCGGGACCCCGCTGTCGCACGAACCGCTCATGGCGAGCGCGCTCAACACCTTGAGCCGACTCGAAGCCGCCGACGCGGACATTGCGGACCTGACCGGCCTGGGTTACGCCACGAATCTGCGTCAGCTCAACCTGGCCGGGAACGGCATCAAGGACCTCATGTCTCTCGGGGCGGGGCGCGATCGTGCCACGGGCGCCCCGATCGGTCTTTCGCGACTCGAGTGCCTCGGTCTCGACCGCAATGGGATCGTTGACCTGGCTCCCCTGGCGTCGCTCCGCAGCCTCACGCGACTGAGCCTGGACAACAACCCGATCCTTGACCTCACCCCGCTGTCGGGTCTGACGAAACTCGAGTTCCTCAGTGCGGACAACCGTTCGGCGGCACTGACGTCACCGGCGGTTCTCACCGATCCCGATGCGAGCGGGCAAGCGGCGGCCTACGGCGATGCCCTGGTGTTTCTGGGGGACCGGATGGTCGTCGGGGCCCCGGCGCAACAGGTGGTGACCGGGACGGGAACGGTGTCCCAGGCGGGAACGGTCTATGTCCTGGACGGGAGCACCGGTCAACTCCTGCTGCGTCTGTCCAATCCCGACCCGCACCCCGGCGACCGGTTCGGAGCCGCGCTGGCGACGATTGGCACGGACCTCGTGGTGGGCGCGCCGGGCGAAGGTTCAGGCCGTGGTCGAGTCTACGTCTTCGAGGGGCGGACGGGCCAGCTTCGCATGGCTTTCTCGAGCCCGGCACCCACGGTTGGCGGCGGATTCGGCACTGCCTTGACTGCTGGCGGCGCCCTCCTCGTGGTGAGCGCCCCTGGCGATGATGGCGGCCGAGGAGCCGTTTATCTGTTCAACCGCGCCACGGGAGCGATCGAGCGGACGATCGCCAATCCATCGGGGGCCATCGGTGACCGCTTCGGCGCGGCGGTGGCGGCTGACAGGGGCGTGGTGGTCGTGGGCGCGCCGGTGGCGGCCGGTGGCGGCTGCGCCTACGCCTTTGATGCATCCACGGGGGCTGAGCTCTGGCGCGCGGACACCGCAGGCGACCCCAAGCACGGTGCGTACGGGAGCGCCGTTGCTCTCCAAGGAAGCGCCGTCGGCGTCGGCGACCCCGACTACGACCACACCCTCGGGCGGGTTTACCTCTACGACCTTGAGGCGGACAGTCCAACCCCGAGCTTCGTGATCGAGGATCCCCGGCGCGATCCGATCGTGCAGTGGCCGTTCCAGCCGCCCAACGACCGGTTCGGCGCCTCCCTCAGCTGGTCGGGGGACCGTCTTTGGGCGGGGGCGCCGGGCGAAGATGCGGGGGGAACCGATGCCGGGGCGGCTTATTGGTTCAGGGTTCTGCAGGACGGGTTGAGCATGGCGGCGAACCTCGTGGACTCGTGCTTTGGTGCGGCGGCTGGCGACCGAGCCGGGCAGGCGACTGCCATGAGGGGACGCCAGCTTGTGCTCGGCGCGCCGGCGAGCAGCCGCGCATCGGTCTCCGGCGCTGGCGTCGTTGTGCTGTGCTCGGAGCTGGCGCGGACGGGCCTCGAGGCCGTTGCGCACCTGAACGGTTTGCGGTGGTTGAGCCTGCGGGCCCACTGTCTGACGGACCTTTCTTCACTGGGTGGGTTGGGGCGGCTTGAGTACCTCGATTTGCGGGACAACCTGCTGCGGAACATCGGCCCGCTGGCGGGAGAGTACCTGGCGGATGACGGTGATCCCGCTTACTTGGAGTCGGCGGGGGGCTGGTTTGGCAATCTCCAGCCGGTGGCCGGCGCGTTCGAGCAGGATTACCGCTTCAGTGCGCCCGCCGGTGTGAACACAAATGACGCGTTCTGGACCTTCGCGCCCCTTGTTGCCGGTGACTACGAAGTCCTGGTGACGTGGCCGGAGCACGCCGGTCGCTCGAGCCATGCACTGTATGCTGTCCTCGGCCAATCCCGCCTTGTGAACCAGCGGCTGCAGCCCCGGCATGAACTGTTCGGTGGCCGGCCGTGGGAGAGTCTCGGCCTGTTCCACAGCGATGGCGGCACGTTGGGGGTGACGCTCAGTTCCGCCCCCGACGGGTTTGTGGTTGCCGACGCCGTTCGGTTGGTGGCAGCGGTGTCGCCCGCCCAGAGCCTCAAGGGTCTTTGGCTCGAGGACAATGTGCTCGACGATCGGGCGTACGAGCTGTACGTGCCGGCGCTCGAGAGTCGGGGCGTGCGCGTCACGGTGGATAAGAACCCCGACCAGCCAGCGTTGGTCGTGACCAGTCCACTCCCGAACCTCGTCCCCTCAGGCTGGATGCTGGACCTTCAGCAGGCGCCGGTCATCCTCCTGAGCGTTCAGAGTCCGGACGCGGCGGACGTCGTCGTGACCGTGACCGTGGACCTTCGTTTTGCCGCGGGTGACGCAGCCATCGCCGGCGACCTTGGATTGGAGCTGTCCACGGCAGGGAATGGCCTCAGGGAACTCCGGCTGTGGGACGTGAACGGCTTCAATGGCGTGGCGCAGGTCATGATCGTCGCCCATGACCGGCAGGATCGCCTCGGGGCGGGCGGCCGGACACGCCAGGTCAGTCTGTACCTTGTGGGCAACACGCTGGCTATCCAAGGAACTGCGTTCGAGGACCGCGACGAATCGACCGACCGCACCGCCGACGAGCCCGGGCTCGAATCGATCGCGGTCTACCTCGATCCGACGCAGGATCTGCAGTGGAACCCGGGCGAACCGCGCGCCTATACCGACGCGAACGGGGATTACTTGGTGCACACGGCGAACGTGGAACCAGGCGCCGGCGGCTGGCAGGTCATTGGTGCCACGGAAGCGCCGGCTGACGGGCGGTGTCTCCGCGCGCCCGAGATCGCCTTTACACTGTTCGGGGAAGGGTACGCATTCGAACACGAGATCTTGTCCCTGCCCACGCTGGCACCGCCGCAACCCGCCGTCGCTGTGGCCCAGAACCCGCCGATGCTCGGCGCTCCGTATTGGAGTCTGGCGTTTGGCATCGAGGTCAGCGACTCCCTGGGCGGCACGGGAGGCATGATCGGTTTCGAGCAGGTCTGCGAGTTCAGTACGCTCGAGCAATTGGTGACCGGCTTGAACGATCTGATTCAGTGGAACCCCCAACTCGCGACTCGCGTCCGGGCCGTAAGCGCGGGGGATCGCCTCGCCTTCGCCTCTGCCGACACGGGTGCGGGCACGGTTCTGGCCGTGGTGCCATACGGTCAGGGCGTCGATGCCGGGTTCAGCGATCAGGTCATCGCCACGGGATCGGACGGCTTGAACCGCACCGGCGACAACACCAGCCTGGATGACCTCGTCCAGGACTTCAACGACGCGCTGGCCGACTCGCTCCTGGCTGGACTGGTCCATGCCGGGCGCGAGGATGGGTTCCTCACCTTCACGACGACGCTGATCGGTGACGTCTGGTTTGAGGTCGAGGATACCGCCGGTGACGCCAGTGAGATCGGGTTCCCATGGCCGCAATCGGCCCAGATCCTGCCCGGTGGGAGTGTCGCCGTGGTCGAGCACGTGACGGACGGTTTCACGCCAACGGGCATTGGAGCCTGGGTGCTGCCGTTCGAGGGCCTGCCAATGCTCTTCCGGACCATCGACTTCGGCAACCGACTCGATCACGGGAGCCTGGAGGGCCGGGTCTGGCAGGACACGAACGGCAATGGAGCGGTCGACACCGGCGAGCCCGGGTTGATGGACCGGACCGTGTTCCTCGATGCCGACGGCGATGGCGCGTTCGATCCGGAGGAACAACGCGCGCTCACCGGGGCCGACGGTGCCTTTGCGTTCTCGGAGTTGGTCTCCGGCGACTACGTCGTGACTGAGATCGTACCCGACGGCTGGCGGCAGACCGCAGCCTCGAGCAGCCGGACGCAGCCCGTGCGGGTGAATCCTGGAGCCGCCACGAAGGCGATCGACTTTGGTGACCAACCCCTGGGCGAACTCCGGGGGCGCATCTGGCACAACACGGACGGTATCGCGGACCCCGCCTCGAGCGGTTTGGCAGGCTGGACCGTGTATCTCGAGGTCGCATCGGGCAACGGCCAGCTTGACCCTGGGGAGCAGAAGGCAGTCACCGTTGACGATGATCCCGCCACCACGGGCGTGAATGAAGCGGGGATGTACCATTTCACAGACGTGATCCCAGGCGACTACACCCTGGCTGTGGTGATGCCTGTCGGCTGGCAAATCGAGCCTGCCGAAGCCCCGCCCATCCAGGTCAGAATCCCCGCCGGTGGAACCGCCGAAGCCAGCGTAGCCTGTCGCCGCCGGCCCTCGATCTCGGGCGTCGTCTGGCGCGATTCGACCGACGCCGATCCGACTCATCCCCGGGACGCGGGAGAGCCCGGGCTCACGGGTTGGACCGTGTACCTGGATGATAACCTCAACGGCAGATGGGATGCCGCCGAGCCTCGCACGATCACGGCCGCAGATGACCCGGGCACACCGGCAGACGAGACGGGGGCTTTCGCGTTCCCGTTGCTTGTTCCGGGCCGGCTCTGCACTGTCCGCGCGGTGATCCCGGAGGACTGGACAGCGCTCCACGAACCGCCGGGCGTCATGGTCGTCCTGGACGGCGCCCACCTCTGCGACGTGGGCGTCCGGCCGCGGCCTGTGTTCGCCGGCACCCCACCCGGGTCGGCCATGGAAGACCAGGATTATGCGTATGCGCCGGTGGCTGAAGGCCATGGTTTGGCGGTGACGTTCGAGGCAGGCGCCAAGCCGGACTGGCTGACCCTGACCGGCTCGTCCGGAAGCCAGGTTCTCACCGGCAGACCGACCCAGGCCGATGTGGGGGAACACATCGTGGTTCTCGAAGCCAGAGACCTTGCCGGCGCCACCGCGCTGCAGTCGTTCCTCGTCAATGTCGAGAACGCCAATGACCCGCCGATCCCAATAAGCGGGAACCCAATTGCGGATCAGGATGCCGCCGAGGACCAGTTGTTCCGGTTTGTGTTGCCAGCGACTGCGTTCCTGGACGAGGACGGGGACCTGTTGAGCTACCGTGTCAAGTGCGCGCCGGATAGGCCTTTGCCGGACTGGCTGTCGTTCGATTCGGGCGCGCGCCGTTTTGAGGGGAGGCCGGCCGCGGGCGATGTCGGAGAGCTCTCGATCATCGTGACTGCCACGGATCCGGCGGGAGGCAAAGCCTCGGCTGAGTTCACCCTGACGGTTGCTCACACCAACCACGCGCCGGGCGTGATCGAGCCGATTCCGACCCAGACGGCCGTCGAGGACGTCCTCTTTGTTTGCGTTGTGCCCCGTGGGACGTTCGTCGACGGGGATGCGGGCGACGTCCTCGCCCATAGCGCGTCGCTGGCTGGCGGCGGGGCGTTGCCCGGTTGGCTCCGCTTCGATGCCCCGAGCCTGACCTTCAGCGGGATCCCGCGGAATCTCGATGTGGGGTGGGTCACCATTGTTCTCGAGGCAAGCGATGGCAAGGGCGGCCTGGCCAGCGCCGCCTTCGAGTTGAATGTCGGCAACGTCAATGACCCGCCCACCGTCAGACAGCCCGTCCCGGCGCTGTCGACCCAGGAGGGCGCGGCTTATGTGTATACTGTGCCTGACGACACCTTTGGCGACCCGGATGAGGGCGATGCCCTGACGTACGCGGTGGCATTGGCCGATGGTTCCTCATTGCCGCTGTGGCTGAGTTTCGACCCCGCCACGCGGACCTTCCGGGGGCGCCCGGGCAACGAGGACGTGGGTCTCTGGGTCATCCGGTTGTCCGCGGAAGACACCCAGCGCGCGTCGGTGTCCTGTGACTTCCCGCTTGAAGTCATCGACCGCAATCAAGCTCCCGCCGTCAGCCGGCCCATTCCTGACCAGGCGGTGGACGAGGGGAGTCCGTTTGAGCTGGGCGTTGCCGACGTTTTTGCCGACGTTGATCCGGGCGACAGGCTGACCTTGACCGCGTCGCTCGCTTCGGGGACACCGCTGCCGGCGTGGTTGCGATTCGACCCGGTGCGGTCGGAGTTCAGCGGCACCCCGGCCCAAGGGGATGTCGGGTTGTGGCCGATCGTCCTGGTTGCCACGGATCGGGCGGGGGCAAGCGCAACCGTGGTGTTCCGTGTCCGCGTCAACAACGTCAATGACCCGCCATGGTTCATCGGCGCCCCGGCGCGGGTGTACGCGGTCGAGGACACCAAGTTCTGCCTGGCGCTGTCGTTCACCGATCCGGACGCGGGGTCGGTTCTGACGCTGGACGCCCCCGGCCTGCCGGGTTGGCTTGAGCTGCATCGAACGGGTTTGAAGCAGGCGCTGCTCTTGGGCAGGCCGCCAGCGTCCGGTACGTTCGAGTTCGACCTGCGTCTGACCGACGATGAGGGTCTGGAGACCCGGTGGAAGATCCGCGTCGATGTCACCGGATCGCCTCGGTTGGAGACCAGGGTCTCCGGTGAATGGTGACGAGTGAGGGTTCCTCCCCGTGCTCCATCGTGGCTGCATTTCTGGTTGTCCCCGCGGAAAGCGGCTCGAGGCTGCCGCACTTCCGCCTTCGCCGAGCTACGGCGAGACAAGCCACGATGCTATCGCGCGGATCGGGGACCTCGGCGCGAGCGCCAGCTTTTGATCGGGTCGGGTGCCGGGGATTGCGCCCCGGCACCCTCCCACACCACCGGACGTGCGGTTTTCCGCATCCGGCGGTTGAACGGTGCGACCTTGCTACATGGCGGTCGCAAGCTCTGAG
>Ga0116142_10000653_pt1 | contig 45282 bp, 53 predicted proteins | sample AD_UKC033_MetaG_FD_89785 | JGI IMG/M metagenome (GOLD analysis project Ga0116142, IMG submission 89785) | Active sludge microbial communities of municipal wastewater-treating anaerobic digesters from USA - AD_UKC033_MetaG | ecosystem: Engineered > Bioreactor > Anaerobic > Digestate | place: USA... | reverse complement strand
TTCAAAGATCACCTCGTCCATACGCGATCCGGTATCAATCAGCGCAGTGGCAATAATGGTGAGCGATCCGCCCTGTTCGATATTCCGTGCCGCACCGAAGAAACGCTTGGGACGTTGCAACGCGTTGGCATCCACACCACCGGTCAGGACTTTACCCGATGAAGGCACAACCGTGTTATAGGCTCGAGCCAGACGGGTAATGGAGTCAAGCAGGATCACAACATCGCGCTTGTGCTCGACCAGACGCTTGGCCTTTTCCATGACCATCTCGGCCACTTGTACGTGACGCGCCGCCGGCTCGTCAAAGGTCGAAGAGACGACTTCACCGCGAACAGAACGCGCCATATCGGTCACCTCTTCGGGACGCTCGTCGATCAGCAAAACAATCAGATAGGCATCGGGGTGATTGGTGGCGATCGAATGCGCAATATCTTGCAGCATCACGGTTTTACCAACCCGTGGCGGCGCAACAATCAAGGCCCGCTGACCAAAGCCAAGAGGAGACGTCAGCTCGATCACACGCTGCGTAAAATTCTTTTTGGTGGGATCTTGAAGCTCTAGCTTGATCTTGCGTTCCGGATAAAGCGGGGTGAGGTTGTCAAAATTGATACGATGACGAAGTTTTTCAGGCGCTTCACCATTAATGCTATCGACTTTCAAAAGAGCGAAATATCGCTCGGACTCTTTGGGCGCACGGATGCCACCCTCCACAATATCGCCCGTCCGCAAGCCGAAACGGCGCACCTGCGAGGGGGAAACGTAAATATCATCCGGACCAGGGAGATAGTTCTCTTCAGGGGAGCGCAGGAACCCGAACCCGTCTTGCAAAACCTCCAGAACGCCGGAACCGGCAATCGGCACATCCTGCTCTGCAAGGGACTTGAGGATAGCAAACATCATGTCCTGTTTGCGCATCGTGTTGCAATTTTCAATCTCCAACTCTTCGGCAAAAGCCAGAAGCTCGGCTGGGGAACGTGTTTTCAAATCCTGAAGATTCATGAGGGTCTCATCGTGTGGGGGTAAACTGTTGCGCGGATAAAGCGATCTATAAAGATCCGGTGCAACGAAAAGTTAAAACAATCTGGTTTTAAATCTGTCTTCTAATATCGGTTAAATTTTCAAAGGTGCTGGGAAAACTCGGGGAAATTGCAGTCTGCCTGAAACCGGACTTTAAGGAAAAAGCCTTACCTCAAATACCTTCGATGTCAGGAGTTTCGTCAAAGACAGATTACTTATACAAGTCTGACATAAAAGAGTCAATATTTTCTTGCCATTAGCACCAAAACCACCTATAAATTTGCATAATAAATAAAAGGACTGGGTAAAAATGAGTTTCCGCAAGCTGGCCCTGAAGGCATTTATTGAAAATATTGTCAGTGCATACGATCAGACGCTGCAGGCCGCCTACACTGCCCACAACAACATTCAGGGAAACGATCTCCCTTTCACCATAATGCCTGCCGTAAATTTTCCCACATCGGAAATAATTCTGGCAGTCTTCCCATACAGGATGAACCACGAAGATGAACCTGATAAAAGCGATCAGGACCCTAAAATGGCCGCTTTTTTAAAAGAACAACTATACTTCTTACTGGATAAAACCCTACTGGAACGTGACATACATTTAGCTCAGGTCGAGGAAGAGCCAGGTACCATGGCAATCGCAACCGCCAATCCTACGAAGCTGGTTTCTCTTTTGGAAGATCTGGTTACGCATCATAATCTACAATGCCACGACAATCTGCCCAAAAACCAGAAACCCAAGCAATCATATTACACACACGAAGATGTAATGGACCGCTTTAATACCATGGGGATAGCAAATAGACAAAAAGTACTCATGGAACAAATCTTTATGCAGCCCGCAACAATATACTGCACCGCTGCCAGTGCCTTTTTTGATGCTGAAATCAATAGGGAGAAAGCAAAGAAAAAAACAGTAACGAAAATATTGCCATTTTCCTTTCAACGCCTGCATGCGCTCGCAAAAGACGCTGGCGGAGTTCGGGATGTAATAAGCTTGCCTTCCTCACCCGAAACAGATGAACCAGCGTACACATATCAAACACCTAACCCTTACGCGGGACTCCACCTCACCCATTAGAAAGGCTTGACCACGGCCAGAATAACGATCGCGATCATCAGAACCGTCGGAACCTCGTTCCATATCCGGTAAAATTTGGCCGGACGGATATTTTCATCCCGCTCGAACTGCTTGCGCCACTTGGAAAATGCCCCATGAACGCCACCCAGCAGTAAAATCGAAAACAGCTTCGCATGCATCCAGCCGTTGGAAAACAGGGATGGGTTGGCCCAGAACATCAATCCGCCGAAAAGCAAAGCCGCCACAAAGGCCGGATTGATAATGATCTTGAGCAAACGCCGCTCCATAACCTTGAAGGTTTCGGACATCTGTGAACCTTTGGGGGCCTCGACGTGATAAATGAACAGGCGCGGCAAATAGAGCATCCCCGCCATAAATGAAATGACCGCAATAATATGAAGCGCCTTCAGAGTGGCGTAATGCTCCAACAGAAAATCCTGCATTCCAAACTCCTCGTTGGCCCTTTTTGGCGGAAAACAACAGGAAAATAAAGCCCCATTAACCAAAAATAAATATTTTACATATATATTTGGTATCAATAAGTTAAAAGGGCAGGTGTGAAATGTCAAAAGATCTTCCAAAAACAAGAATTGAAGCTATGGAACGGGCTGAACTTTGCGGCATGAGCGCAAAGGACGGTAGCCGCTTGTATATGGACAAGGGGCAAGACCGTTACAATCAATACACGGCAAAACAAGAGCAATGCTATGCAGAAGGCCCCAAAAAAGGCTTTCTAGAAGAAGCAGCAGGATGGCTTTCCGAAATAATAGTTTCGCAAGTACCGTACCAAAAAACACTCAAGACATTAAAATGTCTGCAGATGCAGGGTCGACAATTGGTATTCTAAGAGATAGGGATCAGCAAATTAATGTCCAGGTAACCCAATCTCTGGGTATGTAAGAAGCTTAAAATGAGGAAAGAATATCTTCCGCAGCTTTTTGCGGATCATCGGCCCCCGTAATCGGGCGGCCGATCACCAGATGCGTGGCGCCAAGATCGACAGCCTCTTTGGGTGTCATCACACGCTTCTGGTCCCCCGCATCCGAGCCTGGCGGACGAATACCGGGCACCATCAGCACAAAATCGTGACCTAGATTTTCACGCAGCAATTTGATTTCTTTGGCGGAACACACAACACCCGCCAAACCACTTTGCTGCGTCAAACGCGCCAAACGCAAAACCTGATTCTCAACAGGTAACGATTGCCCGACATCCGTGAGTGCACTTTCATCCATCGACGTCAAAACTGTGACCGCCAAAACCTTAGGCGCAACAATACCCAATCTAGCGGCTTCTTCCTCTACGGCATCCAGACCAGCCCTCATCATAGCGGCCCCACCCGAAGCGTGAAGATTAACATACTGCACACCAAGGCGCGTAACCGAACGCATCGCCCCTGCAACCGTATTCGGAATATCGTGAAATTTCAGATCCAAAAAGACAGGAATCGTCGGGCACGCACGACGAATCGATTCAACACCGACAGATCCGTTACTGGAAAAAAATTCTAACCCCAATTTAATGCCGCATCCTGCCTCTGCAATCGCTTGGGAAAGCTGCACAGCCCGCCCGACATCAGGTGTATCAATAGCGCAATAAACGCGGCTCATAAAGAAACTCCCGTTTGTTCTTCAAGCTTTTGGATTTCCTTTTTCTGCTGTCTGCATTGGCTACGGACCTTTGCTCCATTCAGCCAGACCACCAGCGCTCCCCACAAAAAACCGAAGACCACCGCAGCAAAAATAATCGTAGCCATCGGCAAGTGATCCGCATTCCAAAGCGGATCAAGCGAAAACGCAACAGGCCCGCGATTGACCAGAATGATCCAGAATAAAATAGCAGCAAAAAGAAACGTCAGGACTATTTTAAAAAAACCGGACATCTCCGTAAAACCTTCCGTAAGGGATTAATCGTTGAGCTTCTCGCGCAACTCTTTCCCTGTCTTGAAGAACGGCAGATGTTTTTCATCAACATGAACGGACTCGCCGGTTCTAGGGTTGCGCCCCGTGCGCGCGGCCCGCTCTTTCACTGAAAACGTACCGAAACCGCGGAGTTCCACACGGTCTCCTTTCACCAACGCATCGGTGATGCCGCCAAAAAACGCGTCGACAACCTTCTCGATGTCGCGCAAATAAAGATGAGGGTTGCGCTCAGCCAAAGCCTGAATCAGTTCCGAACGGGTCATTTCAAATCTCCCCAAAACATCAAAAATGGAATAATATCAAGATCATGACCCCATATCGGACAAAGAGTCAAGGATGATTCTCATTAAATTTTCAGGCCTTTACTGCCCGAAAGTGTCATCCAGAACCGGCATATCCTCAATCAGCAAAACTTCATTGGACAGCTGGACCAACCCGTCCGGCTGGACCGTGACATCCGCTTGGAACAGGGAATCGCGAAACATCATCTGCGCTTGCATATAATACTTTCCGTCATTTTTATCAGAAGAATGAAAAGCGATAGGCTGGATCAGCTTGGAAATAGATTTCCGCGCAGCTGGTGGTGGTTCTTCCCGCCAGGCAATATCATCAACACTCTCGACAATAATGAACCGCCCGTGGCGTCCCCGCACAAACGTAAAGAAAAACCGCACATAATCCTTCACAGTATCGCGGTTCAAATGAATGGGGGATTTCCCGTTAAGCGTATAAATCGGCATATTGGTGAAGTCGAGAACGATAATCTCCTCACCTTTCACCAAAATGAAACGGCGGGCAGGCGGCATATGCGAATGATCGGCCAGATCGTAAAAACGATACCCGTCATAAAAAGGTAGATCCCGGGCCATCACAACCGTATTGTCCGGATTAAACGATACACCGTCAAAGGACTTTTTGGTCTTCTCCAAAAGTTCTTCGACCTCCAAACGGTCCAACTTGATATAAGCGTCTTGAAACATTCAAAAATCTTTCCCAAAATCAATATCGGCCCACTTTACCCATTCTTGATCCATCTGGCAAAGGTTAACTTTTTCCCATTCTGATACGCCCCGCTCTGAATAAAATCGTGGAAAACAATATTCAAAACCCTATGGACAATTCCTCGAACAATTTATCCCACACTGCCGAACTTTTTTTAAAAGTAGAATCTCACAAGTGAAAAACCCGAATTCCCCAAAAACGACTTTACGGGGACAATCCGGACTCCAATTCAGGATTCCTCACGACTCCCATTCCTCACCCCATGTGTATAAAAACGGGATAAAATTTTATCCCCATGACTCATCCCCCCTACTAAGAACAAAAACCTAAAAAATATATCTTTTTATAAAGTTGTCTTTCTGCTTTGATGCCTTCCGAAAGAAAAAACATGCCCAAAAATATGACCGGAAAACTCTACCAAACCCTAAAGGGAAAAACTTTTGAAACACCTGCAATCTGGCTGATGCGGCAAGCTGGACGCTACTTGCCCGAATATCTTGAAACCCGCGCCAAAGCAGGATCATTTCTCGATCTTTGCTACACCCCAGAACTTGCAAGCGAGGTCACACTCCAACCAATCCGCCGCTATGGCTTTGATGCGGCCATTTTGTTCTCCGATATTCTGACCGTCCCGCATGCGCTGGGCCAACATCTCGAATTTGCACAAAATCACGGCCCTCAACTGGGTGAACTCCCACCTCTGGACTCCGTTGATTTTTCTATGTTTCACGTGAATCTTTCTCCCGTCTACGAGGCCGTTTCCACGATCCGCGCACAATTGAACAAAGAGGGATTTTCTTCAACCGATCTGATCGGGTTTTCCGGCGCCCCATGGACACTGGCCTGCTACATGGTCGACCGTCAGGGATCCAAAGATTTTGCCAAAACCCGCATCATGGCCCTGACCGATGAGCCCAAATTCCAGAGACTGGTGGATATTCTGGTCGAAGCCATCTCCGTCTACTTGGCACATCAGATCAACCGCGGCGCCAATGTCATCCAGATTTTCGACAGCTGGGCGGGCGTCCTCCCGCCCGACCAATTTCGCAAATGGGTCATTGCCCCCACGCAAAAAATCGTCTCGAATTTGCACGCCACCCATCCCGATACACCGATCATCGGCTTTCCTAAAGGCGCCGGATTTCTATACGATGAATATGTGAAGAAAACTGGGGTGACCGCTGTGGGCCTCGATACCCAAACCCCACCCGAATATGCCGCAAAAAATCTTCTTCCTCTATGTCCCGTTCAGGGCAATCTCGACCCCTTCACCTTGATGGCAGGTGGCGCGGAGCTTGACCACCAGACCGACATCATCAAATCCACCTTCGCCGGAAAACCCTATATTTTCAACCTCGGCCACGGGATCGACAAAGACACGCCTCCCGAAAATGTCGCCCGTCTGATCCAAAGGGTTCGTGCAGCATGACTGGGAAAACGGCCATTATCCTGCTTAATCTCGGCGGGCCGGACAAAGTGGAATCGATCCGCCCGTTCCTCCTGAATTTCTTTATGGACAAAAACATCATCCGCGCTCCATGGCCAGTCCGATTTTTCCTCGCGCGATTGATCGCAAACCGCCGCAGCAAAAACGAGGCCGGAAGTGCCTATTCCAGACTCGGCGGAAAATCGCCTCTGCTCGAAAACACGATGCGACAGGCGGGAGCGCTGCAAGGCGAGCTGGGGTCAGATTACCGCGTCTTTGTTACGATGCGCTACTGGCACCCTCGCGCCGATGAAACCGTCAAACTGGTCAGGGACTACGACCCCGATCGCATTCTGCTCCTGCCGCTTTATCCGCAATATTCGACTACAACTACCCGCTCTTCGATCGAAGACTGGCAACGTGCCGCCAAAAAAGAAAATCTCAAAATCCCGACATCCGTCGCCTGCTGCTACCCGTTTGATGACGGATTTATCAGGGCTTCAGCAGAAAATATTTTCGCACGCTACAAAGACCTCGAACAAACCACCCATCGCAAGCCGCGCATTTTGTTTTCAGCCCACGGCCTGCCGGCAAAAATCGTAAAAGACGGTGATCCGTACCAGTGGCAATGCGAAGAATCTGCTCGCAAAATCGCTGAAACCCTGAGCCGCGACTATGGGCTTTTTGATCTCGATTGGGCGATCTGCTACCAAAGCCGCGTTGGCCCGTTGAAATGGATAGGCCCCAGCACCGAAGAAGCCCTTCATGCCGCCGCTAAAGACCGTGTTCCCGTCCTGATCTACCCCCATGCGTTTGTCAGCGAGCATGTCGAAACGCTGGTCGAGATTGGAGAAGAATATCGTGATCTTGCCAAGGAACTGGGCATTCCGGCTTTTGCGCGGGTGGACACGGTCGGAACCCATCCTGATTTTATCAAGGGACTGGCGGACAGGATCAAAAAATCCACCGCACAGCAACAAAGATGCTGCCCGTCCGAATTCTCGAAATGCTGCCGCAATGAATTCGATATTGCTAAAATTTGAAAAAACGCCATTTGACTCCCTGCGCCTAAGGGTCGCATACTGAATAAACCGGGTCTTTCAACAAAGGACAGTAACCATGCCGAAAATTGTAAAAGCCGCCCTCACCTTGGCAGGATTGATAGCGATCTGGGCCGCCGTAATGTACTTTACGGGAAAGTAAAAGAAATCCCTTTCTAACACCCTTCCATCCCGCTAATCTTTTCCCACCATGGAAAAAATCCGTTCGGAATTTGAAAAAAATCCCGCCCTGTCCAGTTCAACTGTGACGGTGGCAATTGTGATCGTTCTGGTCTTCGCCAAATCGGTGGCATTGGCCTACAGCGGATCGGCGGCGGTTCTTTCGGCCTTGATGGATTCGCTGGGTGATGTTGGACTGTCCGTCATGACATTGTTCGCAGTGCGATTGTCGATGAAACCGGCAGACGAAGACCATCGTTTCGGCCATGGTAAAATCGAGGGCATTACAGCACTGCTGCAATCGGCTGTTCTGGTCGGCGGCGCGTCATTCCTGCTGCTTGAGGCCATGGGACGTCTGATCCACCCCCAACCGATCACCTATCACGTCTTCACCATGTTTTTGATGGGCCTTTCTGTGTTGCTGTCAGCTTTGATTACGGCAGTCCAAAAAATGGCCGTACGGAAAAGTGGATCGCTTGCAGTTGAAGCTGACTCCGCTCATTATTCATCTGACATTGCAATCAATGGCGCAGTCTTTCTGGTCGTGGCCGCCGATTACGCCGGATGGGCGGCGGGCTGGCTTGATCCGCTTTGCGCCTTGGTGGTTGCGGGGTTGATGGTCCGTGCGGCCCGCACCATCGCTTACAAATCTTTTTCGATGCTGATGGACCGCGAACTGCCTGACAATATCCGCTCCAAACTCACCGCGATGATCCGCTCCCACCCCGAAGTGCTAGGGCTTCATGATTTACGCACGACACAATCAGGATCAAGATACATGATCTCGTTCGACATCGAACTTGATCCGTCGATGCTGCTCTGGTCCGCTCATGAAATTGCCCGCGCGGTTGAACAAACCATTCTGGATGAATTCCCGAACGCCGAAATCATGATCCATATCGATCCGTTCGGTGATACAGACGACAGCCGCCACCAGGACAGGAAGGAAAATGCTGCATGACTATCCTTGTTTGTGATGCGGGAGGAACCCACATCCGCTTCACGCATTCCGAAGACGGCAATACCCTGTCCGAACCGCAAAAATTCAAATTGAGTGAGTTCCCAGATTTTGAAAGCGTTGTCATGCATTTTTTATCCGTGGCGCAAAAACGGACAGACGAAATCACTTCCATTCGCCTTTCTTTTGGCGACTTAAATCCGTGGAAAGTGACGGCAGAGGAGTGCGTGCGCTTTTTGCCCCATGCGGAATTTCTAAAGGTCAACGATTTCGAAGCCAATTCATGGGGCATCGCCACGGCAAGTGAAGACGAGTTTCTCTTGCTGAACAACCCCCACGGTACATGTAGCAAGGGCGCATCGAAATGCGTCATCGGCTCTGGCACCGGACTGGGATTCGCCTATATCTGCGAAACGAAACACGGCCCCTATGTCCAGCGCGCGCATGGCGGACAAATGCTCCCCAGCTTCGGATCGGAAGAGCACCGCGATGTGTTTGAATCGGTCGAACGCTTCCGCCACTCTGATGCGCCAATGTATGAGGACGTTCTCTCTGGCCCCGGTATGTTCAATGTCTATAAATTGTTGGCCGACCGCACCCACACCCACAAGGAATACCGCGACACCAACGATATGATCGAACATGGCAGGGGAGACCCGTTGGTGCAGCAGACCCTCCGTCTCTTCCATGAAATCCTAGGCATCTTCGCCTATCAGGCGCTGGCCTTCGGCTTCTCCTATAAGGGGATTTATTTGACTGGTGGCGTGATCGACCGTCTGGTAGGGAATAACCTCTTTGACTTTGAGACTTTCGAAAAATTCTTCAAACGCGACAACGTCACGCTTGTCTGGAATGACACCTGCGCAACGCCAGTCTATTGGGTCAAGGATGAATTTATCGCCCTGAAAGGCTTGCTGGAAATCGAACCATGAAACGCGCCTATTTGACCATCGACGATAGCCCGTCAAAACACACGGACGAGCTGACAGATTTTCTGGTGTCAAAAAATGTTCCCGCCGTTCTGTTTGCTCGCGGGGCCTTTATGGACGCGGACGAAGGTTTTACCAAAATCGTCCGCGCCATCGAAAAAGGCTTTACCATCGCCAACCATTCCTACGCGCACGAGCGCACGTCCGAAATCGGGTTCGAAAACCAGACAGGGCAAATTTTAAGAACCCAAAATCTGATCGACCGTGCCTACGACGAGGCAGGGATCGCCAGGCCCCCCCGCTATTTCCGGTTTCCCCATCTGGATCGCGGATGCGGTAATGCTTTCCCGATTAATTTTGAAACTGTGCCAAACGAATACCGCGACTACGTGCAACATTTATTCTGGGACGGCGTTCGCCTTGAAACAAAAACGCCACCGACCCCCGGCCAGCTAAAATTAAAAAACGATATCCAGTCTTGGCTCGCGGGAAACGGGTTCGTGAAAATGCCAACCCCCGATATCACACTGCCGTGGTGGACAGGAACCGAGCTTGAAACCGCCATTGATGCGATGATTACATTCTCGACATCGGACTGGATGCTAAGCCCGCGGCACGTTGGAAAGTGGCCACCAAAAACTGCAAAAGATCTGACAGACAAAATCGACAATGATCCATTCCTGAACCGCGAAGACAGTGCCCATATCATTTTAATGCATGACGACCGCGAAGATTTGTTGACTATTACAGAAAATTTAGTCAATCATTACCTCAACTCAAACTTCACATTTTTAAAAATTTAGGAGCCCTCCCGATGACGGACCGCACCCTCGTTTACGTGATTGCCGATTACGGCGATCTCCACGATCTGGCCTTTGCCGAAGTGACGCAAAGACTGCACGGCGAACTCAGCGGCGTTGATTGCGAACTCCAGACTTTTGCGGTTCCGGCATTCGATACTTACGCAACAGGCTTTGCCTTGGCGCAAACGGCGATCAACAGCAAATTGGGAAGCCGTCAAAAATTCTTCGTGAACACTGCGCCGCGTAAAGATGATCTAACCCCGCGTGTTAAAAACTCCGGTGAAGGATTTGTTTATGCCAAGCTTCACAACGGCGTGGAAATTTGTGCTGTTAACAGTGGCCATTCTTTGGCATTTGTAAAGGATGCTGCTGTTGAGATCCGCAAAATCAACTGCGATACCGACGGTTCCCAATTCCGCTCCCGTGACATTTTCCCGATCGCATTCGGAAAAATCGTCAAGGGCGATTACTCAATTCTCGGCGAAGATGTTCGTGATTGCGTTCCCGATTTCCCGCACGATGTTGTATGCTACACGGACGGCTACGGAAACCTGAAATGCTCTATGGATCCAACACGTCTGGATGGTGTCAAAAATAAACACCTCATTCTGGACATTAACGGTCGCCAGTCAGTTGCCCGTGCAGCAGAGGGCATCTTCGGTGTAGCGGATGGGGAGTTCTGTATTTCTCAAGGATCATCCGGTTGGACATATCCGGACGGCAAGCAAGTCCGTTTTACCGAGATTGTGAAGCGTGGCGGTAATGCCGCAAAATCCTTTGGTAAACCACCGGGAGGAATTCCAATCCACTGGCGGACCATTGAATAATATAAGATGAAAAGAACCGGAACTCAGCTTCCGGTTCTTTATTGGGTCAGAAGCTGAACTTGAGTGTCTTGCGCACGCTGCGGATAATACTTAACTGATTGGATGTGACCGTTTAGATATCCGCCGGCTCCCCACGATCCAATCAGCATCTTTGTAATAGACGGGATATTTACACTTGTATCATTGGTCGTTAAAGACCCGTTGACGCTCCCGATAACATTATTGATCTCATAGGCGACGCAGCCAGCATTCGTGAGGTAGTCCCCATTTCCTGAAATGGTCTTCAGGGCTTGGATCACACCGCCAACATTAACGAGATGTTCGATGCCCAGTGTCGATGTGCGGATCAAAGTAATTCTATTATTACTATCTGTTTGCAACGCAGACAGTCCCGCAACAGAGCGATCCCCCCCATTAAGGGCCTTGGTATAAAGTGTTCCTGTCGCCGCATTGAACCAGCTTCCGACGAGGACTGTCAAATCTTCCTTGCCTCTGGTCTTGGTTGTTCCCGTCGTCGGGATATAGGATGTCTGATAAGATAGTTTTTCAAGCTGTGGAACAGAAAATCTAATTGTTCGATTAATGCTTTGACCGTTCGTGAGCGTCGAATAAATCATGAAACGGATATAGGTGGTATTGGCATTTGATAAGGTGCGCGATGCCCTCAAATAACTCCCCGAGACAAGGGGAGTATAAGAGGCAGTAAGAAAACCCTTTGCAGCATCAAGTTCTCCCAATTCCATGTTAAAGGCTTGTGGGCTGGTGCCAGTATAGGAGATAATATGCAGACTTTGCGTCCAACTTTCCCCGGTTGCTGCCGAAGTCGTATTGTTCGTAATAAAATTCACGGAAGGGTAGATGGTTCCGGCTGCCGCTGATGTCCCCGTAAAGGTAACTTCCATATAGTTCTCGCCATTATATGTCCCGACGGCGCTGACGCTGGCTGTGACTCCTGCCCCCCCACCGCTAATTGTAATATTTGGGGGCGGAACGCCAACAGCCGCCCCGGTAAACTGGCTGTTAGGAACATAATTTGTACTGGATTCTTCAACCATAAGACCGAGTTTCTGGAGGCTGATAGGATCGTAGTTAAAGCGAGGCTCATTGGCAGAGGCCGTCTGTAACTGCCCCGTGGCATCATAATAGGTTGCTGTTGTTGAACGTGAAAACGTTCCTCCGACAGCTCCTAGAAATGAAGTGAGATCAGTGTAGGCACTACCCGAATACGTATATCTGTCACTCATGAAATCCAGAGATAAAGACGGATAATCGATTTTAATGCCGGAACTATTCGGAACGGTAAATGTTAAATCACTTATGGCATTGCCATTTAGGTCAGAAATGCTTCCGCCGTTTAGATCAACAGGCGACGACAGCGTAACACCATCAAGATCAAGGTCACCAACTGTTGGCGTATAAGAGAAAGTCAGGGAGGATGTTCCAGATCCTGCGGAATAACTGGCATAGCGGCTCAGCCCCCCAACTGTGACGGCGATGCGCGGACAGTTCAAAGGGCAACCGGTAACATTAACGGACTCATTCATGGAGACAGTAAAATTGACCGGAGAGGGGGCCGCCGAGGCATTATGCTGTGGGAAGAAAACACAGCCGAGCACAAAAATAAATGATTTAACTGAATTGATAGGCTTATTCATGTCCGAGAGTCTATACAGATTTGGGGGTATTGAGAACGCCAAAACTTAGAATATGATCGGAATATTGTTGAAAAAATCGCTGCAATCCGTCCCTGTGGCCCTGCCCGGAACAACAGAATTGGACATAATAAGCTACACGTGCCTACCCTATAAAGAGGGAAGAAAAACTCGATATTGACGTTAGCGGACAATCGGTCCATATCACGGGTATGCAAAATTATGATCCAACAGATAAATCCAATTGGCACTCAACAACAATCCTTGCGTTAAGACGCGGAGATGAAATCGTTGTTGCTGGCGATGGGCAGGTTACGCTCGGTAACACTGTTCTGAAATCAAACGCTCGGAAAGTTCGTAGACTCGGCAAAGGTGGAACCGTTATTGCCGGTTTCGCAGGGGCAACGGCAGATGCCTTTACCCTGTTCGAACGGCTTGAATCGAAACTCGAAGCCCATCCGGGTCAATTGCTGCGCGCCTGCGTCGAGCTTGCCAAAGACTGGCGCACTGACAAGTACCTTAGAAAACTAGAAGCTATGATGGCGGTCTGTGACGAGACGACGGCGTTGATCCTCTCCGGCACGGGCGATGTCGTCGAACCCGAAGACGGGATCATAGGAATTGGCTCTGGTGGAAATTACGCCCTGTCTGCTGCACGCGCCCTGATCGAAAGCACTGATCTCTCCGCCGAGGAAATCGCCAGAAAATCTATGAAAATCGCGGGTGATATCTGCATCTATTCCAATCAGAACATTGTCATTGAAAAGCTTTAAACATGCCTTCTGTCCCGAACGCCGCCCATAGCGAAAAGTCCGACACGCTGTCTTTTACCCCTCGCGAGATTGTCTCCGAACTCGACCGCCATATCATCGGCCAGACCGCTGCCAAAAAAGCGGTGGCAATTGCCCTGCGCAACCGCTGGCGCCGCCAGCAACTCGATCCGGCTCTGCAGGAAGAAATCTATCCGAAAAACATCCTGATGATCGGCCCGACCGGCGTAGGTAAAACCGAAATTGCAAGGCGTTTGGCCAAACTCGCGCAGGCTCCCTTTATCAAGGTTGAAGCCACCAAATTCACCGAGGTTGGATATGTCGGAAAAGACGTTGAAAGCATCATTCGTGACTTGATGGAAGTAGGGCTCCGCCAGACGCGTGAAAAAATGAGAAAGAGCGTCGAAGCTAAAGCCGAACTCACCGCCGAAGACCGTATTCTCGATGCGCTGGTGGGCGAAGAGTCAGGTGAGGGAACAAGGCAACTCTTCCGCAAGCAACTCCGTGAAGGATCGCTCGACGACAAGGAAATCGAAATCGAAATTCAGGACAACCCGTCAAGCCAGATGCCGAGCTTTGATATCCCCGGTATGCCCGGCGCATCCATGAGCATGGTCAGCATCGGTGACATGTTCGGCAAAATGGGCGTGCGTACCAAGCACCGCAAAATGACGGTGAAAGCCGCCCTCGCGGCATGTCTCACCGAAGAAGCCGACAAATTGCTCGACGAAGAGAAAATCCTCGAAGCCGCCCGCGACATGGTGCAGCAAAACGGAATAGTGTTTATCGACGAGATAGATAAAATCGCGGCTCGTCAAGATGTGCGCGGCGGTGACGTAAGCCGCGAAGGTGTTCAGCGCGACTTGTTGCCACTGATCGAAGGCACGGTGGTTTCCACCAAACATGGACCCGTCAACACCGACCACATCCTCTTTATTGCATCGGGGGCGTTCCATTACGCCAAGCCTTCCGATCTTCTCGCAGAATTACAAGGCCGCCTCCCGATCCGTGTCGAGCTGTCATCCCTGACGGAATCCGATTTCCGCAAAATTTTAACCGAAACCGAAGCCTGCTTGTTGCGCCAGTACAAGGCCCTGATGAAAACCGAAAATGTTACACTCGAATTCGATGACGCGGCGATTGATGAAATTGCCCGCGTGGCCTTCGAAGTAAACGAAAGTGTCGAAAATATCGGCGCCCGCCGCTTGCAAACGGTCATGGAAAAACTGCTCGAGGATCTGAGCTTTGACGCAACCGAAAAATCCGGCCAGACAATTAAAATCACGGCGGAAACTGTTCGCGAAAAAGTGGCTGAACTCTCGAAGAACCACGACCTCAGCCAGTTTATCCTTTAATCGCCCGCCCGTTTTCGCCGCAGCAAAATATAATAGGCCCCCTTGCCGCCATGCTTTCTCTGGGCGTGAGTAGCGGAAAGGACAAAGGGCGCAAAACGCGGGGCCATCACCCACAACGGCAGATTTTTGTTGAGCACGCCCTCGGCCGCTCCGGTCGAAGTATTGCGGCCCTGTCCGGTAATCACCAACAGGCAGCGGGACCCTGCCTCGATATGCCGTCCCAGAAACCGTGAAAGTGCGGAATGGGCTTTGTGCTCGGTCATGCCGTGCAGGTCGATGGTGCCGTCAATATCCATGTCCCCGCGTTCGAATTTCGCTTTTGTCCGCTTGTCAATCTGCGCGGGACGGGCAAGCGAGGGTGAAGAGTCAGGCGAAAGATGGTGTTCATGCTCAATTCGGGTAAATTTCACCCTTCTTTTGCGGGAAATCTCGGTTAGATCAAGCTCATAAAGCTTGGAATCTGGGCGGTGAACGGTCTTCCGCCCTTTCAGGGGAACAATATCATTGCTGAACACCCCCCACAGCTCGGCATCCGTTTCGGAAATTGCCTTTTTGCGGGGCGTTTTTTTGGTTTTTATATCCGGCGGCTTTTCTGGCATAATAAATATTGCTACTTTCACAAGAGAATAAGGATAAGCCTGTTCAGAGGATAAAAAAATATGAATTCTTTCGGTAAATGGCATTTTGGGAAAAAAACGAGCCGAGCACTATTCGCCGGTCTCGCGGCGACGCTGATTGTGATATCGGCTGCTTTGCCGTCCCGCGCCGAGTTCGTCAAATATGATAAAGCAAAAGTGTTAGCCTATCCAACCACTCCGGAAGAAATCATTCTGGACTTTGTCAAGCTGGCGAATATTACATCTCCGGAATTCCAGAATATGGTCGTAAAGACCGAGAAATATAAGGCAATACCGGAGAACGAGCGCGCATCGTATCTTCAGGTGGAGATGATGCGCCTCAACAAAAAGTTCAACACGCTCAACCCTAGAAAGAACGGAATCCTGATCCGTATCGGTGTGAAAGTTATGTTCGATAACATGGCCGACAGACAATCTTCTCTGACTATCCAATTCCCGTCGGAAGGCTTGGTCTATTTCCCGTACTATTACGGCGGGCTTCCTGTGGCTGTTCTGGTCAACGGGATTGAAGACTTCCAGAAAATTTATCTAACGGGTGAAGAGCGCCAGCAAGTGGCTTCTGTCATCGACCCAACATCGGACTCGACCTTGATTCTGGATTTGAGACCGGTGAGCGCATCCGTAACCCAACCCGTTATGCTTGATGGTGAGCCTCAATATCCTCTTCTCTGCGATATTGTCTATATCGGTATTCACAACAAGGAATCGGATCAGGTCTGGGCATGGCAGCCGGATGAAGAAAAGGAAAAACCCAAAACCGATCAGATTCCGACGAAAGCCGAAGGTTTTGACTCTCCCCAATAGGAACTGACAGCCGGAAATGTGGAACAGGATTGATCCCTTGATACAACCGATCACTCGCAAGGTGGAGCAAACCAATCCGCGCATGGAAATCCGCCGCGATGAATCCGAACATTACGGCGGCCGGAAAAAGGGAGGAGGGGAAGATGCGGCATCCTCGATCCCGTGGGAAGATACCACGGTTGTATCGGTTGCGGGCCTCAGGAGCTTTCTTCAATCTTTGCTTGGCGGAGCATCCTCATCCGGCACAACTGAGACCCTCGCTGAAAGTGAGCTGGAGCCACCTAAACAAGAATTCCACGAACCGGCAAACACTTATGTTTCCCGCGCCACTCACGCTTACCAATCGACGGGCAAGGCCGTGCATGATCGCAATGTCGGGGAACCCCCTCCCATCACCACCGGAGCAAACGCCGTTACGCTCGGCGCGGATTTCGGGGAGGAAGAACTGAACCGGATCGGGGAGTATATCGACCGTCTTGCTAACCTTGAACAAAGCGGCATACCCGAAATCACCCTGCGCCGTACACTCGGCTTTCTGGATGCAATAGGACAGGGAATTGATGATGCCCTGTCCGTATAAAACTTTATAAAAAGAATTTTGATTAGTAGCGGTACTGTTCCGATTTGTAAGGACCCTTGACATCCACGCCCAGATAGTCGGCCTGATCCTTGGTCAGAACGGTCAGTTTCGCGCCGAGCTTGTCGAGGTGCAAACGCGCGACCTTTTCATCCAGATGACGCGGCAGAACATAAACCTTGTTCTGATACTCACCGTGATTGGTCCACAATTCGATCTGCGCCAAAGTCTGGTTGGTAAACGACGCTGACATCACAAAGCTCGGATGACCGGTGGCGCAGCCCAGATTGACCAGACGCCCTTCAGCCAACAGGATAATGCGTTTGCCGTCAGGGAATTCGATTTCATCGACCTGCGGTTTCACATTGTGCCATTTGAGGTTTTTAAGTCCCGCGACTTCGATTTCATTGTCGAAGTGACCGATATTGCACACGATGGCGCGGTCTTTCATTGCCCGCATATGGTCGAGCGTGATGATGGCCTTGTTGCCCGTAGCAGTCACAAACAGATCTGCGCGGGAGACAACCTCTTCGATTGGTAGAACGTCATATCCTTCCATCACAGCTTGCAAAGCACAGATCGGATCAATCTCGGTGACGATCACGCGCGCGCCTTGCGAACGCAGAGACTCAGCAGACCCTTTGCCCACATCGCCATACCCGCACACGACGGCTATTTTACCGGCAATCATCACATCCGTTGCGCGGCGCACACCGTCAACCAGAGATTCGCGGCATCCATATTTGTTGTCGAATTTCGATTTGGTCACTGAGTCATTGACGTTGATCGCTGGGCACAGCAATTGGCCCTTGCGCTCCATCTCGTAAAGACGCAACACGCCAGTGGTGGTCTCCTCGGAAACCCCGCGGATTTCATTAAAATATTTCGGGTATTTGTCATGCATGATTTTGGTCAGGTCGCCGCCATCGTCCAAAATCATATTGGGAACCCAACCGTTGGGACCGTGAATGGTTTGCTCGATGCACCATTCATACTCTTCTTCAGTTTCGCCTTTCCACGCAAAAACCGGAACGCCAGCAGCAGCGATTGCAGCAGCAGCCTGATCTTGGGTCGAGAAAATGTTGCAAGAAGACCAGCGGATTTCCGCTCCCAAAGCAGCCAGAGTTTCAATCAATACAGCTGTCTGGATGGTCATGTGCAGACACCCTGCGATACGGGCACCTTTCAGGGGCTGTTTGGCCCCGTATTCTGTGCGAAGGGCCATCAGGCCAGGCATCTCGGTCTCGGCAATCGCAATTTCGCGCCGCCCCCACTCGGCAAGGGACATATCCTTGACTTTAAAGTCGGAAAACGCGGGACTGTGTGCGGGGGAAGCGGTCATAACAAATTCCTCAAATTCTAGGTGTTTTTCATACAGTATTAAAACTTTTGAGCTAGATTTAGGATGAAAAACAAAGGAATGCAAGCCAAGACAGACCGGAACATAGGCCTGCAGGCAAAAATGGGGCTAAAATGCATCAGGAAACACAGGGTATTTACGTTTATCGTCCGCATCCGCTTCTGGATCGCGCCTTTCTGATCTGCCGGAAAGACCGAAACGGGGAATTGTCTCCGGTCGGGGATTACGCCGTTCTGGACGATAATGAGGATTTACATTTGACCGAAAAGAAACTGATCAATCTGGTCGGACAGATGAACGGCGAGAAAGAGTTGATTTCACTGGGAAATCTGACGGGCTCTCGCCTGTTGTTCCACTGCAAACCGCGCCCTGAAGGGGATCCGCGGCAGGAAATAGTATTTTTCACATACACAGGGCAAGGCGTCTCAAAAGAAAACGCCATCCTGACATTAGAGGGAGTAGAAAATGAAAATTAGTCGTCTCAAAGAAATTTTGACAAGCCACGCCAACAGCGTTTCCGCACAACCTTCGGAAATGGAAATGTCATTCAGTGATGCCGCAGAAGGGATCGTTCGTCACACAACTGACACCAGTCTGCGTGTCGGGTTTGCGCCCAATACACCGAAATACCCGTAAAAGAAATTGAATAGCACTCCTGTTACGAGCCTTTAGTCTCCCGGTGATGAATCTGAACCGGGAGATTTTTATGGTGCAAATATTCACCTATTTCCTCGACCAGCGTTACTGAGCGATGCCGCCCACCAGTACAACCGAAAGCAACCGTCAGATAGGATTTTCCTTCGCTTTGGTAGCGGGGAAGGAGAATGTCCATCATCCCTTTGACGCCGCTCAGGAAAGGATCGTGGGCCGCGTCTCCCCGTACATAATCCTGAACCTCTTGCTCCAGACCTGTTTTTTCCTTGAGCGCCGTCACCCAGTTCGGATTGCGCAGGAACCGCACGTCAAACACCAAGTCGGCTTCACGCGGCAATCCGTGACGATAGGAAAAGGACATCAGAGTGATATTCATCCGGTCATGAAGCAACCCGCCTGCAAATCCTTCGATCACGCGCCGCAAATCGTGAATGGAATATTCGGACGTGTCGACGATGTAACCCGCTTCGTGCTTGAACGGAAATAGCAACGATTTCTCCGCGGTAATCCCGTCAGCTACGGCACGGTCACGAGCCATCGGATGAACACGCCGCGTTTCGGTAAACCTCTTCAGCAACACCGTATCATCAGCGGTCAGGAACAGGATTTTGACATGAAACTGGTTTCGCGCCTTCAGGTTCTTGATCGCGTCCATCAATTTTACCGGATCGAACTGCGCCGCGCGTGTGTCGATGGCCACGGCAACGGACCGACCTTCGGCATCTTCTTGTTGCAGCAAAGCGGGGAGTAGGGAGAGAGGAAAATTGTCGAATCCCAGAAACCCGATATCTTCAAGAATATTCATGGCTGAGGATATGCCTGCGCCCGAAAGTCCGGTGACAAAGATGAAAGAGGGGAGATAGGGAGGGTCTGGATTTGTCATCGCTGTTCTATAGCCTCTCCGCGCTCTTCAACCGGACGATAAAGCGCGCCCCCAGCACCGCGCCGGCTTGATCGCGGCGGTTCTCTGCGGTAATCAGTCCGCCATGCGCGTCGACAATCTGCTTTGCAATAGACAGCCCCAGTCCTGAATGCATACCGAAATTCTCGCGGGCGGGCCGCTCCGAATAAAAGCGGTCGAAAATTTTCTCAAGACGGTTTTCAGGTATTCCCGGTCCGCTGTCATCCACGATGACTTTAACGCGTTCGGCATTATGGTCGACGGAAACAATAACCTGTGTATTTCCCGGTGCAAAAGACAAAGCGTTTCCGATCAAATTCTGAAAGACTTGCTCGAGACGTCCGATCTGTCCGTAAATATAAACGGGCAGGTCAAGACCGTTACATATCACGCGGTTATTGGAGTAATTGTCGGTCCCGCGGTGCAGGGGGTCGCGATGGGACTCGATCAAAGGAATAAGAATATCCCTGAGGTCGATCAGAACCATATCATTGCGGGACAACTCGACATCAAGTCGGGTCGATTGGGAAATATCGGAAATCAGACGGTCGATCCGCTGCAAATCGTGAAGGGCGATATCCATCAGCCGCTGGCGGTCTTCATCGTTCTTGACTCGTGGAATGGTTTCCAGCGCGCTACGCAGCGAGGTCAGGGGATTCTTGAGCTCATGGGAAACATCGGCTGAAAATTGCTCGATAGTGGACAAACGGTCCTGCAAACTTTTGGTCATTTCGCGCATGGCGTGGGACAGCTCCCCTATTTCATCCTGACGGTCGCTCATATCGGGAATTTCAACCGAAGACTTACGGCTCAGACGGTAAGCCTCAGCGGCGGTAGCGAGTTTTCTCAAAGGGTGACCGATCAGTCCCGCCAGATACAGGGAATGCGTAATGGTCAAAAGCATGGCCAGTGCCAGAAAGCGGACAACCTGCAACCGCGTTTCGGAGAAATTCTCTTCAACCTCGATATCCCGCCTTACAACCCGTAAACCCGCAATAGGCTTTCCATTTTTGTAAATAGGGGAATAGGAACTTAAAACCAGACCGCCATCTTCGGAGGACCAGGCCGCAATTTTAAGGTTCTCGATATTGGCACTTTGCTCTCCGGAGTTGAGTTTCTGCACATCGCCAAGATCCGGCAACGGTGGCAGGTGGAAAGTCACCGACAACACGCCGATAGCTGAAAGGAATGATTTTTCAACAAGGTTGATGTCATCTTTTTGTTGAAGCCCAAAGGTGCGTCTTTGTGGCAAAGCACCAACATCTGCCACAATGTCTCCCGAGGGAGAATAAATCAGGATTTTTTGATCATTGCGGAAATTGAGCTTTTCGAGAATAGGCACCAGTTCTTCGCTTGATACTTGCTGCGTCCCCTTGAAAATCATCGAAATCAGATCGACATAAAGGAACGTTTCCCCTTCAAGATTATTAAGCTTGGATTCAATCAGATTGTGCCGCGCATTACCCAGATAGGAAACGCCCATCGCCAGTACGAAAACCACCAGCAAATTAAAGCTCAGGATTTTATAGGTCAGACGACTCAGAGGTCTGGGTTTGACCGCCAGAAAGAGGAAATCTTCTGAAGAGTTGTTATCTCTGGAAACAGAATCCTGATGCGTCATGATTCCTTATACCGATACCCGATACCATACAATGTTTCGATATTGTCGAATGCGCGGTCGACATCGCGGAATTTGCGCCGGATGCGTTTGACGTGCGTATCAATCGTCCGGTCGTCGACATAGATGCTCTCACCGTATGCTGCGGAAATCAGCTGGTCCCGCGTGCGGACATGCCCTGGAGAGATGGCCAGAGTTTTGATCAGCAGATATTCGGTCACCGTCAGATTAATCGACTGGCCCTTCCACCGCGTCAGATGGCGGTCGTCGTCAAGCTCCAGATCGCCGCGCACAATGACGTGCTCGGAAGTTTTGCCAACCTGTTGCGGTTTGTCTAGTGGTGCGTACCGGCGCAAAACGCTCCTGACCCGCTCGATCAGCAAACGCTGGGAAAAAGGTTTGGTGATATAGTCGTCCGCCCCGAGCCTCAGCCCCAGAACCTGATCAACCTCGTCATCCTTGGATGTCAGAAAAATAACCGGAACGCTTGATACATCTCTGAGTTTTGTCAAAAGCTCCATCCCGTCCATGCGGGGCATCTTGACGTCGAGAATGCACAAATCGGGATGCTCATCCAGAATACCCTTGAGGCCCACCTCCCCGTCATGAAAGCTCACAACGTCATACCCTTCGGATTCTAGAAGGATTTTAACGGAAGTCACGATATTGCGGTCATCATCAACAAGGGCGATTTTTTGGGTCATGAAAACAGTGTAACAGGACTGGAGAAAGAGAAAAGAACGATGTAGGCTCATCATGACGGAAAAAAAGGAAATGGTGAACCGTGAAAATGCACCGGTCTGATAAATTCTTGGCCCTTGTGGCAGCCCTGACGCTGCTGCCGCTCGGTGTCGCGACTGCCGAAGATATGAAAAACTTCAGTTCCGCTATACTGAAGGCCGAAAAAAGCGGCGGAATCCTTTTTAATGACCGCATGCACGGGGCCAAAATACTGGGCTGGCGTTTTCTGGACAAAAGCAACCAATCCGTGGGAAGGATCGCCGACATTGCCGTTGCCGCTCCCTCTGGGGATTTTGAGGCGGTGTCCGTCGATCCAGGAAATCTCGGCTTTATCAAAATGCTGCGCTTTGATGTGAAGGCCGACAATATAGGGGTTGAGGATCAGGTCATGTTTACCGACCTTGATAAGGGTCAGATATTCAGTCATCCAGAGATGTTTTTCCCCGCTGGTGATCCGGAGGGAACAGTCCGCCTTACAGCTCTGCTGGACGCGCCGGTGCTTATGGAAGGCACAGATGCAATCGGAAAAGTAACCGACACGCTCTCCCCTCTAAAGACCATGAAGCTAGACGCGCTGGTGGTCTATCTGATGGGTGACCGGAAATCGGTGCCGATCCCCTTTTCGCAAGTTAGGGTGGGAGATCGGGGCGGAAAATTGAAAATTGTCGTTACGCCGGATCAGTATAAAATTATGCAGAAATTCGCGAGATAAGAAGGTAAACTGAATGAAAGTCATCGGGCTGACAGGATCGATCGGGATGGGAAAGTCGGTGGCGGCAAATATGCTGCGCCGTCTGGGGCTGCCCGTGTTCGATTCCGACCGCGCGGTCCACGATCTGTTGAACCCCAAGGGGGCGGTATTCGAAACCGTGGCCCTGACTTTCCCTGAAAGCTGGGACAAAAAGAAATTAGTGATCGACCGCAAAAAACTGGGCGAAATTGTCTTTGGTAACGCAGAAAACCGCCAAAAACTGGAATCCATCCTTCACCCGCTGGTGTGGTTTGAGCAAAAGAAATTTTTAAGCGCCGCGCAAAAATCCGGTGCAAAATGGGCTGTCCTCGACATTCCGTTGCTGTTTGAGACGGGCTCGGAACGGAAATGTGATCTGGTGATCTGCGTCGATGCGCCGTTCCTGATCCAGCGCCAAAGGGTTCTGGGCCGCCCGAACATGACTGAAGAGAAATTCTTCAATATTCTGGAAGGGCAAATGCCCAACCTTGAAAAGAAAAGACGGGCTGATATAACAATTGATACTGGCCTTGGCTGCGCCCACACGTTTCGGCAATTGAAAACGCTGGTGGGGCAACTGCAAAAAGGAACTGCGTAAGATGCTCCGCGAAATCGTGCTCGATACCGAAACCACCGGCATGGACCCTGCCGACGGCCACCGCATCATCGAGATCGGCTGTGTCGAGCTGGTCAACCACCTCCCGACAGGTAAAACCTTTCACCAGTATATAAATCCCGAACGCGAAGTGGATGCGGGCGCTGTCGCCGTCCACGGCATTAAAACCGAATTCCTGAAAGACAAACCGACCTTTGCCGAAATCGTCGCGCCCTTTATGGATTTTTGCGAAGGCGCAACAATGGTGATCCACAACGCCGAATTCGATGTGAAGTTTCTGAACGCTGAACTGAAGCCCTTTGGATACAAGCCGATCAAACTGACCGAGGTCGTCGATACATTGCTGATGGCGCGCAAGAAATTCCCTGGGTCTCCGGCAAACCTTGATGCGCTTTGCCGTCGTTTTGGTGTTGATCTCTCGGCTCGTGAACTCCATGGCGCTCTACTTGACGCGCAATTATTGGCCGACGTTTATCTGGAGCTTTTGGGTGGTCGCCAGCACGGATTGGGTCTGGGGCAGGAGAAAACCATTCAGGCCGAAGATGGCGCTCAGGTTTACATTAAAAGCAAGAAAGACCGCCCCTACCGCGAACCACGGATATTCCCCCCATCCGAAGAAGAGCTTGGGGAACACAAAAAAATGGTTGCCGGATTAAAAGAGTCCTTGTGGTAAATCTTTGAAACGTGGCAGGTTTCTGTCTTTATCCGATAAAAGAATATCCCGCACCCCAACTGGCCATTCAATCGCAAGGTCGGGATCGTTCCACAAAATCCCCGCGTCATGCTCTTTGTTATAGGGAGCAGAAACTTTGTAGAAAACTTCAGTATTATCCTCAAGCGCACAAAACCCGTGCGCAAACCCTTTCGGAACAAACAACATCCGGTCATCCTCGGCGGCAATCTCGCAACAGACATTCCGGCCTGTCCTCAAATCGACAACCACATCGAAAATTCGCCCGCGGTGAATGCGCACCAGCTTGTCTTGCGCAAAGGGTGGTATCTGGAAATGAAGGCCGCGAATGGTCCCACGCCTCAGCGTCATGGAAATATTATCCTGAACAAAATCGCAATCAATTCCCGCCGCTTTGAAATCCGCTGCGTTGAAAACTTCGGCGAACATTCCGCGTGCATCCTCGAACCGCGGATAGGAAACCAGCAATGGCCCGTCAATATCAAAGGGGGTCATGGAAATTTTCATCTCAGTAATCAATCCGCGTCAGGTAAAGCCCGTCGGGTGGTGACGTCGGTCCACCATGCTTGCGGTCCTTGGCTTCAAGGGCCGTGCGCACATCGTCGGGCGTCCATTTTCCTTGCCCGACCAGCACCAGCGTCCCGACCATATTGCGCACCTGATGATGCAGGAACGACCGAGCCTCGAAATAAAAGCTGATTTCCAGCCCACCCTTCGGCAAAAGCAGTTCTTCAATGTCCGCGCGCTCCAATGTTTTCATCGGCGACTTGGCTTGGCACTCCGCCGCGCGAAAAGTTGAGAAATCGTGATGGCCCAAAAGATACTTGGCCCCTTCGCGCATCGCAGAGACATCAAGATCTCCCCACACATGCCACATCAAAGAGTCCTGAAAAGAGGGAGGCGCAACGCGGTTGAGCAAGCGGTAAGTGTAGAGCTTGTTGATTGCCCCAAATCGCGCATGAAAATCATCAGCAACAATTTCGGCCTTCAGGATGGAAATTTTCTCGTTCCGCAAATGGGCGTTAAGCGCGCGCGCCAGATCATACCCTTCCAGCGGACGATCCCCGTAATCCAGATCGAAATGGGCAACCTGCCCCTCGGCGTGAACGCCGGCATCGGTGCGGCCCGCCACATGAAGGCGGATATCCTGCTGGCAAAATCCGGTAATCGCCTCTTCGATTTTTTGTTGCACGGATGGGATGCCGTCTTCCTGACGCTGCCATCCCGAATAGGGCGTACCCATATATTCGATTGTGAGTTTCCAGCGCTTGAGTGTCATACGAATTTCTGCCCCGTTTTTAAACGCCCGCCATTGATAGCATCGGAAACACTCATCGGCTTGCCGCTCTCGGGTTGAATGCTGGTGACACGGTAACAGGAATCATCCCCGCACACCACATCGCCTTCACTAGAAATTAAAACTCCAGCGGAACCCGACTCGGAAGAGGAAGAGATTTCCCCCTCCAAAATTTTGAATCGCCTGCTGTTTTCATCAAGGCTCCAGCATCCGGGCCAAGGGGTGAAGGCCCTCACTTTACGGTCGATTTCGGCAGCCGGTTTCGACCAGTCGATATGTCCCTCGTCTTTGGAAAGCATCGGCGCATAACAGGATAGGGCGTCATCCTGAATTTCAAGATTCAATTCCTCCCCATTCAGAATCATTTCCAACACATCCTCGATCGTCGACGACCCCAGCGCGGACAAGCTGTCGTGCAAAGATTGTCCTGTCGTCTGCGGACGGATGGCCACGGTCCTTTTGAGGATCATCGCACCGGTATCAAGCCCTACATCCATCTGCATAATGGTAATGCCGCTCTCGGTATCGCCAGCCTCAATGGCGCGCTGAATAGGAGCTGCCCCGCGCCAGCGTGGAAGGATCGAAGCATGAATGTTAAGGCAGCCATATTTCGGCGCATCCAGTACGTCCTTGGGCAAAATCAACCCGTAAGCCGCAACCACCGCAACATCCGCGTGAAGCGCAGCAAATTCGGCCACTGCCTGCGGCCCCTTTTTAAAACTGCGTGGCGTATAAACGGGAATATTGTGACGCTCGGCTACTTGGTGAACGGGAGAAAGGCGGAGCTGCTGCCCTCGTCCGGCAGGGCGCGGTGGCTGGGTATAAACGGCGATCACATCAATGCGTGGATTGGCGATCAGGTTTTCAAGCGCCGGAACGGAAAAGTCCGGCGTCCCCATAAAAACGACTTTTAGGATATCTGCGCTCATGCGCCTTATATAGCCTATCGCGCCATCAGGACATAGAAATAATTATATGACCCATCAGACCTACACACGACACAGGCCTGATAGGCCGGAAGCTTGGAAAAGGTGGTGTCATCCAGAGTATTGGGCGAGGCATCGTTAAAGCTGCCGTCAAAGCGGTTAAGCGCCGGCCCCTTGACACAAGGTGGCGCGCCTGCAGGGTCGTCAATGGGTATTGTCCCGCTTGCAAAGCCCAACTGGGAATTCATGGTTTCGCAAAACGCTGACGTCACATTGGGTAAAACGGCAATCAGCTCGGCCTTATCCGATCCGACTTGAGGGATTTGGCTGGTTGCGAAAAACTCCCACGGACTTCCATCATTGACACCGTCCGGCGGAGCCTTGTACGTGGCCCGTCCACCGTCCGGCGAAAAAACCTGATTTTCTGGCGTAACAGCAATATCACCATACTGCGTTGTGTTGTCATCCGGCGGGGCGAAACGAAGGTCGGCTTCGGACACATTCTTTTCGAGAATGATAGTAACCCCCTTGGCCAGTTCGGCGCCATAACGTTGAACCTGTCCGGCTTTGATAAGCAGGTCTTCGGCGTCAATATTATCCTTATACCCGCCGACATTGCGAATGGCGGCCGTCAATAGCCCGATCAGGACGATCCCGATCAGGACATAAACCAGAATATTCCCGCTTTGATAACCAGATTTCATTGGCAACCTCAATTGTCCTGCGGTCCGATTGTAAGGCAATCTTTAAGATAAGAACAGGCCTCAATCGCCTCTTTTTGGCTATAGCCCGCAAGCCGTGCACGAAACATCCATTGTGCATCCGCCGTCCGAAGCGGGACAATAACGGTCTGCCCTCTGTTCAGGTGTTTGGGCAGTTTGATCATGGCGTTGTAAAGGGCCTGATTGGTACTGGAGCGGTCGGAATAAGCCCCGATCTGGATTTGCCAGCGGGACGTTCCGTCCGGAGAAATTTGAGGGGGGGGCTGGGTGGCGGTCTGGGGTTGCGCTGTTCCATTGGCAGATGGAACGACAATTTGCCCCAAAGAATGAGTGATATCGGTGCCGCGTGTTTCGCGGATGACCGGCGTAATCTGCAACGATTTCATTGCCGGAACGTCGGTGGGGGGATAGGCGTTGCTGGCGGTCACGATTGGTTGCGGAGCAGGCGCGGAGGGTGCGGAACCGCTGGGCTTTCTGGGCGGCAAAACGATGGAAGAGGAAGTGAGGGTGGACGAGGCAATTTGTGGCATTTCAGGCGGCGGAGCCACGCGTCCGGCAGATATCAACTGGGCGATTTTGACGAATCCGCGATCAAGCAGAGTGCGCATATGCTCGTTTCGGCTGTTGGCTGTCCGCCCGCCGAAAACGACGCCGATCAACCGTGTATTGCCGCGCTTGACCGACGCCACAAGGTTAAAACCGGACGCGGCCACATATCCGGTCTTGATTCCGTCCATACCCTGATAGGTACTCATCAACCTGTTGTGATTATGCATGGATCTCCCGTTAAAATAGGCATTTTTTAATCCAAAGACGGAATAATGCCGCGGATAGGTATCAATCAAATATTTGGCGAGTTTTGCCATGTCTCGCGCCGTTGAAACCTGCCTGTAATCGTGAAGCCCTGAGGCATTGACAAAACGTGTTTGGGTCATCCCGATCTGACGGGCTTTAAGATTCATCAACTGCACAAAACGGGCTTCTGATCCGCCCAGATTCTCGGCAACCGTTACCGCCACGTCATTGGCCGATTTGGTGGCAAGCGTGCGCAACGCATCATAAACCGTAATGCTCTGTCCAGGCCGGAGCCCGACCTTGCTGGGCGGCATAGAGGAGCTATGGCTCGATGCGATCAATCGGGTTCTCTCGGATATCTTTCCGGAATCAAGGGCATCGAAAACCAGAGCCATCGTCATGATCTTGGTCAAAGAAGCGGGGTGCAGATTGCGGTCTGCATTTTCCTGCGACAACACCATCCCTGTACTGGCATCAATGACGATCGAGGCATATTTCAGATTGGGTCCCGCTGAAGACCGCCTTTTTTTGTTTCCGGCCAAAGCGTCAGTCGAGAACATTGCCGTGCAAAGGAACAGGCAAAGCGTGAGAAAAACGGTTGTGGAAAAAAAGGAAAATTTCACCGCACCCCTCCATGAGATGTGCCGCGAAGATAAGGAAGAAAGCCAGGAATTGCGTTTAAGAACAACATGACAACCGGAACCATAATTCCGAGTCTAAAGAACTTCCTTTCGCCTGTCCATTTTGATCATTTCGCAAAGCAAAAATCTCCAACAGAAATTATCGAAAAATGAAAATAAAATTATGACAAAGTGCGGCAATTTATTTGCTGCAGCGCAAAAGAAAAATCTTGACTTATGCATACAACCAAATAAATAATTTGTGGCAGCGCAAAAAAATGTGATATCTTTTTACCGCAACTGCGAACTTCCCTTGAAGGGGATTTCCAACAAAGGGAATGGAGAAAGAAATGGCAACGAAAACACCGAAGAAAAAGACGACAAAATCATCGGCATCGAAAGCTGCACAGCCGGCCAAGGCAGCCAAGGCTGCACCTTCAACGGTTATTCCTTTCGCACCGATCGGAGCAGAGGCGCTTAATCCTTTCGGAAGCGCTATGGGCGCCAAAGCACCTGAATTCAAATCTTATTTTACAGCTATGGAGACGAACATGAGCAACTACAAAGACCAATACGAAAAAATGACCGGCGACGCTTCTGCTGCAATGCGTCAACAAATTGAAAGCTATGTTCAGGTTGGCACCAGCCTGATGAAAGGCTCCGAAGCAATTATGAAGGCTTGCATGGAACTGGCTCAGGATTCTGCGGAACGCAATGCTGCAGCATGGAAAAGTTTGATGGCTTGCCGCACCATGAACGAAGCGGCTGAGCAACAGAACAAAATGGCTCAAGCCAATCTTGACGAAGCAATGTCGGCGGCTACCAAAATCTCTGAAATGACCATTAAGGTCTGCACCGAGGCTTGTGAGCCTCTGGGTGAGCAAGTGACCAAGGCTATGAAAAAAATGTCTGCCTAAGGGTTGGATAGAGAAATGAAGACAGGGCCTCTCCGAAAGGGTGAGGCCCTTATCTTTTGATCTTTACCGAGAACTTTGCTAAGAATCCGTCACAATGACATACCCTGACGACCCTGACCGTTTTGATAACAACCGCACCCCCGATGAGGGGCGCGAAGACGGGCTGGCGCTCAAGACTCGCCCCAAAACCAAAAAACCGGCGATGTATAAGGTTTTGCTGCTAAACGACGACTATACGCCTATGGAATTTGTGGTGCACATACTGGAGAGGTTTTTCAGCAAAACCCGCGATGAGGCCACCGACATTATGCTGCACGTTCATCGCCGCGGCGTGGGTCTGTGCGGCGTCTATACATACGAAGTTGCCGAAACCAAAGTGAACCAAGTCATGGATTTCGCCCGCGCCAACGAACAACCCCTCCAATGCACGATGGAAAAAGAGTAAACGGGAGAATAGCTACTTTTGTCCTTCAGAGGGCTCCCAAATGGCGTGGCATTTGTTTTCTATACATTTTGCCTCAACTACAGTCCGGTCTGAGAAATCAAGCGGTTCTTGCCTCGCCCCTGAATCATCAACACGCCGTAGGCATTCATAGTAGGCCTGAGCTAAATCCTTGTGGATGGGGCTAGGCGGTGAATAGCCGCTCTGAACCAGAACGCAATCCGAGTCCCCCTGACAGGAATTCTTTCCCCAAAAAATACTCGAGCAAGAAGGGGGGAGGGTATAAGCCGTAGGTCTTTGATGTGAACCGCTAAGAAAGGAAGAAAGTTCGGAAGCTGGAACAACCCACCAGATAACAAGACCCAGAAGAAGAAAAGGAATAACGAACAGAGCTACAAAGCCCGCAACTATGCCTTTTCCAACCCTTCCCAGTTTTTCTTGTGGTGTAAACCTGTATCTTTGATACAAGCGCAGCAAAGCCCAGAACAAAAAAAGCGCGGGAACGATATAGGAGATAAGCTGGTTACTCTCCATTTACACGACCCCTTCCGGAAAAATTGATTTGGGATGGAAAGGATGAAAATTTTTCGGCGCATAAACGGCTCGGACTGCAATACGCGGTGACGGAGCCCTGTCCCTCCGCCACATACGGGATGCAATGCTGACGGGATTGGGCAGAGAAATTGGCCTCCCCCTGAGGCAGGTGTTTCTTGTTAAAGGCCACAGGCCATCCACACGGACCGTTAATCAAAGCACAGTCACCATCATCTTTGCACAAACGCCATTCCGTCAGGACAGGCGCAATTGCTGGTTCCTGAGATGTACGGGAATTTTCATTTCCAGTGGCGGGGCCGACCGCATTGGCAAAAACAAAAAACATCCAAAGGAGATATCCTGTCAAAAGGAGCGCAAAAACGATCCCTATTCTCTCAAGAAAATTTCTGAACGCACTGGCGTTTTCCGGATCTTTTAGAGAGTCGATTTGTCTCTTGAACAAGTGGAAAAGAACCGCAAAAGCAAGCGCCAGAATGATGTGTGGGGAGAATTTATCCATATCTCGTCGCATCACTCCTGAAATACGGTATTTTGTTGCACGTAAAGGCCCAACTGATCTGACCAAAAAGTAAATACCATGACTTGGCGTAAAAGATAAAGAAAAAGACCGTATTTTGTAAAAATCTTAACTTTTGCAAAATATGGCCTAGGCTAATATAGTAAGGATATTAACCGGTCGGATTTCACGATGCTCTCTCGCACCCTCGAACAAACCCTGCATAAAGCGTTGGCCGCGGCCAGCGACCGTCAGCACGAATTCGCAACATTGGAACATCTGCTCTTGGCTCTGACGGCCGATCAGGATGCCATTGCGGTGCTCCGCGCCTGCGGAGTCGATGTGGCCGAGATGCGCGAACAAATCGAAACCTATCTCGATACCGATCTGGTTTATTTGGTGAACCCGCATGTAGCTGAATCAAAGCCTACCACGGCGTTCCAGCGCGTGTTGCAACGCGCGGCTATCCATGTCCAGTCTTCAGGCCGCGAAGAGGTGACGGGTGCAAATGTATTGGTTGCCCTCTTTAGCGAGCGCGAAAGCCACGCTGTCTATTTCCTGCAACAACATGATATGACCCGCTTTGATGCGGTGAACTATATTTCGCACGGCATTGCCAAAGTGCCGAGTCAGACGGGTGATGAGCCCCGCCGCACCCCCAAAGGTGCGGAAGAAGATGAAGAGGCGGGCGTCAAAACCGGACAGGATGCCCTGAAAGCTTATTGCATCAACCTCGATGAAAAAGCGAAAAAGGGCAAAATCGACGTTCTGGTTGGTCGCGAGAAAGAAGTCGAGCGCACGATCCAGATCCTCTGCCGTCGTAGCAAAAACAATCCGCTTTATGTAGGTGATCCGGGCGTCGGGAAAACAGCAATTGCCGAAGGTCTCGCCAAAAAGATTGTTGATGGTGACGTACCTGAAGTCCTGATTGGGTGCACGATTTTTGCCCTTGATATGGGTGCTCTTCTGGCGGGTACACGTTATCGCGGCGATTTCGAAGAACGATTGAAATCGGTTCTCTCGGAATTGCAAGACATGAACAATGTTGTTTTATTTATCGACGAAATCCACACGATTGTGGGCGCGGGCGCAACATCCGGCGGCGCGATGGACGCATCGAATTTGCTGAAACCTGCACTGGCATCGGGCGGGCTACGGTGCATCGGTTCGACGACTTACAAAGAATACCGCAACCAGTTTGAAAAAGACCGCGCTCTCGCGCGGCGCTTCCAGAAAATCGATATCGAAGAACCCTCAATCGACGACACAATTCGTATTTTAAAAGGTCTCAAACCTTACTACGAAGATCATCACAAAGTGAAATACACGAGCGAAGCGATCAAGGCCGCCGTTGAACTCTCGGCGCGTTATATCAGCGACCGCAAACTCCCTGATAAGGCAATTGATATTATCGACGAAGTCGGCGCAGCCCAGATGCTCTTGCCCGCTTCACGGCGCAAGAAAACAATTGGCGTAAAAGATATCGAAGGCGTGGTCGCGGCCATTGCACGTATTCCGTCCAAAGCGGTCAGCAAAGACGACCGTGAAGTGTTGCAACATCTCGAACGCGATTTGAAAACGATGGTCTTCGATCAGGAACAAGCCATTGCAGCATTATCCGACGCCATCAAACTTTCCCGTGCCGGTCTGCGTGATCCTGAAAAACCGATTGGCTGTTATTTGTTCTCAGGTCCCACTGGTGTGGGGAAAACCGAAGTCGCCAAACAACTCTCCCGCACACTGGGGATCGAACTGATCCGCTTTGATATGTCGGAATATATGGAACGACACGCCGTTTCGCGCCTTATCGGTGCGCCCCCGGGCTATGTGGGGTATGAGCAGGGAGGTCTTCTCACCGAAAAAGTCGATCAACATCCGCATTGTGTGTTGCTGCTTGATGAGATTGAAAAGGCGCACCCCGACCTCTTCAATATTTTGCTGCAGGTCATGGACTACGGCAAACTCACCGATAATAACGGCAAGAGCATTGATTTCAGGAATGTCATTCTGATTATGACGACGAATGCCGGTGCCGCACAATTGGCCAAAGCCCCGATGGGATTTGAATCGGATCGTCGTGTCGATGACGATCAGGAAGAGATTAAACGCCTCTTTACACCGGAATTCAGAAACCGCCTTGATGCCATCATTCCGTTTGCCCCGCTGTCGCATAAAACCATTCTGCGGGTCGTTGATAAATTCGTGATGCAGCTTGAGGCCCAGCTCTCCGACCGTCGCGTCACGATCTCGCTCTCCGATAAGGCCCGCGAATATCTGGCGGATCAGGGGTACGACCCCGTGATGGGCGCCCGTCCGCTGGCCCGTGTGGTGCAGGAAAAAATCAAAAAACCGCTGGCCGAAGAGTTGCTGTTCGGAAAGCTGAGGGAGGGCGGTTCGGTTCACGTGGACTGCGTAAAAGGAGAGCTTGTATTCAGCTCTCAGGCTGAAAAGAAAGCCCCATCCAGAAAATCTGATACATCGGAAAATGTATAAATGACAGATAAACCTTTGATCCTGATTGCAGATGATAACGCAAATGACCGCGCAGCCATGGCTGATGCGCTGACAAAAGCCGGATATGGCGTGATTCAGGCTATCGATTCCGGTTCGGCTCGTAGAGTGGCCCGCGAACATGACGTGGCGGTGGCCATCATCGACCATTTTATGACGCCGCATGACGGGGTGGAATTTGCCCGTTATATGCAACTCGATAAAATCAATATCCCGATGTATCTGGTTACACACGACGACGATTCTGGCCTTCTGGCCGAGGCCAGCAAACTGGGTTTTGTCGGTTTACTGAAAAAACCGGTATCGTCCGAACGTCTGGTCAGCGCGGTTGATCGTGGCCTAAAGCTTCGCCGGAAATCAGTCTGACCCGTTCAGGGCAGGATCTCAAAAATCGCATCAATCTCAACCGCTACCCCGAATGGCAGATTGGTCGTACCAACAGCAAAGCGGGCATGACGCCCCTTGTCCCCCAGCGCCACCACCATCAGATCGGACGCCCCGTTGACCACAGCCGGATGCTTGTCGAAATCGGGGGTGCAATTAACAAACCCACCCAGTTTTACGCAACGAACCACACGCGACCAGTCGCCGCCAATCGCATCGCCCAGCTGGGCGAGGATATTGAGGGCGCAGGCCCGCGCTGCTTCTTGCCCTTGCTCGACCGAAAGCCCATCCCCCAACCGCCCAATATGGAGTTTTTCACCGTTCAGGAACGGGATTTGTCCCGCAATGAAAAGCTGGGAACCTGAAATAACATAAGGCACGTAATTGGCGGCGGCGGAAGCCGGCTTGGGAAGGGAAAGCCCCAGTTCGGCAAGGCGTTTTTCAGGTGAGGTCATGGCATAATCTCCTGTTTCAGGTTCTACTTGGGACTTGATTATTGGGCCAATTTAGGCCATCACTGGAATCGGAACAAGGGATAAGGTGTAACGCCATGAAACTCTTTGATTTTATATTCAAAATTACCGGGGCGCAAAGTCAGGTTCACATCTGGTTTGTCACCGCTTTTTCCAGCGCGAAAAAGGTCGGTACGGATCAGTTGGGCAACACCTATTATGAAGCCAAAGCACGCAAAGGCTACAATCACCCGCGTCGCTGGGTGATGTATAAAGGCGATCCGGAGCCAAGCACCGTTCCACCCGAATGGCATGGCTGGCTGCATTACCAGACGGATGCAATCCCGAGCGCAGCCGAACAATCCTATCGCCGTGAATGGCAAAAAGCGCCGCGCGCAAATATGACAGGAACAACCGCAGCCTACCATCCTGCGGGCCACTTGTTAAAAGGGGGGCGCCGCGATGCGGCCACGGGTGACTACGAAGCGTGGGTTCCTCCCGCGGCAAAATCGAATTAAGGGAGTCTAGAGAATGTCACGCAGTGTTGTTGAAACAGTATTGGGCGCATTTGTTTTGGTCGGCGCTCTGATCTTTTTGGTCTTCAGCTACAGCGAAGGTGATGCTGGTACGGTCAGCGGTTATAAAATCTCCGCGAACTTTTCAGGCATAGGTGGATTAAAGGTCGGAGACGAAGTTCAGGTCAGCGGCGTCAAGGTTGGTCAGGTCGCCAAAATCGAACTGGACTCGAAACAATACCTCGCCAAGGTCACGATGGAAATTGACAAGAATGTCGAGGTTCCCGATGACACTGTGGCCCTCATCAGCAGTCAAAGTCTGCTCGGTGGAAAATATATGGCTCTCGAACCCGGCGGATCGCCGGACATGCTCGAAGACGGTGGCGAAGTCACATTTACACAGGCTCCTCAAAATCTGGAAGAATTGTTGGGCAAGTTCATCTTCTCCGCAAGCAACAAATCGGAAGCCGCAACGACGGATGCGACTCCCGCTCCGGCGCCTGCACCTGCACCCGCTCCCGCTCCCGCAGTTGAGGCCCCTTCTGAAGAAGAAGCAGCACCGTCGGTTGATGAAGCTGTCCCAGCGGAACCTCAAGCGGAATAATGAAAAAAACGTTCAAGTCTTTTATTCTCTCGGCGCTCGCTTCTATCTGTCTATTGGGAAGTGTTGGTGATGCAAACGCCCTGACCTACGAAGAATACCCGACCATCCGACTTCGCTCTCTTGATAAGATCACAGCGCGCACGCTGACCTTCGACGCGCAGGTGGGGACCGTTATCAAATTTGGTGATATCTACATCAAGATTCTTGCCTGCCGCAAACCTCCCGCTGTCGAAAAAACCGAAAGCGCTGCCTTCCTCCAGATTTGGGAAGTCGATAAGACCAAAGAGCAATCGCGCTGGATTTTTTCCGGCTGGATGTTTGCGTCGTCACCATCTCTCTCCGGTATGGACCATCCGGTCTACGATGTTTGGGCCATTGATTGTCTGGGCAAAGACCCTGACCAACCTCTTCCGCCGACCGAGCCGTCAAGCGAAAAACCGCTACAAGGTGAAGGTGAAGTCAGCGCCGATCAAATTAAGGAGCCCGAAGCCGCACCAGAACAGACTCTGGATACCCAACCGGAACCAACGCCTCCACCCTCGGAACAACCCGCACCGGAAACTGAAACTTCGCTAGAGGATGAGGCGCAGCCGCAGGAAACCACCCCCGAACAACAGCCGGAACAAAAACCCGAACCCGAATCTTTTGACGGAATTTATTAGAAAAGAAGAAGTGAGAACAAAATAAGAACTTTTTCCTTGACAAAAAGAACAAAGTAAGAACATACTGATCTCGAAACGCCAGAATTGTGTGTTTTGTTGCTGTCTCCCGAATTTTCCCGTTCGGGGCAGGAAGGTTTCCCGTTTGACTTGCGCCGCTTCCCTTATCGGGGGCGGCGCGATTTTTTTTGAAAAGGAGAAAAAGAAATGCCCACCCTGATGCCAACCGATCAGAACAACAACCCTATCCCCGCCTTGAGACTAAAGGATGCCGGCTCGCATAAAATCACCGCCACCGCAACTTCGGCCCGAAACAGCACGGCCTTTGATGCGGAAACGCAAATCGTTTCGCTTTATGCGACGGTTGGGGTCTATATCAAATTCGGAACATCGACTGTGACCGCAACAACCTCTGACCATTATTTTCCGGCGGGGGTTTATTACGATTTTGCAATCGGCGGTGACGGATCCGCTCACAAAACCCATATGGCCGTCTTGCGCGAATCGACCGATGGAACGGTTTATATTTCCGAAAAGCTCTAACCTCTGGCCTGAAAAGCGGTGAGGATTGTCCCGTCATCGAGATAATCCAACTCGCCGCCGATCGGCATGCCATGAGCCAGACGGCTGACCGGAATGTTGTAATCGGTCAGCATATCCATGACCACATGCGCGGTGGCCTGCCCGTCGACAGTGGCAGGCAGTGCGAGAATGATTTCCCGGGGGGGAGTGTCTTTCACGCGGGTCTGAAGAGTGGACAGGTTGAGATGATCGGGACCGATCCCGTCAAGGGCGGATAACACCCCTCCCAAAACGTGATATGTTCCGCGAAATCCGCCTGTGCGCTCGATGGCCCACAAATCGGTGAGGGTCGCCACGATACAGATCAAGCTTTTATCACGCGCCGGATCGCTGCAGACGCGGCATGGCGACGTATCGTCAAGTGCCCCGCACACCGGACAGGTCTTGATCTGCGCGGCTGCCTCTTCCATTGCGTTGATCAGAGGCAATAACATCTCGTCTTTTTTGGTGATAAGGGTAAGAGCCGCCCGCCGTGCTGAACGTGGGCCCAGCCCGGGCAACACTGCCAGGCGGCGAATCAAATGCGCCAACGGCCCGTCATCTTTCATGAGGGACCTCTTTCGGAAGAGGCAAAGGAAATTCCTGCAAATCGGAATGGATAAAATCCGGGTGAACGCCAAACGACAACGCCAGATCCTGTGTATGCCGCATCATCTCGACCGGACCGGAACAATAAAGACGCAGCATGGAAAAATCATCCCGCTGGCTCAAGGCCACATCGCCAACCAAACCATGGGCAATCCCACCCTCTTCGTCATGCGACAAAACCGGAGAATAGGAGAGCGAGGGAAAAATATGCGTCAACTCTTCCAGTTTTTGATGCGCGTAAAGATCGGACTTCGACCGTCCGCCGTGATAAATCATCACCGGACGCTCCGGCGCATCGATCAATGCCTGCTCCATAATAGCCAGCAAAGGTGCCAGACCCGTTCCACCCGCCACCAGCAATAACGGATGCGTACAGTCGGCCTGATACAAACATCCGCCGCCATACCCTGAAATCGGAATGACATCTCCGGTTTTCAGTTCACTGGTGGCATAGGCTCCGGCCCCGCTATGCCCGCTACGAACATGAAATTCCAACGTATGACCGTTGGCGGCGTTGGCCACCGAATAGGGACGCGGTGAAAAGGATGGAAATTCCAACAATGCGTATTGTCCGGCATGGTGCAACGGGAACGGATCACCGGTCGGTTCAAATCTGAGAATCCTCACCCCATTGGGGGTGGGGTCGGACGCAAATGCAAGTCGGCCTTCAAAAGAAATCATGTATAAGGATTTAGGATATTTAAGGAGAGAGCGGAAGCCCTAAAAATCGATCAGCATCGTGCGGGACAGGCCAAATCCGTTAAAATCGCTCCGGCAGGCATTGGTATAGGCCCCCGAAAGACCGACAACGATCCAGTCGCCTTCGGCAACATAATCTGGGAGCATAAACGGCCCCTTCATCATATCAAGCGAATCGCAGGTCGGCCCACAAAAACGGAATTCCTCGCATTTTTCCGACGGGACGACAAAATCGGGATGTTTTGGAACCAGATGAACGGGAAAACGTACCGCACCTTGCCATTTTGCTGCCTCTACCAGCCCGCCATAAACCCCGTCATTGAGGTAAAGGGCTTTGTCTTTCCGTTGTTCAACTCGAACAACCAGCAATCCAGCCTCGGCGGTCAGCGCCCGCCCCGGCTCGCAATAAAACGGCAGGTCTTCCAGATGATGATCCTGCACAGCTTGGCGGATGACATCCATAAAGGCGGATAGCGGCGCAACCTCCTGCCCCGGATAGGGCGCAGGAAAACCTCCCCCGACATCGAGCGCATCAACTTTAACGCCAGCGCGGCGGATAACCTCGGCCGCCAGAGCAATGCCGCGCGCAAAAACATCCACATTAGTCGATTGCGTTCCCGGATGGAACATCAACCCAAGCTTTGAACAAACCAGTCTGGCTTCATGTAATAGGAATGCCGCCCCCTTGGGTGTTGCGCCGAACTTGGCTGAGAAATCAACCGTCGCCTCTTTGTTTTTGGGCAACGCCAAACGCACAAAGATTTCAAGATCATTTGCCAACTGCGTTTCATGAACGATCTTGTGCAGCTCATCAATTGTATCGGTCACGAAAACGCGCACGCCGTGATCGAAATAGGCCTCGCGGATGGCCTCGCGAGATTTTACCGTATGCATAAAATGGATTCGTGCATCAGGAACCAGCCGTCGGACCAGTCGCACCTCATCAATCGAGGCGGCATCGAATGTAGTAATGCCTGCTTCGGCCAGAGTGATAATGACACCTTCGTCGGGATTGCATTTAACTGCATACATCACCGTTCCTGAAAACTGGGATAAAAAATCGTGCGCCTTTTGCGTGAGTACAGGACGGCGAAACAGATGAACCGGATGGGCAGGATGAATCTTGTGAACGAGCTTCTCGACACGGGATGAAACATCCCGTTCAAGGGCAGGCGTAGAAAAGACAATCGGTCCAGTCACCCGCAAACTCCTGTTGCCAGTTCATTCTAGGAAAGAGTCATTAAAACGGAATTAAGATTACTGAAGAGTAACGGCGTCCAGATCGTTCTGTCTGGCCAGTACCACGGCCCCTTCGAGTGAATCGACCAGAGTAAGCGCCGTCCCGTCAGCGGCATGCAGCGCATAAGCCTGACGGTCCTGAATCATGACCGGGCGGACATAAGCTACATGCCCCATCCCGAGAGCCTGAAAAGCCTGAGGGGAAAGATGTCTTAAAATATCGGATGTATGTTCAGTTTTCATGGAACGACCAACCTCTATAGAATTAATACTACCACCATTGGGAACGAAAAGCCCCGAAAAAATCCTGAAAATCGAAGAAATTATGAATCGATTTCCACGGCCTTTTGCGTGATCTGTTTGTTGATGGGCGCCATTGACCCGCCATTGCGGATTTCGATCTTGCGTGCTGTCGACTCAGGCGCAACCCGCTTCATGTCGATATGCAGCAACCCGTTATCAAGGCTGGCCCCCAGAACCTCGATTCCATCGGCCAGAATAAAGGACCGCTGGAACTGGCGGGCGGCAATCCCGCGGTGAAGGAACACACGCTCGCCTTCTTCGCGCTGGTGACCGCGGATCGTCAACTGGTTTTGTTCAATTTCAACATCGAGATCGTCCATGGTAAATCCGGCCACGGCCAGAGTAATGCGCAAACCCTCGTCGCCGACTTGTTCGATGTTATAGGGGGGGTAGCCCTCTTGGGTTTTCTTGACGCGGTCAAGCGTACGTTCGAACTGGTCGAATCCTAGAAACAACGGAGAATCAAATAGGGAAAGCCTTGTGGATGTCATTTCGAACCCCTCTCTTGAGCAAGCTGAACTTTCCGGCAGCCCGCCTTGTGCAGCACCGCCTATAGTTTCAGTATATAGAATTCAGGGAAGAAGAGTCCAGAGTTTTGAAAAAAGGATCACCGGATCACCAGATAACCGGAAAAAGCCTGCCATTCTGAATGTATGAAACGAGAGAAGAATCTTCCTTTAAAAGCACCAAAAAGGAGATCCTTTGGGCATACCCTCAGAATGACACGTTCTTTCTGATTACCCGGTCATCCAGTTATCTTTGGTTCTTCACGAAAACCCGGCCACAATATTGGCAGCTTACAGATGGTTCCCCGTCAAAGGCATAATAAACCACCGGATGCCCCAAAGCTCCGCCACCACCATTGCACTGGACTTCCGAGACATGGGAATCGACTGCAATCACTTCAGGGGAGGTCATCGAGGGGGTGGGCGTTGTGGTCATAACGGAAACTCCGGAATTAAGAAATTATTCGCTTTCCTTTTATAAACTGGCCGGAGGAAAACGCCAATACCAATTGGCATAGACAGGAACGCTAAAAAATGGCCAAAAGCGATTTGCCGGACCTTGGTGGAAGATTTCACGACAACATAGCCCTCAAGGGCCGCGAGGATAATTTTGTCATGGCCGAGGCGCTGGTGGCACCCGTCCTGGCCAGTTGGCGGGAATCCCTGTTTGCCCATGAATGGCTGCATCAGGATGGATCGATCCGCAAACCAGCCGAAATGAGCGAGAAAATGCGTCTCCGCCGCAAGACGGTCGAGGAACTGCTCGGAACGGATGCGGCGCTGGAACGTCCGGTTTTGGGAATCGGAATTCTGGATAATATTGAAATTGGAGCGGGCAGGGACCTGTTTTTGGCCTTGGCCGCCAAAGGAATAGACAGGATTCCGGTCCATATTCCCAAAAATCATATCGAGGATTTCCGCTTCTTTATTCGCCAAACCTGATTTTTCAGGTACAATATAGGGATGAATGTTTCACACCCATCCCATCAGTCTTCCGAACGCGGTTCCGCGTTGATTTTTGTTCTCATCGCAGTTGTTTTGTTTGCAGCGCTGACCTATGCCATCTCGCGGGGAGGCGATAGCGCTAGAAACCTGTCTCAGGAAAAGATCCGCCTCACCGCCTCTGAAATTATTGACACAGGCAACAGGGTGTCAGAAACGGTTTCTCGCCTGAAATTGCGAGGTGCCAGCGAAACGGAGATCAGTTTTGAATATAACGGCAACTACATAAATGCCGGATGCGCGACGGATACCTGCAAGGTTTTTGCCTTTGATGGCGGCGGCCTGGATTGGGAAACCCCGCCCGCAAGCAGCAATAGTGGCGAAGACTGGGGTTTTACCGGAGATTTGGCAATTACCAATGTCGGAACGGCATCGGCCGATCTGGTGATGATATTGCCGAACATATCACGTGATATATGCCATCGCATTAACGTGCTGTTGAATATTGAGGTAGAAACGGCAAATCCACCGATAGAAACGGGTACAAATACAGCAAATAAATTTACCGGCGTATACAACGGCGGCCCATCGACGATCACTCAGGCTGCGACCAATGGTAAAAAATCTGGATGCCTCAGAATGGAAGAACTAACCGGAACAGCAATTGACGGCGGCCCTATGATGGGAAAATACTCTTTTTATCAAGTTCTGGTGGCCAGATAATCAGGCAACGATAATCGTTCCGGAATTGACCAGATCGTCGATATCCTGACCTTTTAACCCGTTGACAATTGCCAGATTGACAAAATCGGAACCGACTCCCGCGCCGTCAAGATCGACCTGAAGATAGCCGGTTTTTGAAACGGTTGTGATCTGCAGGAAATCAGAAATCGCGTCTGTGACAGGATCGTATCCACTCAGAAGATCTGACAAATCAATAAAATCTTCGCTGACATTGAAATCCTTGACAACATCGACGGCGTCGAAATTCAGATCAAAAACAAACGTGTCGCCACCTTTTCCACCGATCAGGACATCATATCCCGCGCCGCCATTCAGAATATCATCGCCGTTTCCGCCATTCAGGTAGTCGTCACCATTCCCGCCGGTAAGGGTATCATTGTCATTCATACCATAGAGGCGGTCGTTTCCGTCATCTCCTGCCAAAACATCATTCCCGTCGTCGCCGTATAGTTTGTCGTTCCCGCTTCCACCGTTAAGAGTGTCATCGCCGTTTCCACCATAGAGGCGGTCATTTCCATTGTTCCCATGCAGCAAATCATTGCCATTCATACCGGATAGAAAATCGTCACCATCCTCGCCATAAAGAAGATCATTTCCGTTTCCGCCATAAAGCTTGTCACTACCACTTGCGCCATTCAAGGTATCATTCCCGTCTTCGCCATAAAGTTTGGAAGATCCGTTTGTGTCAATGGTTACAACGTCATTTCCACTGCCGGACTTGATAAAAACGCTGATATTCGTTGATGTACCGTCGATGGAAATTGTGTCATCTCCATCACCGCTATAAATTTCATGCGCTGATTTTGTTTTTCCCTCTGCGCCCGTCGCAATGGAAATCAGATCGTCACCGCTGCCAGTCAGAATATAGCTTTTCAAAGTGTGATCGATATCCAGTAACAAATCATGGATCGTGGTAGCGGATTGAATGGAAGCTTTGAAGATGTTGTTGAAATAGAGCTCTTCCACATCACCGACATCACCAAACTTTACCGCTTGGAGGTAACCCTCAAAGCCATCATGGATGGTCAGGTGCAACTCGTCATGACCGTTATTGTTGGTGCGTGCCACACTCAGCATGTCATCTGCGATTTTTAATTTGAAATCAATACCGGCATGATCTTCAACACCTTCGAGCTCAGAGGTAAGATTGACCCACTTGCGGTTCGCCGAATAAACCGAAAAGACTGTCTTCGAAAGCAATTCTACGGACCCTCCGGAGGGTCCGGCCACCGCTGCCAGAGCGGCAAAAGACATGATGGTGTTGGCAAATTCGAAGCTCTCGATTTGAATCAGAGTGTCGCTGTCATATGCCCCCGTCAGATCCTGAAGCAACAGCGTTACGCTGTCCACCAGAGAAATTAGGAAGTTTGAAATACTGATGTCATAGACTACCAAATCAGTTCCCGCACCGCCGTTGATCGTATCATTGCCGTTGCTGGCAATAAAGATATCGTTCCCGCCATTCCCCAACAGGAAATTGTCCGCATCATTGCCGATCAGCTTATCGTTTCCATTCCCGCCCGTGGCATTCTCGATAACGGCGTTGAAGGCAATGCCGATATTCCGTGTCATCCCGACCGAGCTGTGCTGTCCGTCTCTGAGGTCGAGCGTAACCGAAGAGCTGTAAGATGAAGCATCAAACGTATCGTTTCCGCCCGCATCCCAGACAGTGTAGGCTTTCGTGCCGTTGAGCACATAAACATCATCGCTGGCATGCCACGACATATTGGCACCATACATATTTTGCAAAGCGGCAATATCGTAGACCATATAAGTCGAAGAGTAGAACGGTGACCAGTCATACGCCATCACCGTATAACGCGACGTGTTCTCGTCCCCTGTGAGTCCGGCAGTAAAACTGTGCTTCAACCCGATGGCATGACCGATTTCATGAAGCAGAGTATAAAAACCGTAATTCCCCTCGGTGGGTGTGGTTGTCGCCGAATAAATGTTGTTAGTCCAGACATCTCCACCGAAAGAACTGGAAGAGGGGTAATAAGCCCATGCACCGACGCCGGACGGCAAGCTGGCCTGACCGAAAGTCAGCTGATTGGTGCTGTTGGTACTTGTTGTCTCGGTGAAATGAAGATTTGTGAAGCTCTCAAGCTGGTCAAGAACGCGAACTGCCGCCGCTTTCATCTGGGCATTGAATGTCTGAAAATTATGAGCCTCGTCATTACTTGAAGAGTAATAAGATGGCAAGGATGTCAGGAATTTATAAGTCAGACTGGTGGTTAACCATTTATAACCACTATAGAGACTATTCGCTTCGGCAAGCGTAGAACTGCTGCTGGAAACATAATCGCTGGAAATGGCAGAGGCTCCGCTATCAGAATTGTTTGCCGCACGGCAAGCCGCACAACCGCACCCCATAGGAAAATCCGAAGACAAACCGTATGTCTCTACTGAATTCATACGAAAACGACCCTTAACCCGTAAACGCGATTCCCATTGACCAAACAATTAAGAGTACGGGAATAATCTTAAAGTAAGGTTATAAACGGATAGAATTTTACCAATTCTTTACTATCGGCTACCGACCAGAACTTCCCGTTTGCCGACGCGATTAGCAGAGCTGACAACGCCTTCTTTTTCCATCTGTTCGATGATCCGCGCCGCACGGTTATACCCGATCTGGAGGTGCCGCTGGATAAAACTGGTAGAGGCCTTCCCTTCGCGGGCAACCAGCGCCACGGCCTGATCGTAAAGCTCGTCGCCCGATCCGCCGCTTTCTTCTCCAAACTCACCTCCTTCACCAAACAGATCGCCTTCCGTGACTTCTTCAAGATAGGAGGGTTCGCCTTGGGCTTTCAGGAAGGTCACAACCTCCTCAACCTCGCGGTCGGACACAAAGGGCCCGTGAACGCGGGTAATGCGCCCGCCTGCCGCCATATAAAGCATATCCCCCATCCCGAGCAGGGTTTCTGCCCCACCTTCGCCCAGAATGGTCCGGCTGTCGATTTTGGACGTGACTTGGAACGAAATACGCGTCGGGAAGTTGGCCTTGATTACGCCGGTAATCACATCGACCGACGGACGCTGCGTCGCCATAATCAGGTGAAGGCCCGCAGCCCGCGCCATCTGCGCCAGACGTTGAATAGCGTTTTCAACATCCTTTCCGGCGACCAGCATCAAATCGGCAAACTCGTCCACGACGATAACGATATAAGGCAACTCGGTCAGGTCGAGCGGCTGCTCTTCATAAACGGGTTTGCCGGTTTCGGGGTCGAATCCGGTCTGGACCTTGCGCATCAGGACTTCGCCTTTCTTGATCGCTTCGCGGATACGCTGGTTATACCCTTCGATGTTCCGCACACCCAGTTTCGACATGTTGCGATACCGGTTTTCCATCTCCTGTACCGCCCATTTCAAGGCAACCACCGCACGGCCCGGATCGGTCACCACCGGAGAAAGCAGATGGGGAATATCGTCATAGACGGACAACTCCAGCATCTTCGGATCGATCATGATAAAGCGGCATTTTTC
>Ga0116142_10000652_pt1 | contig 45290 bp, 56 predicted proteins | sample AD_UKC033_MetaG_FD_89785 | JGI IMG/M metagenome (GOLD analysis project Ga0116142, IMG submission 89785) | Active sludge microbial communities of municipal wastewater-treating anaerobic digesters from USA - AD_UKC033_MetaG | ecosystem: Engineered > Bioreactor > Anaerobic > Digestate | place: USA... | reverse complement strand
CCCCTCTCCTCTGGCGGGCCTTTCTTCCCCGGCCGCCCGGTTATTCGTCCCCGCTACCTAGAGCAATCTCTTAAAGGTATAATGGCGCAGATTACGCTTTTGTCGATGCTCTATCTCGATATAGACCCAGAAGGCATGAGCCGAATAGAATTGCTTGAACGTCTGATAAATAAGGTTATGGACCACCAAGCCGCAAGCGGTATTTCGACTGTTATCAATCCAGAAGGAGACCAAGAGCCATTATGACGCCCACGCATGACCACGACCAAATAGGCCAGCCGGTTGCCAGCTCTATCCGCGAGGCTCTGGCCGGTCTCAAGCCCGACCGTACTCTCAAGTTCGACCTTTTTACTGCCGATTTGCCGGCCATTAAATATGCCCCTACTCATGCCGAGGCCATGCAGCTAAGTATTGACATTAGGCGCATGCGTGACCAAATCAATAAGCTATTGCAGAAGTACTACCATTGGCCCGAGGTTATGAACCTGAGTGTCCATAAGCAGCTCCAGTGCCTGATGGGTATTGCGCTCCAGTATACGTCGCGCCAATACGACGACTGGACCGACTCGGAGCGCCGCATGATGGCTGATGAGCCGAACGCCGATAAGCCTGTCGTGTTCCACGAAGGAGGGACGGTATGATGATATGGCTGTTAGAAAAGATATGGTACAATCTGGAGCCGACCAAGATGGCGGACGTGAGGACGATAACCAGGTATTTCAACGATCTGACCACGTGGGTCAACCACCAGAGGATCAGTGTGGGGCGCGCTCCTTACCGAGCAGCTTTACTCCTGGGTATTCGTATCACGCTCGAATTGCGACGAAAGCCTACCTCGCCTACCTTAGATCGCTGGTACGATGAGCATGTGGCACCAACTGTTAGTCGGGATGCGCCAGCGCATCATGTTATTATCGACTTAAACGGGAACGACAATTCTTATCCGCTGTCTATTTTTGCCGGCCAAAGGGTTGCATACAAAACGCTGATAGAAGTATGCGGCGACATACCCTATGCCAAATGGGGGCCACAGGTGAGCAAAAATCTTAACAGGATTCCGCAGTGCGTCGATGTAACAATCAAACCTTAAAGACGTTCCAGGTGTGCGCTGGGGCGTATCCGGGGTGCTCCCTCGCCCCGGACTCCCCCTACCGGACGCCCTCGCTTTACCAGGCGGCCTCGCCCCGCCGGGCGGCCGCCGCCTTCTTCCTCTCTGCCCTCCTCCATGAAGGCGAAATCGTAGAACAAATCGAGATTACGACGGATGAATAGACCGCTCGCTTCGTTCCAACCTGAGTTCGAGATCATTCCTCATAAAGATGCGCCAATCTTTTCACAGCCTGACGCCAAACTTATTCTCAATCAGATCATTAGTGAGATGGAGTCGGGCAATTTCCCGGCCAACGAGACATTTATACGCTTGATAGCACAGGCGGGACTCGTTAATCTCTGGTTCTTCCTAAAGCTCATAGCCGCCTACTCTGGTCCTTATGATCGATTAAACACAAAACTGCACCTTGATATGTGCAATTTTCGACAACGGGGGATACTACCGGGCGCCCGTCTCGGCATGTTCGTCCCGCGCTCTAGTTTGAAGTCTACCATCTGTACGCATGGAGCCGCCGCCTGGACTATTACGCGGAACCCCGACGACCGTATCGCCATTTTCTCTGGCGTCTACGACCGAGCCCAGCAATTCTTCCATTCCGCTCAACGTATAATTGACTCTAATCCGCTATACGCCGCCTGTTACCCTAACCATGTGCCATCGCGCGGAGACGGTACGCGCTGGAATGACTCAGAAGCAGTGATGCCAAACCGTACAAAGTTCATGCCTGAGCCTAGCTTGACCGCTATGACGGCCGGTGGCTCGACGCAGGGCGTCCACGTCGATGAAGGCTTGGTCGATGACATCGTTGGTGACGACGAATTGGACGCGAACCGCGGTGCAACCGCCGATATGTATAAGAAGAAGAACTGGTTTGACGATAATCAGCGTACTCTACTCCAAAGCCCTGAGCGTTCGCGCCTCATATTATCGGCCACGCGATACTCTATAGATGACCCTTATGAGGGTGTTATGCGTGATGCTCGTATTCAGGAAGGTTTTTGGGATGCTATTCGAGATCAGTACCCGTTAAAGCCTGATGGCGAGTGGACGGTTTATTATCGACAAGCTCGTGAGATGGATGAATCTATTTTCCCAGAGCAGTATTCGGTTGAGTGGCTTGCCAAACTCGCTAAAGATAAACCAGATACCTATAGACTCCATTATGAGAATAATCCGGTATCGGTTAATGCTGTCGAGTTCGCCAAGTATAACCCGATGGGTTTCGACCTTCACTATGATCTGTCACGTGGTTGGGAAATTATTATCAATCACACACAGGAAGTGGTGAAGGTCTCCAGCTGTGATGTGGTTATGGCAATTGACCCAGCCGGTTCTGAGAAAATGGCGTCTATAAAAACTTCGCGCTCAACACTGGTACTCTTGGCCCGCGACGCTAAGGATCGCCACTTCCTTCTTTTGGTACGTGCCGGTTATGTTCCTACGACAACGTGGTTCGACTGGGCCTTCCAGGTGAAAAAACAGTTCAATGACTGGTTGCGGGGCACCTTTGTCGAGCAACAGGCCGGCTTCAAATCCCTTACTTCTATTATTAGAGCGGAAGAAGCGCGTCGTGGTGAGTGGTTGAACTACCTTCCGGTCAATGCGCTTGGAGATAAAATTGTTACCATTCGTAATCTCTTGCAACCGCTCTTAGAAAAGGGTATGCTTTTTATTAACAACGAAGCGCGTGAGATGGTTGATGAAGAGCTCCGTACATTTCCTGCCTCAATCAAACGCGATATACTAGATGCTCTCAAGATTGCTGTGAAGATGAGTATAAAGCCCGACGGGGACTATGCAGGTGATCTTGATGAGGACTATTATAGTCAGTATGCCCCCTCTATGTACGGGGCTAATGCGGTTACAGGTTATTAGAGGGGGAAGTTATGAGCGATCAAGCGCGTGGAAAGACCGATTTATTGATGACAGATACTCCTGATGAGGTTCAGTCTCAGGGTATTTTTGCAACTGAGGAAATCAAAAACGAGTTCAACTCGTACATTCAAAAAGAGATACAGGCTGTTATAGAGGGTGAGGATACGGCCCAGTTCCTTGAAGATGTGCGTAAGTGGAAGCGTCAGCGTATAGCGCGCCCGGCTCAGAAGACAAAGGATTATCCGTTCCCGAACTCTGCTAATGTAAGCCCACCCATTACCGCGCAGAAGGTAAACACGATTTATTCGAAGGCGATTGCCAATTTCTCAACGAAGCGCCCTTTCTGGGCCGGTGATGCCGCCGATGTTCAGTACCGTGACCATGTTAATGCGCTTACGCGCAAGATGAATGAGATGAGCCAGAGCCCGTTCGAGCTCCATCTCGACAAGTTTAACAGACAATTTTTGTACGACACCATATCGCTTGGTACAAACTTCTATGAAGTCTCGTGGGACTATGAACAGGTCACTTATTTGAAGGACGCCGGTCCTGGTAATCCTGGTGTACCGAGCTTCCGGGTCCTGCATAACGGCCCGCGCATCCATATTATTCCAATCGAAGACTTCATCACCCGTCCCTATTGGACCGATTTGCAGAAGGCTCCTTGGCTCGCTCGTCGTTTCCGCCTGACTCATGCTGAATTGATGGAGCGTAAGGCTAGCAATCGCTATGAGAATGTTGATGATATTCTTGGCGGCGCCATTGAGGAGTTCACTGACGCTGAAAAGGCGGCCAATGAACTCTCCGGTTTGAGCGGAAGTCCTAAGAGCGACTATAAAGAGACTGATTTGTACGATCTATATGCCTTCCACGCCTTCTGGGATGTGAATGGCGACGGCGTTCTTGAGGATATTAAAGGGGTGTTGCACGTAGATACGGGTACGATACTCCGTATTGAAATGAATAATTTGGGGTGGCGCCTGGTTGGGCGCGTCCCATATCAGGAAATCCCTGGCTGGCTGTACGGCATTGGTGTTTGTCATGCTTGTGAGTACCTCCAGGATGAAGCTGAGACCCTGCATAACTTGAGACTCGACAATCTCAAGTGGTCCATGATGAATATGTTTGTAGGGCGCAAGGGTTCCGGCCTGAAAGCTGACGAACGCGCCTATCCGGGCAAGCTCTGGCTTGTAGACCAGAAGGATGACCTGACCGTCCTGCCGGTCCCTGACCTTTCCGGCTCTTCGTATCAGGCTGAGATGCTTGTTCGTGATTATGCCGACCGCATTACGGGCGCGAATGACCCCATGAGCGGCTTCGCTGATCAGACCTTGAAGTCTGGCGGCGGTGCTCAGGCCCAGATGGTGATGATGCAACAGGCGTCCAGCATCCTTAATGCTCAGCTCGATACTATGGAAGAGTATTATGCAGAGATGGGCCGCATGATTGCGATCCTCATGGCTGCAAATATCGACCTTATCAACTGGGATAATACGGACCAGCATGATGCGGAGCTGATTCGTGACCTACTTTCCCAGCCGACTGAGATGCTTCCGCAGCTTGTGAAGTTCCGTATTGAGACAACCGATGCGGCTCGTAGCGAGGCCGCTAAGCGTGACAACTATGCCGCCTTTACTGGCCTATATGACCAGTATACTCAGCAGGTTGTGGCGCTTACTCAGATGGGTATGTCGCCCCAGACGCCGCCTATGCTCCAGCCTATCTTCTTAAAGCTCCTTGTGGGCCGCACAAAGATCATGGAGCGCATGGTTGATTTCCTGAAATTAGGCCAGCCGAGTGAGTTCTTACCTTACTTAGGTGATATAGAGGCACAAATAACGGCTATAGAAGAGCAGAAGGAGGCGGCTAGTGGGGCTCAACAGGGAGGTGGTGCTGGAGCGCCTCAAGGACAGTTTGGCGCGATGGGAGCTCAACCCGGGATGGGCGGAGCCCCTATGGGCGATATGGGTGGACCAGCCGGGATTCCTGGAGGCGTTCCTCCCGGGGGTGGCTATTAAGCGATCTGGTGCCGTAGCTAAGCAGACCTTGGGCGCTAATAAGGGAACTGAGGACCTCTTACGCGCCCAAGGTGCTTACCAGGAAGATATGAGAATAGTGAGTATGTTTGCTGATTTGATTGAAGCCATCAAAGGCAACGAGGAGGTAGTATGATAGTACGGAAATGGGCGCTTTGTAGCCCCGCTATGGGCGCGGAACAGGGCGGCCACGTCGTTCTCGATACGGAAGAGTCGCCGTTTGAGGACGATTTTGAGATTCAGGAGACCCCAGAGGATGGTGCTGGCCCCTCCAGGGACGATCTTTTGAAGGAGTTTGAGGCACTCAAGGCCCAGAATGAGGAATTGCGTACCAAAGCGGACTCCAGTCAGGCCTTAAAGTCCTCGTTCGAGGAGTTCGGTACCCGTCTTGAGAAGGCCCAGACCCGTTCTCCAGCTGCTCCTGCGATCCAACAGCAGCCAGGCGAGAGTCTTGAGGACTTTAAGAAGCGTATTAACCAGAAATACCTTGAGGACCCCTACGAAACGATGGTCGAGTTCTCAAATAGATACGTAGGTTCGGCCATGCAGACCATTGTGGAGCAATCGCTCGCTCTCCAGCGCGAAATTGCTGTGTTAAAAAGCCCCGATAAGGACTTTATCAGCAAGTATCGTGAGGAAATCGACAGCGAGGTCAACCGATACCCCACGGAAATGCGGCTCAAGGACCCCGAGGTCTACGAAAGGTCTATCGCCCTGGTTAAAGCTCGCCATATGGACGAGATTATCCAGCAGAAGGTGGCCGAAGAGATAGCCCGCCGCACTGGGGCGCCCGCTTCTCCTGCCGCCCCCGCCCCCCGCGGCCAGTCTGAGGCCCCCGCGCTCGGCTCTCCCCCTCCGGGCACCCCTCGTGTCATCTCCCTCTCCCCTGCGAAGCGTGCTCGTATAGAAGCTCGTCAAAGAATGGAAGGCGTCCCCCATATTCCTTTGAAAGAGTATGTGCAGATGCTTATGGAAGAGGGCGAGTTTGATAAGGTGTAAGGAGTAGTTAGATGAACGACGATTCAACTATGGACGATTCGCTACCGAAGCGAGGAAAGAGGAAAGATATGGATAAACCGGCCGAGCGCAGGTTCGTTGTTGCTAGTACAAAGCCAGAGGATGTTGTAGCATGGGATGAGGCAGGAGATCAGGTATTCTTTACTGAGGAATCTCCTGAGCTTAGCGAAGATGTTTTGAAGAAGCTGTCGAAGCTGACACTTATTAAGTATCAGCAGACGCTTGAGATCAAGAAGAGGCTTGCTGAGGATGACCCTGAGTGGTCTGAGATCAATAAGACACTTCAAGTCTCCCAGAGTGCGTATGCCAGTCCGACTGACATTGCTTTTGGGAATGTGGCTAAACCTGGTCTACAGACCCGCCTAGTGCGAGAAGACCGTGTTGGCTACTGGGAGCGCAAGGGATATGTGATGGCTACGCCAAAGCATATGCTTGACGCAAAGATGCGTAATGTGGAGGGCCATTTTGAGCATGGCACTATTGGTGCTCCTAAAGAGTACCTGATGGTGACTACCGATGAGAATCGGAAGCGCTTGATGGCTGAGCGTGATGAACGGCGTACTCGTTTGGACGAGCAGCAGCGTAACTCGATTCGTGAGACTGCTGAGGCTGCTGGCGTTCGGGCGTTTGATGCATAGTGTGAAGGCGTTGGTTGAAGCGTTGCTTCGTGGCCAGTACCTCACAGAATAACGGAGGAAGCGTATGGCTTGGGAGTTTGCTAAGTGCTTGACGTCCCCTACGTCGGTTCCGCCCGTACTCAGGTATCCTGTGGGTACTGGTGGCGTGACGAAGGGTATGCCTGTTAAGCTCGGAGCCGGTGGCGATGCAAATAAGGTCGTTGCTAAGGCTGGTGGCACTAATACGGATCGTCCCTTTGGTGTGGCGATGGGTACTGTTGCGGCTGGCGGTTTCGTGGAAGTGATTCCTGCTATGCCTAACGTGGTTTTCACCATCAAACTTGGTAACGGTTCGGCTCCGGTTGCTGGTACCAAGTATGGTCTAACGGCTGGGCTTGATCTTGATCAGGCCAATGTGACCCAGATGATGGTCAAGGTAATTGAGCCAACCCCGGATCGTTCGGGTTATTTCAATTGCATTGGCTACGACTGGTTGGCGTAAGGGAAAGGAGTAGAGGATCATGATTGGTAATACAAAAGCCTTCCCCCTACAGCTTGATAAGACCATCGATAAGATGTTCTATAACCAGCTTCGTAGGCGGCAGAAGTACTACACGGCCATCTTCAAGGAAGAGGATGCCCCTCGTGGTAGCGACTACACTGAGGCCACCATCTCTGAGCTTGGTCTCCCGCGGGAGATCGGCGAAGGCATGGGTGTTGAGTTTGATGTGCCCAGCGAGGGCAACAAGATAACTCGCACTTATCGCAAGTTTGGTCTCGGCGCTCAGGTAACTGAGGAGATGATTCAGGACGAGCTCCACGGTAAGTGGAAGCAGATTCCTGGTTCTCTTGCCGATTCCATGATCGAGCGCACCGAGTTCCTTGCGGCCTCTGTGCTCGATGGTGGTTTCTCGACCGTGACTGGTGAGGATGGCCTTGCCCTCTTCGCCAACAACCATGCGACCCTCAAGGGCGGCGCTACGATCAACAACCTGTTTACTGGTGATCTTTCGACCACTACTATCCAGGCTGCGTTCTCGTATGGCGATACCCTTGTTGGCGAGAATGGCTTCATCCGGCCGGTTCGTCCGGTTGGTATTGTATGCCATCCCTCGAATCGTTGGGTGATTAACGAGATTCTTAAAGCTGAGAATCGCGTGTTCATGTATACTGATGCTGATAAGGGCTATGTCGCTGCTGGCGTACCCGCTTCTGGCGTCAATGCCATGAATCCGCTTAACCCCAAGAATGGTTTGGTCAATGATTGGAAGGTTTATCTGAACCCATATCTGACTGACCAAGACGCTTGGTATGTGCTTTTCGAGAACTACGATCTTCGTGGTTACTGGAAGAAGCGCCCTACACTGGAGAGCGAAGGCGATTTCATCACTGGTAACAAGGTTTACAAGTCGGTGATGCGTGGTACGTTCTTCTCGAACAAGTACAAGTTCATGGGAGCCTCTGCTGGTGTTTAAGAGGCAATCGTGAGATAGCTCTAGCGAGGCGGTCCTTTAGGGGGCCGCCTTTTATATTTACATGGCAGTGATCATGTAGTAGGATGGTGACTATGGAAATCAGACGTTTGATAGATGTTTCTGGCGTTAATGCTGATGGGACACCGTTTGAGGGCCAGATGTATGAGACCTTGCACGGTACCACTAAGGATACACCAATTGGTGTTCGGTGGGGTGTCTGTGATATATGTTTAATGTCATTTCCAAAGAACGAGATGTCTTTGGTACGTGGCAAATGGTATTGTCGAAAGAACGGCTGTATTAAGGATACCATGCCCAAGGAGCGTCGGAAATGACAACTGAAGAGCTGATTCAGAATCTATATGAAGGCTCATATGAACAGGATGAGCTTAACCCATATAATGACCTTGGAGTAATTACTGAGACCGTCTCTGGTTGCCGTGATATTATTAAATACATTAACCGTGCTTTACGCATTGTTAGTATGTGGAAGTTCCCCAATGGCGTTCGTATTAGGTTTAAGGCGAATAACGGTATTAAGTATCTCAATACGCCTGAGACTGGAAAGTTTTATTGGGACACTGATTCTACCGGCCAAGCATCTTATGATGCTGGTTACGTTCTTGCCGCTGATGCTATAACAGAGCCTTCGTCATATGTGGTGCATTTACCGGCATCGTTCGCAAAGCCAAATGATTATTATCGTGGTTGGGTCCTAACAACGATAAGGACTGGCTCTTTCTTCGTTGTTGGTTCACACGATAATGTGCTTCAATTAGACAAACGAATTACGGCAGTTGATGGTAATAATGATGTCTTTTATCTATGCCCGTCTCAACTTACTATTGGTGATGGCGCTGATTATGCTTTAGATTTAGATGGGTTTATATCCGTAGTAGATATTTTCGATCGGGATGCTAACTATGAACTACAACAGACGCGATCCCATGAGTTCCCTACTCGGCCCGAAATAACAACTGGCGCTCCAGCGGAGTATTATCATTATGGTGATAGGCTCTATTTTGATAAATGTATCGGTGATAGTCGCTCTCTTATGGTCAGATATTATCGCTATCCTCGCATGGTGGAACGTGTTGCTGATCGAATAGATTTACCCGAGGCTTTCCATGATGCGGTGTTCCTTGCTGCTAAGACAGAGCTGCTTCGTAGGATAGGTGAGGCGACCGAGGCTTATTCCACCTGGGAAAGTCTCCGATCTCTTATGATCACTCTGCGGAGTGAGTTGGATTTTGAACATGAGAATGATAGTTCTCGCATATACCCGGAGGCTTAATTATGGCTATTAACAATCTGCTTACCGCAACTCCAGTTGTATCTGACCCTCTTGGTAATGGCTATCTTAACATTCAGCAGCTTGCTGATGCTCTTGCGGATCGTCTTGAAAGAGAGCATGTTAATGCCCGTGATGGTATAGGTCAGGATGAACGTGAGGGCCTTCATAAGCCTGGTTCTGCAATAGCTTTCTTTCAAGAAAGCGCTCCTCTTGCGCGAGATGGTGTGGCCCTCTCTTCTGCTGATCGTGGCTTGCTCTGGATTAAACCAATGCCTTCACTGGCTGACATTCAATACTTGCAGTTTCATATCTACCGTGGTAATGCCTGGGTGATGTTGAATACTTTTATATCAGTTCAGGCTGATAGCATCGCTGAACGAACTACCGATGCTGGTGTGACCATTGATGGGCTTCTTATTAAAGATAATGAGATAAATGCTGCAAACAAACTGGAAGCGACGACCCAGATTAAATGCGGCGCTGTTGTTATTGATACTGAGCGTGTTAAATGCAAGGCATTTCAGTTGGGTGCGAAACCGGCCACACCGCAAAACGGTGATATTTGGATGGAGTAACTAATGAGTTTGTTGCCGAATGAAGTTAGTGCTCCGGTGATTCGTTATCATAGCAACCTCGGCATAACTCATAATATAGGATTGTATGAAAAGAAAACTGCTCCAGATGCAATTGGTTATTTAGAGCATTATATCCAACCGGATAAAACTCAGAACATCTTTAAGACTCTATACATTCCTTATGTTGCTACAGGGAATACTGCTGCTTCTGATGTTCGTATCCATGTTAATGGAACTACTTATGCTTTACGAAGGCGTGGCATTGTTGAAGGGACAAAGACTCGGTGGGATATATCAGGTCAAGGGGCTTGGGGTTCAAGCGCGATTAACTTACGTAGTGGTGTAAGAAAAGAGGCTTCGTCTAATAGTTATAATGTACGTGTTTATGTAAAAGCAAGAAGCCTAGTGTATTTGCGGGCGTATAAAGGTGGGTTCTCTAGGAAGAATGTTTTTTATGAGACTACCGCTATAAATCCGCCGTGGCTCTGGGAGTCTACACCAACTTTTGACAGAACATTTACCTGGGATGGTGATGATATTTACATTGAATTAACTTCTGTTAAAATAGGTTCTGATATACGCGACCGAATTGTAGAGGTTTGGCGATGAAAAAACTCGATGAACTCTGGTGGAACGAGACTGATAACTCCTTAGTTCGTCGCGTGCAGCGCGGATTTGCGCCTATTAACGCGACCGGAGACGATGCCGGTGGGTCGTCGTATAGGATCGAATTATCTAGTGAGTCTATAATGTTTTTTCACGATGGCTTTGGTGGGAACAACAATGTTACGCCACCATTTTTTTCTATAAAAATATTTTCTGGTAATTCTGATGTGACTAATGGGTTTATTCTTAATGCGACAGGTTCCAGTGTTACTGGTTTCTGGGGGTCCGGCTCCCTAAGAAATACTTATTTTGTTGATTCTTGCTCTAGCAACACGGAGATTACAGTATCAGCCTCCAGCATCAGCGCCGGAACATTATATGCTGTTGTAAAGGTCGCGTATACATTCATACCTGTCAAAGAGCAAATTGATACTATACAAAGCACTGTTGAGGCCGGGTTAAATCCAGACGGAACACTCGTTCAGCCTATAAACTCAAATACGATGATAGTTGATGTAAGTCCGAATATGGATGGTCTCTATCTTACCAAGGATAGAATGGGTTTATACTACGGAGGGGTGTGGAGAAGCTATATCCAATCTGATGGAAAGTTTGGATTTATTGGGGATTCTTCAAACTATGTGCAATGGAATGGAACCAAGCTAGAAGTTCGAGGTGATGTTGAGTTTACAGGAGATGTGGCATTAAATGGTGTTGTAAATCTAGGCGACGAGATTAAATCATCCAACTTTAATGCTGGTATATCTGGTTGGAGTATAAAGGGAGATGGAAACGCTGAACTTAACAATGTTGCTATAAGGGGTCAAGTTAATGCTTTGTCAGGTAATATTGCTGGCAATGTAATAACTAGCACAAAACTTTATCAAGGAAATGGTAACTTTAATAATGCAGATACTCCATTTTATTTAGATAATACTGGTAAAATGTCTCTAAAAGATAAGTTTTGGTATAATGGAACTACGCTTTATGTTAATGGAGCAATAAACACTGCAAATATAACTGCAACCGGAGGAAGCATAGGGTGTACTACAATAACAGGAACAAAAATATTTCAAGGGAATGGTAACTATAATAATACAGATACTCCATATTATATCGATAATACTGGAAAGTTTTCATTGCGAGACAAGTTGTTTTTTGATGGAACAAACTTAACTATTAGTGGCACTGTAAATGCTACTTCAGGATCATTTACAGGTACTGTAAATGCGACATCAGGAACATTTACTGGAGATATAAATACAACAAATATAATAGCAACTGGAGGAACTATTGGGGGATGGAATATCGGGACTGATAAACTCATATCAGCAACTTCTGGTTCTATTTTAGAAATGAGTAAAGGATTAAGTAGAATATCGATAAAAAATAATAATGATACGAAAGTGGCAATGGGATACTTAAATGGTTTGGCTAAACATGAAGGTGGAACTTATGGACCAGGAGAATATGGATTTTGGGCAGCACCAGGCGATAAGATAACATTTGATGGATTAGTAGATGTAAATGGAAACGCATTATCTGTTATTGACGGCGCTCTAATACTTTCAGTAAATACGATGAATGGTGTAAAAGAAGTAGCAAGATTTGGAACTGTATCATCCGCCACTGGTATGCACTTCTATAATACAAATAATGTACTCACTTCTACCTCGATTATTGCAGGCCCATATGAAACAGATACTGGTTCTGGAATAAGTGCAATGCAAATAATAACGAACAGAAATGGAGTAATGGTAGGAACATTAGGATTAGGATTTTCCACTTCAGATGGTAGTTATTATGAACCAACTATGTTTATAAATAATCCTATCAAAATAACATCTGGAATAAAATCTGTGGGTAACATAGAACTGATGGGTACTAGTCAAATAATAGGAAATGTAAAAGCGGCTCGGTTTGAGATGAATAATAACCAAGTCTTTTTAGATGGCAATCAGTTTATTTATCCTTGGCAAACGACTACAGCTAATCCTACTTTTGTACTTTGTGAAACATCAGATAATGCATCTTGGCCAGCAGGTACCGGAAAACTCACTAAGAAAAAAGCTATACCATCATTTGTTTGGGCATTGGACCATAGCTCTCATAGTAACTCAGTGTATATAAATGATATAAATCAATATCTTTCTACTACATCTTCACCAACATTTTCAAAACTAACACTAACATCATCATATGGAACTATATCGAATCTCGCTACAAAGAATATTATGTATAGAGATACTGATGGTACTGTAAGAGAAGGAACACTTCCATCAGATGTTTGTAATAGTTCTAAAGTAACTGATTGGAACACTGCTTATACAAACACTCATACACATTCTAATAAAGCAACATTAGACGGGATAAATCAAGGATTGGCAACAACATCAGTAGTTCAGTTCGCAAGGATTGTTGTGAACGGAAATATTGGAAGAACAGATGATACAGACTTAATAACACTATCATCAGCAAATAATGTAACAATAAATGGAAATCTAACAGTAACAGGGACAAACCAAGCTACTTATGCACCATAGGAGGACTAACTATATATGAAGAAAATAATAGGACGAGCAATAAAAGAAGAGTTGGATTCTATCGAACTTATTAGAACTAAAATAACATGTTCAAAACAAGCGCTACAAATAATGCCAGAAGGTTCAGATGAAGAAAAGGATTTTTACATAAAGTCTGTATTAGATTCCCTTGGAAACTATACTTGGTTAGAACAAGATTGGTGGAATGAAATAATAAAAAGATATGGGCTATCAAGAAATGATGTAGTGTATGTAGATTTCATAACAGGAGAACTATATATAAATGAGTAATGAAAAGACTAACTATTCAACACATCGTCCTCTTGTTAATAAAAAGATTAGAGTAGTTGATTATACAGAAACTATGACAGAGGCCAATGCTCGTAGAACAGCAATTGGATTAACTGCAAAAGTATGGACTGATACACCTTCGGCAAATGGAAAGATAAGAATAGTACATATGACTGATTTAAGAGATGCAGTAAATGGACTTGTGAAATATGGAGCAAGTAATGCATTTTCATTTACCGACCCTACTATAACAAGTACTACAAAAATAAGAGCAACACATTTAGAAGAAGTAAGACAAGTTATTGATGATAGAAGGAATAATGCGAGATGTGGAACAGGGTGTCATGCAACTTGTGGAGCCGCATGTAATACTGCTTGTTCTGCATTATGTGCAGGAGGAACATGTGGAAGCGCTTGCTCTAGTGTATGTACAGGAAACTGTACAGGAACATGTGCAGGTAGTTGCTCAGGATTAAGATGCAGAAATGGGTGTAACTCATCTTGCCGAGGGGGATATACGGTAACGATTAGTTGTGGCACTATTTGTGTAGGCTCTTGTTCAGGAGCTTGCTCTGCAACTTGTGGGGGAACATGTGCAACGGGATGCTCAGATAGAACATGTGGAAATAACTGCTCGGCAACTTGCGGAACAACATGCCAAACGGGATGCGGAAGCGAATGCACAGTAGGATGTTATAACTCATGTAGAAGTTCCTGTTATTCAGGATGTGCTAATAGTAATAGAAAAGGAACAGACCCAGGTGCACTATGATAAACAATATTAAAGACTTCGTTGGACTAAATATAACATTCAATACGGGTGAAGAATGTAATCTTGCTTGTACATATTGTTATGAAGTTAATAAGAAAAAAACTACACTGAGTTTGGAATATGCTAAAAAATACATAGATTTGATTTTGAAAGAAGAAGACCCTATAGGTACAAAGGGTACTGATATGGAATGGATACTAAATCAAGGATTGATTTTAGACTTTATCGGTGGTGATGCTTTGATGCATCCTAAACTTGTAGAAGATATTCTTAAATACTTTATTCTAAAATCACATCAGCTTAATCATAGATGGAAGGACAGGTGGAGAGTATCAATATCTACAAATGGTACATTATTTGAAAAAGAAGAAGTAAGAAAGTTCGTAGAAAAATGGAAAGATAATCTTTCTATTGGAGTTTCCATAGATGGATGCCCTGAAATACATGATAAGAATCGTATTTATGTAGATGGTCGTGGATCAATGGAAACTATCAGAAAATGGTGGCCTTGGTATCGTTCTTTATATCCTGACGCAAGTACTAAATCAACATTGAATAGAGACAGTATTCCATATCTATATAAAAGTTTAAAGTTTATGCATGAAGATATGGATTTACATTATATAAATCAAAACTTTATATTTGAAGATATGCATTTAGAGCAATCTGATATAGAAGAGTTAGATAGACAAATGGAAAAATGTGTAGAATATGTATTAGAACATAAAGAAGATTTATACTGGTCAATGATTGATAAAAGATTGTCAGATAGCAAATCATACAATGAGAATATAAAAGAACATCCAAATAAAGGATGGTGTGGAAGTGGAGCAATGCCAGCACTTTCACCTGATGGTAAAATATACCCTTGTTTTAGATTTCTACCTCATACTCAAGCATCAAATGTTGATATGTCTGTTGGAGATATATGGAACGGATTTAATAGAAAAGAAAACTTTGTCTGCATAAGGAATCAAACAAGGGAAGTTATATCTCCTTCTAAATGTAAAGAATGTAATATTGAAAGTGGATGCGCTTGGTGTATTGCAGGAGCATATTCTGAAAAAGGAATACCATTTAGAGGAACTTATATATGTGAGGCGCAAAAGATACAAGATAAATGGTCAAAGATATATTGGAGTAAAATAGATGCATAAAGAATATAATTATGACATAGACACAAAACAACTAATTTCAATTTCATTACAAGGTGAACCACAAGTAGAAGCAAATGGAAAAACTATAATCTATAATAAAAGGACACCAGATGCAAAGTTTATAGAAAGATACATTGAATACAATGATGGATTTGCTTCTACTGACCAGGAATGGAATATCAACCATACCTATAGAAGAGAAGTTGGAGAGTTTGAATATGGGTGTAATGTTAAATATATAAGAAATGATGGTAGGGTGTATTATGCTCAAAATGGAAATATACAAGTAAATCTACTTCCCAATAGCGAAAAGATACAAGAGATAGTTAATTTATATTCTGATAGAGATATTGTAGAACTAATTTATGTAGAAAAAGATGTGGGGACACAGATTTATATAGTAACTAAGGAGGTTACACAATGAATGAGAAAGCAAAAGAACTAGAGCAAGTTTATATTGATAAGGTTAATCAATATAAGCAGTTAGAAAAAGAGATCGTATTCATTGAGGGGCAACTGTCTATATTAAGGCAGATTAAGTTCATTGATGAGTCTAGCCCGACGAGGGATGAGACTGGCACGTTTGAAAAGCGGGAAGAGTAGTATATACTACCTTCGCCTGGTGAAAGGGGCGGGACACAATGAGTAGCGACGACCGCGAGTTCGAGCAGCAGAGGGACATCGGCAAGCTATGGGGCGCGGTCAAGGAGCTCAAGGTCGCCCTCGTAGGAATCGACGGAAGCAACGGTTTGCGAGGGGAGATGAAAGATTTCATAACAGTCATGCGTGACAGGATGGATGGTCAGGACGAGTCGCTCGCCGAGCTTGCTAACAAGCTGGATAGCAGCGCTAAACGCAATGATGAGGAGATGGCGCGCATCGACAAAAAGGTGGATGACGCGGTGAACTGGGGACATAATCTCTGGGAGAGAGAGCGCCATCTTCCTGGCGGGTGCATCGGTAAGAAGGCGCTCGCAGAGTTTGAATTAAAACTCATCGATGAGATGAAGGCTGAGAAGAAAAAGCAGCTTGAAGAGCGGCGGCACACCGACACGCTCGCCATAGAAATGGTGAAGTCTAGGCGGGCTATGCTAGCTGCGATCATTGTGTCGGTGGTCTCTACTATAGGCGCCATTATCGTGGCGGTAATCAGTGCTTCGTAAAATATCATCCCTTGCTAGGGGGGTAGGATGGGCCATTTTAGAGCGGCTCGTGTCCACGTTAGCCAGATGGGGAGGCGTCGAATGAAGAACTCAGAGCCAAGGCAAGTTATCATGGAGCAGATCGGGAAGTACGGTTGCTACTTCCTATCACTCATTCGTGCAGCGGAAAAGCTCATCAGTCGGCGCATCGACGCGGTGGCCGTCTACGAAGACGTAACAAAACGCGGATGGATGGGGCCAGACTGCTTCATGCACCGGCCAGCGGAGGTTCTCGCTTATCTCGTCGGCGGCAGTTGGAACGCGCAACACCAGAGCCGCCTTTACAAGCCGAAGCCTGGTGAAATCACCATCCTACGCTATGAGCGGAAGGACCCGTCAGCTTCATGGACACACTTCGTCCTGGCTGGCGAGGATGGGCAGACCGTAGAGTACGATCCGTATGGCGACAGCCGTACCGTGCGCGAGGGCGAGCTCGTATCGAAGCGCATCTTCACGAGGCTTTCATGAGCTACTCAAAGTGGAACAGTCGCCGCTGGTGGGTGTGCTTATGGGCCATAGTGATGGTTACGAGCGTAATTGTTTGGCTAATGGTGTTTCGAGATGACGCTCCATCATGGGTTGGAACGGCTATCAGCTTGTTCCAGCTTATCATTGGCGGATATATTGCCGCTGATTCGTTTACTAAACCGAAAGGATAATAGATGTGCGCCACTTCACGGCCTTCTTCTTGGCTGCCTTTTTTCTTCTTGGCCTCTCTTTTGCTGCCGGCCTCTATTATGGCAGACGACTTGGTAATCCCCTCGACGCCATCACGATCTCGGGACTTGAACGAGATATTCAACAGCATCGACTCGATAGCGAGCGAGCTAGAGGATATATCGAATCTGACCGAAGAGCAACAGAAACAGCTCTTGGACACCTTGAAGGTAGTGCAAGAGGAATTGAAAGCAGCCTCCGTATCGCTGGAAGCCAGGGGGACATCGTTGTCAGGCTTAGAAGAATATCTGAATCGTTGCGATCAATTGGTAAAGAACTTAGAGCGGCGTTTGAAGTTCTTCAGGCTCGTCTCGATAGTTACGAGCGTGAGTTCGGTAGTTCTGTTGATCTTGCTCCTGGCCTTGTAGAGTAAGGGGTAGAGTTGTTTGTATAGTCTAACAAGAAGACGGGCTGATCGGGCTCGTCTTTCTTGTGTATAAAGACTTGAAAGGTTAGTATCATACTATGATGATGGATTACCAGAGCTTAAACCCTCAAAGTTTAGTCATTCGACCACTCACGAAAGGTATGATTACTAATATTCCCACTCAGATGATTCCTCCTGGTGGTGGTCTTCATGTCTACAACTTTGATGTTGAGACTATAGGTCTCCGCACTTCATCTCAGTGGAAGCCTTTTCAGAACCCACCGGACTTCGGCAGATTGCCACTTTTAGCGGGCGAATATATCACGGATGTAATACCATTTTATATGATTGGTGGAGGGCGACAAATTGTTGCACTAACTAATCGTAGATTATTAAAGACTGCGGACGGTAAAGAGTGGTTGCCAGTTCAAAAGGCTGGTACACCACCATCTGACTTTTATTTTAATACAACCAAGCCATTCGTGGTACAGTGGGCAGCTTCCGTTACAGAACTATTCTTTGTTGATGGTACTACAACAACTGGTATTATGGTTTATGATGGCTACTTCCTACGTCGAGAAGAGCCGCTTGATGAAAACGATAACCCTGTATTCAATGGGGCGGTAACGATTGCCTTTGTTTCTGGTCGCCTAGTTGTAGGCAACACTGGAGAAGCTGGTGGGCAACAGAGGGTTCGTTGGTCAAGCGCCATCCCTGGAAACCAGTTCAGTTTTAGTCAACTTGATTTCGTTGATCTTACTCAGTTGCGCGGTGTGGTGCAGAAAATAACTGCATATGAAGAGTACCCGGTAGTATTCACCGATGATGGAATCTACTTCGGGCAGCCATATGGTTATGACGCCGAGTTTGCGGCTGCCTGGATATTCCGTCCGCTAGAATCTGGTGGTAATTCGATCATAGGCCCACGAGCTTTCTCACGTGTATTAGGTGGTATTTGCTTTGCTGGGCGTGATGACTTCTTCTATATTAACGCGCTTAAACGAACTGAGAAAGGCGACTTTAGTATAGAGAGTATGAAGTGCCCCATACTTAGGGAAACTATTCGTGCAACAGATATTGTTAAGTCTAATACTACAATGATCTTTGACTCTCATCATAAGCGCTTGATCGTTGGCATGGGTACGAATCCAACCGTAGCCTCTATCAATCGGTTCTGTTCTTATTATCCAGAAACAAACGCTTGGTCTACTTTCGGCGTCCAGATACCAGAGATAACTTCCATGCAGGATATTTCTACAGCGGTATCTCGTCGATGGATGGATGTGCCTGGTGTTAGTTGGGGTGATTATATCGCTGATACTAACGGCTCCTGGTATTCTGAGCTATCAGGGTTTTCAGCCGCTAAAGTAATAGCGTCTTCTTCGGACGGTATACTGTATATTATGCTCAATAATTTGGGCACAACTTCTGTTGTGGTTGGAAGCGAGACTGTAACTCAGACTTTTACAGCGATCTTTGAGACTGGTGATATTGATCTCGATACACCTGACAATAACAAGGTGGCCTTTAAGCTGGCCGCCCGCATAGGGAATACTGAGTTTACCCGTACAGTACCTATTGCGTTTGAAGTCTTTGGTTCAAACACAAAGGGCCGTACATGGAAACGTCTTGGTACAGTACGTATAGACCCCGATGAAGATGAAGAAGAGATTCATTTTAGGCTTCATGGGACAAACCTTCGGTTTAGGTTAGAGTTTAGAAGCAACGATCCTGAACTCAAGCCTTTTAATTTAGAGGAAATAACGATCCGGCTGCGCGGTGGTGGACAGCAGGTTGTACGTAACACCGCAGGGGAGGAATGATATGTTGAACATGCTGTTGCCATTAGGTATGGGCGTTGGTGGCGCTGCTTTAAGCGCTATGACTCAACCTAAGATGCAGGACATGACTGCTAATTGGCTTAAAGACTTTAACTCCAGTATGGGATACGACCCGAATAACCGTGATCTTAACTATGGACGGTCAAGTTCTTTCTGGAATATGCTCCAAAATGGAGCAATGAATCCTAACGCGTGGATGAAAGGTGCCGAGGGGTGGGGGGTCGAGGCGGGGGATGCCTACCGAGGCGCTCAGCAGCTCGCTAACCGTGACTCTAACACTATCTGGGACTCCTTCTCGCGCACTCAGCCTGGTATGATTGACTTCGCAAATCAGGCTACCAATGCCGCGATGATGCAAAACGGTTCGAGTATGGAAGACTATGCCCAGCTTGCATCGCGCAATGCTACCCGTGGCATAGAGAACGCTTTAGCTAAGTCAGGTGGGGCTCTCGGTGGTGCCCAGTTAGCCGCCTTAGCTCTTGGCGCTTCTGAGCCATTGATGCAAGCCCAAGCCCAGCTCGGACAGATGAGGGCAAATAGCTTTAACAATATCTTCAATCCAATGGCTCAAGCTGGCTACGGCCGCGAGCTTAATCGTACCAATGAAATGCTTAACGTGCTTGGTGGAGCTCAAAACAATATGTCCATGTATGGACAGCTTGGTGCTAATATGGGTAACCTAATGGGCCAGCATGCACAGCAAACGTTTATGATGCCACAGTTCGGCAGAGAGAATCCCGGCTTCCTTAACCAGATTGGGCAGGCTATGATGGGTGGTGGATTTAATGGATTTGGTAGCCAAGCAGCCGGGCAAGACTGGGGCGCTGCTCTCAAGAAACTTTTAGGCATATCGTAAAGGAGTCAAGATATGAACGTAGTAAGCGCTGGATTTGCACCCCCTGATCCTAACGCCAATCGGCTTAGTGACATTATGCTTGGTTCTCTACAAGCTGGTCAGGCCCAAGGCTATAAGCAATTAGGTGAGATTGCTGACAAGGCCCTTGCTGATTTTAACGACCGTGAGACTCAGCGTATGCAACTCTGGGCGAATCTACCTGAGAACGAAAAAGCTCAGTTCCTCGCCACAGAGTACAACACATATATCGACGCACTTAACGCTCGCAACCGTGCCACTGGCAACCGGATGACGCCTCAGCAGATCAAAGACACTGCCGACTCTTACTTCGCCCGCTACATGATGGGAATGCCTGGCGCTCAACCCGCGCCACAGGGTGGCGGCGGTCCTGTTGCTACGATTCCTGGTGGAGTAGTTTCTGGTACTACGCCAAATACAATGACTGGTTTTAATGAAGAGCCACAAGATTGGAGTATTAAGGCTATTGGCCCTGGTGATCTTGTTCAGAAATCTGACCCTGGTGGTCAAAAGCCTGATTATATTACTGCTGTTTTCTCTAAGATGGATAAACCAGACTCCATTACCCAGGAAGAAGCAGATGCTATGTGGGATTTTCTAGTGGCTAACCCTACGGCTATCCCTGGGTTTGAATGGAAGGCTAAGAATCCTGCGGCTGGACAAGCGAAGGGTGCTGTACTTACAGCTATTAAAAATCTTACGCAGTCTCCTGCGTTCAAAGCATCGCAAGCTGAATATATGGCGCGTCAAAATGCTATACCGCCACTTACTATACAGCGCGGAGCTGGACCAACTGGAGAATCCGCACCACTACCGCCTCCATTACCTAGTGGTCTAAATGAGGATCAAAAGAAAGCGATATGGAATTATCTTCTCCAGAATAAAGAGGTCAAAACTCCTGCAACGCTTGAACAAGCTAAAACAATTCTGGCAGCCATCCAGGGACAGTTGCCAAATAAAGCTATTGGAGACGCTGTTAGCGAACCGACCCTGGCTCTTATCGGTGAAGGTGGTGAACGTGAGTTCGTAGTGCCAGAGTCGAAGGCGCCGCTCTGGGCTCAGCTTCTCTTACAGAATCCACAGAATCCGCCAAATCCCGCCATGCTTCCGCGCATGGATGGCGGTATACCCGCTGCTAGTGGTGGCATGGACTCGCAGGACCCGGCCGCTACACCGCGCATATCCGAGCAGGACGCAGCTATGTTCTTTAGCCAGCCTGGTTCTGGCCCACAGTACGTCCCAGCTTCTCCACAGACTCAGGCTCTTGCCGGGCCTGGCGCCCCTGCGCCGGCCCCCGCCTCCCCGGACCCGGCTGCTACTCCCCCCGCTGACTTTTCCCTCCAGGGTTTTGGTGAGTATCTTGGTATTAAGATACCTCAGATTACACCACAGACCAACAAGACCTTAGCGGGTGCAGTTAAGAAGCTGGCTATGAGCGCACGTGAAGCAGCTCTTGATAAAAACCCTACCCTTGGGGCCGCGATTGATCGCAATCCAGAGTTGGGTGATCAGGTGGATAAGCTCGGCGAGAAAGTTCATGCTCAGGGCATGAAGGAGCTTGGCGCCGCTTTGAAACTTACTCCAGAAACCTCTCGTTATACAAAGGAAATGGGAGCTGATTTCGCTCGCTGGTATCGTAATGCCGAGCCGGAAGAGATCGCCCTGTTTCTTGGTGATAAAAATGCGGCTGCTTATCGTGATAAGAAATTTGACCGCGAGTTACAGTACGAAGAACTCGCTCTCAAGTGGAAGTACTACGAGCTACAGGAACGCGCCTCACAGGGGGATGAGGTTGCCACCTGGTTAAAGTTCGCGTATGATACCAGTGCTAAGTACCTTGAACTCAACAAGACAGTGATTGAGAAGAAGGGTATTGAGAGGGCTCGCGCTGACGATTCCCAGTTGAATGAAGCTGTAAAGGTTTTCCAGTTCATCACTGGTGGTCAGATTGATGATGTCCAGAAGGTTGGGTTCTTGAAAAAATTCCTCAAGACTACCCCACTCTCTAGCGCTGAAACAACAGCGATTGGTAACAGGCTGTTAAGCCCTATCGGTGGCCCACAAGCTCCCGCTGAGGAGCAAGGTAGTTATGAGCCTAGTGCTATGTACTTAGATTTTAAGCGTCGTATTGGTCGATGATAATGGGAGGCTTGCATGTCTACTGGTCAGTTCTTATCAATCAAAGAGTTGGAGTCGCATCCAGAGTTTAAGAAACTGACCTTTAACGAGCAACGCCATATTCGTCAAGGGTGGGCCGAGGAGAATCTTCCTCGGCTCCCCGAGTTTTCTGCGCTTAAACCACAAGAGCGCGTGATGGCTTACGATGAAATCGTTAATGGTACGCCAGTATTTGAGAACGAGAACGATCTTAATGTTATACGCTTTAAGCATCTTGCCACTCGCATAGGAGCCGGTGATCCTGATGCTCAGAGAGAGGCGATGCAGCGAATCATGCTCGTTGAATCCACTCGAAGTTCTATTGTTGGTAACATGATCGCTGGTGTTGCCAGCGCTTTTGATGAAGACAAAAATTATGCTGCGATCTATGGGCGCGATGGACGTAAGATCAATGAAATGCTTATGCGTTCATTGCAGTCGGCGCCCAACGCTGACAAGAAAGCCTTGCTCGATCTTGAAGCTAACGCCAACACTGCGGCTGTAGTTATTGGTATGGCTGAGGCTGTGATTACCAGCATGACATTGGTTGGCTCTCTTGGTAAAGCAGGGGTGTTGACTAAGAATCTGTTAGGCCCCACAGGAAAAATCGCTAAGTTCGCTGGTGGTATCAAATCTTCTTTAGGTTCTCGTCTTGTTGGAGAGCTTGGTGAACAGGCTGTTCAGTCCGTATTAACAAGTGTTATTTCGACAGCAGAGAATACGGCGCTTTATCTTTTCCAGAATCCTAATAGCAAGGCCGCCCTTACTGATATAGCGAAGAGCTTAGGTAACGAAGTCATTTTTGATTGGGTAGCTTGGGCCGCGTTTACGCCAGCCATTGTAGGCATGAAAGCTATCTATCGTTCTCTTGTTGGTTTTGGCAGAGCTAATAGCAAGGTTGTTAAAGAGTGGGCGGAAATGAACCCTGATCAGTTCAGGGAAGAGTTCACTGACTTTATGTTCTCTGGCAAGTTAAAGAAGGGCCATCTCGAAGGGCTCCGCATGAGGGCTCCTGAATCATACAAGATGGTAATGGAAGACTTAAATCGCTATCGTGTTACTGTCGAGGCCATCCGCAATGGCATTGATACTCCAGAGGCTCGGGCTAAGGCTGTGGCTGGTACGGCTGGGTTCTCTCTCATAGAAAACGCTGACAAGAAAGTATGGGAACTCAGGCCCTTTATTGGTGACGCCACAGAGGTAAAGGATTTCGCTGATCTTGACTCGGCTTGGCGCTGGGCTGTGCAGAACGCCAATGCCACTGTCGTTAATTATGACGAAGCTAGGCAGTTCGCCACTGGCTTTAGCCCGAAGATGACCCTCCAGAAACAGTTCCAAGTTAAGATGCCTGTCGATACCATTTACGATCCTAAGCAGTTGGAGCAGATCATTCGGCCCAAGGTTGGAAAGGCTCGTACCGAAGATGTGAAGTGGTTTATAACAAACATGGCTGCTTCTACTGGTACGGTTTTCGATGCTAAGGACGTACAGAAATACATCAAAAACATCTCTTTCATTGAGAGTAATGATGCATTCTTAAAGGCTAATGTAGAAACTGATTATCTAGCTAAACGCGTTATATTGCCAAGTGATATTTCCACTCCTGAAATGGAGCGGGCATATCGAAAATACATATTCGACTATGCTAAAAAGCTGGCTGATGATGTGGGCGGCCCGGAGGCGGTGAGCCTGGTGGGGAAGAGGGCGGCCGAGATAGAAGAGATCGCCAGAAGCGCTCCGCTTAGGAGAAGCGGCTCGCTCATAGCTCTTGAAACCGTGGTTAAATCTCAGCTTGGTACTGATATTAAGTTCAAAGGCAGTACCATTGTTATCGGCGGGCAGAGCTTTGATACGATCGATAAGGCCACTAGGTTTGTATATCGGTCCCTGCTTGAGCAGGGGAAACTCTCACTCGATGATGTTACCGGCCTGATTGCTGATGTTTCGGGTCTCCGATTAAAACCGTTTAAGCGTGGTGAAGTTGAGATGTTTGCCTTATATCGTGGTAATAAAGAGATACAAGAAGCAGCATCAATACAGGAGCTTCTCGACACATCACCTGAACTCTCTGCTGCCTTCTCCTTCGCCGCCTTCCCTAGTTACCTTGGGCCATCCACATGGGTAGTCTCTGCTGAAAGCGGGCAAGCCTTAGTTAAAGATGGTATTGCGATTGGTTCAACAGAGAATCTGCTGGAAATGTCTTCGGCCTTTATGAAGTCTCCTAAATCTGCCACTGGCAAGGCTAAGGTTCTAACTGCTGACTCTCGCGGAACGATCACTTACGATATACAGAAAACTGTATATACTGTCTTTGACCCTGACACAGGTATAGAGCGCGAGCTTGGTACTGCCGCCGCCGCTAAAGCTGAGCTGAAACGCATAAAGGAGTTCACTCAAGACATATTTATGAGTGAGATGACTATGCGTGGGTTCTATACTAAAGTTGGTCCCGATGGCGTTATGCGCGCCTATGATTCAACTGGCGCTGCTACTGATATTCGCTCTAAGGCTGACGCTGAAAAGTTCCTACAAGCTCATCAATTGCCTGACGGCCCGATTGATCTTCTTGGTAATGGGATGACTGCGAACCTTGATATTCATAAGGATAACATCGCTGTCGTTGATGAACTTAATCGAATGGGGAAAGCCCGTGAAATCTACACCAAAATTGTACGGAATGAAACCATTGGTATGGCTTTGTTCCCGGTTGAAACTGCTCTGGAAGACTTTGCTACAAAGACTGGTAATGCATCTCTGCTTAAAAGCTACCGCTCACTTCTAACAAACTTCCAGCTCGTCAACTCATTGAACCAGAAGTTTAGGCCAGCGATTGACGGCATCTTTAAGGATATTCACCCGAAGCATTACGATGACATATCCTTAGCTCTTACTGTTCCTAAGACAGCACCAGTATGGCAGAAACTTACACCACAAGTGCGTGATGCAGTAGGCAAGATTCAGGCTTTCTATGAGGAGTTCAATAAGTCTTACGGTATCGCGGACGGCAAGGGTCTTAACTACTACGCTCCTCGTGTTATGAAACCTTTACACGAAATGATAGCCGCTGGTCAAGAGCCGCCGACGATGGCCCTTGATTATCTGCGTCTTGTGTATGGCGACCAGATTCCAAAGGAGCTTGAACTAAGGGCCGCCCACCTTCGTACCGCCGTACTCGCTGATGCCATGACGGATAAGAACCCTTATCGGGCAATGCTTGTTTATATAAATGAAGCGCACAAGTCGAAGTTTATTGGTGACGCTGTAGGCCAGGTTAAGAAGATTTTTCAAGAGTTCTCTAACTCCAAGGCGACAGGCAAGGAAGCTAGTGTGATGGCTCATCATCTCCGTGATTCTATTATGGAGATGTTTGGGGCAACCACAACAATGGGCAAACAGGTTAAGAACGCATCTTACAAAGCGACAAAGTTTATCTATGATAAGTTCCTAAGCAAGTTAGGTGAGACGGCTCCGTTTAAGGAAGTCGATTTCAGCAAGTTCGTTACTGATGACCTTATTGGTAAGCTCAATTCATACTTCACTATATCTACACAAGCCGGTCGTATGTGGGCGATCCCACGCAACCTCACACAGACTACCTTGCTTGGTGTTGTCGTAGGCCAGCCTCGTGCCTGGGGTGCTATCCAGTATGTAGTAGATCATCCTGAATATGTAAATGATCTTATCTCTCGTGGATGGTTCTCAGATTCTTTATATAAAGGTCACGACCTTTCAAAGAGCCCTATAAAAAATTGGCTTGAACTATCACTTAATCCGCTTGAGAACTCTGATATGATTACTCGTGCTATATGCGCTAAGGTGGCGGAGGATTTGATAGAGGAGAAGTCCCAGCGGCTAGCGAAGGGTATAATCACGAAGAGCCAGTTCTTGAAGGAGATAAACGCAGACATTCTCGACAAGACCTTACAGACTGAACTCCTCGATTTAGTTTCGATGGGCAGGTTTGATGGGGCCAAGGAACTTTTTGGTAAGAAGCTCTCAGACCTTACGATGTTTAACTATATGAAGGGAACACAGGGCGCTGCTTTCCGGGGTGTAATAGGACGCCTGTTCGGCAAGCTCGGCGTTTACCCTGTAGGAGCGCTGAATCTTTACCGCGACATGCTGACACGTGGCGACCCTGCTCGTATCATAGCGCGTACAGCAAGCCTCGTTGCCACGTCTACCGCGATCTATACAGCCTTCCAGACTGTTGGCATCAACTATACAGGATTCTTGTGGAGTGACCCGTTCGAGTTCTCTGGTGGCCCCTACTGGATTATGCTTAACGATGCTTTGCAGTCGTTAGGCGGCAACCAGGATAGCGCCATGGCGCGTGCTCGCTTAAAGAACTCTGCAATCCGTACCGCTATCCCGACAGTCTTTAGGCACACGGCGGATGCCGCTAGATACTTTTCTGAGGGGCGATGGTACGAAGGTATGCTTGCTATGGCTTCGAGCCCGATGAGTAAGGAATTACGTGAATGGGGATACATCGACAGCCCGTTCGATAGATAAAAGTGGGGCGCCCCCCGACCAGAGAAGGCGCCCCGAACAGCGAAAGGAGGTCCTATGGCATGACCCACCTATACTTTAGCAGCAGCTCTTATGATTGTCAAGAAATCTTTTAATAAATACTGGCAATAAAACTCTACATTTGCAACCTTAATTGTTATATCTAGCTTGTAGCTTCGCGGGTGGAACCTATAAGAGTAGTCCTGCACAAGCTGGGTGTTGATATGCCTGTCCTGGCTATCAACCAGTATCATGTTCAGCTTTCTCCAGTCACCAAAACTATCAAGGTATCTCGTGATACGCTGGCGTCTACGCTTGAGATAGTTCCAGATAGCATGCTGGCTACAACCCACAACCTCGGCGGCGGCGGCTGTAGACTTCGGGAGCTTACGCCCTGGATTTGCTTTAAGCCACTTCGCTACGGCGCCATACTCTCCAACCATTGATGTCGTCGGAGGAATTGGTGGTCTGTGCCCAAGTGTTTTCACACCAGCAATGCGAAGCCACTTAGTAGCTGTTGGCCTCGATACACCGAGTGCTTTCGCTACACGTTTTACGCTCTTCTCTTGCTGATAGAGCACTTCTAAATCTTCCAATGTAATATCGCAAAGTTCTAGTAGATTGGGCATTATACTCCTCCGAGCTGTGCCTGTTGCGACTCTCGTTCCTCTTCCTGTGAGAGACCGCACCATTTGTATACTTCGTCCGGTTGGGTACCCGGCGTGTGCCTAATGAATCCACCGACTGCTATAGTAATCAAACCTTCTTGCATAAGCTGTACCAAAGCTGGTGCTATCTCAGCTACATAGATACCACGAGGAGAACAGAGTGAGAGCAGCTTGCGCCTCGTTATCTCCCCGTACTTCTGTATGTAGTTCCTGATCTTTAGGTACGCAGTCTGTTTCTCCTTCGCACCTAAACCGCGGGCTATGAGACTGGCGTGTGATAATGTATAGGTCAGTAGTCGCCTAGCATCTTGGTAATTTTGGAGCGTAACATCGCGGCCCTCTCGATATTCACACATACGAATCAAAGTAGCAACCTTGAGCGTTAAGACATCTTGCCTTGTCTCTGCAAGAGCATCATCTTGGACGCCGCGCTTGAACAAATCCTCTCGCCACGATCGGTACCACTTGGAATACTCAGCCATCGCTTCTTCCGTAAGATAGTACTCTCCTCTCGTATTATACGAGAGCCAGACCAGACGGTCCAATAGGTTGTCCTGTGTCGGGAAACCTTCATAAACTTCGGGGAGTGGATGCCAAACACTTGGGAACTCTTGATGGATTAGGATACACCGTGACATAAAGCCACCGCCCATTGCCTCTGGCGGGAAAGCGGTCTGCATATGCATCGGAGTACACGCACCACCTAAACAGAAAAAGAAGTTATTAAACTCTTCAATGCCTCGCACCCGCGTCAACTCACGATCACGCTCTTTACAATCGTAGAGATCAGTCAACGTATCAACTAGACCTGTATTGAACTTCTTTACATTCAAGAACGTGGCAAGCTCTGATGCCGAAACATACGTTCGGCTACCAAAGTTTTCACTAAACACTGAACCGTCTGGTAATAAGAACGCTCTAAACTTAGGCTTCAATGACATAAACAAGGAGTCGGCGGTTGCCTTACTCGTTATGTAATCTATGCTCTTAGCCTCACGCATATAGGGGTCATCCTCATAGCGCGTTGGCAACTCCTGTATTAGCCTCGTAGCTAGACCTAGAGCGGTACTCTTCTTGCAAACGCCTGGCTTAGCAATCCAGATTAGGAACAGATTCGGCCAGAGTTTATCACGACCAAACTTGAACCAGGTCTGACGCCCAGACATTACAGAAGCCGCATATAGTGCGCCCCATATATTGAAAAGGACTGGCGACTCGTACCCCTTTAGGCTGTATACAAAGTCGCCAATGAAAGAGTTCTTCGGGATATACTGGTCCTGTATATCCTTCATCAAGAAGCCTGGAGGCGGCACAAATCCTACGGGCGTCGGCCCTTCGTAATGATTGGGGCCAGGTTGCTGTAGCCTGTAGAACGGCTTTGTCTCCCCGTCTTCCTCTTCCTCTTCCTCTTCCGCCTTCTTCCCCCGGCGGCTCTTCTTTACCGGGCGCTTCCTTTTCTGCTCCCCTTCAGACTCGTCTTCAGGGATGTCGTCTTCAAAATCATCATCCTCATACAAGGATTCATCTGCTGGCTTCGCACCTAGTAAGGCTAAAAGCTCTTCTCTTGTTCGTGCCATAGGTTACCACCAGGGTTGAAGATGATGTACTTTTAGAAGGTTTCCAGTCTGCTCTTTGTATGTGACGATAAGTTCTTGTAGGTCTTCTGTTTTTAGAATGGCGTGGTCAGCGCCTATCTCAAGTAGATTTAAGAACTCATCCATACCAATTTCTTTAATCAACCTACGAGCATAGGCTCCAGGTTCACCGCCCCTCATTCCATTACAGAGCTTGCATTGCGGTCGCACGTTGCGAATATCAAAGCGGGTACTATAATGACCGCGACCAATAAAGTGACCGCATTGGATATTCTTAATGTAGAATAGTTTGTTGCATGTATAGCACTCTACAAGGCCACGATCATTGTATGCAGAAAGACGTACATAACGAGAGAGCCATGCATCTGCCTCTGCAATAAGTTTTCGTTTCCCCGGATTTTCTTTATCGATTCCTTCGCCTTTACGGTATGCCTTTTTGCGAGCTCTACGAATGAGTTCTTTGGTTTCCATTGTCATTCCTTGATCGAAATAATCTGCCGAACATATATGCTAATCGAGCAAGGATAGCCGCTGTCGCTAATAAGCCAAGACCCGGCAACGCCCAGAACAGGGCCTCAAAGATTGACCCTCCAATCATAGTAACTGCCAATGATACTGACTGCGGCGGAAGAACTCCATTGTTACATCAGTCGTTTTCGTTTTATCGAAATACAGGAACGTCATCTGCTGTGGATTGAATGGCATCCGTATGTCAGGGATATTCTCTTCTTCAACAGGGGAGTACCAGACTTCGCTAGGCTGGAACATAAGAAGATGGTGCTGGGTTCTGGCTATCACCCACATAAGTTCATCAGCCCACTGGCCTATCTCCTGAGTCACGATGCCAGTAACAAGGAACCCATACTTCTTTAGAGCTCTAATAAGGGTTGTGAAGTTGCCGTTGCTGTCATCGTAGGTGCCTTTGCTACTTACGATTCTGACCAGCTTGTCTTTCGGGAGCAGTGATTCGTTAGATAAGAGGGCCGAGAGGAGAGAAGCGGCCTCGCCGGAGTCAACAGGGCGGCCGGTAAAGAGAAGAGTGGCGCCGAGGGCGCCGTCATAGAAGCCGCCTTTTAGGAAGTCAATCTTGGCGCTAGTGAGCCAGCTATAGCTGGTGTTCAGGTCATGCATGTAAGCTCCTTTCACAGTCTGGACAGATGCGTCCAGTTGGAATTTCTACTATATCCCCGTGATAGGCTCTCGCGCAAGCTGTTCTGCTTTTTGAGCCCGGTTCTAAGATATGACAGGTTTGATTGGCTACCAGATAAAGTAAAGCTGGCCGCGCTCTAGTTCCTGCGTCTCGTTTGATTGCGGCGGCACCTGTAGCGAGTCCGCCGACATCGCATAACAGGGCCAGAAAGAAGGTGTATGCGAGTCTGAATATCTCCGGTTTAATACCCAGGACCTGCGCGAGGAACCTGAGTGGGTTCTCGGATTCATTGCCCGCATCCTGGTTAAGACTCGCCGTGAGCCTTTCTTTTTGCGCGTTCTCAAGTGCCACGGCAAGTTGTCTTTGCTTATCACGGAGCTGGTCCAAACGGCTCCGGTTGTCGGAGGCCAATCCGATTCCACTATTGAGCCGGGCAATGGTCGTTGCCATTTCAATTCGTACCTCCTCGATCTGTCCTTTTAAGGTTTCAGTCTCTAGTAAGCTAAGTTCCTGGCTAAGCTGTACGATTTTATCTCGGTCGGCTTGTTCACCTATTAAAGCGACTGTTGATCCAACTAATGATGCTACGAACATACCAAGAGCAATCGCCTTAAAAAGGCGCTCATTCTTGTATACCCCCTGTAGCCACAAGGCTATCTTGGACAGCTCGAAGATCACTGCAAAACTTTGAAAGATCAGGCGGCTGGCCTGATTCATCCCTGCAAGCCTCCCGAACAGCAAGACCGAGAAGACCGTCGAGATTGCGAATAGTCCCAACGCCGCTAATGCGTCTACAAGGCGCATGATCTTTACGATTGTCGTTTCCTGCATTGCGAACCTCATATGCTACCAGGAAGGCAACATTAGTTAGGGCGTGCCATAAATGTGACAGCCCGGTCTTTGGGTCTTTCTCTTCACCTGTCCACCAGGAGTATAGGTGCCGTCTGGTGGCCGCATATACTCGGCTCCAGTCCATTCCTTTTGACCAATTTTCCTCGCCATACTCGGCGGCTCCGATGGTCATTACTGTTGCCAGTGCGAGCTCCGCTTCTGGTGGGATTAGGTCAAACCTTAGCTTGCCATCGTCATGCTTCTTTCCTTCCATAGTTCCTCCTTATAGCCAGCATGGGGACTTGAACCCCAGACCTGATGATTACAAATCACCTGCTCTACCAACTGAGCTACACTGGCAAGTATCCCGTATCGCTGAAATAATGCGGCCATTATTTCTCCGACTCAGGACGTGTTGGAATCGACGGGACTCGAACCCGCGTCTCCGGACTACCCGGTGCTTTTCCTTGTGGGTCATGGGTTATCCTAGGTTCCCAAGCCCTTCTAAGCTACGATCCCGCTTTGCGCCCCGTATCGCCGGGGCCGGATAACGCTTCCGGGCGATCAACCCCTTCCGCCTCTCCTGCGGGCCTATCATGGCCAGTGCCTCCGCTTCGTGCCTTCGGTGGAGGTACCCTTAGCCTGAAATCGTCAGGCCCTCTCCGGTGTTCAGCCCGCCGGTAGACTTCTTGGAAGCGGCGAGACTTGAACCCGCAGTACCCCTAATCCACCGGGGGCCAATCAATCCCGGCGCGTCGATACGCTTCCATGTGCCGCCCATCTCCAACGGAGCCAGGGCAGCTATTACGAGTTCTTTATAATGTTACCCGCGCCCGTTTCGGTGGAACGCGTACCGTGATAATAACTCCATACGGAGTCTAGGGAAGATGGGATTCGAACCCACAACATCTAGCTCCCAAAGCTGGCGCGCTACCATTGCGCTACTTCCCTGTGTCGCCTGATATAGGCTATAAGATCATCGGCTCACCTATTGGTCGCCTCTTTTCAAAACCTCATCATCACAGACTCTCCAGCATAAGGTGCTGGTCCATATAAGTTAGGCCAACGGCCTCTAGTGGGCGGGGGGAGCTGAACCCCCCTGGGCAGTGGGCTTGCGCCCAGCACTTAGTATCCCGTCACCGTCCTCCCACTGCTACGTCATCTTAGCATGAACACATGAGCGGGTTGTCAGCACCGTTGGTGTGGTCCATCCCGTATACCTCACGTGTTCGGCTTAGGGGCCGTAGCCAACCCCTGTGGGCTTAACTGCCGTAAGGCCCGCGCCAACCGATGTTGGGCACTTCGGCCTGAGCGAACTCATCGAACTTGGGATTACACTGAGCAACGAACACCTTGTCGATGAAATCTTCCGGCTCGACGCGAGGGGGCACATGCTCGCCGAAGATCGACTTGAGCATGGAGCTCCACTTGCGAGAGCACATCTCTACGTACTTCGGGCTCGAAGACTCCTTCGGATGAAGCATGAGTTCGCTGAACTTCTCGCCGAGAGCACAGGCGCCGTTGGAAAGCACCGCATCGCCGGGGCCTACCACCTCGTAGGTGAACTTCATGCCGGTGCTCTTTTCTCCGTTGTCGTCGAACTTATTCGACTCGAAGTATTCAGCACCATCGACCTTGAGTTCGTACTTGCCCTTAACGAGAACGGCCGGGGTCCAGGTAGAATAACGACTCGTATCCATAGATACCTCCAGAAACTAACAAGCTGTGTGACTCTGAGCAACGCTCTTGTCTAACACTAGCTTTCTTTACCGTTGCGGAATCCATCTCGCACTGCAACCCAGAATACATAGAGCCAATGCGCGATCGTAATAATGAGCGGTGTTATTACCAATACGGTGAATAACATCGCCATAATCATTATTCGCATTATATCTTCATCAAGGATTTGATCTTGGCGTACTGTTCGGTGACAGGTAGATCAATCGATGGCGGTAAACCAATACGAGTTTTGGCGTAGTAGGAGTTTCGTGGCTGGGTCCAAAGACGACGCACCGGAGTGGCGGCCTGGACCGTTTCCAGATACCAAAGCTCTGAGGTGTCTGCTCCGAATGAACGCTTATATCCACCGATGAGGCTAGGCATACCAACGACTTGGTTATAACCATCTGCGTCATCGCCTTTCTTAGCCTCTTCCATCTCATCGCCCATCACTGCTGGCTGCGCCGTGATAACGACATCAATACCACGGTAATCACATAGCTGTGTGATAGCGTCCATGATCGAGAACTGCCTTGATCGTAACAGACCCCAGTCGGTAAAGGTTGCCTTCACCTTAGTAAGATCACGGCCGCCTTCACGCGCCGCCTCTTCCAGAAGCGTGGCGTTTAGCTTGGTCCACGTATCTATCACGAGGGTCTTGCGATCAGCGAATGGTCCACCTTCGGGGTCAAACACATCGCTCTGGTTAATCCAGCTCTTAATGAAGTTGTACGTAGTGGTATAGTAGCGTTCTCGCGGTGGCGTCATGTATGGTATGCCGCGCTCTACCAGAGCTACGTTCTCACCGAAATCAGTATCGATGAATATAGGGTCGGGAAATGATGCGGCTAGAGTGGTTTTACCCGTGCCGAACATTCCGTACACAATGTACTTGCGACCAGGTTTGATCTTTTGCTTGCCATACACCTGGATATTGAAGGAGCTTTTGCTAGGATCAAAGGCCATATTACCTCCCATCGCCCAGAATGAGCGACCACATTAGGAACGAGAGTTGAATTGAGTTGGAGCCTTGTTCATCGCCAACCCAGGCCAAGGTGGGAAGAAAGAAGAACACTAAGCTGTGTTGTATCAATGCTATTGCCATAGGGTTCTCTTATTCTACGCTTGGTCTGAATTGCTGTCAATGCCGTTTTTCGGGAAAAGTGCTGATAGAGTAAGGGGCTGGTAGCGAGTGTAGCCTAGCGGTGGCGGCGTTTCCTCGTCGAGGCGCGCTCGGCAGATGGCCTCAAACTCGCAACCAAACTCTGAGCACACCGTTGCATGTCGAGGGAACAAGTATTCAGGCGGAGCGCAGTTGGATTCGTAGCACTCTAGGTTCCGCCTAAGCTCGTCATAGTCATGACATAGACCCCATACTAATGCTTCTACATCTTGTCGGCTACGTCTAATAGCGCCAAATCTATGACAGGTTGGAACTTTAGGACGCATATACATGATGTCAGGAATCATCTCTATAGGCTGGTCATCATAGTGTTGCTGTAACAACCAGGTGTACATGGTTACCTGATCGTCTAGCTCCACCTTTTTGTGAGCGGCCTCGGCTCCCCAGCTTGTAGTCTTAGTGTCATGGAACACTAAAGCTCCTGTAGCTTTCTCGCGGAACAAGCGGTCTATACGGCCTGTGACTTCGATACCTATAGGGAGCATGGCTTTCAGCTCAAGTTCTACGCCTACGGTGTCATAAGTCTCTAGGTCATGTTTACCGAACTCGTTGCGCCAACGCTGAAAGCCTTTTGCCATCTTGTCAATCGCCTCGTCGAAGTCCTCATCTTCGAACCAGGCGGCACGATATGGTTCTGATAGCTCTAGTATTTCTGATCGATAGCTATTCTCGTATTCACGAAAATCGCCACAGAAAAACTTCTCCTGAGCTGCATGTAGTATTGTGCCCATAGATGTTGCGGCATTAAGGTCAGGACTTTCTAGCCCAACTATATTCAGCAGGAACCACTTGCGTGGGCACGACCGATACTCACTAATAAAGTGGTAGCCTCTTGATGAGCCACCTCTACCCATTGACCCTCCTTAGCCTTCGCTTGTCTGTTAAGACTTTTTCTAGGCGTTTGATCTGCTCTACCTTGGTGGGTGCCCAGAACCCACGCTCCCAACATGATAGAGCACTTTGGGTAACACGCGCTTTCTTAGCCAGCTCACCTTGAGTTAGGCCGAGCTTGCGCCGCTGCTCTACGATGTCGAAGGACAGCCCATAAGTATTCTTCTTTTTCACCTTTTGGCACCTCTATAAGTGGTATTGGTTCAACGATATGGGTGGTGATTACAAACCATCCATCCTCTTTCAATTCCTGTGTATAGACAACAGCGCTTGTATTTGGGTGTCGAAAGATACGAGTCTTTTCTTTTGTCCACCATCGTGATATAAGCGGTCGTCCATACTTTTGAGTCAACTTCTGTATTCCTCCTTTCCGATTATCATACGTGAAAATCATTGAAAAGCTGTAGGCTTGTCCGTTATGAAGCCATAGATAGACAAAGTACCATCCATCTACTTTGACACCGATATACTGGTGTGTGCGATATTGCACAGGCCCATATTCAGCGACAAATTCTGCTTCATTTCTAGGCATTGCTACCACGCCATGCGTGAAAATAAAAAGGCTAAGAGCAAGAATGATGTCCAGAACATGATGTGGGTTACTACGTCGAGAGAGTCGAGCTTCTTCATACTGCACCTTCTTTCTTCGCGCTCGTTATTACGGCGCTCTCCGTACATAAAAGTTCGGCCAATGGTAGGCCTTCAATCACTCTACAAAACTCTCGCCAATGCGGAAGTTTATGGTTGTGTCTACTAAAGTATACATATCGCAATGCCTGGTATGACATCGAAAGATCACGGGTCTGAAGGAAGCCTTCAGGTAGTCTTGCCTTTAAGTCCTCTAAATAAGCCTTCCCATTACGGACATTTTCTCGAAACCAATTAAGCTCTATAAGTACTTGGTTCATTGTCGGCGTCCATATATCACACTCAAAATCATTCTCATGGAATGGTTCTGAGAGCTTACGATGCATGGTTGATTCTGATACAGACTCTACACCAGCGCGATATGTAGCAAACTCTATCCACCAATATCGTGGCGCCTTAATTGAAAAGCTCGCGCCCATAAGGCGCATGAACTTCGCATGATCTGGACCACGAGCTATTAGTTTAAGAGCAAGTGACATATCTTCTGGAGAGAAGGCTTTACGATCAGTAATCGCATTATTCATCGGCCTACGTAGGGCCCGCAATGCTACAGACTGGCCGTAAGTTTCTAGTAGTTCGCAATCAAACACCATTTGCTTACTCCTCCTTCGGCTCGTCGGCGAGGATGGCGGCTTCTATGCCATCTTGGGCATCGTCATTCCACATCAATATCTCGTCGCAATAATCCCTTGCCCTAGCTACCGCGTCTTTCATTGCCTCGGCCCTCGCTTCGGCGCGGATGCGATAGCGGTATTGTGCAATCCTTAGCGCGTTTTCGTTAAGGCTATCTCGGTAATCCTGGAACATCTCTTGCATAACCTCAGCAATCTTTCTGTCCTCATCGGTGACAAGATATTCCATGCCGTCGACCGCGTGTACTAATTCGTCCATCCTACTCCCCCTTTTCGGCCAGGCTTATGCTTGGCCATACGTATAACATTGGTTTAACTTGCGAACGAAGTGAGTCAAGTTGAAACCTTTGTTATGCGAAGGAAGGCGCGGTTGTAGAGTTGGCAATGACCGTTCTGGTTTTTAACTCCATCTTGTTCCCACGCTTCCAACACACACTTCAAAAGCCTTTCAAGTTGCAATTCTCGTTCTGTTTTTGCTTTTGAAACTTGAGATAGTTCCAAAAACAATTTATCAATCATTTCTGTTTCCATGTCGCCTTCCTTCTTGGCACGTTGTCCATATAGTGCGCGTAGCGCGGTATATGGCAGAGTGTCCGCATAACATCTCTTATCCCGACCCTGATAAAACCTAGTCCTTCTCGGCCAGAGCGGCGCGTAATTCGTCCGCAAAATTTGGAGCAAACGATTCGCGCCCGCATTGCTGATCCCAAAGATCGGCCAGTTTTATCAGCTCCTCCCGCTCGGCCCGGAGCCTGGCGATTGTGTCAAGATGCGCGGCCGCCTCTGCCTGGCTCATCGCGGCATTGCGTTGGTCATACTCAGCGTCGGCCCGTAGCCTGGCTATCTCGGCGCGCAGCTCTTTAATAATGGCGGCTTGTTCTTGATTGTACTCGCTCATGCCCGTATCCTTTCCTCGTCCCAGGCGTCCATCGCCTCGTCTTCCCGACGGCGCTCGTACTCTTCTCGTGCTTCATCGTCTATGAACCCATCGTCGGGCGGGTCTATGGGTGGTTCAATAATCCGTATCACCTTCGAGCTCCTTTCGTATCTTCTGGATACTCTTGTCGCTTAATCGTGTTGCTGCTTGGACTTCCTTCCTAGTAGCGCCAGCCGCTATCATACGCTTACCTTCTTCGTAGCGTACAAGAAAGGCGTCCTTGCTCTCACGATTCCTATGATTGAATCGTATATGATATTTTTTTCTTATGTTCTCAGCTCTACTGCTACCAATTTTGAACATAGCTTTTATTTCTCTAATAGTTTTTCCCGATCGTAATTGCTCTACTACTTGTCGCTCTAGCTCCTCGTCATTGGTATCAACCACTTCGATCTTTGCCGTACCCCCTGTTTTGGGGCGGTTCTTAATCTCGACGAGTATAGCGCTTCTTTGCTTTTCTGACATTGGCATACCATGCGACCAATCCCACCCATGCTTATGAACACATAAGAACTTGGGGGTATTTGTCTCGCTTGAGTCCGGGTGTAATACTTTCTCCATGTTCATCCTCCGGGTCTGACATTATGCTACGATAGCTCATAATAATCTTATGCCCCTCTTCGGCATAATACCAGGCACCCCAGTTGCCATCGGGCTCGGCGTCGTGCCAATCCCATTCTTCACACGCTTCTGAAAACTTCATAGGTCCTCCAATACTTTCCCTCTGACTCTGTTCAGGAGATTAACCTGTCGTTCTTTGGTGAGTATATCCCAAATGTCAGCATCAGGTGATCTTAATAATATCTTATCGATATAAAAAGACCGGCTTGGCTGCTCGCTTTTATACGACCAATAGACTAATACGTCTACATCGCTAATCGAGCGCTCTTCTACGCCATTGATAACCATACACTCTCTCTTTCTGGCTTGCCATCATCGGGATAGGTAGAGCCACTAACCTATCGACGCCCACCGAAGTGGGCGTTTCGGCTATTTCTTATTCTCTTTCCAGTAGCGATACAGTAGCGCCCATAGGCCGCTCGCTTTATCACTACCCGTTTTGTTTTCTAATAGAACTTTTTGTACTTGGGCCTGTATCTCTGCTCGTTGGTCAGGCTTGAGGTCAAACTCTCCGCCAACTGTATCGAACTGAGTACCAATTTCCCCCTCGGTATTGCCGTTAATAGTTAGCTTGAGATACGCGGTATTCCTTGACGGGTCTCCGTGGAATAAGAAGTACGAGATGCTACCGTCGTCGTTAATGGTGGTGCAAGTCCAACGCCTAGCTCTTGCCATTCTGTTCCTCCTCTGCTAGTACAAACGCCCTGGTACGTATAGGCGCATAATCTGGTTTGAACTCGGTTAAGATATACCCGATAAGCGTATCATCTTTCGTCCGAGTAATTGATTTGACTACCGATCGGGCATCCCGCGCCACAACATCAATCTTGTACTCTTTCGAGTAGTAATACATGTTGCATTGCTTGCCCTTTTTCATTATCAGCTTAGCTGATTTCTCCTTAGACTTCTGCATAGTTATGCCACACGTTCTCGTCCTTCTTAGAACGCAACATATAGTGGGCGGCTTCCTTTACATAGCGATATTCTTTCGTGCTCCACGAGAAAGCCCATACCTCCATACTAACCGGGTCTAAGTAGACGTCTTTATCTGCTGACGGTATGAATTGATATGTTCCGGCCCCTTCCTTCTTTGCCTTGAAGAACACACGAACTCCATACTTCTCACCAACCTTTAGGAATCCAATATCTTCGGCTACGTCGTCTACGATACGCTGCGTTATCTTTACGCCAGGAACCAGATCGAGAATGTCGATAGTGTCGTGGGCATCATAGCTGTCGATGGGGGTAAGAGGAGGAAGAGGGGCGGCAGGAGGAAGAGAGGGCGTTGAGGAGGCGCTCGTCTTCCACGCGCCTTGTACCCAATAATCGTCATCGAACTCGTCGGCGCGATAGAAGTCTCGCTGGTAGCTGTACGTATAAGGCGCCGGCTTGTAGGCTTCGTAGTCCTTATTCGAATACATGCAGCCCTCGTGGTCATGCCACTGGCCCCAGTAGAGGAAGCCGCCCTTTGCGTTGGCGATCACGAACCTTGAGCCTCTTACCTCCCTGGTCACGAAGGTCTGCGCTCGCTTGTTCTTCCAGATGGAATCCTCTTTAGCCATGATCTCGTGCTCTAACGGGTAGACGAAGTTCTTGATGAAGTCCATCGTGTCCGATAGAGCTGGCTTGTCTGGCGTTGCTACGCCGTAGGTGCTCGTACCCCATCCTGAAAGGATGCCGTTATGCATACACACTTGGGCACTCGTAGTCTTCAGTGCCTCTAGCTTTTGTATACTGCCTGAAAGCGGGAATGGATGGGTATGCTTAGGGTCGCGCTTACTACCATGCGTTCCTATTCGAAAGTGCATTAAGACCAGCTTGCTCTGCGCCCCCTCTTCGCCCCCCATATCGGCGACCGCCTTGTCGAGCGCCGCCTTGAATGCCTCATACGTCATCAGGCCCTTGACGATCTTAAACCCGGTCTTGTTTGCGTTCTGGTAGGCTAGCCCGGCGCCATCCTGGTTCTTGTTGAAACATCGCTCCAGTATCTCGTTGCTAGGAATGTTCTTGCCCATCGGCTTAATGATTGCTACGCACATAGTATGTCCTTTTAAGGTGCATGGATCGATAGCACATACGTGCTATTCGCTCGATTCGCTCGTTTCATAAACAGCCTGAGAATTACTACTCAATTCTAGCCCCGCGACGTAGTTCATTAGCTCGGGGTATTTACGATAGCCAATGATGTCATGGACGGTGTACTCAAGAGCTACTTCGGTAGGAATAATACGGGCTACATGGCACAGGTTGTTTATAAACTGCAACGTGGCGAGTATCGTGTTCGGGTTGAGGGTTCCCTTGAAAAACCTAAACTCGACTGTATTTTCGCCGCTGTAGTTGATTGCCCTATAGCGATCGCTCACACTTACAATGTCATCGTAAGTGTATTCCTTGACCGTTTCCTTCATGCTCTTATCGAACTTACTATCCTTGGTCGATTTCATGCTAGACCCAAGACTTCGCTTGGCATAGCGGTTCTCTCCACGCCGTGCTATCTGGGTCATAGCAAACCAGTTTTGCTCGATAAGAATTAGCAGATTGGTAAGCGATTTCGCATCACCATTTGGCCCGTAAGCGAAAAAGCTCCTTGAAGCATGGACATGAAGCCCGCAGGTGTCAGTATTGTGCGACCTGAGCCCTGCCTCTACGATAGCCGCCGCCCCCTCTACAAGCATAGGCTTCATCCACTGCCACCAGCCTATCGTTGCTGGTTGGCTTACGAACTCTATGCCATGATTCAACGACCCATCATTGGTTGGGTCAAAAATCGGTAGCCACGTGGATTTCCACAGTTTATGGTATAACGTCTCAGACTTTGGGCTGTCGCTCCATCGCTCGCCAGCCCTGCTGTTAGACATTATATCGGTCTCCACCTCGATACCTAAATGAAGCCGTGCCTCCTCGTCCTCGTCGTCTTGATCTATGAATCGTGTGATGATCTCTCGGCCGTTATGATATGAGTTTCTGGGCATCGAACGTCCAGAGCCCATCCGTGCAGTTCTTGCCCTGTCGCAACTAGGGCATAACGGTCGAGCATCATTCACCTCTTGCACTGTTAATGCTGATGATATTTCTTGCCTGCCACATGCTGGGCAAATCCTAGTGCTCATAAGCACTCCTTTCGTAGTTAGGGGGTAGCATAAGCTACCCCCATGTAAACTTCATTAAACCGTGAAGTCTATGAAGTCCTCGATCATGGGCTTGAGCGCATCGAAGTAATCCTTGAGGTCGCAGTCGCGGCCTAGCATGGCGACATACTTGTCGGCAAGCGCCTCCGCATCCCTAGGTGCCGGGCACTTATATCCGCCATCAATGCTGCTCGGGAAGTTGTTTCCGAACGATCCGTCCTGCCGGATACCCATAGTCTCCCTGGAGACCAGGAAGTAGTTGTTCCCGTAGTTGTGATCGTTGGGGTTGCGCTCGCACTTAATAAGAGCAAATCTAATGGCCTTCACCGAAGTTTCCGCCAGGTCGGATAGAGTAACATCATCTATGATGTCATTGCCTAGTTCTTTGAACAGCGTCTTGAGAGCATTGAGGCGTATGTCAGTGCGGCGAAGGTCGCCCGTTGAGAAATACTTTCGTAGCGCTACCACTTCGCTACGCTCCGTATAGGTTTCGAGCGTATCACGCATCTCATTGGTCGCCTCGATGATTTTGTTCTTGAGCCACACTTTAATGTTCATCTTGTCCATATACGTCTCCTCTTACAGAATGTTACACGAGCACATAACGCGCTGTGTTTGTATAATCAAGGCGTCGATTTTCTGTCGCTCGCCATGATCTTTGGTGACATCTCGTGCCCATTCGAGTTCATCTAATAAGGCCGCGCTGTCTAGTAGGACTGCCATACTACGACTGGCTCGCCTTGTACGTATGATTGACAGCCTATCCTGCCACTCAGAAAGGTTGCTCATCATTAGCTTCCGCCCTCCTATCACGCTTAGCCCTATATCGGTCGGCAATATAACTCATCTTGCTGAAATATCCTGTCTTTCGCAGATTTATATTTTTCACGTTATATATCTCTGCGATTTCTAGAACGCCGGCCTCATTGTCAAGAGCGTAGCCCTCGCAATCTGACCAACCCCACCATACAGATATGTTTAAGTCGAGCTTATTAAGCGACTCAAATAAGTCTACGTAAGGGTTGTCTTTTTTTACACGCCAAATCGTGACTGCTACGAAGTTGTTAAATCTTACAATGGCGTCCGATAATGATAAGCCTACACTTCCGTTTTGCTCTATCGCTTCTCGTTTAATAATCGAGAAGGGATAGAACTCTGTCCCGTCCATTTAGGCCCCCTTAGTAACATGTAGGTATTCGGCTTGAATGATGTCGCCTCCTTGCATGGTTCCTACTACTCGCACCCAGCTAAAGCGAGGTGTAGTAGCTAGGATTTTGCGAGATTTCCCAAGCGTAATAACCGTACATTCAAACCGCTTGTCGGCACTGGAGGGGTGATAGCATGCCCGACGTTCTACCGGCAGATGGTTCAACGCGTCCGGGTTTGGCTCGTCTTCGATCATAAGATCGATTACGACTGAGTTTACAGGTTCCATATGTGCTCCTTGAGCATGAGATGTTCGGTCTATACAGACCAATAAGGTGCGATAGCCTCAGTACTATCATGGGCCGCATGGATACGGCGCTACACCTTATATATGCTTCAATGCATGTTTATGAGCGCTTCCCCGATTAGATCATCGAGTGTTATTTTGCTTTCTACTTCCTTCCAGTATTGCATGGTATTACCCCATTGCCATGCTATATCATCTCGGCGTGGGGCTTTATCGAAAGTAGCTCTTGTCCCTAAACCTAGGATGCATAGACATGGTTCGCCATCTAGTACGGCATCCATATCTCCTTCTGGGTTCCAATCTCGTGGCCGCTCTTTTGGCCCCGTCCATCTATACCAACGGCCACTGATGAACTCTGTTACCATACGTCTACTCCTCTACGAACATGATTTGTGGGAGCGCGGCCCCGCGTTCGCGGTGCCAGCGCTCTAAGAGGGCGGTGAGGGGTTGAAGGGAGGGCCGGCTGTGGCGCTCCAGGTGTATGGGGCGGCTGTCCGGGGCGGTTTGCCAGTAGAGGTCGGCCTTATGTACGCCGTGATCGTGAGTGTACATCCATACGTAATCGCCGGAGCGGGTATGAACGACGGATAGGCAGGATATTTCGCGCTGGGTGTAGCGCTTTATTGCTGTCTTTGCCTTGTCGAGCAAGGCGTAGTCGGTCTTGATACTCATAAGTATCTCCTTGTGTGTAGCTGTGCCACCATACGGCGGCGATAAGAGTAGGGGGCCTTGCACCCCCTAGCGAGCTTTTACTCGGACTCTTCGCTCTCTTCGAGCATGGCGAGAGCGTCGTCGTCGAGGCACGGGTACTCATCAATGCGCTCCCATAGGTCGGTGACTAGGTCTATTGCGGGTTTCCATTCGGGGTTCACGATGAGGTAGGAGATGGAACCGACCGCCCAATGACGCGCCCGTTCGATGGTGAACAGGTGTTCGTCGATATAGGACGCTTCATGTTTTGCGATGTTAGCTGCAACCCGTAGGCTATCCCACATGTAGGCGAAGTTGGTTCGGTCGATAGCGTCCGAGTCTCGGTTAGTGGTGTAGGCCACTATCCAATGGCCTTTGTTGCCCGAGTAGGCTCCGTGTTTCTGGAAATAGTCCGATAACGGCTTCATGTTATCGTGCATATATGCACTCCTTTTTCACCCGTAGGGGTGTTGATAGGCCTGGCGTATATACGCTCAGGCGATAGGCGCCCCGGGAGTTGAACCCGGTCGCTCGTAGGACGCTATGCCTACGCGCTTCCTGTACGCCTACCCTGCAATACCAGACAAGGGGTGTAGGCAAGCCCGCTAGTTTAGCTATGGCCTATCGCCTACGCAGGGGTGTATAGGCCCCTTGTCGTCGCTCTTCGTTAGTCCTACACGTGCGCCTCTAGCTCGCCTTCGGGGTGTCGGCTATGCCTACCCCGCTTGCTCGCCTTCGTACTTTCACGTTACCAGGGGTGTATGCCTACGCCTTGCTCCTGGTGGACACGCCCTTCCCTATAGCCTTGGGGTCTACGTTCGACGGTAGACTATCCCTTGCCCTAAGCGCCCTACGAACGAACGCCTTGTGTTGTCAAAGATCGAGGTTATACACGCTACACTACGCGTTTTAGGCTATGCCGACGCGGGCGCTTATGTATTGCGGCCTTGCAACCGCCTAGCGTATGGCGTATAGACTCCCGCCTATACTAACACTAGGGCCTTTATATAGGCGCCCTTATGAGCGCCTATATGCTCAGGATTTACGCCTTGCACGCCTTGAGTATGGCGTCGAACGCGGCCTTGACGTTGGCATAGGACTTAGCGTCGGCCATGAGAGGCTCGCCCTTGCGCTTTGCGACGGATTCAGCCGACACGATAGCCGACGCCTCTGGGTAACTAACGCCTAGCGACTCCCGAAGTTTGCCAATCATGCCCTTTCCCCGGAACGTATCCAGGAAGAGCGTAACGAGCTCGCGCTCTTCGAGAGTGCCGACAGCTTTGTCATAGACGCGGGGAGTAGGCTCGGCGGCCTTGGCGACAGCCGTCGTAGCCGGTGTGCCTTGGGTGACGATAGCCGACATGCCGATTTTGGCGAGGGCTGCGACGACCTTGCCCATATCGCGGTCACTGGAAACAGAAACAGTGAGGGTGTAAGACTTAGCCATATTAGGCTCCTTATTGCTAGGCATTATAGCCTAGACTTTGATTCGCCATGCTATGCAAGGCGGTCGGCGTCAAGCGGCGAGGCCGTCGCTCCGGCCGACGTTGACAAGCTTAGCGCGGCCAGCGGCGACGGTCAAGTGTTTTTTTCGCACTTTTTTTGAATCCACAGCTTTTCCACAGCCTTTCCACTTGTGGACAAATTGTGGATAACTTTCGGCGATATAGAATTATTTGGTTTATTTTCTATAACTTTGACGCGCTATTTCATTATATATAATAGAATTGCGCGAAGTTATAGAATTGTAACTGAAATTGTGGATAAGTTGTGGAAAACTTTTTTCAAAAATTTTTCAAAAAATCGTGTTTTCCACAAGTTATGCACAAGTGAATTGGGTCTCAATTGTGATATTTTATTCACAAATGGGCTCTATATATGGAAAGTCTTATATTTGGGATCGGCGCCCGAATAGGCTCTATATAGTAAAAGTCTAATGTTAGGATAGTATTACTTTTGGCATAGATTGACGGCGTATAAGTATTGGACGGCGGTTTATTCGATATTATTTTATCGGCTTGCGGATTATACGGTTCGGCGCAGAATTATACTTTTGGCGCGTATAATTTTCGGCGCATATATGATACGGCGCATTTTAGGTAATT
>Ga0116142_10000642_pt1 | contig 45697 bp, 47 predicted proteins | sample AD_UKC033_MetaG_FD_89785 | JGI IMG/M metagenome (GOLD analysis project Ga0116142, IMG submission 89785) | Active sludge microbial communities of municipal wastewater-treating anaerobic digesters from USA - AD_UKC033_MetaG | ecosystem: Engineered > Bioreactor > Anaerobic > Digestate | place: USA... | reverse complement strand
TGCGCGAGCGTGCGCGGGAAGCCATCGAGGATGAATCCCTGCTGCGCGTCGGGCTGCGCCAGGCGCTCGCGAATGATGCCGAGCATCGTCGCGTCGTCGATCAGCTTGCCCGCGTCCATGATCGCCTTGGCGTGCGCGCCGAGCGGCGTGCCGGCCTTGACTGCGGCACGCAGCAGGTCGCCGGTGGAAACCTGCGGTATGCCGTGTCGCTCAACCAGTCGCTGAGATTGCGTGCCCTTGCCTGAACCGGGCGCGCCGAGAAGGACGATGCGCATGCTTTCCTGATACTCGAAGGGGTCCCCCGTGGAAGCCGCGCACACTACCGGGCGATGCACCCGCGGTCAAATGAGCTATCCTTGCCGCAATATGAAAAAAACCACCAAAATGAACGCGCTATACGCACAGTCGGGCGGGGTTTCCGCGGTCATCAATGCCTCCGCCGCCGGCGTCATCGACGCCTGCCTGAAGCACCGGTCGCGGATCGGCAAGATCTACGCCGGGCGCGACGGCATCGTCGGCGCGCTGACCGAGGACATGATCGACGTGACGAAGGAAAGCCGTGCCACGTTGCGCGGCCTGCGCCACACGCCTGCCGGCGCCTTCGGTTCGGCGCGCTTCAAGCTGAAAGGCATCGAGCAGAATCGCGCCGAGTACGAGCGCCTGATCGAGGTCTTCAGGGCCCACGACATCGGCTATTTCTTCTATAACGGCGGCAACGACTCGATGGACACGGCGCTCAAGCTGTCGCAGATCGGCAGCCAGATGGGCTACCCGCTCGTGTGCGTGGGCGTGCCGAAGACCGTCGACAACGACCTGCCGCTCACCGACTGCTGCCCCGGCTTCGGTTCGGTGGCCAAGTACGTCGCCGTCTCGACGCGCGAGGCGGCACTCGACGTCGCCTCGATGGCGCGCACCTCGACCAAGGTATTCGTGCTCGAGGTGATGGGCCGGCATGCCGGCTGGATCGCCGCGGCCGGCGGCCTCGCGGGCCGCGGCGCGGGCGAGGCGCCGCACGTGATCCTGTTCCCGGAGATTCCGTTCGAGCAGCAGCGCTTCCTCGAGCGCGTGCGCCAGAGCGTCACCGATTACGGTTATTGCGTGATCGTGGTGTCGGAGGGCGCGCACTACGCCGACGGGCGCTTCCTCGCCGACGCCGGCACCAAGGACGCGTTCGGCCACACGCAGCTCGGCGGCGCGGCCCCGCTGGTCGCGAACATGGTGCGCGAGCACCTCGGCTACAAGTACCACTGGGCCGTCGCCGACTACCTGCAGCGCGCCGCACGCCACATCGCCTCGAAGGTGGATGTGGCCCAGGCCTATGCCGTCGGCAAGGCCGCGGTCGAGCTGGCGCTCGAGGGGCGCAACGCGGTGATGCCGGCCATCATCCGCAAGTCGTCGAAACCCTACAAATGGACCATCAAGGCCGTGCCGCTCGGGAAGGTCGCGAACGTCGAAAAGAAAGTGCCGCGCCATTTCATCACGGCCGACGGCTTCGGCATCACCGCGGCCTGCCGCCGCTATCTCGAACCGCTGATCGCCGGCGAGGACTACCCGCCGTACAGGAACGGACTGCCGGACTACGTGCGCATCAAGGGCGTGCCGGTGAAGAAGCGCCTCTCGACGAGCTACAAGATCTAGCGTCTGCGGCACGCCGGCCATGCACGCGCTGTCACCCGTCGCGATGCTGATGCCCATGGTGGCGATGGTCGCCCTCACCTTCATCGTCTGGCTGCGCCTCTATGTGGTGCGCGTCGGCGAGCTGCGCGAGCGGCGCATCGACCCGCAGCGTCTCGCGAGCGCGAAGGCGGCCGGCGAACTGCTGGCCCGCACGCAGGCCTCCGACAACCTGCGCAACCTGTTCGAGATGCCGGTGCTGTTCTACGCGCTGTGCCTTGCCGTGGTGTCGGTGGGTGTCACCTCCCCTTTCCTGGTGAACGGCGCCTGGGCTTATGTCGTGTCGCGCGCCGTGCACTCGCTGATCCACTGCACCTACAACCGGGTCATGCACCGCTTCATCGTCTATGCAACGAGTTGCGTGCTGCTCGCCGTGCTGTGGGCGGCATTTCTCGCCCGTGTGCTATAGTTCGCGGCCTTTCAGGGAAAGCGCCGTGCCTCGTGCCGGTCGCGACAACATCCATAACACGTTGATTTGATAATTTTTTCGGAGGTCTCCTGATGGATGCCACAATGTGGCTCTGGCTCGCCGTCGGCGCGGGCGTGATTGCCGTCCTGTACGGTGTGTTATCGACCGTTTCCGTACTCGGCCTTCCCGCGGGCAATGCCCGCATGCAGGAGATCGCCGCGGCCATCCAGGCCGGCGCCAAGGCCTACCTCAACCGCCAGTACACGACGATCGGCGTCGTCGGCGTCGTGCTGTTCGTCGTGCTCGGGCTCGCGCTCGGCTGGCCGACGGCCGGCGGCTTCGCTGTCGGCGCCATCCTCTCGGGCGCCACCGGCTACATCGGCATGAACATTTCGGTGCGGGCCAACGTGCGCACCGCGGAGGCCGCCAACAACGGCCTCAACGCCGCGCTCTCCGTCGCGTTTCGCGGCGGCGCGATCACCGGCATGCTGGTCGTGGGCCTCGCGCTGCTCGGTGTCGCGGGCTACTACGCGCTGCTGGCCCCGGCGATCGGCCAGGAGGGCGCGCTGCATGCGCTCGTCGGCCTCGCCTTCGGTGGCTCGCTGATCTCGATCTTCGCGCGCCTCGGCGGCGGCATCTTCACCAAGGGCGCCGACGTCGGCGCGGACCTCGTCGGCAAGGTCGAAGCCGGCATCCCGGAAGACGACCCGCGCAACCCGGCCGTGATCGCCGACAACGTCGGCGACAACGTCGGCGACTGCGCCGGCATGGCGGCCGACCTGTTCGAGACCTATGCGGTGACCCTCGTCGCGACGATGCTGCTCGGCGGCCTGATGCTGCAGGACCAGGGCGCGGCCGCGGTGACCTACCCGCTGGCGCTCGGCGCGGCCTCGATCATCGCCTCGATCATCGGCACCTTCTTCGTCAAGACGAGCGATGGCGGCAAGATCATGAACGCCCTCTACAAGGGCGTGATCGTCTCGGGCGTGATCGCGGCCATCGCGTTCTGGTTCATCACCGATTCGCTGATGCCAGAGGACGCCGGCGCGATGTTCGGCTGCGCGTTGATCGGCCTAGTGCTGACCGCCGCGATGATCGTCATCACCGAGTACTACACCGCGACCGAGTACTCGCCGGTGCGCAAGGTGGCGGGCGCCTCACAGACCGGCCACGCGACCAACATCATCGCGGGCCTCGGTGTGTCGATGAAGTCGACCGCGCTGCCGGTGCTCGCCGTGTGCTTCGCGATCTACGGCGCGTACGAACTCGGCGGCCTCTACGGCATCGCCATCGCGGCCACCTCGATGCTGTCGCTGACTGGCATGGTCGTGGCACTCGACGCCTACGGCCCGATCACCGACAACGCGGGCGGCATCGCCGAAATGGCCGAACTGCCGAAGAAGATCCGCGACATCACCGATCCGCTCGACGCGGTCGGCAATACGACCAAGGCGGTCACCAAGGGCTACGCGATCGGCTCGGCAGGACTCGCCGCGCTGGTGCTGTTCGCCGACTACACGCACAACCTCGAAACCCACCTGCTGGCGACCGGCCGCGAGATGATCGAGTTCTCGCTGTCCGATCCGGCGGTGATCATCGGCCTCTTCATCGGCGGTCTCGTGCCCTACCTGTTCGGCGCCATGGCGATGGAGGCCGTGGGTCGCGCCGCCGGCTCGGTGGTGAATGAAGTGCGCCGCCAGTTCCGCGAGATCGCGGGCATCATGGAAGGCAGGGCGAAGCCCGACTACTCGAAGGCCGTCGACCTGCTGACCCGTGCGGCGATCAAGGAAATGATCGTTCCCTCGCTGCTGCCGATCCTGGTGCCGGTCATCGTCGCATTCGGCCTGAACGCGCTGATGGGACCCGGCGCCGGCCTGCGCGCGCTCGGCGGCCTGCTGATCGGCACGATCGTCACCGGTCTGTTCGTCGCGATCTCGATGTGCACCGGCGGCGGCGCTTGGGACAATGCCAAGAAGTACATCGAGGAAGGGAACTTCGGCGGCAAGGGCTCCGAAGCCCACAAGGCCTCGGTCACCGGCGATACCGTGGGCGATCCGTACAAGGACACCGCGGGCCCGGCGATCAATCCGCTGATCAAGATCATCAACATCGTCGCACTGCTGCTCGTACCGCTGCTCTGACACCTGCCAGGGAGAAGCCCATGACCACCAAGCGCATGATTCTCGCCGCCGCACTCGGCAGCCTCGTCTCGCTCGGCACCGCCGTGGCGGCCGACGAGAAGGCCGAAACCGAGAAGTGCTACGGCGTCGCCGAAGCCGGCAAGAATGATTGCCACACGGCGAGCCACGCCTGCGCCGGCCTCGCCACGACCGACAAGGACCCGGCCGAATGGGTCAGGGTGCCGAAAGGCACCTGCGAGAAGATGGGCGGCAAGCTGGAAGCGCCGCGGCCCATCTGACCGCGCTGCCGTAGGTCGCGAAGGTCGCGGTCGCACCGCCGGACTGCACTGCGCCGCGCCAGGCCATGCCGCCGTCGACACCCACCCGCTGCGGCATCGGCCTGCGCGCCGCCCACCACCGCGAGGTGCTGCGCACCGCGCCGGACGTCGGCTGGTTCGAGGCGCACAGCGAGAACTACTTCGCCGATGGCGGCGGCGCGCTCGACACGCTGCTACGCGTGCGCGAGCGCTGGCCGGTCGCGCTGCACGGCGTCGGCCTCGGGCTTGGCTCGACCGCCCCGCTCGATCGCGAGCATCTGCGCCGCCTCGCGCGCCTCGCCGCGCGCATCGAGCCCTGGGCCGTATCGGAGCACGTGTGCTGGGGCCAGGCGGACGGGCGGCACACCAACGACCTGCTGCCGATGCCGCGCACCGGGGAATCGCTGCGCCACCTCGCCGCGCGGGTCGCCGAGCTGCAGGACGCGCTCGGCCGCCAGGTCCTGCTCGAGAACGTCTCGAGTTACCTGGAGTTCACCGGCGCGGAATTCACCGAAGCCGGTTACCTCGCGGCGCTCGTGGCCGAATCGGGCTGCGCCCTGCTGCTCGACGTCAACAACGTGTACGTGAACGCGTGCAACCACGGTTTCGATGCCGAGGCCTATTTCGACGAACTGCCCGTGGATGCCGTGCGCGAGATCCATCTCGCGGGCCACGAGCCGATCCGGATCGCCGGCCGAGTAATCCGCATCGACACCCACGATCGACCGGTGTGCGATGAGGTCTGGGCGCTGTGCGCGAGCGCCCGGCGCCGCTTCGGCCGCGTGCCGACGCTGATCGAATGGGACGCGGACCTGCCGCCGCTCGGAGTACTGGTCGCGGAGGCGCAACGTGCCGATGCCCTTGGATGAGTTGCAGCGGCGCTTCGTCGCGAGCCTGTACGGCGAGGCTGCGGACCTCGACGGGGCGATCAGCGGCGCTGGCGGGATCAGTGCCACGGAGTGCCTCGCGATCTACCGCGGCAACCTGCATGTGGCCTTCGCCAAGGCGCTCGAGCTCGGGTTTCCGGTGCTCGCCGCACTCTGCGGACCGGCGTTCTTCACCGTGCTCGCGCGCGAGTTCCAGCGGGCGCACCCCTCGGCTTCAGGTGACCTGCACCACATCGGCGGGCCGCTTCCGCACTACCTGCGCCAGCGCTACGCGGGGAGCGAGTTCGCCTACTTCGCGGATGTCGCCGCCCTCGAGTGGGCGCGCGAAGAATCGGCACGCGCCGCGGACGCGGCGCCGCTCGACCTGCGCGGGCTGAGCGCGGTTGCCGACGACGCGGCGGCCTCGGTGCGCTTCGCGCTGCATCCGGGTGTGCGGCTCGTCGCGTCGCGCTGGCCCGTCCTCGCGATCTGGGAAGCACACCAGGACCCTGGCGGAGTGCGCGGGGTCGATCTCGGAGCGGGCCCGGAACAGGTGCTCCTGCGGCGCGCAGCGAGCGGGCTCGTGCTCGAACGGATCTCCGCCGCCGAATTCGACCTGCTGACGACCCTCGGGCGGGGCGAGCCGCTCGGCGCAGCGTTCGACGCGGCAATCGCGGCGGATTCTACGTTCGACGTCGGCGCAGCGCTGCGACGCTTCGTCGCGGGCAACGTGTTCGCGAGCATGGGCGACTAGCGCCCGAGCAGTCCCTCGCCGATCCAGCCCTTCAGCATCGTTGCCGCGCACCGGGCTGCATCGCGCTCGCCCGTCTCTTGCGCGAGCCCCGCGCAGAGCGCCGCAAAGCTTGCGCCCCCGGCAAGCCGTGCGAGCGCCCGCCCCTCGGCCGGCGTCGTCGAACGGAACCTGATCGCAGGATCCCGCCGCCACACCACCCACGACACCGGGGCCGTCGCGCGCGGTTCGGGGCAAGGCCTGTCCTCGCTCACGGCCTGCCAGCACTCGACGGCATTGGTGGTGGCCTCGAAGCGCCGCACCGTGCGGTGCCACCGCAAGCGCAACGCGGGCCAATCCGCCGGCGCAACGCGGGCGATATCCGCTTCCGTCATCGCGAAGTCGTCGCCGGCATCGAACACCTCGGCGAGCAGCCATTCCCAGCGCGCGAGGTCGGCGTGCATGCCGCGGAGATGACGATGAAGATCTGCTCCGTACCAGCGGATCGACGCGTGGGTCGGCACCGCGCCCGCAATGTAGGTCGCGGCAGCGGCCTCGAAGGCTGCCACACCGAGCAGCTTCCTGAGCACCGGATAGGTCACGCCGAGCGCCTCGGTGAGCCGTGCCCGATATGCGTATTCGTAGATGCCGAGCCGTGTGGCGACTTCCCGTGCGTCACCGGCGACGCTGCCTTCGATCGACGGATCGCCGCACAGCACCCGCTGCTGCAACGCCGTCTGCAAGGCAACGAGCGTGCTCACGCCGCGGCTCCGAGTGCACTCGCCGCGATGGCGCGCGCCCGATCGAGCTCGGCGACGAGCGCCTCGAGCGGCGGGATCCGGTCATCACGCTCGATCATCGTCGCGGCATGCGGGAAGCGCGCCGCCGCAATTTCGTAGAGTCGCCACACGGCCTCGTCCACCGGCGCATCGTGCGTATCGACGAGGAAGCGGCCCTGGCGGCTGTGGCCCGCGAGGTGCAACTGTCGCACCCGTTCGACGGGAATCGCGCGCAGGTACCTGGCCGCGTCGAAACCGTGGTTCACGCTGTTGACGTACACGTTGTTGACGTCGAGCAGCAGCAGGCAATCGGCGGCCTCGCAGACGCTCGTGACGAACTCCCATTCGGTCATCTCTGCGCCCGTGAAGTTCACGTAGCTCGAGATGTTCTCGAGCAGGATCTGCCGGCCGAGACAGTCCTGGACCTGGCGAACGCGCGCCGCAACGTGCGCAACCGCTTCGGCGGTATGCGGCAGCGGCAGCAGGTCGTGCAGGTTGACGCCGTCGATGCCGGTCCAGCAGAGGTGGTCGGAAATGCCTGCCGGCTCGATCCGCCGCGCAAGCCGCGGACCGAGCGCAGGTAGGCCGGATCGAGCGGTGCCGTGGAGCCGACCGAGAGCGACACGCCGTGCATCACGAGCGGGTAGCGCGCGCGCACCCGTTCGAGGTAGCGCAGCGGCTTGCCGCCCGGCACGAGGTAGTTCTCGGTCGTCACCTCGAACCAGTCGATGCGGTGCGTGCCACCCAGCACCGCGTCGTAGTGGTCGGGGCGCAGGCCGAGGCCGAACCCGAGCTGTCGAATGGTCATCTCCGCGGCACCGCCGCCATTACCGGCCCGGTGCCCGCCTCACATCGGGTCCTTCGCGCCGGCCTCGGCCTTCGCCGCATCGCATTGGGGCTGCGTGAGTTCGAGGAAGCCCTTGCCCTTGCACGAGTTCTGGCCCTTGCACGCATTGTTCGCGGTCTTGCACGCCGACTGGCCCTTGCACGAGTTGACGCCCATGCAGTGCACCTTGGCTTCGTCCGCGGCCGACGCGGGCAGCGCGAGCGCGCCGAACAGCAATGCGGCGGCCGTCGCGATCGCGGCGCCGTTCGACTTTACGGAATCGATCATGTGTGAGCTCCTTCTCTGTTGTCATGGGATGGCGACTACGCGAAGGAGACCGCGCGAGACGCCGGAAAATTTCATCGCGGGTCCTGACGGCGGATCCACTGGCATGTAATGATCCGGCCGATGGCCCGGTCCAACTTTCGAGGGCGGAAGTTCGAGGAGCTGTGCGCACCGCTGAAGGCGGATCTGCTGCGTTACGCCTTCTGGCTGTGCCGCGACCGGTCGGTCGCCGAGGACATCGTCCAGGAGGCGTTGTTGCGGGCGTGGAAGTCGATCGACGGGCTCGAGAGTGCCGCAGCGGTGAAGCCATGGCTGCTCACGATCGTGCGTCGCGAGTTCGCCCGCACCTTCGAGCGCAAGCGCCACGAGACCGTCGACATCGCGGCGCTCGACGCGTGCCAGGACATCGCGCTCGCTTCACCCGAGGAGGATCCCGAGATCAACGCCATGCGCCAGGCAATGCTCAGGCTCGAGCCGATCTACCGCGAACCCCTCGTGTTGCAGGTGCTGTTCGGCTACACGACCGCCGAGATCGCCGCGCACCTCGCGATCAGCGTGCCTGCCGTGCTCACGCGTCTCTACCGGGCGCGCGAGAAGCTGCGCGGGGTACTCGCGTGAACTGCGAGGAATTCCGCGCGGCGACCGGTGCGGACCCGCACGCAACGCGCGCGGACCTTGCGGCCCACGCGGCGGGCTGCGAGGCGTGCGCGGCCTGGCGACGTGAGCTGCTGCGGATGGACGACGTCATTCGCCGCGCGCTCGCGTTCGATGTCGGGGCGGAGCGGACCGGCGGCCCGGCGTTGCCCGCACGATCGGCGTGGCGGCCCCTGTCCTGGCGCGGCTGGGCGATGGCCGCGGGTGTCGCTTGCGCCACGCTTGTCGCCGGCCTCCTCTGGCTCGCGCCTGCGCGCACCGCGCTCGCGGACGCGGTGGTCGCGCACATGAGCGAGGAGCCGGGCGCGTGGGCCCGCACCGACAGCCCCGCCGATCCCGTGCTCCTGGCGCGTGTGCTGGCGCGTGCGGGCGTGCGCCTGAACGCCGGCGCAGGCGTCGCCTCGTACGCCAACAGTTGCTGGTTTCGCGGACATCACGTGCCGCATCTCGTTTTCCAGACCGAGGACGGGCCCGTGACCGTCATGGTGCTTCCCGCCGAGCGTGTCGCGGCCCCCATCGAGTTCGACGAGCAGGGATATCGCGGCGTGCTCGTGCCAGCCGAACACGGCGCCCTCGCCATCCTGTCGCGCGGCGCGATGCCGAGCCGCGAACTCACGGCACGGCTGCAGGCCGCGTTCACGTACTCCGCAAAATAAGCTTGCGGTTCGTGCAATAACGGCACGACCTGCGCGGTCTCCTTCCAGGTCCGACCCCAGACCAGGAGTGCAACGGAATGACCAGGAACATCGTGCTCGCGAGTGCCCTCGGCAGCCTGCTCGCGCTGAACCTCGCGACGGCGAGCGCCGCGCAAGCAGCTACGGAAAAGTGCTATGGCATCGCCATGGCGGGCAAGAACGACTGCGCAACGGCCGCGCACGCCTGCGCGGGTCAGTCGAAAACCGACCGGGACCCCCGCGAATGGCAGCTGGTGCCAAAGGGCACGTGCGAGAAAATGGGCGGGCGCCTGGCGCCGACATCGCCGCAATGAGCGTATCGGCTGCATATGCGGCGGCGAACCGCGCGCTCGCATCGGTCCTCGATCGCCTGCGCACGCCACTGCTGCTCGCCTGCCGCCTCTACGTGTCGTGGCAGTTCCTGAAATCCGGCTGGCTCAAGCTCGGCGACTGGGACACGACGCTGTGGCTCTTCCGCGAGGAGTACCACGTGCCGCTGCTGCCGCCCGAGTGGGCTGCAGTGGCAGGCACGGTCGGCGAAACCTTATTCGCGCTGTCCCTGATCGCGGGCTTCGCAAGCCGCCCGGCGGCACTCGGGCTCTTTGCCGTCAATGTGCTTGCGGTGATCTCCTACCGGCACGTCCTGCTTGCGCCCGGCTACGAAGCGGCGCTCGCGCAGCATGTGCTGTGGGGTTTCATGCTGCTCGTGCTGATCGCCTTCGGCCCGGGCCGCGTATCGGTCGATCAGGCCGCCATCGGCAACGGCGTCGGGCGCGCGATCGCGTAGCCCTGCAGGTAGTCGAACCCCATGGTGCGCGCCGCCTCGAGCGCCGCGTTGTCCTCGACGGCCTCCGCGATGATGCGGAAATCGAGGGTGCGCGCGAGCTTGATCATCGCGCCGACCATCGCCTGGTTGACGAGGTCGGTACCGAAGTTCTTCATGAACGAGCCGTCGATCTTCACGAAATCTACCGGCAGCGTCTTCAGGTTCACGAACGAGCCCGCCCCCGCGCCGAAGTCATCGAGAGCGAACTGGCAGCCCATGCTGTGCAGCACTTCGATGAATCGCCGCGCCTGCTCGAGATTCTCCGACACGGCGGCCTCGCTGATCTCGAAGCACACGCGCGACGGTGCGACCCCGGTGCGATCGAAGCAGTCGACCACGAACTCGAGGAACTGCGAGTCATTGAGTGTCTGGCCGGAAATATTGATCGCGACCGAGCGGCCGACCGGCGTCTGGATCGCACCGCGGCCGAGGGCCGCCAGCGTGGTCTGCACCACCCAGCGATCGATCAGTGTCGTGAGCCGGTGGCGCTCCGCGGCGTGCATGAACGCGCCGGGAGCGACATCGTTGCCGGCCGTGTCGCGCAGTCGCACCAGCACCTCGAGCGCGGGACCGCTGCCGTTCGTGCCGAGCGCCGGCACGATCGGCTGGTGGTAGAGCTGGAAGCGGTTCTCCTTGAGGGCGCCCTGCAGCCGATGCAGCCACTGCAGCTCGCCGCTCTGGCGCGCGAGGACCTCATCGCGCGCGGAGTACACGGCGACCTGGCCCGAACCCTGGCGCTTGGCGACATAGCAGGCCGAATCGGCCGCGATGAGCACTTCTTCCATCGTGCCCGACTCGTGCGACAGCTCCACGATGCCGATCGAGATGCCGATGTTGAAGAGCCTGTCGCGCCAGACGAAGCGGTGCTCGGCGACCGCGCGACAGACGTCGTCGGCGATCTGCCGCGCCTTGTCGAGCGGGCAGCCGAGCAGCAGCATGCCGAACTCGTCGCCGCCGATGCGCGCCACGGTGTCGGAGTCGCGCACCGAATCGCGCAGGATCTTCGCCACTTCGCGCAGTAGGCTGTCACCGGCCACGTGGCCGCTCGTGTCGTTGACGAGCTTGAAACGGTCGAGGTCGAGGTAGCAGAGGATGTGCGTGCCGTCGCCGAGCCGGGCCGCCTCGATCGCCTCACCGAGCCGACGTTCGAACTCGCGCCGGTTGACGAGGCCGGTGAGCGCATCGTGCGTGGCCTGGTAGGACATCTGGCGCGCCATACCGCGCAGTTCGGTGACATCGTGCAGCAGCACGACGGCACCCGTGACCTTGCCCGCGGCGTCGCGCAGCGGCGAGGTGAGCGGCTCGATCGCACGCTCCTCGCCGGTCTCGTGCGAGACCAGCAGTGCCCGGCGCGGCGCATGCACGGACGAACCGCTGTCGATCGCATGGCGGATCGGATCGGCGATCGCCCGCCGTTCGACTTCGTCGACGAGCCCGACCACATCCTCGAAGTGCCGGCCCTGCGCCTCGAGGCGCGACACGCCCGCGAGCGCCTCGGCCGCGGCATTCATGTATTCGATGCTGCCGTGCGCGTCGGTGACGACGATGCCCTCGGCGAGCGACTCGAGGGCGTCCTCGCGTTCGCTGCGCGGTGCCGGCCCGCCGCCCTCCCCCGCCGCGATGGCGAGGTCCGGCGCCCGCAACGAGGGCACGGTCTGGGTCGGCACCACTTCGACCCCGGTCACGAGCACCGCGGGGCCGCCGTCGTAATCGATGATCGTCGTCGAAATCTCCAGCCGGCTGGCGACACCCTGCAGCCCGATGATGTCGATCTCGTAGCGGTCGGCCGTCGCCTCGCCGGCGAGCTTGCGGCGCAGGTTCTGTTCGACGAGCTCGGCGCTGTCGGCCGCGACGATGTCGGCCAGCCTGCGGCCGATCAGCACCGCGCGATCGGCGCCGACGAGGCTGGCGAACTGGCAGTTGGCGTACAGGATGACGTCGCGATGGACCAGCACGACTTCATGGATGCGATCGCCGAGATCCGCGAACAGCGCGGGGCTCAGCCGCTCGTGGTCGCCCTGCGCGGCGACCCGGCCCAGCAGGTGATTGATCGCCGTGCCGAGGGCGGCGAGTTCGGGCTGGTCGGTATCGAGGTCGACGCGCCCGGTGAGGCGCCCGCCGATCGCGATGCGCTGGACCTGCTGCGACAGGGCCGAGACGGCCTTGAGTTCACGCCGCTGCAACAGGTACAGCACGAGCAGGAGGATTGCTACCAGCCCGAGAAGTACGTTAACTAGCCCGACGATCGACATCGGTTATAGGCAATCCCGTAGATTATTGTTGTCTGCGCTCGCAGCGCTCGAATCTGCTGGGGCCAGCATATAGGAGCCCGGCCGGGGCGCGGTGCTGATTTCACGATAAGCGTGCGGCGCAGCTTGGCACGGCCGCGGAAAACCCTTAACTTGGCGCGCCCTTTCGTGCGGCAGAATAAGTCCAATCCGGAGCAAGCGTGGTAGCGCCAATGTCGACAGAGTTCGCCCTCGACCAGATGGTCACGCAACAGGTACGCGCGTGGGACGTGCTCGACGAGCGCGTGCTCGACGTCATGCGCCGCGTGCCTCGTGAGCGCTACGTGCCGCACGCCTACCGCGAAGTCGCCTATGCCGACACCGCGATCCCGCTCGCCCACGGGCAGCGCATGCTTGCGCCGAAAGTCATCGGCCGCATCCTGCAGGCGGTCGAAGCCTCCGCGCGCGACGCCGTACTCGAGATCGGCACGGGCTCGGGCTACCTCACTGCCTGCCTGGCGGCCAGCGCGCGCGTCGTGCACTCGATCGACATCTACGACGATATCGCCGCCGCGGCGCGCGAGCGGCTCGCGGCGAACGGCGTCGCCAATGCCGAGGTACGCACGGCCGACGCCTTCGCCGAGCAGATCGGGACGCGCTACAACGTGATCGTGCTGACCGGCTCGCTGCCCTGTTACGACGAGCGCTTCCAGGAAGCGCTCGAAGCTGGCGGGCGGCTGTTCGCGATCGTCGGCGAGGACCAGGCGATGTCCGCGCGCCTGGTGCGGCGCGTCTCGGCCAGCAGCTGGACCAGCGAGGACCTGTTCGAGACCTGGGTCGAACCGCTGGTGCACGCACCGCGGCCACCCCGCTTCGTCTTCTGATGCACCCCCCTTGACCAAGGGGTGTGATATAGTGATATAGTACACTATCTGTTGATCACTATCTCCTTGAATTAAGGGAATTTTTATGTCGCGCTTGCCGATTTTGGGATCCGTGGTGCTGATGTTTTCCCAGGCCGTGCTCGCCGAGGATCTGCTCACCGTGTACCAGCGGGCGCTCGCCGCCGATCCCTTGATCCGCGAGGCCGATGCCACCCGCCTTGCCGTGCGGGAGTCGAAGCCGCAGGCGCTCGCCGCCCTGCTGCCGCAGATCAGCGGCACCGCCGGCTACGACAAGAACAAGTTCGAGGGCACGAGCGACCAGGCCCAGGTCGTGAGCGAAGGCGCGGCCGCCGGCTCCATTACGATCCTCAGCACCTCCGGCACACGCGAGCCGGAAACGGAAACCTGGTCGCTCGACCTGCGCCAGAGCGTGTTCCGCTGGGAGAACTGGGTCGCGCTGCGCCGCGCCGACAAGCAGGTGGCCCAGGCCGAAGCCGATTTCGCGGCCGCCGAGCAGGACCTGATCCTGCGCGTGTCGACCGCCTACTTCGACGTGCTCGCCGCGCGCGACACGCTCGAAGCCCAGCAGGCCAACCTGCAGGCGGTCTCGCGCCAGCTCGACCAGGCCGAGAAGCGCTTCGAGGTGGGCCTGATCGCGATCACGGACGTGCAGGAATCGCGCGCCGCGCGCGACAACGCAGCGGCGGCGGTGATCGCGGCGAAGCGCCAGCTCGCGACGTCGGAGGAACTGCTGCGCGAAGTCACTGGCGAGAAGTACTCGACCCTCGACAAGCCCGGCGACGACCTGCCGCTGAAGTCCCCGCAGCCGAACCTCGAGGACGACTGGGTGCGCGTCGCGATGGACCAGAACCTCGCGCTGGTCTCGAGCCGCCTGGCGGCCGATATCGCCCGCGACGACGTGCGCACGGCGCTCGGCGGCCACCTGCCGACGATCGATCTCGTGGCGAGCTATGGCAACCAGAAGACCACGACCGAACAGACCTTCCCGCCGTTTCCGCCGAACTTCCCGACCGAGCGTTCGGTTGCGCTCGACAATGACACCGATGCGACGCTGATCGGCCTGCAGTTCAACCTGCCGATATTCAGCGGCGGCGGCACCCGCTCGCGCGTGCGCCAGCAGGAATACCAGTGGCAGGCCGCACGCGAACGTCTCGAGCGCACGTCGCGCCAGACCGAGCGGCAGGCGCGCGACGCTTTCCTCGGCGTCACCAGCGAGATCTCGCGCGTCAACGCACTGAAGCAGGCGCTCGAGTCGAGCCGCACGGCGCTGCAGGCCACCGAGGCGGGCTACGAAGTGGGCACGCGTACCACCGTGGACGTGCTGGAAGCGCGCCGCAACCTGGTGCAGGCGTTCACCAACCTCTCGCGCAGCAAGTACGACTACCTGCTCAACGTGATCCGCCTGCGACAGGCCGCGGGCACGCTCGATCCGGCCGCGCTCGAGGAGATCAACGGCTGGCTGGACGAGACCGTGCCGACTACACCGGCGCCGCCGACCGCGGAGCCGGCAGCGGCGTCGCCGGCTCCGTAGCGGCGATCACCGGCTCGAGCAGCGCCAGCAGGCGCGACAGCGCGCCGCGATTCGCCTCGACCAGCGACTTGCCGGTCGCGCCGATGCGCCTGCGCGCGGCTTCGTCGGCAAACAGCTCCGCAACGCGCGCACCGAGCGCATCGGCGTCGGTGACGATCTCGGCGGCGCCGGCGCTGATCAGCAGCTGGGCGATGTCCTCGGCATTGAACGTGTGCGGCCCGGTGAGCAGCGGCAATCCGAGCGCCGCCGGCTCAAGCAGGTTGTGGCCGCCGATCGGCACGAGGCTGCCGCCGACGAAGGCGACGTCCCCCGCGGCATAGAGGATCACCAGCTCGCCGAGCGTGTCGCCGAGGTAGACGCTCGTGTCGGGCTGGCACTGTTCCGCGCGTGAGCGCGAGGCGAAGCGCACGCCCTGGCGCTCGAGCCAGCCACGTACCTCTGCGAAACGCGACGGATGGCGCGGCACCAGCAGCAGCAGCGCGTCCGGATGGCTCGTCAGCACGCGCCGGTGCGCGGCGAGCAGGATGTCCTCTTCCCGGGCGTGCGTGCTGCCGGCCACCCAGATCGGGCGTCCCGCGGCGTGCTCGCGGCGTATCGCCGCGCCGCGTTCCGCGGCGGCCTCCGGCAGCGCGAAGTCGAACTTGATGTTGCCCATGACGTGGGTGCGCAGCGGATTGGCGCCGATGTGGCGGAATCGCGCGGCATCCGCCGGACTCTGTGCGGCGATCACGATGCCGTTGGCGAGCGCTTCGCGAAACAGGGCGGCGAGGTGCCGGTAGCGGCCGATGGACCGCGGCGAAATGCGCGCGCTCGCGAGCACGAGCGGTACGCCGCGCCGGCCGCATTCGTGGTAGAGATTGGGCCACAGCTCGGTCTCGAGGATGATCGCGACGCGCGGCCGCACGCGATCGAAGAAGCGCCGCACCGCGCCCGGCAGGTCGTAGGGCACGTAGCGCACGTGGGCGATGCCCTCGAACAGCGCGCGGGCGCGCTGCGCGCCGGTGGGCGTCACCGTGGTCACGACGAGCGGCAGGTCCGGATAGCGCTCGCGAAGCGCGCGCACCAGCGCCGCCGACGCCTGCACTTCGCCGACCGACACCGCGTGCACCCACAGGCACCGCCCCTCCTGTTCCACGGTACCGAAGCCGAAGCGCTCGCTGAAGTTCATCCAGTAGCTGCGATCGCGGAAGCCGCGCAGCAGCATCGCGGCGCCGACGAGCGGCGCCAGCAGGTACACGGCTGTCAGGTACAGCAGCCGCATCGGCGCGAAGCGACCGCCCTGCGGGGTCAAGTGCCGCCACCCTCGCGATAGCCGGCGAGCAGCGAATGCCAGTCGGCTTCGGTGAACCGGCCCTCGGGCATCGGGTCGGCGATCTTGTCGAGCGAGCGGCGCAGCCGCGCAAGGTTCGCATCCCGCCACAATCCCGGTCCGCGCAGTGTCGCGCGGTCGAAGTCGATCAGGAATACGGTGCCTTCCATGTCGAGCATGATGTTGTGCGCATTGAGATCCGCATGGCACACGCCGAGATCGTGGAACCGGCGCAGGCAGCGGCCGATACCGACCCAGACGAGCAGTTGCACGGCACCCCGGTCGAGCGCCGCGGCGAGCGAGAGCGTGCCGGCCAGGCGCTCGGTGATCAGGTCGCCGCTATAGAGTGCGCCGTGGCGCACGTAGCGCGCGGCAACGGGCGGCGCGACCGGCAGGCCCGCATTCGCGAGGTGATAGCTGAGATGAAACTCGTGGAACGGGCGCGTCGTCACCTCGCTGCGCCACAGGTAGCGATCCTTCGACAGCCGTGCCGCGAGCCCGCCGCGCCGGTAGTGGCGCAATGCGTATTCGCGGCCGTCGGCGGCGAAGAACAGCGTCGAGCCTCGCCCCGGCGCCTCACCGGTGACCGCCGCACGCTTGCGCCAGTACGCCGGGTCGAACCACGCGGCGCGCAAATTGCCGGCACGGGACGAGTCATATAGCATCGCTCCGCCCGCGATGGCCTCCCGCTTCACTTCCGATCCGCTCGCCCAGGTACGCCCCATACTCGCTCATCCCATCGCCCATGCTGCCACTCGCCGCGCCGCCCCGTAGTGTCTGCATCCTGCGGCTCTCGGCGATCGGCGACACCTGTCATGTCGTGCCGGTGATCCGCACTCTGCAGCGCGCGTATCCGCAGGCCCGGATCACGTGGATCATCGGTCGCCTCGAGGCGCGGCTGATGACCCTGCTGCCCGACATCGAGTTTATCACCGTGGACAAGCGCGCCGGCGTCAAAGCCGCGCGCACACTGCGCGCGCAGCTCGCAGGAAGACGTTTCGACGTGCTGCTGCACATGCAGCTCGCACTGCGCGCGAGCCTGTTCGCCCGCTGCGTGCGCGCGCGCGTGAAGCTGGGCTTCGATCGCGCGCGGGCGCGCGAGCTGCAGTGGTTGTTCACCAATGCGCGCATTGCGCCTCGGACCCGCGAGCATGTGCTCGACAGTTTCTTCGGTTTCACCGAGGCGCTCGGTATCGAGGACCGCGTGCTCGACTGGAGCCTGCCCCTGCCCGCGGACGCGCAGGCCTATGCCGCGCGGCTCGTGCCGGATTCAACCCCGACTCTCCTCATCAGCCCGTGCTCGAGCCATCCGCTGCGCAACTGGTCGGCTGCGCGCTATGCCGCGATCGCCGATCATGCCGCCGCGCGCCACGGCATGCGCATCATCCTGTGCGGCGGTCCCTCCGCGGCCGAACGGCAGATGGGCGAGGCGATCGTTGCGCACGCCGGGACACCGCTCGTGAACCAGATCGGCCAGGACACGCTGCCGCAGCTTCTTGCGTTGATCGGCGCCGCCACCGTGCTCGTGTCGCCCGACTCGGGTCCGGCCCACATGGCGACCATGGTCGGCACGCCGGTCGTCGGCCTTTATGCGGCTACTAACCCGGCACGCAGCGGTCCCTACCTGTCGCGGCAATGGTGCGTCGATGCCTATGCCGAGGCCGCACGGCGCTTTCGCGGCAAGACCCCCGATGAACTGCCCTGGACCACGAAAATCGAGGAGCCCGGCGTCATGGATCTGGTTACTGTCGAGGCGGCATGCGCGAAACTCGACGCGCTGCTAGCATCGCGGCGATGAAGGACATACTCGTACCGGTCTCGCCGGGTGAACTGCTAGACAAGATCACGATTCTCAGAATCAAGTCGGCGCGCATGACCGACCCGGCCAAGCTCGCGAACGTGCGCCACGAGCTCGCGCAGCTCGAGGCTACCTGGCGCGCGAGCGGCGCGGCCGTGGCCGAGGTCGCCGCCGACGAGGCGGCACTGCAACGGGTGAACGAGGCCTTGTGGGACATCGAGGACGAGATCCGCGACAAGGAGCTCGCCCAGGCCTTCGACGCGCGCTTCGTCGAACTGGCCCGCGCGGTGTATGTCACGAACGACGAGCGCGCGGCGATCAAGAAGCGCATCAACACGCAGCTCGGGTCCGCGATCGTCGAGGAAAAATCCTACCGACCCTACCGGTAGGACCCGGCACCAGGCCCTACTTGCGCAGCGTGTACTCCGCGCCGCAGTAGGGGCACTTCGCCCAGCCGCTCTGCTGGATCGGCAGGTAGACCCGAGGGTGTGAATTCCACAGGTACATCTGCGGCATCGGGCACGACAGCGGCAGGTCGTCGGCCGTGACCTCGTACTGGTTCTGGGCGTTCGGTTGCAGCAACGGGGTCTTGGTGGCCGGCATGAAGGGTGTCCCCTGGGTCGTTGGCGGCATTATAAGCCGCTGATCGGCTGATCCCCCATCGCCTCGTCCCAGATGGCAATGACCGCGGCGCGCTCGGCGGCGAAGTCGCTCTCCGGCACGATCGGCGGCGCATCGGCCAGGGCGCGGTGGTGGATGCGCTCGCGGTACAGCCGGTAGGCGCGCGTCAGGACATCCACTGTAGCCTGCGGAACAAGATCGGCAGACGCGACCGATTCCAGCTGGCGGATCGTGTCGGAGTAGAACGCCACCGGCGGATGCTCGCCGGCCCAGCGCAGCGCCCAGTACTGCGCCAGGAATTCGATGTCGGCGATGCCGCCGGGGTCCTGCTTCAGGTCGACCTGCCCGGCCGGCGCGCGCGACAGTTCGCGCCGCATCCGCTCGCGCATGGCGCGCACGTCATCGCGCAGCGAGTCGCGCCGCACGGCGTCGCGCAGCGAATCGAGGCGCACCGCCTCGAACTGCGCCCGCAGCGGCGCAGGCCCGGCCACGGCGCGCGCATGCAGCAGCGCCTGGTGTTCCCAGGTCCAGGCCTCCGTTCGCTGGTACTCGGCAAAGGCCGCGATGCTGGTCACCAGCATGCCGCCCTTGCCGCTCGGGCGCAGGCGCATATCCACCTCGTACAGGCGCCCGGCGGGCGAGTGCATGGTGAGCAGGTGCACGATGCGCTGCGCGAGCCGCACGAAAAATACCTGGTTGTCGATCGGCTTCGCGCCGTGCGTCTCCTGCGCCTCGCCGGCCGAATCGTGCAGGAACACGAGATCGAGGTCGGAGGTGTATCCGAGCTCCATGCCACCGAGCTTGCCGTAGCCGACGGCGCAGATGTTCACCTCGCGGCGCGCTTCGCCCTCACCGCACATCGGTGCGCCGAACTGCGCCACCATCTGTCGCCAGCCGAGCTGCATCGCCTTCTCGACGATCAGCTCTGCAACGTCGGTCAGCCGATCACTGACGCGCATGACCGGCAATCTGCCGGTGAGGTCAGCGACGGCGATGCGAAAGATCGCCGCCCGCTGGAAATGCCGCAGCAACTCGACCTGGCGCTCCGGGTCCTCGTCGCTCGCCTGTTCGAGCCGGAACTCGAGATCACGCGACAGCGCGGCCCGATCCGGCAGCGCCTCGATCAGCCGATCGTCGATCAGCTCATCGAGCAGCAGCGGGTGTGCGGCGATCTGCGCAGCGAGGAAATCGCCGTGCACGCACAGGTCGACGAGCCGCCGGCGCGCAGCGGGGCTCTCGTGCAGCAGGGCGAAGTATGCCGAACGCGAGCCGATGGCCTCGAACACGCGCAGCACGCGGCGCAGGACATCGAGCCGGCCCGCCGCGCGGGCAATGTCCGCGACCACGGCCGGCATCAGCGCCCGCACCCGCTTGCGGCCCGGAGCATCGAGCCTGCGCTCGATCGTGCCGCGGAACTCGATCAGCAGGCGCGCGGCCTCGGCCGGTTCCGCGATTCCCGCGGTCGCGAGCGTGCGCTCCATCAGGGTCCGGTCGGCGCCGCTGCCGTCGTCCCAGAGCGGCCCGAGATCGACCGTGATCACCGGTGTCGCGGCGTCGACTTCCGGTGCGAACACCACCGCCTTGAAATGCGCCGACACGCGCGCACGGTGCGCAGCAAGCGTGGCGACGAGCGACTCCCAGTCCGGCGATCCCATTGCGAATGCGATGCGCGCGCAGCTTTCGGCGTCGGTCGGCAGCTCGTGCGTCTGGCGATCCTGCAGCATCTGCAGGCGGTTCTCGAGCCGGCGCAGGAAGCAGTAGGCCTCGCGCAGCTCGGCGGCCGCGCCCCGCGGCAGCAGGCGCCCGCCCTCGATGACGCACAGGGCCTCGAGCAGCGAGGGCGTCTGCAGGCGTCGGTCCTGCCCACCGCGCACGAGCTGCAGCGCCTGCACGATGAACTCGACTTCGCGGATGCCGCCGGGCCCGAGCTTGATGTTGTCCTCGAGGTCGCGGCGCTGCACCTCGCGCACGATCAGGCCCTTCATTTCGCGCAGCGACTCGAACACGCCATAGTCGATATAGCGGCGGTAGACGAACGGGCGCACGGCATTGGCCTGCACTTCGGCGTACGCGTCGGCCGCCGTCAACGCGCGTGCCTTGACGTAGGCATAGCGCTCCCACGCGCGGCCATGGCGCAGCAGGTAGTCCTCGAACGAGGAAAAGCCGGCCACCAGTGGCCCGCTGTCGCCGAACGGCCGCAGACGCATGTCGACGCGGAACACGAATCCGTCGACGGTCGGGGCATCGAGCAGCCGGATCAGAGCCTGGCCGAGGCGAGTGAAGAACTCCTCGTTGGCGATAGGGCGCGCCCCGTCGGTCTCGCCGAACTCGGGGAAGAGGAACACGAGATCGATGTCGGACGAGAAGTTCAGCTCGCCGCCGCCGAGCTTGCCCATGCTGAGCACGACGAGCGGCTGCGGCGCGCCGTCCGCGCCGCGCGGCGTGCCGAAGCGCGCAACCAGCGGCGCGCGGGCAAATTCGTACGCGACTTTGACGGCCGCTTCGGCGAAGGCGGACAGCTCACCGATCGTCGCTTCGACGCCGGCCCAGCCCGCGAGGTCGCGCCACGCGATGCGCACCAGCTCGCGGCAGCGCCAGCGGCGCAGCCACGACTGGAACTGCGGCTCATCGGGCCACTGGCCCTCCGCCGCGGCAGACGCCGCGTAATCGGCCAAGGCGCGGGGCGCAAGCAGCGTGCCGCTCTCGATGAGTGCCGGGATCAGCTGCGGATCGCGCCGGCAGGATTCGGCGACGAAGTCGCTCGCGGCGAACACCGCGGGCAGGGAATCGGCCACCATGGGCGGCGCGGCGGCGAGCGCCTGCGCGACGGCCGGGAGCTGCTGCAACTCCTGCAGGACTCCGGCGGCGCGCGCCGCAGCCGCGGCCACGCCGATCCGAGGCAGCGAAGCGCCGGGCTCAGCGATAGCGATTGTCCCCAAGGTCGTTGATCTGCGCCGTATCGAAGCGACGCTGCATGCCATCGATCGACGCGCCCGACATGAAGACCTGCGATCCCCGTGAGGCCTCGATCGAACCGCGCGCGCCCTTGACGGTGCTGTTCACGATATGGACCCTGCCACCGATTACGGTGACCGCCGTCCCGCCCGCAGTGATGTGGCTGTTGGTGAGATGCAGGTCGCAGCCATCCTCGACGAGGATCCCGTCGCCGTCGAAGTCGATGGTCCGCCCGTCGATCTGCATGAGTCGCGAGCCCTGGCAGACGATCGGCTGGTTGCGGCGCTGCTCGACGCGCGCGCCGGGCGGCGCTTCACCCGCGGCGGCCGCTGCGGCCGCTGCAGCCGGTGGGCCGGCCGACGCAATCGACACGCCTGGCCCGGTGATGCTGAGCCGGCCCGCCTCGCGCGTCACGGTAATCGCCGGGGCGCTCGCCTCCTCGCTGGCGGACGACGCACCGGGCGCGGCGCGCACATCGGCCATGGGCGGGGCGGAATCGGATTCGATCGTGGCGTCATCGACGCCGGGCGGCGCCGCGACCAGTTCGTCCATCCTGATCGTGCGCAGCTCGCCGCCCATGCGCGTGCGCACGGTGAAGATTCCGGCCTTGCGGTCAGTCGCCACGACCTCGAGCGCAGGATTGCGTGCCAGCGCCTGTTCGGCCCACGCGAGTATCGCCTCGTCGGCGCCGGCGGCGGATTCGGCGGCCGGCTCGCCGGGCGCCGCCGCTGTCGCAGCCTCCTCCGGAGTCTCGCGTGTGCAGGCGCCGAGGCACAGGGTGCAGGCGATGATCCAGGGCGCGCAATGCGCAAGGTTCACATTTTGCATAATCAGCCTCCCGCGCGGCGGCGAGCAGGAGGTGAATATACCCCGTCCCCTGTATCGTAGCTGCGCCCGACCCGGACACCCTGGAGCCAGCATGCCACGCCGCCTCACCAGACTGCTCGCACTCGCCCTGCTCGCCGTCGCAGGGCCCGTTCTCGCCGCGCCGCCGGCGACCAGTTCATATTCGGCCGATGCACTCGAGTTGCTGAAAGCCTCCATCAGTTTTCGGACGGTGCAGGGCCAGGGACAGGTTCCCGCGTACGCCGCATTCCTCGCCCGCCGGCTCGAAGCCGCGGGTATTGCACCGGCCGACATCGAGATCACGCCGCTCGGCGAGACGGCATACCTGGTCGCGCGCTATCGCGGCACCGGGACGAAGCGGCCGCTGGTCGTCTCGGCGCACATGGACGTGGTCGAAGCGCTTGCCGCCGACTGGGAGCGCGACCCGTTCACGCCCGTCGTCGAGAACGGCTTCCTGTACGGCCGCGGCGCCGACGACAACAAGTTCGACCTCGCCATGATCGTGACCACCGTGGCACGGCTGAAGGCGGAGGGCTTCGAGCCGAGTCGCGACATCATCCTCGCGTTCTCGGGCGATGAGGAAACCGACATGGCGACCACGATCGCACTGTCCACCCGCTTTCCGGATGCGGAGTTCGTCCTGAATGGCGACGGCGGCGGCGGCCGGCTCGACAGCGGCGGCCAGGCGGTCGTGTATGACATCCAGGCCGGCGAGAAGACCTACGCCGACTTCGAGTTCACGTTCACGAACCCTGGCGGGCATTCGAGCCGTCCGACCCGTGAGAATGCGATCGTCGACGTTGCGCGCGCGATCGAGCGCATCGCCGCCTGGCGTTTTCCGCCCCAGCGCAACGAACTGACACGCGCCTGGCTCACCGCGACCGGGGAGCGCACGAGCGGGCCACTCGGCGTGGCCATGCTGAAGTTTGCCGCGACCGGCGATGCCGAGGCCGCAGAGGTACTCGCCGGCGACCCGGATACGGTGGGCCAGATCGGCACGACCTGCGTGCCGACAATGCTGCGCGGGGGACACGCGCACAACGCACTGCCGCAGTCCGCTACGGTCTCGGTCAACTGCCGCATCTTCCCCGGCGTCAGTGTCGAGAGCGTTCGCGAGCGGCTCGTCGAAGTGATCGACAACCCGGCCGTGGTCGCCACGACGCTCGGCAATCCGCAGGCGAGCGACACCTCACCGCTGCGCGCGGACATCGTGGCGGCGGTGACCCGGGCCGTACATGCGCGCGCGCCCGGCCTGCCGATCGTGCCCAGCATGAGCGCGGGGGCAACCGACAGCCTGTACTTTCGCGCCGCGGGCCTGCCCTCCTACGGGGTGTCCGCGCTATTCCTTCGATCGGAGGATTCCTTTGCCCATGGCCTCAACGAGCGCGTGCCGCTCGACGGGATCGACGGCGCGCTGCTGCAGTGGCACACGCTGCTGACGGAACTGGCGAAGTGACCTGGCGCGAAAAAAAAAGAGCCCCGCATAGCGGGGCTCGAGGCATTGCGCGGAAACGGGGGTCGATGTTCCGCGGCTTTCGGGGAGGAGCCGGCGCGATACGCCGTCTCTCCCTTAACCGATGTTGATAAGAGTACATCAGCCGCGGAAAAGTTCACTTACGAGCATATACCTAGTGGGACTGCGGAAAATCAGCGGTGTGTGTTCACTTCCATGTAGATGCCGTTGGGGTCGAACATGGACAGCGTGCGCAGCTTGTAGACGCCGTTGCCGTCGTTTTTCGGCACCTCCCAGTTCACCGGCGGGGTGACGATCGTCGCGCCCCGGGCACGGGCACGCTCGTGTATCCCGTCGAGGTCCGCGGCCTCGATCACGAGAATCGCCTCTCCCATGGAAACCTGGCTCCGCCCCTTCCTGACGCCGGTGTCGAACGGGGGCTCGAGGTACTGCATCAGGCCCAGCATGCCGATTTTCGGGTCCTTGGCCTGGACGATCACCAGGTGCGCCCGGGCGCCGTCGGGCGCGGCCGGCGGAAAGCGCCTGTCGACCGACAGCTCCTGGTCGTACCAGCGTGTCCAGCCGAACACTTCGGTGTAGAACTTCGCCGCGGCCTCGGCGTCCGGCACGAGAAAGGTCGTGCGCCTCAGGATTGCATCGCTCATGCGCCGAGAATACAGGCTGCCGGCGCGCCATCGGCACCGCTGTACGATCAACACGCACGAGAAGGGCGCCCGATTTGCGGCACTTCGGTCATTGGGCCCGGGCCGCAATAACCGAAATACCGAAAACCCGGCACTCATCAAAAAAAAGCCCCGCGCGAGCGGGGCTTCAGTTGTACGCGGAACCCGGGGGGGGGGGCGATGTTCCGCGACATTCCGGGACCGGCCCCGCGGGTGCGAGGCGCGGTCCCGAATCTCGTCCTTACATGTCCATGCCGCCCATGCCTCCCGGCATCGGGGCGTGGCTGTGCTCTTCGTCCTTCGGCGCTTCCGCGATCATGACTTCCGTCGTGAGCAGCAGGCCCGCGACCGAGGCGGCGTTCTGCAGCGCAAGACGCGTCACCTTGGTCGGGTCCAGGATGCCCTCTTCGAGCATGTCGCCGAACTCGCCCGTGGCGGCGTTGTAGCCATAGGCGCCCTTGCCCGCGCGGACCGCGTTCAGGATCACCGCGGCGTCCTCGCCGGCGTTCTCGACGATCTGGCGCAGCGGCTCCTCGATCGAACGCGCCAGGATGCGGATGCCGACCGTCTGGTCTTCATTCGCACCTTCGAGGTCCTTCAGGGCCTTGAGCGAGCGGATCAGGGCGACACCGCCGCCCGGCACCACGCCTTCCTCGACCGCCGCACGCGTGGCGTGCAGGGCGTCCTCGACGCGGGCCTTCTTTTCCTTCATCTCGATTTCGGTGGCCGCACCGACCTTGATCACGGCAACACCGCCGGAGAGCTTCGCGACGCGCTCCTGCAGCTTTTCCTTGTCGTAGTCGCTGGTCGCCTCTTCGGCCTGCTGGCGGATCGACTCGATGCGCGCCTTGATGTCCGACGCCTTGCCGGCGCCGTCGATCACGGTGGTGTTTTCCTTCTCGACGACGACCTTCTTGGCCTCACCGAGATCGTTCAGCGTGGCCTTCTCGAGCTGCAGGCCGACCTCGTCCGAGATCACCGTGCCGCCCGTCAGGACAGCGATGTCCTGCAGCATGGCCTTGCGGCGATCGCCGAAGCCCGGGGCCTTGACGGCCGCGACCTTGAGGATCCCGCGGATGTTGTTGACGACGAGCGTGGCGAGCGCCTCGCCCTCGACGTCCTCGGCGATCACGAGCAGCGGGCGACCCGCCTTCGCGACGGCCTCGAGCACCGGCAGCATTTCGCGGATGTTCGAGATCTTCTTGTCGACCAGCAGGATCAGCGGCTTTTCGAGCTCCGCGGTCTGGTTCGCCTGGCTGTTGATGAAATACGGCGAAAGGTAGCCGCGGTCGAACTGCATGCCCTCGACGACGTCGAGTTCGTTCGCGAGGCCCGAGCCCTCCTCGACCGTGATCACGCCTTCCTTGCCGACCTTCTCCATCGCGTCGGCAATCGTCTTGCCGATCGACTCGTCGGAGTTCGCCGAGATCGTGCCGACCTGCGCGATCGCCTTCGAGTCCTTGCAGGGCTTGGAGAGCTTCTTCAGCTCCTCGGTGGCGGCGAGCACCGCCTTGTCGATGCCGCGCTTGACGTCCATCGGGTTGCGGCCCGAGGCCACGGCCTTCAGGCCCTCGCGGATGATCGCCTGCGCGAGCACCGTGGCGGTCGTCGTGCCGTCACCGGCCTCGTCGGAGGTGTTGGAAGCGACTTCCTTCACCATCTGCGCGCCCATGTTCTCGAACTTGTCCTTGAGCTCGATTTCCTTCGCGACCGACACACCGTCCTTCGTGATGGTCGGAGCACCGAAGCTCTTCTCGAGCACCGCGTTGCGGCCCTTGGGGCCGAGTGTCGCCTTGACGGCGTTGGCGAGGACATTCACGCCACGGAACATCTTCGTGCGCGCGTCGTCGCTGAAACGTACTTCTTTGGCTGCCATGTTACTTGCCCTCGATCACGGCCATGACGTCTTCCTCGCGCATGACGAGCAGATCCTCGCCATCGACCTTGACTTCAGTGCCGCTGTACTTGCCGAAGAGAATCTTGTCGCCGACCTTGATGTCGAGCGGACGGACCTTGCCGTCTTCGAGAATCTTGCCCTTGCCGATGGCGACGACCTTGCCCTGGATGGGCTTTTCGGCCGCGCTATCGGGAATCACGATACCGCCCGGGGAGGTACGTTCCTCCTCCAGGCGCTTCACGATCACGCGGTCATGAAGCGGACGGATCTTCATGGAATTCGCTCCTTGGAAGCTGATGCTTTGGTTGATTGCTGTGGAGTCGTTGCAGGCGAGTGTTAGCACTCTCCCCGACTGGCTGCTAATGATAGGGGCCAGTTCCGCGAATTCAAGGCTTGCGCCGCATTTCTTTACATAATGCGACCCATGGGAACCCGGAATGCGGCGCCGGCTCAAAGCACGGGGCCGCGTGGCTCGCTTAGGATGGACGGATGACCAATCGCTTCCCTCGCGCGCGGTGGCTCGCGCTGGCCCTCCTGCTCTCATCCCCGGCGGCGAGCGTGCTCGCGGACGAGTTCCTGCCTCCCGAGCAGGCCTTCCGCTACAGCCTCGACAGCGACGGGCAGAAGATCGTCGTCCACTGGGACGTCGAGCCCGGCTACTACCTGTACCTGAAACGCATGGGCGTCAGCTCGACCGCCGAGGGGCTCACCCTCGGTGAGGCGGTTTACCCGCAGGGCGAGGTGCACACCGACGAGTATTTCGGCGAGCAGGTGGTCTTCCGCGGCAGATTCGACGTCACGGTGCCCATCACTGTCGCACCGGGCACGTCCGCGCGTGACATCCCGGTCACGCTGAAACTGCAGGGCTGTGCCGACGCGGGCCTGTGCTACCCGCCCACGGCCTGGGACACCTCCGTCACGATCCCCGCCGCCGGCGATGCAACGGTTCCCGCGGCAACGGGCCTCGATGCCCTGATGGCCCAGGCGCGCAGCACGGGCGGCTTCGGCGCAGGGGGCGACGAGTTCCTCGATCCCGACGTCGCCTTTCGCCTCGGCGCCGTCGCCGACGGCCCGGATCGCGTGCGCCTCACCTGGGAGATCGCCGCGCAGTACTACCTGTACCGCGAAAAGCTCGGCGTGAAGACGGGCAGCGCCGCGAGCGTCGGCCAGCTGGTCCTGCCGGCCGGCGAGGTGCACAGCGACGAGTATTTCGGCGAGCAGGAGGTGTACCGCGAGGAGCTCGTGGCCACGATACCGGTGGCGCGTGCAGGCGGCACGGCGATGACGATCGCGCTCGACGTGACCTACCAGGGCTGCGCCGACGCGGGCCTGTGCTATCCGCCGATCACCAAGACGCTGAATGTCGATTTGCCCGCCGGCGGAACAATGTCGGCTGCTTCGGGCGGTTTCGTGTCGAAGCAGGACAAGATGGCCGCGTTCATTCGCTCAGGCAACCTGCTGTTCGTCATCGCCTTCTTCTTCGGCGCAGGGCTGCTGCTGGCCTTCACGCCCTGCGTGCTGCCCATGGTGCCAATCCTGTCCGGGATCATCGCGGGCCAGGGCGCGAACGTCACCACGCGCCGCGCGTTCTTCCTGTCGCTGAGCTACGTCCTCGGCATGGCCTTCACCTACACACTCGCCGGCATCATCGCGGCCGCGGCCGGCGCGCAGGTGCAGGCGGTATTCCAGCAGCCGTGGATCGTCACGGTCTTTGCGCTGCTGTTCGTGGTGCTCGCACTGTCGATGTTCGGCCTCTTCACGATCCAGATGCCGGCAGCGATCCAGACGCGCCTCGCCGACGCGAGCAACCGCCAGCGCGCGGGCACCTTCGGCGGGGTCGCGGCGATGGGTGCGCTGTCGGCCCTCATCGTCACGACCTGCGTGGCGCCGGCGCTCGTCGCCACGCTCGCCGTCATCGGCCAGAGCGGCAATGTGGTGCGCGGCGGGCTCGCGCTCTTCGCCATGAGCCTCGGCATGGGCGCGCCGCTGCTCGCCGTCGGCGCCTCCGCCGGCAAGCTGCTGCCGAAGGCCGGCCCGTGGATGGACACGGTCAAGCAACTCTTCGGCGTGCTGTTCCTGCTGGTCGCGGCCTGGATGCTGGCGCGCCTCGTGCCGGGACCGCTCGCTCTGCTGCTGTGGGCCGTGCCGGCGCTCGCCGGTGCATGGGTGTGCTTCAAGGCGGCGAAGCAGGCAAGGAAGGGCCGGCCCTGGTGGCGCAGCGCAGGCGCCGTGACCGGACTCTACGGCGTCGTGCTGCTCGCCGGCGCGGCGCTCGGTGGCGGTGATCCGCTCGCGCCGATCCCGCAGCTGGCGGCGAAACACGAGGAACTCGGGTTCAGGCGCATCGCCTCGCTCGAGGAGCTCGAGCGCGAAGTGGCTGCGGCCCACGCCGCGGCACGCCCGGTGATGCTCGATTTCTATGCCGACTGGTGCGTGTCGTGCAAGGAAATGGAGAAATACACGTTCACGGACCCGGCGGTGCGCGACGCGCTCGCCGCCGCCGTGCTGCTGCAGGTCGACGTCACGGCGAACAACGAGCAGGATCAGGCGCTGCTGAAGCACTTCGGCATCTACGGACCACCGACCATCGCGTTCTACGGCCCGGACGGCATCGAGCGACGCAACTACCGCGTGGTCGGCTACATGAAGGCGGCGGAGTTCTCGGCGCTGGCGCGCGAGGCGACCGCGCCCTGAGGGCCGATCAGTCGAGCGGCGCGAGCAGGCGCGCGGCGTCGGCTTTCAGGAACGACGCCACCGCAGCACCCGGCACCAGCACTTCGAAGCGCCCCTCGGCGTACGGCCCGACGTCGTAAGGCGAGAACAGCAGCTCGATGCCCCCGCCCTCCCCCAGGTCGTCGGCGGGCACCAGCTGGAAATTCTGCGCGAAGCGCAGCAGGTCCGGCACGAACGGCCCGTCACCCTCGGCCGCGATGAAACTGTCCGCTTCGGGGGCATAGTCGGGGATGCGGCTGCGCTTGACCTCGATGAGCGCATCGCGCGCCGCCGCCGCCAGCGCGGTGACGGCCTCGGAGCCAGGCCGCGGGTCGCGCAGCAGGTCCGCGAGCGCAAGCCGGCGCTGGCCGAGGCGGTCCCAGACGAAGGCGTCATAGACGGTCAGCGGGTGCGCGCCACCGGCGAACTGCGAGATGAGCCCCCGCACGTTGAGGTAGCGCCTGCCGGCAGGGCTGCTGGTCCACTCGGCCTTGAAGAACAGGCCTTCCGCGCTCGCGGCGCCGCGCGCCTCGGCATTGATCTGCGACATGACCTGCGTCTCGGCGAGCAGGCCGCGCATGCGCGGCTCGATCAGTTCGTGCAGGCGCGGCACCGCGACGATGCCGCCGTCGATCGTGATCTCGCCCTCGAAGCCGTTCGCGCTCGCGGTGACGCGCACGGGCTCAGCGGGCAGGGTCGCCGGCAGATCGAGCTGCGTGCGTCCGCAGGCAGCGAGCATCAGCGCGACGCCCATGGCGGCGGCAAGGCGGCGGATTGGCGGGGACATGGCCCAGTCTAACCGCGCACGGCGGGCGCCTGCACATGGCACACTTGGGCGATGAACGGCATGCAGCGCTTCCTTGCCCTCGCGGCCATCATGTTGCTGGCGGGCCTCGCCGGCTATTTCGGCTATCGCGCGACCGGCGACTCCGCCGCGCCGGTCACGGGGGTGGCGCAGCCCGCGACGACGTCGCCCGCCGCGGGCGAGGATGCCGCGCTGCCGACGCGCCCCGCGCGGGAGATCCCGGAGCGCCTGCCCGAGTTCACGCTGAAGGATCGCGACGGCGTGCCGCGCACGCTCGCGCACTGGGCGGGCCGCCCGCTGCTGGTGAACTTCTGGGCGACCTGGTGCGCTCCCTGCCGCCGCGAGATCCCGTTGCTCACCTCGCTGCGCGCTGAGCATGCCGACGAGGGCCTCGAAGTCATCGGCATCGCCGTCGACTTTCGCGAGGACGTGCTGAAGTACGCGGAGGAAATCGGCCTCGAATACCCGCTGCTGATCGGCGAACAGGATGGCCTCGAGGCGGCGGCGGCATTCGGCGTCGAGCCGCTGTTCCCGTTCTCGGTCTTCTCCGACCGCCAGGGACGCATCGTCGCCGTGCGGATCGGGGAGTTGCATGCGGATGAAGCAGCGTTCATCCTCGACCGGGTCCGGGAAGTGGGCGCCAACCGGCTCGAACTTCCTGTTGCGCAGCAGCAAATTGCCGACAAACTGCGCGAACTGGCCGTCCTTCGGGCCCAGTCTCCCAGCTAAAAGCGCTGATCTTGCAGCGATCGTGCGCCGAAGTATCGCTTACGGCGCAAATCCGGTACATTTCGCGGCCCATGGCGAGTCTCCTGCTGCTGAACGGTCCCAACCTGAACCTGCTTGGCCAGCGGGAACCCGAGACCTACGGCTCCGCCACCCTCGAGCAACTGGTGGCGCGGGCGGCGGCGACCGCACGCAGCCTGGGCCACGAGCTCGTCGCCTTCCAGAGCAACGCCGAGCATGAACTCGTCGATCGCGTCCAGGCGGCACGGAGTGACGGCACCGCGTTCATCATTCTGAATCCGGGCGCCTTCTCGCACACCAGCATCGCGCTGCGCGATGCGCTGCTCGCGGTCGCCCTGCCGTTCATCGAAGTGCACCTCTCGAACGTGTTCGCGCGCGAGGCCTTCCGCCATCACTCCTATTTCACCGACATCGCCGTCGGGGCCATCCTCGGCCTCGGCGGCGCCGGTTACGAACTCGCCATCCGCGCCGCTGCCGAACAGCTGGCCGCGCGCGGCGGCCAATAATCTCCTGCACGGGACTCATTCATGGACATTCGCAAGGTCAAGAAACTGATCGAGCTGCTCGAGGAATCGGGCATCGCCGAGATCGAAATCAGGGAAGGCGAGGAATCCGTGCGCATCAGCCGCGGCTCCACGGCTCCGGCGCAGCAGGTCTACGCCGCCGCGCCCTACCCCGCGCCCGCGCCCCAGGCCGCTGCAGCGCCCGCGCCCGCGCCCGCCGCATCGCCGCCGCCCAAGTCGAATGAATACGTCGTGACGGCGCCGATGGTCGGCACGTTCTACGCCTCACCCTCGCCCGGCGCGAAGCCCTTCGTCGATATCGGCGACGAGGTCAAGGTCGGCCAGGTGCTCTGCATCATCGAAGCCATGAAGATGATGAACCAGATCGAGAGCGACAAGGCGGGGCGCATCACCTCGGTGATGGTGCAGAACGGCGAGCCGGTGGAATTCGGCCAGCCGCTCTACACGATCGAGTAGGCCATGCTGGACAAAGTACTGATCGCCAATCGCGGCGAGATCGCGCTGCGGATCCTGCGTGCCTGCCGTGAGCTCGACATCAAGACCGTCGCGGTGCACTCCACCGCCGACGCGAACCTCAAGCACGTGCTGCTCGCCGACGAGTCGGTGTGCATCGGCCCGCCGCCCTCGCCGCAGAGCTACCTCAACATGCCGGCGATCATCAGCGCGGCCGAGGTCACCGACGCCGTCGCGATCCATCCCGGCTACGGCTTCCTCTCCGAGAACGCCGACTTCGCCGAGCGCGTCGAGAAAAGCGGCTTCACTTTCATCGGCCCGAAGTCCGAAGTGATCCGGCTGATGGGCGACAAGGTCTCGGCCATCAAGATCATGAAGAGCCACGGCGTGCCCTGCGTTCCGGGCTCCGACGGCCCGCTCGGTCGCGACAACGACGAGAACCTGCGCATCGCCCGCTCGATCGGCTACCCGGTGATCATCAAGGCCTCGGGCGGCGGCGGCGGGCGCGGCATGCGGGTCGTGCACAGCGAAGGCGCGCTGCTCAACGCCGTCGCGCTGACGCAGGCGGAGGCTCGCGCGGCCTTCGGCAACGACCAGGTCTACATGGAGAAATTCCTCGAGCGTCCGCGCCATATCGAGTTCCAGGTGCTCGCGGACAATTACGGCAATGTCGTGCACCTCGGCGAGCGCGACTGCTCTCTGCAGCGCCGCCACCAGAAGGTGATCGAAGAGGCCCCCGCCCCCGGCATCACCGACAAGCAGCGGCGTGAAATGGGTGAGCGCGTGGTCGCCGCCTGCGCCGCGGTCGGGTATCGCAGCGCCGGCACGCTCGAGTTCCTGTACCAGGACGGCGAGTTCTACTTCATCGAAATGAATACGCGCATCCAGGTCGAGCACCCGGTCACCGAGACGATCACAGGCATCGATCTCGTCAAGGCGCAGCTGCTGATCGCCGCCGGCGAGAAGCTGCCCTACGTGCAGAAAGACATCGAGTTCCGGGGCCACGCGATCGAAGCGCGCATCAATGCCGAAGACGCCAAGACGTTCATGCCCTCGCCGGGCCCGGTGAAGCTCTGGCACGCGCCGGGCGGCCCGGGCATCCGCGTCGACAGCCACCTGTACTCGGGCTACAACGTGCCCCCGAATTACGACTCGCTGATCGGCAAGGTCATCGCCTACGGCGACACCCGCGACACGGCGATCGCGCGCATGAAGATGGCGCTCGCCGAAATGGTGGTCGAGGGGATCAAGACCAACTCGGCCCTGCACCGCGAGATCTTCAACCACGCGGCATTCCGCTCGGGCGGGCTCGACATCCACTATCTGGAACGGCGCCTCGGGCTGAAGTAGGCGGGCCGCAGGGCGATGCCCTTTCTGTCCATCACCATCGACCTGGACGATCGCGACGCCGAGGCCACGGAGGCCGCGTGCTTCGCAGCCGGTGCGCTCGCGGTCACGCTGACCGACCGGCGCGATGACGCGGTGCTCGAGCCGGCGCCGGGCGAGATCCGCCTGTGGCCCGCGACGCGGCTCGAGGCGACCTTTGCGCAGGATGACGCCTCGGCCGACACGCTCGTCTCACTGGCGGCCGCGCTCGGCGTACCGGTGTCGCGGCTCACCGTGAAGACAGTGGCCGATCGCGCCTGGGAGCGCGAGTGGCTCACGGACTTCCATGCGATGCGCTTCGGACGCCGTCTCCACGTCTGCCCGACACACGAGCGCGTGGCGGACCCGCATGCCGTCGTCGTCACGCTCGATCCCGGACTCGCCTTCGGCACCGGCACGCATCCCACGACAGCCCTGTGCCTCGAATGGCTCGACGCCGAGCTGCGACCGGGCGAGACCGTGATCGACTTTGGCTGCGGCTCGGGCATCCTCGCCATCGCCGCAGCCCGGCTCGGCGCGGCACGGGTCGATGCCCATGACATCGACCCGCAGGCACTGATCGCGACGCGGGACAATGCGCAGGCCAACGCGGTTGCCGATCGCGTCGTGACACACGCCGGCACTGACACGCTGCCGGCCGGCGCCGATGTGCTGCTCGCCAATATCCTTGCCGGTCCCTTGATCGAGCTCGCACCGCGCCTCGCCGCGCTCGTGAGGCCGCAGGGACGCCTCGTGCTGGCGGGCCTGCTCACATCGCAGGCCGAAGAAGTCGCCGCGGCCTACCGCCCGTGGTTCGATATGCAGACTGCCGGCGAACGCGAAACCTGGACCCTTCTCGCCGGCATCAGACGCTGAGCTCGTCGGTCGCGAGCCTGCGCTAATATCCGCCCATGTTCACGGTCTGCCCGAAATGTGCCCTGACCCTCGCCGTCACCGCGGCGGACCTGCGCGTCGGGCAGGGCTACGTGCGCTGCGGCCGTTGCGCGAGCGTGTTCAATGCGCTGGTTGCGCTGCACGACGAAGCGCAACGTGACGAGGCGGACCCGTCGGCCACGACCGACCGGCGCGCTGCCACCCCTTCGCCGCCTCCGCCGCCCCTGATGATGGAGCTGCCGGTGACGGCGGACTCCGCGGGCGAGGCCGAACCAACGCCCGACACGATGGAGTTCGCGCTCGGCAGCGCGGACCTGGCGCAGATCTTCGTCGCGCCCGAAATCGCCGAAGGCGAGGCCGCGTCGGGAACCTTCGAGGCGATCGTGCTCGAAGGCGAACTCGTCGCCACCGATACCGAGACCGAGACCGAGACCGAGACCGAGGCCGATGTGGCGAGCGACGCGCTCACGCGCGAACTCGAGGACGCCGAGGCCGAACTCGAGCGCATCGCGCAGATCGCCCGCGACGTGGCCGCCGACCCGGGCTCTGCGACGCAGCAGCCCGAAGCGCTGCAGGTCTCCATGGCCGCACCGGTGGGTGACCGGTTCGCCGAGCATTATTCCGTGCGCGCCGAGGACATCGACGCCTTCGAGGAGCCGCAACGGCCACCGCGCGTCGAACTGTGGTACGGCATCGCAGCGGGCGTCCTCGCCTTGCTGCTCGTGGCGCAGGTCGTGCATCGCTATCGCAACGAGCTCGCCCTGAATCCCGCGCTCAATGGCCCGCTCGCATCGCTTTACGATGCGCTCGGCGCACCCCTTGCGCCGCGCTGGGATCCGGCGGCGCTCGACGTGCGCCAGCTCGGCGCGATTGCCGAAGGCGACGCCAGCGGGCAATTGCTGGTGCGCGCCAGCATCCGCAACGAGGCCTCGCGCGCACAGCCCATGCCGCTGCTGCGCCTCACGCTGCAGGACCGCTATGGCAAGCGGCTCGCCAGCCGCGACCTGACGCCGCGCGAGTATCTCGGCGAGCGCGCCGGCGCGCGCGATTTCCTGGCCGCCGGCCAGCGCGTCGACGCCGAGGTCGCGGTCCTCGACCCCGGCAGCAATGCCGTCGGCTTCGAGGTCGACGCCTGCCTGCCGAATGGCCAGGGCGGAGTCGCCTGCGCCGGCGATTCGCGCGCGGCCCGCTGAACCCGGCCCGCCGCCGTCATGCAGATCGGCCCCTACGCCCTGTCCGCACCCGTTGCGCTCGCGCCGATGGCGGGCGTCACCGATCGCCCGTTCCGCGTGCTGTGTCGCCGTCTCGGCGCGGGTCTCGCCGCATCGGAAATGCTCACCGCCGACACGCGCCTGTGGCGCAGCCGCAAGTCGCAGCGCCGCATGAACCACGAAGGTGAACCCTCGCCCCGCGTGGTGCAGTTGGCGGGCGCCGACCCGCAGGCGCTCGCCGCGGCCGCGCGCCTCAATGTCGATCTCGGTGCCGAGGTCATCGACATCAACATGGGCTGCCCGGCGAAGAAGGTCTTCAACCGCCAGTGCGGTTCGGCCCTGCTCGCCGACGAGCCGCTGGTCGCGCGCATCCTCGAGGCGGTGGTCGCTGCCGTGACCGTGCCGGTGACGCTCAAGATCCGCACCGGAGTGGATCCGCGACATCGCAACGGCGTCGCCATCGCGCGCATCGCGGCCGCCTGCGGCGTCGTCGCGCTCGCGGTGCACGGGCGCACGCGCGCGGACCACTACGCGGGCACGGCGGAATACGCAACGATTCGCGATATCAAGCGGGCGGTGTCGATCCCGGTGTTCGCCAATGGCGATATTGATTGCGCGCAAAAGGCGCGCGAGGTACTTGATTTCACCTGCGCGGACGGCGTAATGCTCGGCCGCGCGGCGCACGGAGCGCCGTGGATTTTTCGCGATGTCAACGAATTTATGTCGAGCGGCAGACTGCCCGCTGCGCTCGCGCGCGCCGAGGTGCGTGATATCATTCGCACGCACCTGACGGATCTGTACCACTTCTATGGGGAAGTCGACGGCGTCCGTTTCGCGCGCAAACACCTCGGCTGGTATTTCGCAGGGCTGCTCGGCACACAGGACGATCGGCGCGGGTTGATGTCCCAGGAAACTTCCGCGAGACAGTTTGCATATGCGAGTGCATGGCTCGACCGCTGGGTCGACGGGACCGCGAACGCGGCCTGATCACAACAACGAGTTGCTGCGTCGGGGACTGCTGATGCCTGCGAAGAAAACCCAGAGGCCGCGCGCCGAACCCATCGCGCGCGCGAACGGCAGGAGCTTGCCCCTGCGCGACCATGCCGAACAGGCGTTGTCCGATTACTTCGCCACGCTGAACGGCCATCGTCCGGCGCGCCTGTACGACATGGTGCTGCGCGAGGTCGAGGAGCCGCTGTTCCGGGTCGTGCTCGACTACGCGGAGGGCAACCAGAGCCGCGCCGCCGGCATCCTCGGCATCACCCGCGGCACCCTGCGCAAGAAACTGCGCCAGTTCGGGCTGTCGGCCTGAGCCGGCCGCAACCGCATCATGCTCGTTGAGATCCGCAGGGCGCTGCTTTCCGTCTCGGACAAGACCGGGCTCGTGGACCTCGCCCGCGCGTTGGCGCGCCGCGACATCGAGATCCTCTCCACCGGCGGCACCGCACGACTGCTGCGCGAGCACGGCGTCACGGTGACCGAAGTGTCGGCCTACACGGGCTTTCCCGAGATCATGGACGGGCGCGTCAAGACGCTGCACCCGCGCATCCACGGCGGCCTGCTCGGGCGGCGTGGCGTCGACGACGCCGTCATGCAGCTGCACGACATCCCGCCGATCGACCTGCTGGTCGTCAACCTCTATCCGTTCGCCGAAACCGTCGCCCGTCCGGGTTGCACCTACGACGAGGCGATCGAGAACATCGACATCGGTGGCCCCGCGATGCTGCGGGCGGCCGCCAAGAATCATCACTCGGTCACCGTGGTCGTCGACCCTGCCGACTACGCGGGCCTCCTCGCCGAGCTCGATGCAAACGACGGCAGCTCGAGCATCGATACGCGCTCGCAGTTCGCTGCCAAGGCTTTCGCGCACACCGCGCGCTACGACACCATGGTGTCGAACTACCTGCTGCGTCGCGAGCAGGCCGAGCGCTTCCCCGGCACCCTGCCGCTCGTCTACGACAAGCTGCGCGACCTGCGCTACGGCGAGAACCCGCACCAGGGCGGCGCCTTCTACCGCGAAGTGGCCGCGCGCGGCGCCTCGATCGCCACCGCGACCTTCGTGCAGGGCAAGGAACTGTCCTACAACAACATCCTTGACGCCGACACCGCCATCGAGTGCGTACGCCAGTTCACGCCGCCGGCCTGCGTGATCGTCAAGCACGCGAACCCCTGCGGCGTCGCCACCGCCGATGGCCCGGCGGCGGCCTACGACAAGGCCTATCGCACCGACCCGACATCGGCCTTCGGCGGCATCATCGCCTTCAACCGCGAACTCGATGCCGCCACGGCGCAGGCGATCGTCGAGCGTCAGTTCGTCGAAGTCATCGCCGCGCCGGCCATTGCGCCCGCCGCCCTCGCCGTGCTCGCCACCAAGGCCAATATTCGCGTACTCGCGGTGGGCGATCTCGGCCGCTCGCCCGGCAACGATCTGGAATACCGCAGTGTCGGCGGTGGCCTGCTCGTGCAGGCGCGCGACCAGGGCAGCATTACCGCCGCAGGCCTGCGTGTCGTCACGAAGCGCGAGCCGACCGAGGCGCAGGTCGCCGACCTGCTGTTCGCGTGGGTCGTCTGCAAGCACGTGAAATCGAACGCGATCGTGTTCGCCCGCGACCACATGACGATCGGCGTCGGCGCCGGGCAGATGAGCCGCGTGTATTCGACCCGCGTCGCCGCGATGAAGGCAGCGGACGAGAAGCTCGAAGTGCGTGGCGCCGTGATGGCCTCGGACGCCTTCTTCCCGTTTCGCGACGGCATCGACGTCGCGGCGCAGTACGGCATCGCCGCGGTGATCCAGCCGGGCGGCTCGAAGCGCGACAGCGAGGTCATCGCCGCGGCCGACGAGCACGGCCTTGCCATGGTATTCACCGGCATGCGCCACTTCCGCCATTGATGCGGGGCGCCCGCCCATGAAAGTCCTGGTCGTCGGTTCGGGCGGTCGCGAGCACGCGCTCGCGTGGAAATGCGCGCAGTCCGCGCGCGTCACGCAGGTGCTGGTGGCGCCCGGCAATGCGGGCACGGCACTCGAGCCGAAGCTGCGCAATGTCGCAGTGGCCGCCGACGACATCGAAGCGCTGGTCGCGCTCGCGCGCAGCGAACAGGTGGCTCTCACCATCATCGGCCCCGAGGCGCCGCTCGTGCTCGGCGTCGTCGATGCGTTCAGCGCCGCGGGCCTGCGATGTTTCGGGCCGCACCGCGCGCCGGCGCAGCTCGAAGGCTCGAAGGCCTTCACCAAGGAATTCCTGCGCCGTCACCGCATTCCGACCGCCGCCTACGCCACCTTCACGAAGGCCAGTTTCGATCCGGCCTGGGTGCGCGCGCAGCGCGCGCCGATCGTCGTCAAGGCGAGCGGGCTCGCCGCCGGCAAGGGCGTCGTGATCGCCGCGAGCGCGGATGAGGCGATCGCCACCGCGCAGGCCATGTTCGACGGGCGCTTCGGCGCCGCGGGTGAAGAGGTCGTGATCGAGGAATTCCTCGCGGGCGAGGAAGCGAGCTTCATCGTGATGGCCGATGGCGAGCACATCCTGCCGCTCGCCACCTCGCAGGACCACAAGCGCCTGGGCGATGCCGACACCGGCCCGAATACCGGCGGCATGGGCGCGTATTCGCCTGCCCCGGTCGTCACGCCGGCGCTCCACGATCGCATCATGCGCGAGGTGATCGAGCCGACCATCCGCGGCCTGGCCGCCGACGGCATGCCCTACACGGGCTTCCTGTACGCCGGCATCATGATCGCGCCCGATGGCACGCCCAATGTCCTCGAGTTCAACTGCCGCTTCGGTGACCCGGAGACGCAGCCGATCCTCGCGCGCCTGCGCTCGGACCTGGTCGACCTGTGCGACGCTGCGCTCGAGCGCCGCCTCGACGGCGTGACCGCCGAATGGGATCCGCGCGCCGCGGTGGGCGTCGTGCTCGCCGCCGAGGGCTATCCCGATGCGGTCCGCAAAGGCGATCCGATCGAGGGCCTCGCGCGCGCGGCGCAGTTGCCCGGCAAGGTGTTTCATGCGGGCACCGAACGCCGCGGCGAGGCGATCGTGACCAACGGCGGGCGCGTGCTGTGCGCGGTGGGCCTCGGCGCTACCGTCGCGGCCGCCCAGCGCGATGCCTACGCGCTCGTCGGGGCGATCCGCTGGCCCGGCATGCAGTACCGCCGCGACATCGGCTACCGCGCCATCGCGCGCGAGCAGGCGGGCGCTGCGCACTGATCGGGTAGACTATTTGGATGGCCCACCCACTCTACCCGCCGGGCAGTGGCGTCGCTCCTCCGGAAGTCCTCAAGTCGCTTTCCGGCCTCGAATTCATGCAGCGCATGGTCGCAGGCGCGCTTCCACCGCCGCCGATCGCGATCACCCTCGACTTCCATGTCGTGGCTGTCGAGCGTGGCGTCGTGACCTTCGAGGGGCGTCCCGGGGCCAATGTCTACAATCCGCTCGGCCTGATCCATGGCGGCTACGCCGCGACGCTGCTCGATTCGTGCATGGGCTGCGCGGTCATGACCCACGTCGAGGCCGGCATGGGCTATGTCACCCTCGAGCTGAAGGTGAGCTACCTGCGCGCGATGACGCACACCACAGGTGCTGTGCGCGCGATCGGCCGCGCCCTGCACGTCGGGCGGCGCAGCGGCTTCGCCGAGGGCGAGATCGTCGATGCGTCCGGCCGGCGCATCGCGCACGGCACGACCACCTGCCTCGTCTACCCGCTATGACGATGCCGGGGTCTGCACATTCGATCGACCTCGACGTGCAGGCCGCCGACATCGACGAGTACTCGCACGTCAACAACGCGGTCTACCTCACCTGGCTCGATCGTGCCGCGTGGAGTCATTCGGCCGCGCTCGGCATGCCGCTCGAGCGTTGCATCGCGCTGCGCCGGGGCATGGCGGCCCTGCGCACCGAGATCGATTACGAACGCGCGGCGATCGCCGGCGATCGCATCCGCGTCTCGACCTGGATCGCGGATTGCGACGGCAGGCTGCGCTGCACGCGCCATTTCGTGGTCAGCCGCGCCGCCGATGGCGCCGTCCTCGCCCGCGCGGTCACGATCTACGTGTGCCTCAATCTCGACACCGGCCGCGCCACGCGCATGCCGCCGGAGTTTGTCGCCGCCTACGGCCGCACGTCCGCTGCCGCGCAGCCTTGACGCCGCCCGCCCCCCGCCTGCCGCCCGGTCTCTCGCCCGCCATGCGCCTGCGCCTCGTGCGCGCATTCCGCCTCGCCTCGCGCGTGAGCCCGCGGCTCGCCGGCCGCCTTGCGCTGGAACTGTTCCTGCTGCCGGCGCGCCGCCAGCTCGATGCCGTCGACGCACCGGTGCTGGCGCGTGCCCGCGCGTCGCGCATCCGGCTCGCAGCGCATGAGCTGCAGGTCTACGAATGGGGCACGCACGCGGACGCGATTCTGCTGATGCACGGCTGGGGCTCGCATGCGCCACGCTTCGGCGCCTTCGTCGATCCGCTGCTTGCCGCGGGCTTTCGCGTGCTCGCCGTCGATGCGCCGGCGCACGGCAAGTCCACCGGACGCCAGGCGACGCTCGAGCTGTTTCGCGCCGCGCTGGGCGCCGTCGCCGGCGCGCGCGGCCCGGTGCGCGGCATCGTCGGGCACTCGATGGGCGCCAGCGCGACGGTGTGGCAGATGGCGGAGTCGCCGCCTGCCGAGGTGCAGGCCATCGTGCTGGTCGGCATGCCGCGCGACGTCGCGTTCATGATGGATTCGTTCGCCGGCGCGCTCGAGCTCGACGCGCGCACGCGGGCGGCGCTGGTCGCGGCGTTCACGCATCGCTATGGGAGCCCGCCCGCCGCGTTCTCCGCTCACGCCGTCGCCGGGCGGCTGTCGATGCCCGTGCTGCTCGTGCACGACCGCGCGGACGATGTCGCGCCCTTCGCACATGCGCAGGCGCTGTTGCCGGTTCTGGCGCGGGGTGAACTCGTGACGACCGACGGATTCGCGCACAGCGGCGCGCTGCGCGACCCGCCGACGATTGCCAGGATCGTCGACTTCCTGGTCAGAAACTCGCGCGGATGAACAGCTCGGGGCCGTCGGTCTTCATGCGGAAGATGCCCGGGAAATCATGGTCGGCATTCGGTGCGACGCTCACGTCGATGTCGAGGATCGTGTAGCCGAGCCCGACCGCGAAGTTGGGTTTCCAGCGGTACTGAACGTCGAGGTGCCATTCGCCCAGCGTGCCGTCGATGTCATCGTAAGTCGCGCTGAAATACTGCCCGCGCGCATTCACGGACCAGCGTCGCGCGAACTGCCAGCTGCCATCGAGCGCGATCGTGGGCAGCGGCGCCACCCCCGATTCGTCCTCGCGTACATTGCGGTCGACGGCTTCCCCGGCGACCTCCGCCTCGAGCAGGTTCACGCCGAGGCCGGCGGCAAGTTCGATGTTCTCGCGGCGCAGGATCGAGTACAGGAATGTGAACGACAGCGAACGATAGTCGAGCGACGATTCGATCGCCTCGCCGGTGAGGAAGGTCTCATCGCCGAAAACGACGTCCTCCCCGAGCGTGGTTGCCGCGAAACGGTTCAGCTTGAAGTAATCGAAGCGCAGGCGGAACCGCTCGCCCATGCGCAGGTAGAGCTCCATGCGGCCCTGATCGATCGTGTCGTCGAGGCCGAGCGTCTCCTCGCCATCGACCAGGGTGCCGAGCGTGAGCGCATCGGGGTCGAGGCGCACCTTGGTGTCCACACCACCCTGGTAGTAGGTGGCGCGCAGCGCAAACCGGTCGGTGATCGGGCTCGCGGGCGGTGGCAGCGCGCGGGCCAGAGTATCCGAGGCGCGCGCAGGCTCCTGCGCGCCGGCAAGCAGCGGACAGGCAACGAGGATCGCCGTCGCGACGGCGGCAATACGCGGCATGCAGGGCTCCTACTTCGGTGCCGGGTTTCCGGCACCGTTCCGTTTACCTCTTCATCGCCTCGAAGAACTCCCCGTTGGTCTTGGTGTCCTTCATCTTGTCGAGCAGGAACTCGATCGCGGCGAGTTCGTCCATCGGGTGCAGGAGCTTGCGCAGGATCCAGATCTTGGCGAGTTCGCCCGGATCGGTGATCAGCTCTTCCTTGCGGGTGCCGGAGCGATTGATGTTGACGGCCGGGAACACGCGCTTCTCCGCGATGCGCCGGTCGAGGTGGATTTCGCTGTTGCCCGTGCCCTTGAACTCCTCGTAGATGACGTCGTCCATCTTCGAGCCGGTGTCGATCAGCGCGGTGGCGAGGATCGTCAGCGAACCGCCTTCCTCGATGTTGCGCGCGGCGCCGAAGAAACGCTTCGGTCGCTGCAGCGCATTCGCGTCGACACCACCGGTGAGCACCTTGCCGGAGCTCGGCACCACGGTGTTGTAGGCGCGCGCGAGGCGCGTGATCGAATCGAGCAGGATCACCACGTCCTTCTTGTGCTCGACCAGGCGCTTGGCCTTCTCGATCACCATCTCCGCGACCTGCACGTGGCGCGCGGCGGGCTCGTCGAAAGTCGACGAGACGACCTCGCCCTTCACCGTGCGCTGCATCTCGGTGACTTCCTCGGGCCGCTCGTCGATCAGCAACACGATCAGGTACACCTCGGGGTGATTCCAGGTGATCGAAGTCGCGATGTTCTGCAGCAGCATCGTCTTGCCGGCCTTCGGCGGCGAAACGATCAGGCCGCGCTGGCCCTTGCCGATCGGCGAGACGAGGTCGATGACGCGCGCGGTGAGGTCCTCGGTCGAGCCGTTGCCGCGCTCGAGCTTCAGCCGCTTGGTCGGATGCAGCGGCGTCAGGTTCTCGAACAGCACCTTGTTGCGCGAGTTCTCGGGCGAATCGAAATTGATCTCGCCGACCTTCAGCAGCGCGAAATAGCGCTCGCCTTCCTTCGGCGGACGGATCAGGCCGGAGATCGTGTCGCCGGTACGCAGATTGAAGCGGCGAATCTGACTCGGGCTGATGTAGATGTCGTCCGGACCGGCGAGATAGGAACCGTCGGCCGAGCGCAGGAAGCCGAAGCCGTCCTGCAGGATCTCGAGCACGCCGTCGCCGTAGATGTTCTCGCCCTGCTTGGCGTGCGCCTTGAGGATCGAGAAGATGATGTCCTGCTTGCGCGAGCGCGCGAGGCTCTCGAGGCCGACGGATTCGGCCACCTTCACCAGCTCGTGGATCGGCTTCGACTTGAGCTCGGTGAGGCTCATCGAAGCCCGCGACTGGGTCAGTTCCTCGGGGCTGATGATCTCGGAATCGTCGACCTCGAACGGCTCGAGGTCACGCATCTCGTCGTCGCGGCCTATGCTGCGGTTGCCGTCGCGGTTGCCGTGGCCCCCGCCGCCGCCGCGTCGCTGCTTGCCCTGCCGGCCGCCACCGCGCCCCTGGTTACCGAGATAGCCTCTCACAGGTTGCTGTCCAGGAAAGCGGCCAGCTGCGACTTGGACACCGCGCCGACCTTCTGGGCCTCGACCGCCCCGTTCTTGAACAGGATCAGCGTCGGAATGCCCCGGATGCCGAACTTCGGCGGTGTCTGCGGGTTCTCGTCGATATTGAGCTTCGCGATCCGGACCTTGTCTTTGTACTCGTCGGCGAGCTCGTCGAGGATAGGCGCGATCATCTTGCATGGTCCGCACCATTCGGCCCAGAAATCGAGAAGGACGGGTTTGTCGGATTTCAGCACATCCTGGCTGAACGTCGAATCGGATGTATGAACGATGTGCGGATTGCTCACGCAGATTTTCCTCCGGGAATGGAGTGGATTATTCGCGGCACAGGACGAAAGGCCGTGCCAAGAGGTGGCATCAAACGGTTACACTAGGGCAACTTGGAAGGAGCTGATTGCCGAGACGGCGCGGAATCAGGTTCCGCTGTATCTAGCTTAAATTTTTGCGCCTTCCGCGCCATTTTGCAAGGGCCACGACATTATAACCTCAGAAAAGACGAAATGACCGATCAGCACCTCTCAGACCTGCGCTTCAGTGAACTCGACCTCGCTCCGTCCGTCATGCAGGGCATCCGCGACGCGGGCTTCGACCGCTGCACGCCGATCCAGGCCCAGACACTCCCGATCGCGCTGCGCGGCCAGGATGTCGCCGGGCAGGCACAGACCGGCACCGGCAAGACCGCGGCATTCCTCGTCGCGATCTTCCAGCGCCTGCTGACCCACCCGCCCGCGGCGAATCGCGGCCCGACCTCGATCCGTGCGATCGTGGTCGCGCCGACCCGCGAACTCGCGGTGCAGATCCACAACGACGCACTCGTCCTCGGCAAGCACACCGGGCTCAAGCTCGCGGTGGTGTTCGGCGGCGTGGACTACGAGAAGCAGCGCAAGCAGCTGGCCGACGGGATCGACGTGCTGATCGGCACGCCCGGGCGCATCATCGATTACTTCAAGCAGCACGTGTACGACCTGCGATTCGCCCAGGTCGCCGTCCTCGACGAGGCCGACCGCATGTTCGACCTCGGCTTCATCGCCGACATCCGTTTCATCCTGCGTCGCCTGCCCAGTCCGGACGAGCGCCAGGCGATGCTCTTCTCGGCGACGCTGTCGCACCGCGTCCTCGAACTCGCCTACGAGCACATGAACGAGCCCGAGCTCGTGCGCATCGAGCCCGACAAGGTGACGACCGACCGCGTGCGCCAGGTGATCTACTTCCCGGCGATGGAAGAGAAGATGCCGCTGCTGATCGGCCTGCTGCGCCAGGCCGACGCGCGCCGCACGATGGTGTTCGTCAATACCAAGCGCGTGGCCGAGCGGCTCGAGCAGGTGCTGATCGCGAACGGCTTCTCCGCCCAGGCCATCTCGGGCGATGTGCCGCAGAAGAAGCGCCTGCAGTTCCTGCGCGATTTCCACAACGGCGACCTCGCGGTGCTGATCGCCACCGACGTCGCCTCGCGCGGCCTGCACGTGCCCGAGGTCAGCCACGTCTTCAACTACGACCTGCCGCAGGATGCCGCCGATTACGTACACCGCATCGGCCGCACCGCGCGGGCCGGCGCCGCGGGCGACGCGATCAGCTTCGGCTGCGAGGAATACGCCGTCGCCCTGCCGGACATCGAGGACTACATCGGTCGCAAGATCCCGGTGGAGGCGATCGCACCCGGCACGCTCGCGGCCGACATCGTCGTGCCGCCACGCACCTGGCATCGCGGCCCGCCCGACGCCCGCCGTGGCGGGCGCCCGGGCTCCGGGCGTTCCGGCGGCGGCCGCTCAGGCGGCGGTGGCCGCTCAGGCGGCGGTGGTCGCTCAGGCGGTGGTCGCTCGGGCGGCGGCAGCCGCTCGGGTGGCGGTGGCCGCTCCGGGGACGGCCGACGCCCGGGCGGGCATGACGAGCGCCACGAAGCGACGCGCCATGAGGCCCCCGCCCAGCCCGCCGGCAGCGAGGGCGGCTCCCATGCACCGTCGGCCGCCACGGGCGGAGGCGGCGCACCGGATGGCGCGAAGCGGCGCCGCCGGCGCCGCGGCGGTCGTGGCGGCGGGAGCGGCCGCGGTGGCAGCGGCGGCGGCGGTCCCGCACCGGACAGCGGCACCGCGTCCTAGGAGTCTGGGCGGCAGAGTCTTTGCGGCACTTGATGAGCGCTGGTTTTCCCTGAGTGGGGGAATGGCGTAGCGTCATCAGTGCCGCTGCGGGCGCCGATCGACTGATGTGCGTCCTTGA